>OIYG01000744.1_pt1 | contig 28979 bp, 27 predicted proteins | sample 1587861 | NCBI WGS metagenome assembly OIYG01 (sample SAMN03283272) | human gut metagenome | biome: human-associated habitat; material: feces | host: Homo sapiens | place: Peru | collected 2012 | reverse complement strand
TCACAATTGCGGTATGCATAGTATCCGTATCAGCAAATGTTTATCAGTACAGGGTGATACGGAACAAAGACGCCCAGATTGTATGGAACCAAACGACAGAGGATCAGATGTTTCAGGGTATTCTGGGACACATACAGGAGGAGATTTTATATTTACAAACATGTGAGCCGGACGAAAAAGATTTTAGGATCGGGGTGGCGTTTGGGTATTGCCGTGAGGCTGTAAACGCGTATATAACAACAAGTTATGGGGCATCATGGAAGGAACATGATCTTCAACAGATGGTGTCTGAGTTTGAAGGGTATCTGGAAAATTTACAGTCCGATGAAACACAGTGGAAAAATGCAAAGAATGGTGACTTAGATCGGTTGTATGATGCGTGGTCAGAGGTACTTACGCAGATCGATAAGGGAAAGAAAGCCCGTGTTGCAGCAGCTTCAAAAGTGAGACAGATTTTGAAAAATTGTGCAACGTCCCCAACCTCATAATGAGAAATTTTCGTTGAATTCGACCTTTGAATGCCCTCTTTTCCTTGTGGTACAATAGAAATACAGGGAAAAGGGGGAATTATCTTGTATCAGATAGGAGAATTTATTGTCAAAGCTGCAAACGGAGTATGTGAGGTAAAGGATCTGGTGCATCTGGATTTTTCAGATACAGATTCTAAAAAACTGTACTATCACCAGCAATGATCCGGAGCGTCTGGTGGGGATCATCAAACTGATCTGCGACCGGAAAGAAGAGCGTGTCCGGCAGGGCAGAAAAGTTACGGCGGTGGATGGGCGTTATTTTAAACTGGCAGAGAATCTGCTGTATGGGGAACTGGAAGTGGCACTGGATAAAGACACAGAGGAAATCCACAGGCTTATTCAGGAGCAGTGTGGGTAATCCCATAATTTAATCGTTTTAAGCTTCCCTTCTGGAAGGTATATTCCGGCGTGTGAAACGGATAGGTGACTTCATCTTCATAATACCATGGGTCATCTTCGTGCGCCGGATTTTTTAATACATGAAATTGTTGTGCCGGCATATATCCCTGTGCAAGCAGGAAGGCTTTTTTGCCGTCTGCATTTTCGCACAGATCAACGACCATCACAACATGCCCCGGATTTCCGCCTTTTAAAAACACATCTCCCACCTGCAGATCAGATAGCGGGATCGGCTGTGCTTCGGTATCCATGGAGGCGGTACCGGCATAAGAAAAAACGATACGCAGATAGTCTTTCAAACTGTCGTAGGAAGTGTCCGGCTGTGCACTTTTGATCCAGCTTACATTATTTCCGTTTACACGGATACGGTAACCGTCTGCCCACTTCGTATACTGGGCGTCAAATCCATTCGTAAAATGAAAAGCAATGCGATCGTATTGCTTTGTACTCCAAAAATATTCTGCATATACCCGGATGGCGGAATCCGCGCATTGCTGGAGATCCTCATGTTCAAGTGGGAGATCAAATACGGCAACATGAGCCTTTTGATTGCGTTTTTTACTGCCGTCATATAATAGAACGGGACTTTGATCAGGCTCCATGGCATAGTTTCGCAAAAACTCTGCAAGACTTCCGTCGGCTTCTTTGGTTCTTGTGTAACCGTCCGGTGTGTGGATGCGGCTTTCTAATGTCATGCCGGAAGCGTCAATCAGAGAAAGCGTGGAAGAAGTTTCCGTTTGTGCTGGTCCGGCCTGCGGTTCTGTCTGTCTGGAAATAGTTTTCTGTGAATCCGTCTGTGAATGGCTGGCATGACAACCGGTGAACGTGATGCCAAGGGATAGGATGCCGATTCCGAATAATAATCTTTGTACTAATTTTTTCAATGTTTTCTTCCTCATTTAAATATAATCTATGACAGAGCATACCACACTTTTGGAGAAAATAATAGAAATTGTTCTTGACAGGTAAAAACGTGTTTGATAATGTTATTTCATAAAGTTATATTGTTTCTGAATATTATATTAGTAAATGTCAACAGGAACAAATCACGGGGGATTCTCCCACGACTCCATGAAATTTAAAAAACAGAATGAAGGGTTACATGATAACTTGACATACTACTATTGAATAGGGTAATGTAAAGGAGAAAAGATGGTCAGAACATTTATACAGACACGCGAATTTTCCAGGAATTGGGATAAACTTGGGTTTAAGGATGAAGATTTAAGAAAGCTGGAATTAGAATTGCTGGAAAATTCTGATTTACATCCGGTAATAAAGGGAACAGGAGGACTTCGAAAGATCAGAATTCCTTTTGCAAATGAAGGGAAAAGTGGCAGTGCCCGTGTTTGCTATGTGGATTTTGTGGTTCAAGAGGTTATTTATTTGATTACCGTGTATTCTAAAAATGAAAAAGAAAATCTGTCGCAAGCTGAACGTAATGGTATCAAAAGTTTAATTGAACAATTGAAATTGAAGTTATAGGAGAAGAAATAATATGAGCGATGTATATGAAAGTATTGTGGCTGGATTACAGGAAGCCATTGAGGATGCAAAAAGTAAAGAAAAAAAACTTCCGCGCCGTGTCGTGACAGTTGTTCCTGTTAAGGAATACAATGCCAGCGAAGTAAAGAAGATTCGTAACGAAACCGGAATGTCGCAAAAGACATTTGCAAGTTATCTTGGTGTTTCCTGTAAGACTGTGGAGGCATGGGAATCTGGAATCAATCATCCGTCAGGTGCAGCAAGCCGTCTTCTGCATATGATGGAGATGGATCGAAATCTCACAAAAGAATTTCCTTTTGTATCCATAGAGGAATAATAAATAATACATGAGTGTTTTCCAAAAACCGGAAGACACTCATTTTTATTGAGAAAAATAATTCTTGCATAATACCCACAGGGGGTATATAATGCGATGCAGAAGGATACCCATACAGGGTATCGGAGAGAGAGGAGACATAATCCGAATGGAAAAAGAACATACTTGTGAATGCTGTAAGAAAAAAGAGCGTTCCGAGAAGGAACGGAAAGATATGATCAATCGCCTGAGCCGCATTGAAGGACAGATCCGCGGCATCAAAGGCATGGTAGAAAAAGACTGTTACTGCCCGGATATCATCACACAGGTAGCGGCTGCCAATGCGGCACTCAACAGTTTTAATAAAGTCCTGCTGGCACAACATATCCGTACCTGCGTCGCAGATGGCATCCGAAACGGCGAGGACGATAAAGTAGACGAATTAGTAACGATGTTACAAAAATTAATGAAGTAAGAAATGTAGGAGGCAACTATGAAGCAATATGAAGTGACCGGCATGAGCTGTGCGGCATGCTCCGCCCGCGTGGAAAAAGCCGTCTCCAAAGTGCCGGGTGTGACTTCCTGCTCTGTCAGCCTGCTGACCAACTCTATGGGTGTGGAGGGCACGGCAACCGATCAGGAAATCGTAAATGCAGTGGTTGCAGCCGGATACGGCGCAGCACCCAAAGGCGCAAAAAAAGAACAAACACCTGCGCAGGAGGAAGAAGCATTAAAGGACCATGAGACACCCAAACTGCGCAAGCGTCTGATCGCATCGGTCATTTTTCTTGTGGTACTGATGTATTTTTCCATGGGACATATGATGTGGGGATGGCCGGTTCCGGCTGCCATGAAAGACAATCATGTGGCGATGGGACTCCTGCAGATGCTTTTGACCATCATAGTCATGGTGATCAACCAGAAGTTCTTCGTGAGCGGCTTTACCAGCCTGCTCCACGGCGCACCAAATATGGATACACTGGTGGCACTCGGTGCCGGAGCATCGTTTGGCTACAGCACCTATGCGCTGTTTGCCATGACCGAAGCACAGGTGCGCGGTGATATGGACGCGGTTATGGGCTACATGCATGAATTTTATTTTGAATCCGCTGCCATGATTCTGACACTCATCACGGTCGGAAAAATGCTTGAATCCCACGCCAAAGGAAAGACGACCGATGCCTTAAAGAGCCTGATGCGGCTGGCACCGAAGACTGCAACGGTGGTGCGGGACGGACAGGAAGTTACCGTGTCAATTGCAGAAGTGCGGCAGGGGGATACCTTCGTTGTGCGTCCGGGGGAAAATATTCCGGTCGATGGAATTGTTATAGAAGGCAGCAGTGCGGTCAACGAGGCAGCACTCACCGGAGAGAGCATTCCGGTTGACAAACAGAAAGGCTCCTCCGTCAGCGCGGCAACGACGAACCAGTCTGGGTTCCTGCGCTGTGAGGCAACCCGTGTGGGAGAAGACACCACGCTTTCCCAGATCATCAAAATGGTGTCGGATGCGGCAGCCACCAAGGCGCCGATTGCAAAAATCGCCGATAAAGTATCCGGGGTGTTTGTACCGACGGTCATCACCATTGCAGGGATCACCGTCATCGTCTGGCTGCTTGCCGGAAAAGACGTCGGGTTTGCACTGGCGCGTGGAATTTCCGTGCTCGTCATCAGCTGTCCGTGTGCGCTTGGACTTGCAACCCCGGTAGCGATCATGGTCGGAAATGGGATGGGAGCTAAAAACGGAATCCTGTTCAAAAATGCGGTGGCACTCGAAAATGCTGGAAAAACACAGATTGTAGCACTGGATAAGACGGGAACGATCACAACAGGAGAGCCGCGCGTGACCGATATTTTACCGGCAGAAGGCTACACGAAGCGTGATCTCATGCAGCTTGCTGCAGATCTGGAGAGTTCGAGTGAACATCCGCTGGCCAAAGCGGTTATGGAGCATGCCAAAGCGACGGGGATTTCCCAGACGGTGGTACATGATTTTCAGGCACTTCCGGGAAATGGTCTTTCCGCGGTGCGTGGGGAAGATCTGCTGCTCGGCGGAAGCGTTTCTTATATGAAAGAGAACGTAACTGTAGATTCCACCCTGCTCGATCAGGCCCAAAAGCTGGCAGAAGAGGGAAAAACACCGTTGCTTTTTGCCAAAAATCATACCTGTGCCGGCCTGATTGCCGTAGCAGACACGCTCAAAGAGGACAGCCCCCAGGCGGTGGCCGAATTGCGTGACATGGGAATCCGTGTCATTATGCTGACCGGAGATAACGAGCGCACAGCAAAAGCCATCGGTGCACAGGCAGGTGTGGACGAAGTCATAGCCGGCGTACTGCCGGAAGGCAAAGAGGCAGAGATCCGTAAGCTGAAGGAACAGGGCAAAGTAGCCATGGTCGGAGACGGAATCAACGATGCCCCGGCACTGACACGAGCAGATACCGGAATCGCCATCGGTGCCGGAACCGATGTGGCAATCGATGCGGCATCCGTTGTCCTGGTTAAGAGCCGTCTGCGGGATGTTCCGGCGGCCATCCGCCTAAGCCGGGCAACGCTGCGGAACATCCATGAAAATCTGTTCTGGGCATTCTTTTATAATGTAATAGGGATTCCACTTGCAGCCGGAGTGTGGTATTCTGTATTTGGATGGAAATTAAATCCGATGTTTGGCGCGGCAGCCATGAGTTTATCGAGCTTTTGTGTCGTGACCAACGCATTGCGGCTGAACCTGTTTTCCGTACATGGAAAAGCAAATAAAAAGGCTGTACCGGCAGCAGAACCGACAGAAATGAAAATAAGCGAAAGTGAGGAAACAAAAATGACAAAGACAATGCATATTGAAGGAATGATGTGTGGACACTGTGAGGCAACCGTAAAGAAAGCCCTTGAGGCACTTCCGGAAGTAACATCCGCAGAAGTAAGCCATGAGGCTGGCACTGCCGTTGTGACCTCATCCACGGAAGTGGCAGATGATGTATTAAAGAAAACGGTAGAAGAGAAAGATTACAAGGTTACAGCGATTGATTAAGAATGTTACAGCGGTTCAATGGAACGTGGAGCCGCCTGTTTCCGTTGGAGAAGGGTGGAGTTGAACATGTATTTTTTTAATAAAAAAATAAAAATTCTGCGTGGGTTTGCACTGGTATGTGTGCTTGCGCTGGGATTGTGTTTGACAGGGGGTCTGCAAATAGCAGAGGCAAAACCAACAACATATTATGACGCATCGGCAGGCAGGCTGCACGTCAAAGGAACAAAACTTGTGGACAAAAAGGGGCATGAAGTACAGCTTCGCGGAGTCAGCACACATGGACTGAGCTGGTATCCGCAGTACGTCAATGACAAGTGTTTTGCCCAGCTGCATGACAAATGGGGAGCAAATGTCGTGCGCCTGGCGATGTATACCGAAGAGTATAACGGATACTGCAGCGGAGATGCAAAGAACCGCAGTGACTTAAAGAAACTGATCAAAAAAGGAGTCAGGCTGGCAAAGAAACACAAGATGTATGTGATCGTGGACTGGCATATCTTAAGCGACGGAAATCCGAATTCCCATAAGAAAGAAGCAAAGGCATTTTTCAGGGAAATGTCCAGGGAATTTAAGGGTTACAACAATGTGATTTATGAGATCTGCAATGAGCCGAATAACGGAACAAGCTGGAAAGAGATCAAATCCTATGCCAGGAGTGTCATTTCCACTATTCGCAAAAATGACAAAAAGGCGGTGATTGTTATAGGAACGCCAACCTGGTCGCAGGATGTGGATCAGGCAGTAGCAGATCCGATCAAGGGGGACAATATCATGTATGCGCTGCATTTTTATGCAGCCACACACAAAGCAGATCTGCGCAATAAAATGACCGCAGCCATCAACAAAGGACTTCCGGTATTTGTCACGGAATATGGAATCTGTGATGCTTCCGGAAACGGAGCCATCGATAAAAAAGAGGCAGACCGCTGGATAAAGACGATGGATGAATACGGTGTCAGCTACATTGCGTGGAATCTGTCAAATAAACAGGAATCTTCTTCTATTATTAAAAGCAGTTGTCCGAAAGTCAGCGGTTTCAAGAAAAGTGAGCTGAGTGACGAGGGCAGGTGGCTGTATCACCTGCTTCGCAAGAAGGCTGGACTGACAAAGTAGTGATGGAATGATTACATAACACGGGCATGTCCGGGAAAGGAGGGAATCATGCGGATACAAAAGAGCCGGATGCGGTGTGTAGGCATCTTTTTGGCGGTTGTCATATGCTTTTTTGCGGTGCAGCAGAGCTATGGTGCGCAAAACATGCACGATATCACGCAGGCGGAGCCGGATCATCTTGCGGTACATACGATGGAGCGGCAGCAGGGTTCCTTCCTTGATATCCTCGGACGTTCCGAACTGACACAGTCCGAACAGGCGCGTCTGACTGTCAGTGCACGGCTCACGCGGCTGAATGCAGAACGCAACATCATTTTGTGGGCAGGACTTGCAAGCGGATTTGCCGGGAATGCTACCCGGATTTATCTGGCATCCTGCCGTATCGAAAACATATTTGTGCGCAGCCATGCGTGGATCATGGCATACATACACTGGCAGGATGGGGAAAAAGCTTCTGACTCTTTGAAATAAGCGACCATTTTCAAAGAGTTCAGGAGGAAAATTTCATGTTAGAAAAAGTCATTATCGTAGTTGTAGTAGCAGTTGTTGTGTTGGCCGCAGGTGTGGCATGGTGGTTCGAGAACGGACCAGCAAGCCATAATGAGGGCAGTCATGCGGCGGATGTGGACAGCAATGAACTGACAAAACTGGAAAAATAAATACATAAATGAAAGAGGGAATGTTTCCGTGTGTGGAACATTCCCTTTTTCGTGCGCGTTTCCTTGTGCTTTTGGGACATATAGAGAATAAGTAAGCCAGAAAGTCGCGGTGAAAGTTGTCGGAGGGACATATGTAGAAAAAGTGCATTGAAAAATCCCGGGAGAAGTTGGTAAAAGGACATATGTATAAAAAGCGCATGAAAAAGTCCCACAGGATCTGTTTAACAGGACATAAATGAGCACTTTTTTATCATATGTCCTCTATTTAGTTCGTCATGGGACATGGACGGCTATTTTTTTTCCATATGTCCTCTATTCAGTTTGTCATGGGACATAAACAAGCATATTTGCTTTATATGTCCAGCCTGAGTTATTACATAGAAAAGTAAAGTGACATAGATGAACCTATGGAAAGGAAATATCATATGGAAATAAAAGAAGAATTGCAGGAAAGGTTAAAAGATGCTGTTCCTGTTTTTTGAAATAATAATTGAAACTATTTAGGAAGATTAAGGCAAAATATTGAAAAATAAAATGAAAAGGTGTATTATAAAATAAATACAAGAAATTTTATATTTGGAAGAAGATCTTATTACTTACAAGGAGAAAAAAATATGCAGTATATTGTAGCGTTAGATATTGGGGTCGCCTCGGTCGGATATGCAGTGATTGATAAAATGTCTGAAACGGTAATCGAAGCCGGATCAAATATTTTTCCAGAGGCATCTGCAGCAAATAATCAGGTGAGAAGAGGGATGCGTCAGGCAAGGAGATTAAAAAGAAGAGAACGGACAAGATTAGATGATTTCAAAAAGTTATGGGAATATCATGGGCTTGCTATTCCACAGGCGAAGGAAAATGACATTGTCGGGCTTAAAGTAAAGGCACTTTATGAAAGCATTTCTTTGGACGAAGTATATTTGATTTTGTATAGCTATTTGAAACATCGTGGAATATCTTATTTAGAGGACGCAGAAGATTCTTCTGTTAGCGGATCAACCGCATATGCAAATGGATTAAAATTGAATGCAAAAGAATTAGAAAAGAATTTTCCGTGTGAAATTCAAAAACACAGGCTGGAAAATATCGGAAAATACAGAGGTCAGATACAGATAGAAGATGATCAGGGAGAAAAGTTGGATCTGAGTAATGTGTTTACAATTGGAGCCTATACGAAAGAAATTCAACAGATTTTGGACACACAGAAAAAATATCATGCGGAAATAGCAGATGAATTCTGCGAGAAATATTTAAAAATTTTTACAAGAAAAAGAAAATACTATGAAGGGCCGGGAAATGAAAAATCAAGAACGGATTATGGAAAATACACCACAAGATTAGCTGAAAATGGGGAGTATATTACCGAAAAAAATATTTTTGAAAAATTAATCGGAAAATGCAGTGTATACAAAGATGAATTGCGAGCTGCATCGGCTTCTTATACTGCACAGGAATTTAACTTGTTAAATGATTTAAATAATCTGACGGTAAATGGAAGAAAACTTGAAGAAAATGAGAAGCATCTAATTGTTGATAAGGTAAAGACAAGCAATACCATAAATATGCGCAAAATTATTGCCGATGCAATGGGAGAGAAAATTGAGGAATTTTATGGTGCCAGAATTGATAAGAGTGAGAAAGAAATTTTTCATAAATTTGAGGTCTATAATAAAATGAGAAAAGCCCTTGCGGCTATTCATGTGAATATAGAAGAATTTTCCAGGGATGATTTGGATGAAATCGGATATATTTTGACAATTAATACGGATAAAGAAGCTATGATGGAGGCGTTTGATAATTCAAGACTTGAATTGCCGGGAGAAATTAAAAATTGTCTGATCTCTCTCAGGAAAACAGATGGGGCATTATTTAGCAAATGGCATTCATTTTCATTAAAAATAATGAATGAACTGATTCCGGAAATGTACCGACAGCCCAAAGAACAAATGACTCTCTTAACAGAAATGGGTGTTATGAAGGGACAGACAGATGAATTTGAAAAAAATAAGTATATACCAGTAGATGTGGCAAGTGAGGATATTTTTAATCCTGTAGTCCGCAGATCTGTTCGTATTTCCTTTAAAATATTAAACGCGCTTATGAAAAAGTATGGAACATTAGATGAAGTGGTGATTGAAATGCCACGGGATCGCAATTCTGACGAACAAAGGAAGTGGGAAAAAGAAACGCAAAAAAAGAATGAAAAAGAACAGGAGTATATTGAAAATAAACTGGCTACAGTATATGATATCAAACTTTCATCGGCTGATTTCTCCTCGCAAAAGCAATTAAATTTAAAGTTAAAATTGTGGAATGAGCAGGACGGAAAATGTTTATATTCCGGGAAGATAATTGAACCGGAGGATTTGATTAAACATTCGGAGCTGTTTGAGATTGATCATATTATTCCTAGATCCATTTCTTTTGACGATTCCAGAAACAATAAGGTTCTTGTGTATCGGACAGAAAATCAGAACAAAGGAAATCAGATACCGTATTACTATTTAACACATGCCAATAATAAATGGTCATTTGAACAGTATAAAGCTCTGGTTATGGATTTATCAAAGAAAAAGGAGTATGGACTTTCAAAAAAGAAAGTGCAGAATTTGCTGTATAGCGAAGATATTACGAAAGCAGATGTATTACGTGGATTTATCAATCGAAATATTAATGATACAAGTTATGCAGCGAGAGTTGTCCTGAACACGGTACAGGGATATTTTCGAGCGAAAGAAATGGGTACAAAGGTAAAAGTGATCCGGGGAAGCTATACGCATCAGATGCGTGTGAATATGAAGCTGGATAAAGATCGGGAAAAAAGTTATGCACATCACGCAGTGGATGCCATGCTGATTGCATTTTCACAATTAGGTTATGAAGCGTATCGAAAATTACAGGGAGAATTCATTGATTTTGAGACGGGAGAAATCTTAAATTCAGAAAAATGGAAAGATCAGATGTCTGATGGAATATATAAACAATACCTTTATGGAAAAAAGTGGAGTAATATTCGAAATGAAATCACAAAAGCAGAAAAGAATGTAAAATACTGGTATTATGTTGACCATAAATCAAACCGTGGTCTTTGCAATCAGAAGATTCGTGGAACAAGAGTTTATGATGGAAAAATTTATAAAATAAATAAGCTGGATATCAGAACCAAAGAGGGAGTTGCTCTTTTTAAAAAGCTTGCATTCAGTGAGAAAGAGAGTGACAGAGAAAAGTTATTAGTCTATAAAAATGACAAAAAAACATATGAGGATCTGGTTCAGATCATGCAGGATTATTCGGATTCCAAGAATCCGTTTGTGCAGTACGAAAAAGAAACTGGAGATTATGTAAGAAAATATGCAAAGAAACATAATGGATCTCGTATTGATAAATTAAAGTATACGGATGGAGAAGTTGGATCTTGCATTGATATTTCACATAAGTATGGGTATGAGAAAGGCAGCAGGAAGGTAGTGCTTGAAAGTCTGGTTCCATACCGTATGGATGTTTACTATAAAAAAGAGGAACAGACCTATTATTTAGTAGGGATAAAACAGTCGGATGTAAAATGCCAAAAAGGGGAATATGTCATTGATGAGGATGCATATGCAATAAATTTAGTAAAGGAGAAAATGATTCAACAAGGACAGAAGAGAAGTGATTTGGAGTCTTTGGGCTTTGAATTTCAGTTGTCGTTTTATAAAAATGATATTATTGAATATGAGAAGGATGGGAAAATAGTCAGGGAAAGATTTTTGTCAAGAACAATGCCTAAAGTAAAAAATTATATTGAGACAAAACCGATAGACAGGGAGAAATATGAAGGGCATGATCGAAAATTAGTTGGGCTTGGCAAAACCAAGAGAATAAGAAAATATCGAATGGATATTTTAGGAAATTACTACTTATGTAATAAGGAAGAATTCTCAAAATATTGTTAATCATATGATTGACAAAATATATTTGCAGGAATATAATAAAAAATGTAGAAAACAAATTTTTACAGTCACGTAATTTGTTTAGACCTACTAAAACAAGGCTTTATGCCGAAATCAGAAGCACCGACGGGTGCTTCTTTTTTTCTTATAGGGGGAAATATGGCATTCAGGGTTGTATTGATTGAGAATGAAGTAACGATAAAAGTAAAATTAAATAATCTTATTGTTACAAAAGAGGGAGAAGATATATGGATACCTTTAGATGATATTTCAATGATTGTTCTGGACAATCTGTCATCTATGCTTTCGGCAAGGCTTTTGTGTCAGTTGTCTGAACAGGGGATAGGGTTAATGATATGCAATCAGAAACATTTACCAACAGGCTATTACAGTTCATATGATAATCATAGCAGAGCCTCGAAAGTGATCGGTTATCAGATAGAAAAAAGCAAAGAATACTATGAGCAACTGTGGAAAGATATTGTAACAGTGAAAATTCAAAATCAGTCTAAAGCGTATTTACGATTAACAAGTGATCAGGAAGGAACCCGGGTGATTAAAGAATTTTCATCAGAAATAATCAATGGGGATCAAAGCAACAGAGAGGCTCATGCTGCAAAAGTATATTTTAATCTTTTAATGGGAACTTCCTTTTCCAGAGGAAATGAGGATATTTTATTAAACAGCGGATTAGATTACGGGTATGCGGTACTGCGAGGATATATTGCAAGAGTGTGTGTTGGGTATGGATTAAACACACAAATTGGTATTCATCATAAAAACGAGTATAACCGGTTTAATCTTGTGGATGATTTAATGGAGCCTTTGAGACCGATGATAGATATTGTTGCATATGAAAGTATGAAAAATGAGGAGTATTTTACAGCAGAACATAGAAGACAGCTGGTAAATATTTTAAATATGAAAATATTGTACAGAAATAAAAAGATGTTTGTGTGTAATATGATAGAAAATTATGTGGAACAATTTGCATCTTTGATTATGGAAAGATGTGAGAATATTGTATTCCCGGATATCGATGGATTTATCGGAGAGGAACTGGATGGATTATAAGATTATGAGAATGTTGTGCATGTTTGATTTGCCGGTTGAAACTGATGAAGAAAGAAGATCATATCGTATCTTTCGAAAGAATTTGATTCAGGAGGGATTTGTTATGATGCAGTATTCGGTTTATGTGAGGGTGTGTCCGAGCAGAGAATATGCCAATCGGTTAGAAAAAAGGATAAAGAAATTTATACCCAGAGAAGGAAATGTAAGATTGCTGTGTGTCACGGAAAAGCAATATTCAGATATGAAGTTGTTGGTTGGAAGTCAATCGGTAGCGGAGGCAGCAATTGGAACAGAAAGAATGATTATATTATGAAAATTGATATAACGGAATACGAAAAGAAATATACGTTTGAACTGGCACCGATCACGCAATTGTGCGGACAAAACATTCCAAGGAAAACCTACATTCTGGAATCTATCAGAAGATATTTTAGTACCTATAAGTATTCGGAAGAACAGAATAAATGGAGAAATAATGTTAAAATTGATAACGAATTAGTAGGCAGAAAATTTTTTACTGTATTATCAGTAAATGAAGCAGCAGAACTTTTAACGTGGATAAAATGGTCAAAGCAAAGTTTGATGGTGGAATATGTCAAGGGATTAATGCAAAAATTTGACTGGCAATTGCATTTGCGTACTATTGATGAAGAATTGGAAGAAATGTTTCAGCTGATAAATAAAGATCTTAGTCATCTGGGTGATGTTGAATTGACGTATGCCGTATCGGATGTCTGGGATATGGTTCAAAAATCGAATGTTGTAGGAAATGGACAAACATCATTAGAGGATAAAAATAATTTTGAATTATTTACAATTTTTTTGAATCTGATTGGACATGTAATGGAAATAAATCCAAGAAAATTGCTGATCATAGTAGAAAATATTGACCATTTAATTTCGAAAAAAGAATATGAAGTTGTTTTAAAGCAAATGCAACAAATCTGTATCAAATATGATGTCTATTTTATTTTGTCGACAAGCCTGGATGGATATGTGGGTTGTGACGGAAAGCTATGTTCAGGAATAACGGTATTGGGAGAAGTAGATTTTCAAATGCCGGAGTTCAATGAAATAGAAACATATATAGAGAATAATTATCCATGCAACAGGAGATTTTCGGAAGAACAATTGCAGGAAAATTTGAAGAAGATTATCCAACACATAGGGCAAACGGAATATTTATATACAGTGGAAGATAACGTTATCTGTAAATTGATAAATCAGACGTTAATGTTGAACGATAGATGGGAAGATACAGAAAAAAAGCCAGAAATAGCTTTTTTGAAAGCATGAAAAATGGTATAATAAACTCAAGGGCAATGGCATACAAAAGTAGGGAATATTAAGTTTGATATTTTAGTACCTAAACAAATTACGTGACTGTAAAACTACAGGTATTCTGCGATATGGAAAGCACAGATTTTAGTACCTAAACAAATTACGTGACTGTAAAACTGTGGCAGTAGCAGAAGGCGAGAGAAGCCAATTTTAGTACCTAAACAAATTACGTGACTGTAAAACAGAAAGACGATGAAAAACTGATCAATACGCATTTTAGTACCTAAACAAATTACGTGACTGTAAAACACATGATGCTTGTTTTTATGTGCGACTATATTTTAGTACCTAAACAAATTACGTGACTGTAAAACTCTCTGCCATTCGAACCGCCCTCTCCATGATTTTAGTACCTAAACAAATTACGTGACTGTAAAACTGGAAAGACCGCTCCTGGATAGCAAATTCAATTTTAGTACCTAAACAAATTACGTGACTGTAAAACCCAAGACAACATACGTCTGCAGTAAATACAATTTTAGTACCTAAACAAATTACGTGACTGTAAAACCAAGAACAATCCTTTTGATAAATGTTTCCTATTTTAGTACCTAAACAAATTACGTGACTGTAAAACGTGTACCCTAGGTCGTTTCTTTCTTGTTCTATTTTAGTACCTAAACAAATTACGTGACTGTAAAACCGTCGGGGGAAAGAACGTATACGCATCGTATTTTAGTACCTAAACAAATTACGTGACTGTAAAACATGCAAGCGCACAGCAATTTGACGCGGCATATTTTAGTACCTAAACAAATTACGTGACTGTAAAACACATCCTACACAGTAGGCACAATGCAGCCAATTTTAGTACCTAAACAAATTACGTGACTGTAAAACTCCACTTCTTTCTCTGTCATTACGTTTTTCATTTTAGTACCTAAACAAATTACGTGACTGTAAAACTGAAAGGCTTGTCCTACAGCACTGTTACTTATTTTAGTACCTAAACAAATTACGTGACTGTAAAACCCTCGTAATACTTGGACTTGTGAGAGGGCATTTTAGTACCTAAACAAATTACGTGACTGTAAAACCTCTGACGATCATAAGTCAGCAAGCGATCAATTTTAGTACCTAAACAAATTACGTGACTGTAAAACATGGGCTTTCACGCAATCCATAATTTGTTATTTTAGTACCTAAACAAATTACGTGACTGTAAAACGCAGATGACGATTGCAGACATCCAGGCATGATTTTAGTACCTAAACAAATTACGTGACTGTAAAACAGTAATATCCGGAACCAGGTTCACCCCATTATTTTAGTACCTAAACAAATTACGTGACTGTAAAATACGTTGTGGAAGATTAATTTTAGTAACAAATAAATTGCGTGACTGTAAACTTAAACTAAGATTAATCAAAGTGTAATTTTGATAAATAATATGATTAAAAGTATATAACTTAATTATATGTGTTGAAGGCAGGTGTTGATTTGAATCTTGGTATTGAAACGGAAACTTTGGAATTTAAAAAATCGACCGGTGAATTAAAAGAAGCAATGCATTCTATTTGTGCAATTTTGAACAAACATCAGCACGGGGAACTTTATTTTGGAGTCAAACCCGATGGAACTGTTGTGGGACAGGTTGTGACAGAAGAGTCTTTGCGGGAAGTGAGTCAGAAAATAAAAAACTTCATTGAACCAAGAATATATCCGGAAATCAGCAAGGTTGTTTTGGATGGTCGAGATTGTATTCATGTGAAATTCTCGGGAAATCAGATACCGTATTTTGCATATAATGTAGCAAGAATCAGAGTGGCTGATGAAGATTTGGTTATGTCCAGAGAAGAAATAACGAAATTTCTTCTTCAAAGTGGACAGGAAGGTAATCGCTGGGAAAACCTTGTGTCGAACAAAACGGTTTATGATGTCGACGAAGAATTGCTGAAAAAATATGTAAAACAGGCACATGATGTTGAACGAATTGCAATTTCTTATACGGATAAGAAAACAGTTTTGAATCAGTTGGAGTTAACCGAAGGAGATATGTTGTTAAATGCCGGGAAGGTACTTTTTGGGGATGATATACTTCAGGATGTACAGATGGCTATATTTGCAACAAATGAAAGATTAACTTTTAATGATATTCAACGATATCATGGACCGGTGCTAAAACTTGTTGATATAGCAGAAAATTACATTAAAAGTAATATTCATTGGAAAGTTGAATTTACTGGGGAATTACAACGAAAAGAGATACCGGAAATTCCAGTAGACGCGATTCGGGAGGCATTGTTAAATTCATTTTGTCATAAAGATTATTCTTCTGGAGAGAGCAATGAAGTTGCGATTTATAAAAATCGTATTGAGATATATAATCCGGGGACATTTCCAGAAGGTCTGGAGCCGCAGGATTATATTGATCATATAGAACGCCCGGTTCGGAGAAATCCTAAAATTGCAAGAATTCTTTATTATTCAAAAGAAATTGAAAGTTTTGGAACCGGATTGAAGCGGATCGCGGATGCCTGTAAAAATGCCGGAGTTCGGTATGAATTTCAAAAAAAGAAAATGGGATTTGTTGTTTGTTTTTATCGATCAGAAAATGGAAATGAAAGTATAAAAGCTGATGCGAGTACGGATAAAGTACGGATAAGTACGGATAAAGTACGGATAAACAGGGAAAATTTAAATACCTATCAGAAGAAAATTTTTGATTTTATACAGAAAAATGGACAGATTACAAATAAACAGGTGCAGGAATTATTGGGAGTAAAAGATTCCAGGGCACTGAAAATTTTGAAAGAATTAGTATCTATGGGAGTGATTTTAAAACAGGGAAAACTAAAAGGCAGTTATTATATTTTCCGGGAAAATATGAGAATAGACAAAAACCAATAAGTAATAAGCAAACATATCCTTGCATAAACTGTACAAACACAGGAATGCAGGGGTATTTTTTTGAAAGCTTATATTGAAGAAAGAGCCGTGGAAATCGCAAACTATATCATTGAACATAAGGCAACTGTGCGGCAGGCTGCCAAACATTACGGAATTTCGAAATCGACCGTTCACAAGGATATCACAGACCGGCTGTGCCAGGTGAATCCGGCACTTGCGGCAGAAACCCGCAAGATTATTGACGTGAATAAATCCGAACGTCATATCCGCGGAGGAATGGCAACAAAGGAAAAATATGCACATTTGCATGCGGTATAGATTTTCTCCTGTTGCGCGTGTTATAATGGGATAACATGCAGGAGGAAAAAACAGTGAATAATATGAAAAAAGAACAGCTCCGCCTTTATGCGGTGACCGACCGCACCTGGCTGGGCAATGAAACATTATATGAGCAGGTAGAGAAAGCGCTGGAAGGTGGTGCCACTCTGGTACAGCTGCGTGAGAAGGAACTTCCGGAAGCGGATGTGCAGAAGGAGGCAGAAGAATTGCTGGAACTTTGCCATCGTTACGGAGTGAAACTCATTCTGGATGATGATGTGGAACTGGCGGCAAAAGTCGACGCGGACGGGGTTCATATCGGACAGTCCGATATGGAACTGGCGCATGCGCGTGAGATTCTCGGACCGGATAAAATCATTGGTGTGACGGCAAAAACCGTGGAACAGGCGAAAGCCGCAGAAGCGGGAGGTGCTGATTATCTGGGAAGTGGTGCCGTGTTTGGCTCTACAACCAAAAAGGATGCCATTCCAATGAAGCACGAGCTGCTGGAAGAGATTTGCCACAGCGTGAAGATTCCGGTTGTGGCAATCGGGGGAATCACGGCAGAGAATGTTTTGCAGTTAAAAGGCAGAGGCATCGCGGGTGTCGCAGTTGTCAGCGGCATTTTTGCCTGTGAGGATATTAAGGCAGGCACCCGGCATCTTGGAGAACTTGTAGAACAGATCATATAAAGGGAACAAAAGAGGAGTAAAAAGTAAAATGAAGAATCATCTGCAGATAAAAAAACTGACACTGACGGCACTTTTTACGGCGGTGGCTGTGGTCGGGAGTATGTTTTCTTTCCCGGTATTTGGTTCCAAATGTGCGCCGGTACAGCATCTGGTGAATGTACTGTGCGCGGTAACGGTCGGACCATGGTGGGGGCTGGCACAGGCTTTTATGGCAGCGTTGATCCGTAATCTGACAGGGCTTGGCAGCCCACTGGCATTTCCGGGAAGTATGTGTGGTGCACTGCTTGCAGGACTGCTTTACCGGTATGGGAAAAAGCTTCCGTTTGCATATGTGGGAGAAGTGTTTGGAACCGGTATCATCGGCGGAATGCTTTCTTATCCGATTGCGTATCTGATTATGGGGAATAAAGCAGCGGCATTGTTTACATTTGTAGTGCCGTTTTTGATCAGTACCTGTGGTGGTACGATCATTGCAATTATCGTGACCATTCCAATGAAAAAGACAGGAATTCTGGACGGTGAAATACAAAGACGGGAGAAACTGTGATGAAATTTTCCGGGAAAAAAGTGGCGGAAATTTATGAGAAAATACAACGGAAACGTCCGATCATCCACTGTATCACAAATGCCGTGACAGTTAATGATTGTGCGAATATCCTTCTGGCGGCAGGTGCGTCACCGACGATGGCACACCATCCCTGTGAGGTGGAAGAGATCACGGCCGGTACAGCGGCGCTGATCTGTAATTTCGGGGCCATCTCGGATTATGAGGCGATGGAGACTGCCGGAAAGCGGGCGCATGCGCTGGGGCATCCGATCGTGATTGATCCGGTCGGGGTGTCGGGGTCTTCCTATCGGCGCAAAAAATGTCTGGAGTTGATGAAAACAATCCATCCGACCTGTATCCGGGGAAATTATTCGGAAATACAGGCATTGCTGCAGAACTGTGGAACGGTTACCGGGGTGGATGCAGCCGAGGATGCGCTGGCGGAAGCAGAAGAGACGGATTTGCCGGAGCTGATGAAGCAGTATGCAAAGGAAAATCAGATGATTCTTGTTGCATCCGGAAAAACCGATCTGATCACGGATGGAAGCTGCGTCTACCGGTGTCATAATGGAAGCCCGATGATGGCAAGGATTACGGGAAGCGGCTGTATGTCCACCGTGATGCTTGGCGCTTTTTTAAGTGCGGAAAATTCGGTGGAGAGTGCAGTGGCATGCTGTGCGTTTACTGGCATTGCAGGAGAACTTGCGGCAAAAGAAACGACCGCACAAAAGAGAGGGACGATGACGTTTCGCAACTGGTTTATCGATGCCGTGTCTTTGATGACACCGGAACAGTTGGAACATGGAACAAATGTGGAATGGTTTTAAAAGTACGAACGGAGAAGAGTATATAAATGGAAAATATAGTATTGAAAGCGTCCGACGGTTACGCGCTGCGTCTGGCGGTATTTGAAAGTGAACATCCGCGGGGATATATTCAGATCATTCATGGGATGGAGGAACATAAGGAGCGTTATGAGGCTTTTGCCGAACAGCTGCGGCAGGCGGGATTTACGGTTGTGACGTCGGACATGCGGGGACATGGAGAACATGCTCCAAAGCTGGGGTTCTTTAAAGAAAAAGATGGTGACCGTTACCTGTTGTCGGATCAGGTGCAGATCACGGCGTATATCAGGAAGCGGTTTCAAACGGAAAAGGTGATGATTTTTGCACATTCCATGGGAACCATCATTGCAAGGAATCTGCTTTGTACCCAGTCACACAGTTACGCAAAGGTGGTACTGAGCGGATTCCCGAATTATCCGGGAACACAGATTATCCGCATAGGGTTTTTCCTGACAAATCTGCTCACAAGGGCGCGTGGACCGATGTATCATTCCAAGCTGGTGCAGCAACTGTCAGTGGGAAATTTCAATAAGCAGATAAAACATGCAAAAACCGAAGCGGACTGGATCTGTTCCGATGAGCAGGTGGTACAGGCATATCTGAAAGATCCGTATTGCGGGCACGGATTTAGTGTTTCCGCTTTTCACGATCTGTATATGCTGACAACTGCCATGCATCAGGTGTCAAATTACCGGGACGTAAATGAGGCATTACCGATTCTGATGATCCGCGGCAGCGAAGATCCGTGCACCGGGTATGAAAAAGGTGCCAAAGACAGCGTGGACACGCTGAAACAGGCAGGTTTTTCCAATATTTCCACAATTACCTATCCGCATATGCGTCATGAAATACTAAATGAGAAAGAAAATGAAAAAGTTTACGCGGATGTGATTGCATTTTACGAGAAAACGTGAGGTTGTGACTTGTAAAATCACAGGGGCTTTATTATAATGGTAGAAAAATGGTGTACTTTTGAAAAATGCACCACATAAATGCAAAAATGCATTTTAGAAAACAGGAGGAAACACAATATGGATCAGGAGAAAGTCATCGTCATTGACTTCGGTGGTCAGTACAATCAGCTGGTTGCACGCCGCGTCCGCGAGTGCAATGTGTACTGTGAGATTTATTCTTACCGTACCGACATCGAACAGATCAAGGCAATGAATCCAAAGGGAATTATCCTCACCGGCGGCCCGAACAGCTGCTATGAGGCAGATTCCCCGACATACACGAAAGAATTATTTGAACTTGGCATCCCGGTTCTCGGTCTGTGCTATGGTGCGCAGTTGATGAACCATATCCTCGGTGGAAAAGTAGAAAAGGCACCGGTACGTGAGTACGGAAAAACGGAAGTGTTCGTGGACAAGTCTTCTCCGCTTTTTGAGGGAGTGGCAACGGATTCGGCAGAAGGGTCTACCATCTGCTGGATGAGTCATTTTGATTATATTTCCAAACCGGCACCGGGATTTCAGGTGGTAGCACATACCGCTGACTGTCCTGTAGCGGCAGATGAAAATCCGGAGAAAAAGCTTTATGCAATCCAGTTCCATCCGGAAGTACTGCATACCGTAGAGGGAAGCAAGATGCTTCATAACTTTGTAAGAAATATCTGTGGATGTGCCGGCACCTGGCGCATGGATTCTTTCGTGGAGCATACAATCAAAGAGATCCGTGAAAAAGTCGGTGATGGAAAGGTTCTCCTTGCATTATCCGGAGGTGTGGATTCTTCTGTTGCAGCAGGACTTCTTTCCCGCGCAATCGGAAAACAGCTTACCTGTGTATTCGTCGATCACGGTCTGCTCCGAAAGAACGAAGGAGACGAAGTCGAGGAAGTTTTCGGATCAAACGGACAGTTTGACCTGAACTTTATCCGTGTCAACGCGCAGGAGCGTTATTATGGAAAACTTGCCGGTGTGACAGAACCGGAGAAAAAACGTAAAATTATCGGAGAGGAATTCATCCGTGTCTTCGAGGAAGAGGCAAAGAAGATCGGAGCCGTGGATTTCCTGGCACAGGGAACCATCTACCCGGATGTGGTAGAGTCCGGACTTGGCGGAGAATCCGCAGTGATCAAGTCCCACCACAACGTCGGCGGTCTCCCGGATTATGTGGATTTCAAGGAAATCATCGAGCCGCTGCGCAACCTCTTCAAAGATGAAGTACGCAAAGCGGGTCTGGAGCTTGGCATCCCGGAGAAACTTGTCTTCCGTCAGCCATTCCCGGGACCGGGACTTGGTATCCGTATTATCGGTGAGGTAACTGCAGAGAAGGTTCGTATCGTGCAGGATGCCGATTACATTTACCGTGAGGAAGTGGATGCCGCGGTAGAGGAATACCGCAAAGAGCATGGAGAGGCACCGGAGTGGATGCCAAACCAGTATTTTGCCGCGCTCACCAATATGCGAAGCGTGGGTGTCATGGGCGATGAGAGAACGTACGATTACGCGGTTGCACTGCGCGCGGTCAATACGGTTGATTTCATGACAGCGGAAGCTGCCAATATACCGTTCGAGGTGTTACAGAGAGTTATGAGTAGGATTATCAATGAAGTGAAGGGGGTAAACCGCTGCTTCTATGATATTACCAGTAAGCCGCCTGGGACGATTGAGTTTGAATAATTTTCAAAAGCTCGCAAAGCCTAGTAAAATGGACATTTGCGAGCTTGTTTTTTGCCTTGTGGTACTAAAATGGTACTAAGAAGAGATGTTAGCTTTTTGACGTGCTGTTGAAAAAAGTGTAAGCGCATTTGCCGTGTAGAACAAAGCATCTATTAGTGTTTTTTCTTCACCAGTAAAATTTAAAGATTTTAAAACAAGAGTAATAGCAACTAGAAAATAGTAGTTTAGTAGATGGTATTGGTTAAATATTCTTTTATATTCAGTAGAATTTTTATTTGCAAATGGATGGATTACTATTTTCAATAATCCAGTGGGTATATGTTTACTAATTACAATTGAAAAGAATACTATTATATATAAGTATGTACTCTCAGTAACCCAATCATTAGTAAGAAAAGTGTAGTTACAGAGAAGTTTGTCGAGATATTTACATAATACTTGTAACATAGTTAATGCAATAATTAAAAAATATAAATATCCGCAAATAAGCATAGGAAGCTTCCTGTATACTTTAAATAGGTCAAGAGATTGACACAAAAAAATACCTCAAGTAAATTTAGATTATTACTGACCGGCAAGTTGGTAAAATCTAAAGAATACAAGAGGTATCTAAAATGAATGTTAAAGGCACAAAGAAGAAAAATCAAGTAGTAACAGCAAATATTTTTGAACAGCAGGAGCTTTTGAAAAAAGCGGAGGTGATCAAGAAAAATCTCACAGCTTCAACCTGGCGTGAGTTGGAAACCAATGGTAAGTTCGATAAAAATGAAAAACTCTCCTTTATCAGTGATGACATGCTTATCTTAGGATGCGATGTAGGCAGCGAAACACACTATCTGAGGGCGATTGATACTAGAGGCAGAGAACTCAGTAAGTCCGCATTTCCGTTCAGCAATGATTCAGAGGGATTTCAGAGTGCAAAGGAATGGGCAGTAAGAATAGCTGCGGACCATGACAAGAAACAGATAGTGCTTGGCTTAGAGCCGACCGGTCACTACTGGTTCTGCCTTGCCACATGGATGATCTCTAACGGAATCAGCGTTGTTCAGGTGAATCCATATGCTGTGAAGCAGACAAAAGAGGTTGAAGATAACAGCCAGCTAAAGGATGACACAAAGGATCCAAAACTGATTGCTAACCTTGTCAAGGACGGTAACTTCGGTATGCCGTACCTTCCGGAGAAGCTTTATGCGGAGCTTCGCAGGTTATCCATGTTCAGAGACCAGCTGAATGAGGACAGAATCCGGGCAATCAACCGTATGCACAGGGAAATGAAGATTTATTTTCCAGAGTATAAGGATGCGTTTGGAAAGGTAGATGGCGCATTCAGTCTGGAACTGCTGAAATCTGCACCATTTCCGGATGATTTAAAAGCACTTGACGAAAACGGAATAAGACAGATCTGGCACGAAGCTAAGCTTAGAGGACGCGGCTATAGCAGGTCAGGAGAAATCTTAGGGTATGCAAGATCAAGTGTTGGTATCAGGGATGGAGCGGATGCAGCCAAAATAGCGGTACAGTGGTTTGTTAAGAAGATTATGGAACTGGATGAAGAGCTTGCTGTTATAGAGAATTTAATCAACCAGAAATGCCAGGAAATACCGCATGCCGGTAACATCCTGGAGATATCAGGAATCGGAGAAAACACGCTTTCCGGAATCCTTGCAGAGATGGGAGACATTTCGAGATTTGATGATGTTAAGGAAATACAAAAATTAAGCGGATTAGGTCTTGCAGCATGTAGCTCAGGAAAGCATAAGGGAGAGACCAAAATCAGTCACAGAGGACGCAAACGACTCAGATACTGGTTATTCCAGGCGGCAAAGTCAGCAGTGGCTCATGCGGAGGAAGTTAAAGAACTCCATGTGTACTACACGACACGCCCTGACAATCCGCTGAAAAAGATGCAGTCACTGATTGTGATAGCCTGCAAGCTTTTGAGAATCGTTTATACGATTCTGAAGAAGGGAACGGTCTATGATCCGAAGAAGATGCTGATGGACATCAGGCGGCCGGAAAAGAAGGAAGCGATTGCAGCATAAGACAATCGACAGCATTATTTATTCCAGAGCCTTGCCGGGTTGCGGATGATTCCGAAATCGGGCAGGGTTCTGGAAAGAAACCCGATAACGATGGAGTGCAACAAGCACTGCATCAGCACAATGACCAGCAGGTAACGAAACAAGGGAAGCGTCCACGGAATATCCGTACCCTGCGGAAAGGGCAGGTCAGTAAAATCAAAATATAAACAAGAGATGTAGCCTGCAGTAGTTCACTCCGTAGGGCAATGACCCTGTTAGAAAGCTTAGCGGGCACTCGGTGTATGAGCAGGTGGGACGAAGGAAGTTGGTACACGATACCATTAGACACGGAAGGTTCACCATCATAGTTAACAGAGGAATTATAGCCTTTATAAAGTCAATTCAAGGATGCTTTATAAAGTGCACCCTCTTATAGCTATTCAGTACGAGATACAATGACTGTCATACACTTTTAGCTCTGTTTTATGAGGAAAAAATTTAAAGAAAAGCCCATAAATTCAATGATTTAGGGCTTGACATTATAGGAAGGTGGAAGAAAAATATGGAGAATGAGAAAATGTTTTTTTATTTAAGTAAAATAAATGAATGTGAAACAATATCACAAAAAATTGAAATTGCAAACAGTTTAATTATCCATTCAAGCTTTTTAGAAACAGGAAATATGCTTAGTCAATTTGCAAATAAAAAAATAGTTAATAAAAATGGATTGGAGTTGTTTTTGGCGTATAAATGTGGAAAAGGAGACCTCTCTGATTTATTTGTAGATGCAGACTGTGATGTATCACTTATTCCAATGATAGTATATTGTAATCTTTTAAATATTGAACCTAATGAAAAGTGTATTACATTTCAAACTAAGTGTAACTCTCAAAAATATAAATATGAAATCATTCAAACAATGTTTTCGCCATTTCGAGGTGATACAATGACATCAATACAATATTGTTTGAAAAAACATATTGCATTATTATGGAAGGAATTAAATGAACATCCTAAATTATTAGAAGATGAAGTATATAAAAATTTTTATGCTTTGTTTAATGGATTATCTAATAGAGGTTTGCTCTTTTCTGATATAGGAAATTGGGATGATGTATTTTATAAGTATTCTACACTAATTTGGGAAGTATTAGATGATGAAATTAAGATTTTTTTATCTAAAAGTGCTTGGTCGATTGGAAATTTTATTCCTATGCCAATATATATAAATCCTTCTAGAAATGATGTTTCTGGGACTATTGATACTGCGGATACTCTTTTGTGGAATATATATATATATTATCAATTAAAAGGAAATGAAACTGCTCAAAAGGAACATGTCCAAAGAATTCTTAACGGAAAGTACAAAAATGAAGCAATAGAAAATTATATAAGATGGCTAGATTTCTTTAAAACATGGGATAATTTTGTGGAACAAAATTGTTTACAAGATTTTGTTCAAAATTTTGGTCATAAAAAATATGGTTGTCCATATTCTTTAAAAACAAATAAGATTATAAATTGTCCTATTAATGAAAAATATATACCAATGGCTACAAGTTATAATGAAAGTAGAAATTTCTTTAAAACGCTTAACGAAAAAATATTGAAAAGGAATCAACGGATTAGTTCCAAAGTGAAAAAAATCTTGTATGAAAGAATAAAATAAGGACGGACATAATGGAAATAAGGATATCAATAATTGCTGTTCTTGTATCATTTGCAACATTTCTTTTTACAGTATTGGTGACATATAGAGGTGAACAACGAGAAAAGAAGCAAGCGACACTAGACGCACTGAATGTACTCCAAGAGCAAGTATTTGATAATTTAAATCAATATACATTTGGAGAAATAAGAAATATTGCAGTGCAATGGCAAAGTTCTATAAAGGAAAAGAATGCCTTTATCAATAATAAAGAAGGAACCGCTGAAGAGTTTTGGAATACACATCATGAATATGATTCTATAGTAGACGAATACAGAAAACTGTCAGGTTATTTGGCTCGAATAGAACACTTTGCTTTAGGTGTTAATACAGGAATCTATGATGCAGAGGTTACAGAACGTGCTGCAACTACATATTTTGTAATGCTTTATAAGAAAATGATGCCGATTCTTTTGGTCAAAAATAATGGAACACTAACAGAATCAAAGGCGAAGAATGAGTATCACACAGAATTTTCTACTTTAGTAAAAAGACTCCAGAAGATGGAAAAATAATAAAAGTTGAAATAGCTTTAAAAAAGGCAAAGGGAAGCCCTTATTTAGAGCTATTATCATAATGAAGCAAGTCAAGTATCAAGATAGCGATGGGATTCTGGATTGGAATAGACGGGAGGAAAAATGATTTTGGGGAGAAATGAAAATATAGAGATTTTTAAAGATACAGAAAAACTGGTCAAGAATAATGAAACAATCAAAGCTTCAGTAAAAGCTTCTACGAATAAGCAGAAAATAATATTAGAAGATGACACAATTGATTTGGAAAAGAAGGAAAAGAAAAGTGCCCCTGCCAGAGTAATTGTTTCACAGAAAAGAACATTTGAGGCGGCTTCTGAATATAAGGGCATGAAGACGGTGGTTCATAATTTTGCTTCAGCTACAAATCCGGGTGGAGGAGTTGTGCGGGGAGCTAATGCACAGGAGGAGTGTCTTTGCCGTTGTTCGGGATTGTATTTTAATCTGAATGAGCAAAACATGTGGGATGGATTCTACAGACCACATCGTGCCAGCCGAGATCCACTTCATAATGATGATATCATTTTTACACCGGATGTCCTGGTTTTCAAAACGGATACGGAGAAGTCTGAATTATTGCCAGAGGCTGATTGGTATAAAGTTGATGTTATCACATGTGCAGCTCCAAATTTAAGAGATAAGCCAAGTAACAGGTTTAATCAAGGTGATGGTGTTAAGAAGGCAAAAATTAGTGATAAGGAATTGTTATTAATTCATGAAAAAAGACTGTGTAGAATTTTGGATATAGCAGTCGCTGAGGGCGATGAAGTTATTATTTTAGGTGCATTTGGCTGTGGTGCTTTTTTAAATAACCCTGAAGTAGTAGCACTTGCGGCAAAAAATGTAATCAAGGAATATTTGAATGCGTTTAAAGTAATTGAATTTGCTGTGTATTGTGGTCCTAAAGATAATCGTAATTTTAAGACATTTGATAGGGTGCTCAAAGTATACGCTAAATAACAATAAGCGCATAATCTTGGGAAAATACGAGGAGTGTGAATAGATGCAGGAAAAAAGAGCATGGAATAGACTCAAAGATGAAGAACTTATCGAAACATTAAAATCAATGAATACGTCGGAGCTATATCCGGCGAATGCACAGAAAGTATATGAAGCGTTAAAAAATAAATATGATGCCAATGACTTGCCATCTGTCCGTACTGTAGACCGGAGACTGAGAAGCTTGCTGGGAAAATCAGGTAAAGAGTTAAATGAAATAACAGATGAGAACGGAATTGGAATAATAGACAAAGGAAAATATAATTTAGGATTCAAGAAAGCGAATAAAAAAGGCACTTATATAACAGGATATTGGTATGATGAAAAAGATGGAGATGAAGGGGGCTCATCAAAATATCTCGCAAGATTTTTGGCTGATGCCGTCATTTATTCCAAAGTGTTAAATCCTGAATACAAACCAGACTACAATTCAAGTCTTCAAAGATTGTTCGGTACTGGTCAGGTAAAAGAACTGAATACGTTTTCTCGAAAGATCGTTGATTTAAAACCATATTCTGTAGAAGGCGGAATTGATGTGATGAAAAATGTATTAATCGTTCAAAAAGCGATTGATATGCAAAAAAAGATTGAGTTTAAACTTGGCGTTTATAGATATACAAGTGATGGAACAATTGAGTTAGATATTGATAATAGCAAGGTCCGTTGTGTGTCACCGCTGCAGATTATGATGAGTAATGGACGATATTATGTGATTGCAAAAAATGAGTCTACGACACAAGATTTCTTGTTTTATCGAATTGATTTGATGGATGGAATAGATATAATAGAAACGAAAAGAATAGATGTGCAGGGACAAGTTGAGTGGAAAGATCCACAGAAATTTCTGATATCAAATCCTTTTTTCTACTCTGGTGAAAAAGAAGACATTGTAATTGGATTTGAGGAACAACAGATCACACAAGTGGTAGATTGGTTTGGAACAGAAGAGAATGGTTTATTTGAATGCTTAGGGACATATTATATGGAAAAACCAGAAAAGGGAAATGGAAAGATATCTATGGCCAAAGTAAAAATGGCAAAGTTAAGTTTCCCAGAAGTTAATGTTATGGCCTTTTCCTTTTGGATAATGCAATATATGGATTGCGTAGAGATTTTAGAGGGCGATTTATTGAAAAAAACATTAAAAGAGCGGATGAAGTGGGCTTTAGAAAACCGAATAAAGTAGAAAAAAGACAATTTAAATAAAAATTGGACTTTTAATAGAAAAAATTGGACAAAGTTTGTCTGATTTTTTTTATAATCCGAATTAGTAAATAGCAATGAAGCTTTTACAAAAAGTAGAAAAAAGCATATGCCGAGGAGGATGTCAAATGAGGTTTGTAGTATTTCTTGATATTGATGGTGTATTAAACACAAGAACAACCGTTAAACGAACACCTTATGGATACACAGGAATAGACGATGCAAGAGTTAAAGTCCTTGCAAATGCTATTGAAAAATGTGGAGGTGGTGACATTGTACTTTCATCTGATTGGAAAGTGCTGGATAGAAATCATGACGATTACAGATATCTTGTATCAAAACTCGAGCAGTGCGGATTGAAAATATCGGATTATACTACTGATAAAGAGCGGAAAAGAGGGCAGGGCATAAAAGAGTATCTTGAATTACATCCGGAAATTGAAGAATTCGTAATACTCGATGATCAAAAGTTTGATTTTGAACATTATAAAAAAATATGGGAAAGGTTATTGATTACCAATGGTATTGAGAGAGCTGAATTTGCATCTAGAACACCTGCGGTTGAGGCGATACTTTTCAGGGATTACATTAAAGCTTAGGGAAGAAGGGGAAACTGATTAAGGAGCATGAAAGAAAACAGGAAAAAATTTTGATTGAAAACTTTATAGAACAACACAAGAAAAGAAAAAGCATCAAGATTATGTCAGAAGTTTCTGCTTTCGTTTTAGTTGGATTGGTGACAGAGGAAGGTGAGAAGAATTGGAGCGA
>OIYG01000742.1_pt1 | contig 29098 bp, 32 predicted proteins | sample 1587861 | NCBI WGS metagenome assembly OIYG01 (sample SAMN03283272) | human gut metagenome | biome: human-associated habitat; material: feces | host: Homo sapiens | place: Peru | collected 2012 | reverse complement strand
AAGGATATTCAAATAACTTTGATATATCAGAAGATAGTAGTGGAAAAGTACTAGCATGGTATAAAACAGATTCAAATGGATATTATGAACTAGCAATAGGGCAAGATGGTGGAGTAATAGCAAATCCAAATATGTCATGTTATTTTCAACATTTAACTGCATTAGAGGAAATTAATTTAGAAAAACTAGATACATTTGGCGTTATAACCATAGACCATTTATTTTATAATTGCAAATCATTAAAGATGGTAGATGTAACAAACATTGATACGGGCAATGCAACAAACATGTCCCATATGTTTTATAATTGTAGCTCATTAACTTCTATAAATCTTTCTAATTTTATAACAACAAAAGCAACTAATATGTCAAACATGTTTTATAACTGTAACTCATTAACTGAACTTAATATTAATAATTTTGACACTAGTAATGTATCAAATATGTCAAGAATGTTTTATGGCTGTTATCGTTTAACGAAGTTGGATTTGACAAACTTTAATACCTCAAAGGTAACAAATATGGCACTTATGTTTACTGGATGTGCTGGCCTAACAAAACTAGATTTAACAAAATTTGATACCAGAAATTTAACAAACATGCAAAGTATGTTTTCTGGTTGTACTAAAATAAAAGAGTTAGATATAAGAAATTTTAATACTTCAAAGGTAACAAATATGTTAAAATTATTTTCTGATTGCACCTCATTAATAGAAATTGATTTAACAAACTTTAACACTTCAAATGTAATAGATATGTCAAATATGTTTTTCAATTGTAGAAGTATGGAAGAAATTGATGTTAGTAGTTTTGATACTACAAAAGTAAATAATATGTCTGAAATGTTTGCAAACCTACTTAAGATAAATACAATATATGTAGGAAGTAAATGGACAATGCAAAATGTTACCAACAGTACAAATATGTTTAAAGATTCTCGTATATCAAATGTGACTTTAAAATAGCCCTAAAACTTTGAGTTGCAATTTTTAAAGTTTTGTGCTATAATATGCGATATAAAGAGAGGGGAGTTTTGAAATGAAAAATAAGAAAAGCTTAATATTGATACTTGTTGGAATATTACTTGGAGTAACAATTATGGGAGGCGTAGTATGTTTTGCAGTTAGCAAAGTAAAATTAGTGGATAAAACATATGCTGCTAAAGTAAATAATTCAAATGAAGAAACACAAAAAGCAACTAAAGAAGTTCCAGTATATGAATACTATGAATCTAATATAAAAGAAAGCAAAAAAGAAACTACTACACCAAAAACAAATTCAACAGTAAATAAAAGTACAAAGACAAATACAACAAAAAAACAAACAAATACAACAACAACAAAACCAGTTAAAACAGAAACAATTAAAAACACAGTAACAAAGACACCTGTAAAGGTTGACAATGCTTCAGCAACAGTAGTTAGATACATAGAAAATGATGAAAAAAATGTATTTACTGATGCTAATATTGAAGAATTTAATGCTAAAGTTAAAGCAGAAATCATTAAAATTACAGATTTCATATTTAATGGTACAGAAATTAATGGTCATACATTTGACGAATTAACTGAACAAGCTAAATTATATGTTATGGATTTATTAGTAAAAATTGATGCTAAAATAGAAGAAGTTCATCCAGGATATAAAGATGAAATCAAAATTAAAGTAAAAGATTACACTGATAGAATAACAGATAAATATTATGAAATAACTGAAAAAATATGTACTGAAATGGGTACTACTGCTTGTAATCAGGCAAAAAAAGATGTAGAGAAAATGAAAGTAAACTTTAATTTAACACTTGATCTTGCTAAAATTATTGGTAAATCAGCTGTTGAAAGTTTAAAAGAGTGGTATGAAATCTTTAAAAGCACTAATTAGTGCTTTTTTTCTTGATGAAAAAATGTTTATATAGTAAAATTTATATTAGTTTTGAGGTGAAAAAATGATTCAATTAAATAATGTAACATTAAAATTTGGTAAAAGAACACTTTTTGAAGATGTTAATATAAAATTTACCCCAGGTAATTGCTATGGATTAATAGGGGCAAATGGTGCTGGTAAATCTACTTTCTTAAAACTATTATCAGGTGAATTAGAAACAACACATGGTGATATAGTAATTACGAAAGGAGAAAGAATTGCAGTTTTAAAACAGGATCATTATAAATATGATAATGAAAGAGTAATAGATACAGTCATTATGGGAAATACAAAACTTTATCAAATAATGAAAGAAAAAGAAGAATTGTATTCTCATACAGAATTTACTGATGAAGATGGTATAAGGTTAGGTAACCTAGAAGCCGAGTTTGCTGAACTTAATGGATGGGAAGCAGAAAGTGAGGCAAGTGAATTATTAAATAACCTAGGAGTAGAACTAGATATTCATTATTCACTTATGAAAGATATTCCTAACAATAAAAAGGTAAAAGTATTATTAGCACAAGCACTATTTGGTAATCCAGATATATTATTATTAGATGAACCAACTAACAACTTAGATATAGATGCAATCGAATGGTTAGAAGAATTCTTAATTAACTTTAATAACACAGTAATAGTAGTCTCACACGACAGACATTTCTTAAACAAAGTATGTACGCATATTGCTGATATTGATTATAACAAGATTAAACTTTATATAGGAAATTATGATTTCTGGTACGAATCAAGTCAACTAGCGCTAAAACAAACGAAAGAAGCTAATAAGAAAAAGGAAGAAAAAATAAAGGAATTACAATCATTTATTGCAAGATTCTCTGCTAATGCTTCAAAATCTAAACAAGCAACATCGAGAAAAAAGATGCTAGAAAAAATAGAATTAGATGAAATAGTGCCTTCATCAAGAAAATATCCATATATTGACTTTAAAATAGAAAAACCAGCAGGAAAAGAAATACTAACAGTGAATAAATTATGTAAAACAATAGATGGAAAAAGAATACTTAATAAAATTAGTTTTACTGTTTTAAAAGGAGACAAAATAGCATTTGTTGGTAGTGATAATATCGCAAAAACAACTCTTTTTAAAATACTTATGAGAGAAATGAAAGCAGATAGTGGAGAAATAACATTTGGTAAAACTATAGCAAAGTCATATTATCCACAAGACAACACAGAATATTTTAAAGAAGACGAGCCCATCATGAAATGGATTGGTCACTATTATAATATAGATGATGAAACAGTGCTAAGAGGATTCCTAGGTAGAATGTTATTCTCAGGAGATGATGTTTTTAAAAGAGTACCAGTATTATCAGGCGGAGAAAAAGCAAGATGCATGTTATCAAAATGTATGTTAGAAGCACCTAACTTTCTTATACTAGATGAACCAACAAACCACTTAGATCTAGAAAGTATCACTTCCCTTAATAATGGACTTATGAGATTTGAAGGCGAAATATTATTTGCTTCACATGACCATCAATTTATACAAACTGTTGCCAATAGAATTATTGAAATAAAAAGTGATGGAACAATAATAGATAGAAGAATGACTTATGACCAATATCTAGAAGAAAAGAAAGGTAAATAATATTTGCCTTTTTTTCATATATTGAAAATGGGTGATAAGTATTTTTAATGAAGAAGATATAAATAATATTATAAAGAAATTAAATATAAAATTTGATAAATTTACAAAAGATGACTTTATAACAGGTATAAATATAGAGTTAGAACATGGAACAATTAACAAAGTAACTAATGTAACAGATAATGATCTAGAAAAAACCTCAAAAATAGCACTTGCACATTTAAATGAATTTCCTAATTATTATAATAAAGAATATGGACTACCAATGTTTGAAAAATACCTCCAATATAGATTAAATAATTAATTGATAATGAAAACCTACATATAATAAAGTGGAGGTATAGCAATGAATGACATTACTGTATTACAGTTAAAAAGTTTAATTCCTGGTGTAAAAATAATAGATATTAGAGATAATTATCAATATAATTTAGGCAATATTCCAACCTCAAAAAATGTACCAGTTAACTTTTTACTGACTAATCCAAACCTATATTTAAATATGCAGGATAGATATTATATTTATTGTGAATATGGTAGTACAAGTAGTAGTGCTTGTGAAAAATTAAGAAGAAAAGGATATAATGTAGTTAATATCATTGGGGGATATAACGAATATAAGAGGCTGTAAAACCTCTTATTTTATGTATCCATTTTGTACATATTTAGTTTCAGTTACAATAAAGAAGGAGTCTTTATCAACTGAATAAGCAAGAGCTCTTAAATGTTTAAGGCTCTTGTTTTTAATTTCTACAAACAACATATACTTATCTTCTTCATTCATTCCATTAACATTAACAACTGATACTCCATATCCATTCTCTCTAATAACATTAACCAACTTATATTTAGTAGTAATTATTTGTATACTTAAAATAGATTCAATGAAGTGTTTAGATAATATAGAACCAATATATGTTCCAGTAGAAAATCCAAGTGAATAAGATATCGCAATCCATATACTACTCTCATTAGTACTTAATGCTTCTCTTACTACTAAAAACCAAACAAATACTTCAATAAATCCAATTATACTAGCATAAATTGCCTTTCCCTTAACTGTAATTATAGTTCTAAAAGTACCTAAAGATACATCTATTATTCTAACAAAAAAGATTTTAATACATAATAAAAACAAAGCTAAATTCATAGAATCACCATTAATATTATTCCTAATTATTAAGTTATTATGTTTAAAATAATAGTAAAGTGTATTATAATAATTAATGGTGATAATATGCAAGAGATCATAAATTCATTTGTAAATAATATAGTAACCTATCTGCAGACATTTGGAATACCATTTGGCTGTTTTATAGTTATATTAGAATCAATTATTCCAGCACTTCCATTAGGAGTATTTATTGCCTTTAATATGATGGCATTTGGCAATGTAGTAGGATTTTTAATATCTTGGGTATCAACAGCTATAGGATGTACACTTTCTTACTTTTTCTTTAAAAACTTTGTTGGTAAGAAGATGGAAAAAGTAATAAAAAAATATCCAAAAGTAGAAAAGCCATTAAAAGCAGTAAAGAAAATAAGTTTTAGTAATTTAGTACTTATAATTGCACTTCCATTTTCACCAGCTTTTCTTATAAATATAGCGTGTGGTTTATCTAAAACAGATTTTAAAAAATTTATAACAGCAATATTAATAGGTAAATTATCTATTATATATTTTTGGGGATTTGTATCAAAAAGTTTATTAGAAAGTATTACAGATATAAAAACATTAATAATAATTGGAATACTATTAATTGTTAGTTATGCATTATCTAAAATAGTAAATAAAAAATTAAAATTTGAATAGCTTTACTTAATTTACATCTAAAATTATAAATGATATAATATAGTAAACTATGGAGGTAAATATGGAATACATAATAATTGGACTACTAGTACTATTAATCGTTTTAGTAATTGTATTAATTTCTAAAAATAATGTCAAAAACAGTAATGAAGCTAACATGACAGAGCGTCTTGGTAGATTTGAGGTAAATATTAATAAAGAAATAAATGATTTTAAAAATGAACTAAATAGGGGATTAAATGAAGATTTTGATAAATTAAATAATAAAATAGAGACTAGACTTAACTTAATAAATGATAAAGTAAATGAAAGACTAGATCAGAATTTTGAAAAAACAAATAAAACATTTACTAATGTATTAGAAAGACTAAGTAAAATAGATGAGGCACAAAAAAAGATAGATGGATTATCCAATGATATAGTATCTCTTCAAAGTATACTTACTGATAAAAAAAGTAGAGGTATCTTTGGTGAGGTAAATTTAAAACATATATTAGTAAGTGTCTTTGGAGAAAAAAATGACAAAATATATTCTCTTCAATATACACTTCCAAATGGTACAATCGCAGATTCAGTTTTATTTGCACCAGCTCCATTAGGAACAATCGCAATTGACTCTAAATTTCCACTAGAAAGTTATAGAATGATGGTTGATAAAAAACTTCCACAAGAAATAAGGGAACGTTATGAAAAACAGTTTAAATCAGATGTAAAAAAACATATAGATGCAATTAGTAATAAATATATAATTGAAGGAGTAACATCTGATCAAGCAATAATGTTTTTACCAGCTGAGGCAATATTTGCTGAGATAAATGCATACCATCAAGATATAATTGAGTATGCCTATAGAAAGAAAGTATGGATTACTTCTCCAACAACATTAATTTCAACATTAACAGTTATTCAAATGATTATTAAAAATATAGAAAGAGATAAATATACATCAGTAATTCATGAAGAATTAAATAAATTAGGAGTAGAATTTTCAAGATATAAAGAACGTTGGGATAAACTAGCTAAAAGCATTCAAACAGTTAATAAAGATGTAGAAAGTGTATATATAACAACAGAAAAAATATCTAAGAAATTTGACGTAATAAGTGGAGTAGAAATAGATAAAATTAATAATGAAGACTATGATAAATTAAATGTATAAACTAAGAGAATCAAAAGAATTGATTTTCTTTTTCTTTTGAATAAAAAATAGATATAAATACATAATATTATTGTAAGAAAAACATAAAATCTAATAGGTGAAATTATGATAAGGACACTTCTTTTTTTACTGGGTTTTGGTCTAACAGTAATTGGATTCATGTATATAATCTTATATTTAAATTTACTTACTATGGGATATTCAGTAGTTGATTATATTATGTTTATTTTAAAAAGAAGAGAGTGTATCTATGCCATAATTGGACTTATTATAATAACTATTACTATTTTTTGTAAGGGAGAAAACGATAATGTTATATATATATGATATTTTACTAAATTGGTGTAGAGATAAATTATATGATTTCTTTGAATGGGAAAAAACCGACAAGTTAGAACACGTTAAAAAGATACCACTAATTAGGGTAGAACGAGGACTAATTAATAAATTGTCAACAGAAACAATAAAATTAGACGAATCATTTCCTTCAAAGATTTATAACTTAACAGAAATATATAATTCAAAAAATGTAACAAAAGTACCATACGCAATTTTATTAACTGATGGTTTATCTGCACTAGCAATTAAACTTGACAAATCAGGAAACATAAAATTTAGAAGCAAACTATTAATAGATGAAGAAGAGGAAATATTATGCTTTTGTAATAGACTAGATAAATATAAATTAAAGTATATTGAAAGGCCAGGAAATACTATAGAAGACTTCACAACAAGAAATGAGAAAAAAATAAGAACCTTTTTACTTAATGATATAGAAACAACATATAAAAAGAAAGATTATGAAAAACTAAAATATTTATATAATGAATATTGTGGTATTACAACAAATAATATGGAATTAATCTATAATAACTTAATAGAAAGTATCCATTATGAAATAAATAGTGGACACATAAAAATTTACAATTTGCTTCAACTAATAGGAAATAAGAACTAGTTTGTATTGGCACTAGTTTTTATTTATGATATAATTAAGAAGAATAGAGGGTGTAGCAAATGAAAGATAAAAAAGGATTTACATTAACTGAATTATTAGCAGTAATTGTTTTAATAGGTGTAATACTAGCAATAGCAGTACCATCATATCAAAGTTATGTTACTAGGACTAGAAAAGAAGTACTAAAGTCATATCAAGCAAATATAATTGATGCCGCAAATCAGTATGCAGCAGAATGTATTGTAAAAAATACCCTAGTAGAGAACTTTGGTAAGAAGAACATATGGGGAGACCTTAATTTTAAAAATAAAGCTGATATAGAAAAAGATTATAATGACATAAAAGTATATATAGAAAGTGGAAAATCAAAAACAAGTGATTTGTATTGTATAAAAATAGAATCTACAAAAAATGATAGTATTGATTATACTAACTGTTCAGATGAAGATGATGCATCAACCTCAAAAATAACTATTGGAGGCGTAAACTATACAGAAGATACTGCGCCAATAATTAATGGTGGTTCACTTGTAATAACTGGTAATATAAAGGAGATAAAAGTTGGTGCTACTACTATAGAGTGCAGAATAACTGGAATACAAATACCAATAAGCACCTGCGACTTGCCCAACAATCTTAATGATGACAAGCACACAATAACTTATGGAGATGGAAAAACGTTAAGTTTTGTTATGGATAAAACCAGTCCGAAAATAGAAACAAGCAATATTAATACATCAGCAACCAATAAAGTAGAATTTACAGTTACAATAAATGATGACCATTTAGATTTAGTAAAATTACCTAATAAGGAATGTAAAAGGGAAGAGGACAAAGAAACATATATCTGCACTATAACCGAAAATGGTAGATATAGTTTTAGTGCAACTGACAAAGCTGGTAATACTGCAACAAAAGATATTACAATATCAAACATTACAAGTGAAAAGCCATCTGTAATCTTAAATATAGATAGTGAAGCAGTATCAAAATCAAAAATCATAGAAATAGAATACATATCAGGATCAAATGGCAATGAGATAGGATTTAATACTGATCAAAAACTTAAGTGGAGCTTAATTAATACATCAAATAATCAAGAAGAAAGAACAGGTGAATTTACTAATCTAAGTAATAAAGGAAGTCAAAATGTTAAAATAGAGGGTCTTACTGGAACATACAGTTTCATTGTTAAAGGTTTAACAAACAAAGCCGGTAATAAAAATGATGATGAAAAACTTACAATTTATTTGGATAATACACCACCTTCAGCAGCTGTGGTTTCAAAGCCAAGTAAAGATGAAGAAAAAACAAAATCTGTAGAGTGTGGAGGCCTTGATAATAATGGAAATAGAGAATGCAAAGTGGTATTTTATGGTGGATTTCTTGGCGCAGAAGTAAAAGCTAAACTGAATTTTACTGTAGAAGACATTGGAGGTAGTGAAGTAGGAAAAGTATATTATAGAACTACAACAACAGGAAACTTTACAGAAACAACAGTTGAAGCAATTAATAACTTAAAACACAAAGACTTTAACAAAGAACAGCTAAACCTATATATAGAAGTGGTTTTTGCAGATGCACTAGGAAACATTGACTACACTAAAAACATAACAAAAATTACATTTGTTAAGAATTAAAAGGTGAGTGATAAAATGAATAATAAAAAGAAGATATATATTGCACTTGCAGTATTAGCAATTATCATATTGGGGATAGGAATAATACTTAATTTTACATCAAATCAAAAACAGCCAATTAAAAGTGATTCCACTGCTAAGTATAGCTTAAATGAGGCAATAATAGAATTAAATAAATTATATGACTTAAAAGGCTATTCATTAAATCTTGTTACGGAAACAAAAGAAGAATATGTGTTTCAAGTAGTAATGCAAAATAAAACAAGCATTTATAAATTTAATAAAAATACTGGTGAAGTTAAGACCTCAACAAAATTTGAATAGTGTAAACTTTACTATTAAAGACTGTAAATGTATTTACAGCCTTTTTCTTTTAATATATACTATTAAATAGAGGAAGATTATGAGAAAAAATAATAAAGTTATATATATATTAGATTTTTTAGTAGTAATTGCAATAGTAATAAGCATTATTTCTGCAAATTATATAAAAACACCAAGCAAAAGCGTTATTGCTAAAAGTGAGGCTCTTACAACATATTTAAGCACAAATTACTTTGCAAAAGAAGAAACTGATAATTCTAGCGAAGAAAAAGAGTCAGTTGAAGAAAAAGAAGAGACTACTAAAGAAGAACCAGTTGAAGAGGTTAAAACTAAGGAAAAAGTAAAAGAAAAAAAACAAATAAAAGAACCAGCAAAAACTGAAGAGCCTAAAAAAGAAGAACCAAAAAGCAATACAAAAGAAGAGGTAAAGCAAGAAGATAAACCATCAAGCGAAGAAAAGGTTATAGAAAAGTTAACAGGTTCTCTTGCTGGATATGGTCCAGATTGTTATGGATGCACTTCATTTAGAACCGCATCTGGCAAATATATTGGTGATGGAAATATATATTATGAAGATAAAGAATTTGGAAAAATAAGAATAGTTGCTGGTGATAAATCCTATCCATATGGAACAATCGTAAAATTATCTAATACCGGATATTATTCTAAGCCAATATATGCGGTAGTATTAGATAGAGGTGGAGGAGTAGGTAAAGGTAGGAAATTCTTATTTGATTTACTCTTTGAAACAGAAAAAGATGCTCTTAAAATGGGAAGTAGAAAAAACGTTACATTTGAAATATTAAGATTGGGATATTAAATTTCAATCTTTTTTTAATCTTTATTTTATGTTAATATTAAAATAGGAGAAGTGTATGAAAGATAGAACTATATTTAAAACAATTTTAGCAATAGCATTTTGTATAATTCTTTTAATAGGATTATATATTTTAACAAACTCATTTAATAAGGAGCACACAAATGAAAACGAGAAAATAAAACAAGAAAACATCATAAAGGAGATAAATTCTTCTTACAACAAATATGTTAAAACTAATAAAGAAGCAAAGCTTTATACATTAGATAATAATAAATATGAAGAAATTGGCACAATATCAGCTGATGTAGAATTAGAATTAAATGAAAAGAAAGATGATAATGAATACTTTTCTATAAAAGGAATGGATTATTATATAAACTATAAAAATGTAGAAAAAATAAATAAAATTAGTGAGAGTAGTAATACAAATTATAAAAAGTATATACCGTTTAATGAAAATATAATAACAAATTCACCAACAAAATTTTATAAAGATGGAAAAGTAAAATATACAATAAACAAAAGTATAGAAGCAAAAATAATTATAAAAGATACTGATAAGTATTATATTGAATACAATAATGAATTATTATATGTAACAAAGGATAATGTAAAGGAAATAAAAAAATCAAAAAACTCAAATGAAAAGCCAAGGACTAACATAAGAACACTTACATATCACACTATTTATAATACTAAAACAGAAACATGTACTAATACAGTTATATGTCATCCAATTGAACAATTTAGGAAGCATATGAAGTATTTAAGTGAGAATAATTACTTAACTTTAACAATGAATGAACTAGAACTTTATTTAGATGGAAAGATACAAGTTCCTAAAAAGACTATAGTAATAACATTAGATGATGGAAAATATGCAACTAATGCGATAAAAATTGTAGAAAAATATAAAGTATATGCAACTTATTTTATAATTACTGGAAGATATGATGTGCCACCTAAAAGTGAATATATGAAATATGAGTCTCATACTGACAATCTACATAACAACTATAAATGCAGTGGAGGTAATCAAGGAGGAGAACTTCTTTGTGCTAGTGAAGAGAAAATTTTAAAGGATTTAAAAACTAGTCAGGAAAAATTAGATGGTTCTTTTGCAATGGCATATCCATTCTTTGATTTTAATGAAAGAGCAATAAAATTATTACGACAAGCAGGATTTAGACTAGCATTTATAGGTCAATATGATACAAATGGATATTCAACACCAAAAACAGATAGGATGAAATTAAGAAGAAAAACTATTTTCTCTAGTGACCCATTATCTACATTTGTAAGTTATTTAAAGTAGGAGAAAAAATGAAAAAATATAGATGTAAATCATGTGGATATATAACTGATGAAGAAATAAAAGAAGATTTTTTATGTCCATTATGTGGAGTTAATAAAGAGTATTTTGAAGAAATAATTGTATTAGATGAAGAAGAAAAGCCAAAATCAATTCCAGTTGATGAGGATAATCCATCAATACAAAGAATAGTAAAAAGATGTATTAATTGTGGAAGATGCAAAACTATATGTGAAAATATAGTTGGAATAAAATATGATAGAGAAAAATGTAAAAACAATATTTGTATAGGATGTGGGCAATGTATTTTAAATTGTCCAGTAGGTGCACTTGTTACAAAATATAATTATAAAGCAGTAGAACAAGCAATAAATGATGATTCAAAAGTAGTTGTATGTATCACTGCACCAGCGGTAAGAACAAGTCTTGGTGAGTCATTTGGAATGGAACCAGGTACTCTAGTTGAAAAAAAGATAACCTCATCATTAAAAGAAATTGGTTTTGATTATGTATTTGATGTAACCTTTGGAGCAGATTTAACAGTTATGGAAGAAGCAACTGAATTAATTGATAGAATTCAAAATAATAAACGACTTCCAATGTTTACTAGTTGTTGTCCATCATGGGTTAAATATGCTAGAGTTTTCACTCCATTCTTATTAGATAATTTATCTACAACAAAAAGTCCAATTTCTATACAAAGTACAATTATAAAAAAGTACTTTTCAAAGTTGAAAGGCATAGATGAATCTGATATAATTGTAGTAGCACTTACACCTTGTACTAGTAAAAAATTAGAAAGAACTATAAGTGGTCTTGATACTACTGATTTTGTAATAACTGCAAGTGAATATAGTATTTGGTTAAAAGAACGAGGAATAGATTTTGATAAATTACAAGATAAAGAATTTGATTCTCTATTCGGACGTGGTAGTGGTGCAGGTATAATATTTGGCGCCAGTGGTGGAGTATGTGAAGCAATTGTAAGAACAATGTATTATATGCTTACAAATAAAACTCCTTCAAAAAGATTATTAGAGTTTACTGAGATAAGAGGTCTAAAAAAGGCAAAAGAAGCAACAGTAATTATAAATGGTATCAAAATAAATGTCCTCGTAGTACAATCTCTACCAGCACTTTCCAATATTATAGATGAAATAAAAGAGGGAAACTCAAAATATCATTTAATAGAGGTTATGAACTGTATAGGAGGATGTATTGGTGGAGGAGGAGAACCACTAAGCATAATATCAAAACAGGATGAAGTAAGAATAAAAAGATGTAAAACTCTTTATGAATGTGATAAAGATACTAAAATAAAATCATCATATGAAAACCCTGACATTAAAAGAATCTATAAGGAATTCATTGGAAAACCAAGTAATGAAAAAGCACAAGAATTATTACATATAGAGTATAAGGATGAAAGTGACTTATTAAAATAAAGGAGAGAGAATATGAATATAAAAGGAACAAAAACAGAGCAAAATTTAATGACTGCATTTGCAGGTGAATCACAAGCTAGAAATAAATATACTTATTTCGCAAGTAAAGCTAGAAAAGATGGCTATGAACAAATAGCAGCAATATTTGAAGAAACTGCTAATAATGAAAAAGAACATGCTAAAATTTGGTTTAAATTACTAAATGGTGGAGAAATATCTGGAACAGAAGAAAATTTAAAAAGTGCAGCTGAAGGTGAAAACTATGAATGGACAGATATGTATAAAAACTTCGCAGAAACTGCAAAAGAAGAAGGATTAGATGATATTGCAACTTTATTTGAACAAGTTGCTGCTATAGAAAAAGAACATGAAAATCGTTATAAGAAATTACTTAAAAATATAGAAGATGAAGTTGTATTCTCAAATGATGGAGATACTATTTGGATTTGTCGTAACTGCGGACATATAGTAGTTGGTAAAAAAGCACCAGAAGTATGTCCAGTTTGTAAACATAAACAAAGTTTCTTTGAAAGAAAAGCAAATAACTACTAATACAAAGTTGCCAAAAGCAACTTTTTTCTTTTCTATAAAAAGCAAGACATGATATAATGATAGAGGAGGATAATATGAATACAGATATAATTAAACAAATAGGAAAAGATTTAAATATTAAAGAAAGACAAGTTGAAGTTGTATTAAACTTATTAAAAGAAGGAAATACAGTTCCATTTATCGCAAGATATAGAAAAGAAGCAACTGGTTCATTAGATGAAGAAGTAATAAGAAGTATTAATGAGGTATATGAATATCAAGTAAACTTATTAAAAAGAAAAGAAGATGTAATAAGATTAATTGATGAAAAGGGTATGCTTACTGACGAATTAAAAGAAGAAATATTAAAATGTCAAAAATTAGTTGAAGTAGAAGATCTATATAGACCATTTAAAGAAAAGAAAAAAACAAAGGCTACAGAAGCAATAAAAAATGGATTAGAGCCACTTGCTAATATGATTATGGAATTTAAAAATAGAGATATGAAAAAAGAAGCAAAAAGCTTTTTAAATGATAAAGTAACATCAATAGAAGAAGCAATAGAGGGTGCAAAATATATAATCGCAGAAGCAATTAGTGACAATGCAGAATATAGAAAATACATAAGAGAAAATATTGTTAAGTTTGGAATTATTACAAGCAAGGCAAAGAAAAAAGCACAAGAATTAGACCAAGCTAAAACATATGAAATGTATTATGATTATAGTGAAGCTATAAAATCTATAAAACCACATAGAGTTTTAGCAATCAATAGAGGAGAAAAAGAAGGAATTTTATCAGTTAATATTGATGTAGACTTTTCATATATAATTAATTATTTAGAAAAGAAAGTAATAAAAAAATCAAATACTAGTGAAGAAATTTATGTAAAAGAAGCTATATTAGATAGTTATAAAAGATTAATATTTCCTAGTGTAGAAAGAGAAATAAGAAGTGAATTAAAAGAAACCGCAGAAATAACTGCGATTGATAACTTTTCAAAAAATGTAGAAAATTTATTACTTACACCACCTATGAAAGGAAAAACAGTACTAGGATATGATCCAGCATTCCGTACAGGATGTAAATTAGCCGTATTAGATTCAACTGGTAAGCCCCTAAAAATAGAAGTTATATATCCAACACAGCCACATAATAAAATAGAAGAAAGTAAAAAAATTGTACTTGATTTGATAGATAAATATAATATAGATGTAATTGCAATAGGAAATGGAACTGCATCACGTGAATCAGAAGCCTTTATCGCAGAATGCATAAAAGAATCTAAAAGAAAAGTAGAATACATAATAGTAAGCGAAGCAGGTGCAAGTGTATATTCAGCATCAAAACTAGCAATCAGTGAATTTCCTGATTTAACAGTAGAAAAAAGAAGCGCTATATCAATTGGTAGAAGACTACAAGACTCGTTATCAGAACTTGTAAAAATAGATCCCAAAAGCATTGGAGTAGGACTATACCAACATGATGTAACACCTAAGAAATTAGATGAATCTCTAAACTTTGTAGTCACAAAAGTTGTTAACCAAGTAGGTGTTAATGTAAATACCGCATCATCTTCACTTTTAAGTTATGTTTCAGGAATGACTAAAAAATCAATAGACGCTATTTTAAATGAAAGAGATTTAAAAGGAAAATTCACTTCACGTGAAGAAATAAAAAAACTAAAAGGAATAACACCTAAAGTTTATGAACAGGCAATTGGTTTTATTAGAATACCTGATGGGGTTAATCCGCTAGACAAAACATCAATCCATCCAGAAAGCTATGAAGTTGCAAAAAAATTACTTGAAAGTATTGGAATGAATCTTAATGATATTGGTACAGATAAATTAAAAGAAAAACTAGATAATATTGACATAGATAAGGTATGTCTTGATATAAAAACAGATAAGTATACATTAAAAGATATAATAGATGACCTAGAAAAACCAGGAAGAGATTTACGTGATAATATGCCAAAACCAATATTAAAAAGTGATGTCTTAACACTAGACGATTTACATATTGGTGATAAACTTCAAGGAACAGTAAGAAACGTAGTTGACTTTGGAGTATTTATTGATATTGGTCTTCACAACGATGGACTTGCACATATTTCAAAACTAACTAATAAATATATAAAACATCCAAGTGAAGTAGTTAGTGTTGGTGATATAGTAGATTGCTATGTTATAGATATAAATAAAGAAAAAGAAAAGGTAAGTTTGAGCCTAATAGAAATTTAGGCTTTTCTTATTGAAAAAATTGTGAATTTATGGTATAATATGCCGTAATTAAGGGGTGATAGTATGTCTGAAAACGAAAAAATACTAAAAGCTGTTGACCAAGTAGGGGCAGAATTTCTTATTAGAGAAATTTTCTTAGGATATAAATACAGAAAAGATTGTGGAATATTATATGATACTGATTCTGATATCCCTGAAAAACTTATTAGCTTATATTATGGTTTAAAACCAGATGATACAACATTTGATTGTATGAAAAAAGCCTTTGTTAGACATTATATAAGAAATGAAAGTGAAATAGAAGGAATAAATGATAAAAGCATACATGGTGAAGAAGAAATGAAAGGGTTAGAAGCAATGTATGACTATATTCACTCAGAGGATGTTAATTATTTATTTGATGTTTATACATTAAAAGATTTAAATCGTATATTATTCTCTTTTGCTCCATTTCCAGAATATGCAGGAGAGTTTAGAAATTATACAACATTTTTACCAACAACAGGTACTGATCTTTGCCCATGGGAAGATATACGTTTCTTATTAGAAAATGTAGATATTGATGTTCAAAAATTAGTTAAAAAAGCACCTTCAGTAAAAAATCATAATGATATGAATGCTATGCTTGAGTATCTAGATGATTCTGTTGAAGTAATGTGTAAACTTATTAAAATTCATCCGTTTGGAGATGGTAATGGTAGAACAATAAGAGGATTTACAAACAAATTATTTGAAGATGCGGGATTACCACCGATATATATAAAAGCTAATGAAAGAACTGAATATCACAAAGCAATGAACCTCGCAAATAATGAAAATGATTATACTGCAATAAAACAGTTCTACAGATATAAAGTTTGTGATTCAATAATTGAATTAGATATAAATGAAAGATTAAAAGAAGAAGAAAAACCAAAGCAAATAAAAAAAACCAAATAAATTATTTGGTTTTTTTGCCTTTTTAGTAATCGATCATCATAGCAGATTTAACATGTTTCATTACTTCTTCTGCTTTTTCTTTCGCAATTTTTGTTCCATCTTTTAATATTTGGTCAACTTCATCAGGATGTTCTTCATAATATTTTCTTTTTTCTCTAATAGGAGCTAGGAACTGATTCATATGATTAATTAGTTCCTTTTTACATTGAACACATCCTCTTTTTCCTTCCTTGCATTCACTACAAACAGTATCTAAATCAGGATTTTGTATTAATTTATGATAATAATAAACCATACATTTATCTGGATCAGCAGGGTCATCCTTTCTAATTTTGTTAGTATCAGTAACCGCACTCATTATTTTTTTACTTATTGTTTCTTCACTATCAGCAAGATAAATTGCATTTCCTAAGCTTTTACCCATTTTTTCATTACCATCAAGACCTTTAATTCTAGGGAAAGGACTTAATAATGGTTCTGGTTCAATTAGAGTAGGTCCATATATATTATTAAACTTTCTAACAATTTCACGACATTGTTCAATTAGAGGAAGTTGGTCCTCTCCAACAGGAATTAATTCTCCGCTAAATGCAGTAATATCAGCTGCCTGGCTAACTGGATATCCCACAAAACCATAAGTAACACTCTCACCATCATTACCAAATATAGCTTTCTTTTGAGCAATTTCAGTTTTAACAGTAGGATTTCTATAAAGTCTAGCCATAGTAACTAAATTAGAATAAAAAACAGTTAATTCAGCAATCTCAGGTATCTGTGATTGAATAAATATAGTTGCTTTTTTAGGATCAATTCCAACTGATAATAAATCAATTGCTAACTCACGAACATTTTGTCTAACTTTTTTAGGATCATTAAAATTATCAGTAAGAGCTTGTACATCTGCAATCTCGATATAAGAATTATATTCATCTTGTAATAAAACCCAGTTTTTAGTCGCACCAAAATAATGACCTAAATGTAAATTACCAGTGGGTCTAATGCCTGTTAAAATAGTTTTTTTCATAATTCTCACTCCCTTGTATAAAGTTTAACACAAACTAAAGAAAAATTTAATAATAAAATCAAAATAAATGTTAAAAATTAGAAAAAACGTGTTATAATTCTTACAAGAAGATAACAAAAAGTTAACTAAAAGGGGATATTATGAAAGACATATTTTACAGAATTTTTTCACCAGAAAATATCAATATATTAATTTTAATATTTATTATTCTAATAATTTGTTTATTAACCTTAACACTTTTTTCAAAATATGATAAATAGGTTATAAATAAGTTGTTTTTTTTTATAATTGTGTTATAATATGAGACACATTTAAGGGGGAAAAGATGTGAAAGACATTGTCGTAAATGAAAACATAAAAAAAGCTAAAAGTGGAGACAAAGAAGCTAAAGAGTTACTTTTTAAACACTATTATAAATCATATTCGGAATTATTTGAACTTAATAAGAACATTCCAAATATTAAAATGGAATATGAAAGAATAATTAAGGAAAGTATAGATAGATATTTAAAATCATCACTAAAAGTTGATCTTAGCGCATATATAACAAATCAATTATATACATATATAAAAAATTATAATGGAAGAAAAAACTTGAAAAGAAAAGAATCACAGGAAATAAATAATTTATTAAAAGATTCTAAATATTCGGATGAATCAAGAAAGTTACTTATAGAAAAATGTATGTATTTAATTGATGAGTATTTAAAAAGTGCCGAATTTGATTATAATTTTACTAAAGAAGATGCAAAACAGGAAGGCTATTTATTTTTGACAAAGAAAGTCAATGCTTTCTTAGATTCACATGAAGATGAAGAATTAGAATATATACCATTTACTGCATATATAAGAGGAAGCATTGATAAACTATATCTAAGTATAATATTAGATGAAAGAAAAAAAGAAAAAGAGCATCAAAAAGTAAAGAGCGTGTTGAAATTAAAAAATGAATTTGAAGAATTTGAAACAGAATTAGAATTTATAGATTATGTTAAAAACTTAGACATAAGTAGTTCAATAAAAGATAGTATAATAAAATCTATTTATTATACTGTAAAAGACTTAGCAGAAGCGGAAAATATAACAAGACAAGCGATAGAACAGAGAATAGAAAGTAAAAAAGTATTAATAAAAAAATTCTTTGATTAATAATGGGGGAAAATCATGGAAAAGGTAGTATTAAGCAAAAAAATAGAAGAGGCAATAAACGGTTCTAAAGAGGCAGAAGAGTTTTTATATAATCATTATTACGAATGTTATTATGATTTAGTAGAAGCAAACCAAAGTATAAAAAATATAGAACTCATATATTCAGAGTCAATAAGAGAATCAATAAGAAAATCTATAGAAAAAAAGTAAAAAACATTCCAAATTATATTAGAAATACTTTATTTCGTACGGTAAAATCATATAATGATAGGCAAGTTATAAGAAAACCTAAAAGAACTGGAATAAATGATTTAGTAATAAGTGCAAAAACAGATATAGAATCAAGGGGAAAGTTAATAGAAAGATATATGTACTTGATAGATTCGTATTTAGAAAATGCAGATTTTGGCACAGATTTAACAAAAGAAGATGCAAAACAAATTGGATACTTGTTTTTAACAGAAAAAGTAAATAACTATTTTGATTCATATGAAGTATTAGGAAATACAAAACTATCAATATATTTGTCCCACGCTATTAATTCATCATATATGCATATCTTAATAAGAGAAAAAAGGAAAAGTAAAGAGTTTTATAATAATAATGTTCTAAGTGAATTAATAAAAAATGATGGAATTAGTTTAGAAGAGGAAATGGTAGAATTTGAATATAATAATTATATAGACAATTTACCAGTAAGACAGCCAGTTAAAGAAATTTTTAAATACATTCCATATTATGAACAAGCAGAAATTGCAAAGGGCCAAGGACTAAGCAGACAAATTGTAAGCAGCAAACTTATAACACATAAACAAAAAGTAAAGAAATTTTTTGAGTAGGAGTAAATTAAAATGGATAAATTAAGTATTAGAAAATTGTTTGAAAGAGCAAAATCCAACGATACCATTGCTCAAGAAGAGTTATACGAGTATTATTATGAACGTTATCATAGCTTTGTTATATTAGATAAGAGAATTCCAAATATAGAAGAAATATATATAGAATCAATTAAAAATGCTATATCAAGATCTATCAGTAACCCAGATTCAACACTTGACTCTACCCAAAAATTAGTAAAAAGTACCTTTATAAATAAAATTAAATCATATAATAGAAAAAGTGTTAAATGGGGAGAACAAAAAGTATTACCAAAATTAATAGAAGAAGCAAGTAATGGATCAAAAGAAGCAAGGACTAAATTAAAGAAAGATATATGTATATAGTAGATAAACGCATAGAAAATATCAAATTTAATGACCATTATATAGAAGAAGATATAAGACAAGCTGGATATTTATTTTTAACAGAGAAAATAAACAATTATTTTGATTCAGGAGCTAAAACGCCACTAGCAGTATATTTATTAGTAGCCTTTGATCAAATTTATTTGAATTTTTTAAGGGAGAAAAAAGAAGAAGTAGAAGAATACCATGAAAAAGTAACGCTTGCTGGATTATATTTAAATAAAGATACTTTTGAAGAAGAAAATATAGAATTTGAATATTGCGATTTTATAGATAGTACTTTAGAAAAAGATGATATAAAAGAGATATTTAAAAGTTTGACTGACTCAAAAGAAATAAGAATTTCAAAAGAACAAGGAATCAGTAGACAAGCAGTAAATAAAAAAATACATAAAAACAAACAAAAAGTTAAAAGTTTCTTTGATATGAAATAAAATTAAAAAAATGTATATAATAAAATATAGAAAATGTAGCTTGACAACAAGAAAAGAATTTACTATAATCTAGTCAAACGATGAACAAAAGAAGTAACAATAGATTCTTTTATAGAGAGTTAGTGATTGGTGTAAACTAACAAAGATATATTGTGAATAACATTTGTGAGTGCTTAAAGAAATTAAGTAGACTAAGCCGTATATCTACGTTACAGATAAGAGTGATCAATTTTGATAACTAGGGTGGTACCGCGGATTCAACAGTTATTCGTCCCTTATGGGATGTTTAACTGTTTTTTAATTTTAGGAGGGTAAATATGTTAGATGTAAAAGATTTATATGAAAAACTAGATGAATACTTAGATAAAGAAGTAACATTACAAGGATGGATAAAAAACCATAGAAAACAAAAAGAATTTGGATTTATTGATTTCTCAGATGGAACATATTTTAAACATGTTCAACTAGTATATGATAACAACCTAACCGATTTTGACACTATTCAAAAATATCATATTGGATGTGCAATAACTGTAGTAGGAGAAGTAGTAACATCAGAAGGTGCTGGTCAAGAGTTTGAAGTTAAAGTAAAATCTATAAAACTAGAAGGGGATTGTCCTGAAGATTATCCAATGCAACCAAAACGTCATTCAATGGAATTTTTAAGAGAACAAGCCTATCTAAGACCAAGAGTAAATTTGTTTCAAGCAGTATTTCGTATAAGAAGTATCGCAGCTCATGCAATACATGAATATTTTCAGTCACATAATTATGTATATGTTCACACTCCATTAATCACAACCGCAGACTGTGAAGGCTCAGATCAAATGTTTAAAATAACCACATTAGATTTAAATCATCTACCAAAAACAAAAGATGGAAAAGTAGATATGTCAAAAGATCTATTTGGGAAAACTGCTTTTGTAACAGGTACAGGTCAATTACATGGTGAAGCTTTCGCAATGGCATTCAAAAAGATTTATACATTTGGACCAACCTTCAGAACAGAAAAATCAAATACAAAAACACACGCAAATGAATTTTGGATGATAGAACCAGAAATAGGATTCTGCGATCTAAATGGACTAATGGATGTAGAAGAAGAGATGTTAAAATTTGTTGTAGGATATGTACTAGATAATTGTAAAACAGAAATAGAATTCTTAGATAAATTTGTTCAAAAAGGCCTAAAAGAAAAATTAGAAAAACTAGTGGGTTCTAAATTCACAAGAATTACTCATCATGATGTTATAGATATATTAAAAAAATCAGATGTAAAATGGGAATTTACTCCAGATTATTCTTCTGATATCGCAAAAGAACATGAAAGGTATATTACTGAATATTTTAATGGACCAGTATTTATAACAGATTGGCCAAAAGATATAAAAGCATGGTATATGAAAGTTAACCCAGATAATAAAACAGTTGCCGCAGTTGACCTAGAAGTTCCTGGTGCTGGAGAATTAATGGGTGGATCACAACGTGAAGAAGATTATGATAAATTAATCAAAAGATGTAGAGAAATGGAGGTTGACTTTGACACAGTTGATTGGTTCTGTAATCTAAGAAAATTTGGAGGATGTTACCACTCTGGATTTGGTATGGGCTTTGAAAGATTATTAATTTATCTAACAGGTGTAGAAAATATTAGAGATGTAATTCCATTTCCAAGAACACCAGGAAGCTGTGATTTTTAAAAAATTGTATAAAAATAAAAAAAGTGTAAAAAATACTACTGAGGAGGCAAATATGAAAAAGCTAATTTTAGTAGTATTTTCTTTATTATTAATTACATGTGGTTGTGAGAGTATGATGAATACCCCAACAAAAAGAGTAGAAGAATTTCTAAATAAATATCAACGACTTGATTCAGATGTTCTAACTCAATTAGATGAAGTAATAAAAAATGCAACATATACATTTAATGATACACAATCTACTTCATATAAAGAACTTATGAAAAAACAATATAAAGATTTAACTTATACTATCAAAGAAGAATTAATTGATGGAAATAACGCAACAGTAACTGTTGAAATAGAAGTATATGATTATAATAAAGCCATTAATGACGCAGAAACATACTATAAAAACAATCCAAATGAATTTAAAAATTCTGATGGCGGAATAGATGAAGAAAAATACATGGATTATAAAATAAAGAAAATGGAAGCAGTTAAAGATAAAATAAAATATACACTTAATCTAACATTAACAAAAAAAGATAAAAAATGGGTACTAAATGATATATCTGAATCAGATAGACAAAAGCTTCATGGATTATATAATTCGTAATAAATGTAAACTATTGTAAAAAGAGACAAGAGAATATGTCTCTTTTTCTATAATATGATAAAATATAATTGGAGGGTAATATGGAATATAAAAGAGTACTTCTAAAATTAAGTGGAGAAGCAATAAAAAATAAAAAAGAAGGAATAGTTGATTTTGATTATGTATTAAAACTATGTAAAAGCATTGCTTCTATAAAAGATAGGAAAACATCAGTCGCAATAGTTGTGGGTGGTGGAAACATATGGAGAGGAAGGCAAAATTCCTATATTGACTCTTCATCATCAGATAAAATAGGAATATTAGGAACAAGTATAAATGCATTAATATTAAAGTCAGCATTTGATAAATTAGGAATAAAATCATGCTTATTTAATTCATTTGAAGCAAAAAATATAATGGAAAAAACACCAAACGATGAAGAACTTATTAAACTAAGTAGGAATAATATAATTATATTCGGTGGAGGAACAGGCAATGTTGGCTGTTCAACAGATACTGCATCTATATTAAATGCCATAAAATTAAAATCTGATTTAATTGTAAAACTAACAAATGTAGATGGAATATATAATAAAGATCCACACATCTATAATGATGCATTAAAATATGATGAAATAACATTTGAAGAAGCAATTAATAAAAATTTAAATGTAATGGACATTAACTCAATAAAATTAAGTAGAGAAAACAATATAAAAATATTAGTGACAAATAAAAATAGTTTATTTGATATAGATAAAATGATAAGTACTAAAGCTTATAGTATTATAAAGTAACATCTACCGCTAGGTAGTGTAAATAAAGGAGGAAATATGGAAAAAATTAAAGTTGTTCAATATGGATGTGGAAAAATGTCCAAATACACAATGAAATATGTACTTGATAATAATTGGGAAATAGTAGGTGCTGTTGATATTAACCCTAATGTGATAGGTCATGATATTGGTAGTGTTATTGGTATAGAAAGTCAAGGAATAACTATAACAGATGCTGCTAAAACAAAAGAATTACTATTATCTACTAAACCAGATATATGTATTGTTACTACAATGAGCTTAATGAAGGATGTAGAAGATATATTACTTTTATGTGCTAGCCTTGGAATTAATGCCATAACAACATGTGAAGAAGCATTCTACCCATTTAATTCAAGTCCAAAATTAACAAATAGAATTGATTCACTAGCAAAAGAAAATAATTGTACAATTACTGGAAGTGGATATCAAGATGCATTCTGGGGAGGATTAATTACAACACTATGTGGTGCTACTCATAATATAACTAAAATTAAAGGTAGCTCATCATACAACGTAGAAGACTATGGAATAGCACTTGCTAAAGCACATGGCGCAGGATTAACTAAAGAAGAATTCGATCGTGAAGTGGCTTCAGCTGATAATATAAGTGATGAAGAAAGACAAAAACTAATTGATAATGGTGATTTCTTACCAAGTTATATGTGGAATGTTAATGGCTGGCTTTGCGATAAATTAGGATTAACTGTAAAAAGACAAACTCAAAAATGTATTCCAACAACATGTAGCCATGATATAACATCATCTACATTAGGAATGACTGTAAAAAGTGGTATGGCAACAGGAATGAGTGCAGTAGTAACTACAACTACTGAAGAAGGAATAACTCTAGAAACAGAATGTGTTGGTAAAGTTTATGCAGAAGAAGATTGTGATAGAAATGATTGGACTATTGAAGGAGAACCAAATACAAATATGGTTATAACAAGACCTTCAACAGTTGAACTTACTTGCGCTACTATAGTAAATCGTATAGAAGATGTAATATCCGCAAGACCAGGGTTCATTCCAACATCACAAATGAATGAATTAAAAAGCATTATTAAATAAATTAAATAAATAAACAAGGCTATCAATATATGGATATTTTTGATAAAAACTTGTTTTTTTTAAAAAAATAAAAATAAAATTTGACCTTCCAGTTAACTGTAATGATAATCTCACTCTTGAAAAGGAGGAGATTATTTTGGGATGTTGTAGTTGTAAATATCTTAATGAAAATAAAAAAATAGAAGGTAGAGTAAATGGTAGTTTATATTATTGTTCTAAATTAAAAACATATGTAAATGGTGCTAGCGGTAGCTGTGATAACTACTGTATAGACTATGGAAGAAAAGTATATACACGAGATGAAATATATGATGATGGAAAAAAATATTATAATGATACAACACCAGTAGGTTTTTATTTAGTAGTGTTAATAATATTAATAATACTAGGCTTATTTTTAGGAGTATTTAATTAATAATAATTTAGGAGGTGACTCATGTTATATAGAATAGGAGATTTTTCACAAAAAACAGGAATTCCAGTAAAAACCCTAAGGTATTATGATGAAATAAATTTATTCAAGCCATCTTACACCGAACGTTTTTCTGGATATAGATATTATGAAATAAATCAAATAAAGGATATTAAACTAATTTCAAAACTAAAAGGACTTGACCTATCATTAGAGGAAATAAAACAATTTTTAGAAACTAAAGACATTAAAATAATACTTAACAAAAGAAAAACTTTTGAAGAAAAATTAGAAAGGATAGAAGAATTTATGAATGTAAAAGAAGATACACCTGTTTACAATATTGAAGAAGGTGACTATAGAAAATATATTGAAATTAATGGTATAAAACATTCTAGATGTGCACAAGCATTAGCTGTTAAGGATTTAAATGCTAAATACTTTATTGTATATAAAGATGATGAATTCTACATTGATTTCTGTATTTATAAAAAAGATAATTGGCTTACTCTTGATAAAAAGTGCTTTTTTGAAGATGAACTAATAGATTTAATAACTAGTTATATAAGTGTAGAAGTAAATTATGTTACAATTTATCTACCAATAGAAGATACAATGTATAAAAAATTAAATGATGAACTTAAAAATAAATTTAAGGATGTAGAAGAAAGCGAATTTATACAAGGAGAGTACAAATACAGAAGTTTAAAAATAATACTAGAATAAAATTAGGACTATAAACAGTCCTTTTTTCATATAATTTCTTAGGTGAGTAACTATATGAAAAAACTAGTACTTTTTTTATTGCTTGTAATTGTACCTTTAAAAACTTATGCATTAACTGATACTGCCAAATCAACAATCGCAATGGATATGGATAGTGGAAGAATACTATATGAAAAAAATGCTAACGAGCAAAGATTAATTGCTTCTATAACAAAGATTATGACCGCAACAGTCGCAATAGAAAATGGCAATTTAAATAAAGAAATAACAATAGGAGAAGAAGTGCTTAAGATGTATGGCTCAAACATATATGTAGAGTTAGGAGAAAAAATGACTCTTAAAAATCTCTTGTATGGAGTATTACTTAGAAGTGGAAATGATGCAGCTGTAGTAATCGCAAATAATGTAGCTAAAGATGAAGAAAGTTTCGTAGAAATGATGAATAAAAAAGCAAAAGAATTAGGTATGAAAAACACAATATTTAGAAATAGTCATGGTCTAGATGAAGAAACAAAAAACTATTCAAGTGCGAAAGATATGGCAATACTATCAAGCTATGCAAATACATTACCTGTTTATAAAGAAATTTCTAAAACAAAAAAATGGACAGTGCAAAGTGATAAAAAAAGCTATGTATGGAATAATAGAAACAAATTACTTTATTCTTATAAATATGCAACTGGTGGTAAAACAGGATACACCCCAAAAGCAGGTAGAACTCTAGTAACAACTGCCTCAAAAGATAATTTAAATCTAACCATAGTAACATTAAACGATGCAAATGAATACCAAACACATGAATCATTATATGAATATTGCTTCAACAAGTACAAAAATTTTCTAATAGTAGACAAAGATAATTTCGACATAGATGATAATTTCTATAAAGAAAATTTATATATAAAAAAGTCATTTAGTTATCCTCTTACCAAAGAAGAAGAATCTCTTGTAAATATAGTAATAAAATTAGATAAATTGGATAATTATAAAAATAATGATCAAGTAGGAAGTGTAATAGTAAATTTAAAAGATAAAAAAATATTTGAAACAGAAGTATATGTAAAAAAAGATAAAAATAAAAAAGAAAATCTATTAAAAAGAATAATAAAGTTTTTAAAAAAACTATTTAAGTAAGCCTATTTTTAAATAATAAACTGTGTTATAATTCTACTAGGTGATTTAAGTGGAACGATTACAAAAAATAATTTCAAATAGCGGAATCGCATCTAGAAGAAAAGCAGAAGAATTAATTAAAGAGGGCAGAGTAAAAGTAGATGGAGTAGTAGTAACTGAATTAGGAACTAAGGTAAGTAAAAAAAATATAGTTGAAGTAGACAATGTAAAAATAGGAACTGAAGAAAAAGTTTATTACTTATTAAATAAACCAAGAGGAGTTGTAACTACTACTAGTGATGAACATGGTAGAAAAACAGTTGTTAGCTTAATTGAAACAGATAAAAGAATATATCCAGTGGGAAGATTAGATTATGACACTACTGGACTTATATTATTAACTAATGATGGAGAGTTTACTAATAATATTACACATCCTAAAAATAAAATAGACAAAACATATGTTGCAAAAATTAATGGTATACTAACAATCGCAGATATTATGGCATTAAAAAAAGGTGTAATGATAGATAATTTTAAAACATCCCCTGCAAAAGTAAAAATAAGAAAAATAGATAATAAAAATAAACATTCAATTGTAGAAATAACAATTCATGAGGGAAAAAATCATCAAGTAAAAAGAATGTTTGAATCCCTAGGGTATGAAGTGTTAAAGTTAAAAAGAGAAAGAATTGCATTTTTAACATTAAAGGGATTAACATCAGGAGATTATAGAATGCTTACACCAAAAGAGGTAAACCAACTATATGTATTATCTCAAAATGTAGGTAAATAATATTGGTAAGTATATTTTAATATTTGAATAGAAAAGAATGTTTTCATTAAAAAAAATATAGCACTACGCTATATTTATTCTTCTACATTAATTGCACCAGTTGGACAACTTTCGCTAGCATCAATAACTTCATCCTTATTAGATTCAGTAACTTCACCCTTAGCGCATGCTAGTCCATCATCTTCGATTTCAAATACATCAGGTACAATTGCGGCACAAGCACCACAGCCAATGCATTGATTCTTATTAACTTTAGCTTTCATTATTTAAACACCTCAAAACAATTATATAATAAAAAAAAGATTAATACAATCAATGAATATAAATATCTTTTATATCTTTAAATTTTTACTAAAGTATGATAAAATGAAACAGAATAGAGGTGTGTATATGAGAAGAAGAACGGATAGGCACATTGAAGAATCGGGATCATCTCCTACAAGATTAAGTAGAATGTCTAAAAACAAATACCTATATGATGATATAAATAATGTAATTGGTTATGAAGAAATAACTGATTTTAATCCAGAGAATGGAATTGATTTATCTAATATAAGAAATACAAATAGTAGAGAAGAATATAAAAAATATAAAGACTATCAAGATATATTTGGTAAAACAGAAGAAAAAAAAGAAGAAGCCGTAGAGGAAGAAGAAAAGAAAATCTATGACATAAATAGTGTGTTAGAAGATGCTAAAAGAAACAGAACTAAATATGATGAGTTAGAAAAGAAAAGAAAATTAAAAGAAAACAAATATGCGACACTAGCAGATACTGCACAATTGAATTTAGAAAATGATGAATCTCTAGAAAAAGCATCTGGAAATGACATAGATGAAAAAGAACTAACTGATTTGATTAACACAATAACTTCTCATAATTTACTAAAAGATATAAAAGATGCAGAATCATCAAACGATGAAAAAGAAAACGAAGCAGATCTATTATCCGATTTACTCGCAACACATGTTGATTTGAACTTAGAAGAAGGAATAGCTAGTGAATATCTTGCAAAAGAACATGAAGAAAGTGAAGAAGAAAAAGAAATAGATAATTCTTTTTATACAAAATCAATGGATTTATCAGAACAAGACTTTGAATTTAGTGATGAAATAGAAGCAGAAAGAAAAGCCAAAATTAAAGCTATAATAATAATTGTAGTAATACTATTACTTATAGTTATTGGAGTAGTTACATTTTTATTTTTAAAACAAAAAGGAATTATTAAATAATGAAGTTGTAAAATAAAAGTAGACATAAAAGGAATGTGTCTACTTTTTTGATATAATAAAAGAAGAAAGGATAAAATAA
>OIYG01000740.1_pt1 | contig 29134 bp, 24 predicted proteins | sample 1587861 | NCBI WGS metagenome assembly OIYG01 (sample SAMN03283272) | human gut metagenome | biome: human-associated habitat; material: feces | host: Homo sapiens | place: Peru | collected 2012 | reverse complement strand
TGATCCACAACGTGGCCACCGAGCACGGCGGCTACTCCATCTTTACCGGCGTTGGCGAACGCAGCCGTGAGGGCTGTGACCTTTGGGGCGAAATGAACGCTTCCGGCGTTCTGAACAAGACCGCCCTGATCTTCGGCCAGATGAACGAACCGCCGGGAGCCCGTATGCGCGTTGCCGAAACCGGCCTGACCATGGCAGAATACTTCCGCGAGGAAAGCCACAAGGACGTGCTGCTGTTTATTGACAATATCTTCCGTTTTGTGCAGGCCGGCTCCGAAGTTTCCGCCCTGATGGGCCGTATGCCCTCCGCCGTTGGTTACCAGCCCACGCTGGCCAACGAGCTGGGTGCCCTGCAGGAGCGTATCACTTCCACCCGTGATGGGTCCATCACCTCGGTTCAGGCCGTTTATGTGCCTGCCGACGACCTGACCGACCCCGCCCCGGCCACCACCTTTGCCCACCTGGATGCCACCACCGTTCTGTCCCGTAAGATCGTGGAGCAGGGCATCTACCCCGCCGTGGATCCGCTGGATTCCACCAGCCGCATCCTGGAAGCAGACATTGTGGGCGAGGAGCATTATCGCGTGGCCCGCAAGGTACAGGCTACCTTGCAGCGCTATCAGGAACTGCAGGACATCATCGCCATCCTTGGCATGGACGAACTGGACGACAACGATAAGCTGACCGTTGCCCGCGCCCGCAAAATCCAGAAATTCCTGTCCCAGCCGTTCTTTGTCGCCGAGAACTTTACCGGCCTGCCGGGCAAATATGTGCCCCTGGCCGAAACTGTCAAGGGCTTTGCCGCCATTGTGGACGGTCAGGTCGATGATCTGCCCGAATGGGCGTTCTTCAACGTGGGCACGCTGGACGATGCTCGCAAGAAGGCTGCCGAAAAGGGCGGTGTGGCCTGATGGAAAAGTTCATTCTGAACATCACGGCCAGCAGCGGCGAGTTTTTCCAGGGTGAGTGCGAAAGCCTGACCCTGCCCACCGCCGACGGCCAGTACGGTGTACAGGCCGGGCACAGCCCGGTGCTGGTTGCCCTGGAAATGGGCATCATGCAGTTCACCGTGGACGGCGAAACCCGCAGCGTGCTGGTGGGCGATGGCATTGCCGAAGTGACCCCCGCTTACGTTGTGCTGCTGGTCGACAGCGCCGAGCGCCCGGAGGACATCGACAAGAACCGTGCCGAGGCCGCCCGCATCCGCGCCGAAGAACGGCTGCAGCACAAGCAGAGCATGCACGAGTATTACCAGAGCAAGATTGCCCTGAACCGTGCCATGCAGCGCCTGCAGGCTACTGCAAAATACAACCGCTGATTACCTTCCAACAAAGTTGCCACCCGTTCTGTGCAGGGGATCCCTGCGCAGAGCGGGTGGCTTTGTTTTATCCTGTATCTGCTTTTTGTCTTAATTCATCTTACTTGTTATAGTAATTTTATGTCAAAATTAAGATTCAGTCTTTTTCTTGTTGACAAAGCAGCCCAAACTGTGTACAATCAGCAGTAAGGGAATGTCTTTCCGCTTCCCGGCCCATACTATGGTGTAGATACGCCATAACCATGTCCGGCAAACAGCAGCGGAACACGCTGCTTTACAGTCATAATTAAAGGAGGGAACCTTTTTATGGTTACCAAAATCAGCAATAATGATCTTTCCCAGGCCAAAGCACAGGGCGTGGCCGTTCTGGATTTTTCCGCAACCTGGTGCGGTCCCTGCCAGATGCTTGCCCCGGTCCTGCACGAGCTTGCCGATGAAGTTGGCAGCAAAGCCGCATTTTACAGCATTGATGTGGACGAAAACCGCCAGCTTGCCACCGAATACGGCATTTCCAGCATCCCCTGCCTGGTCGTGCTGAAAAACGGCCAGGAATCCGCCCGCAGCGTCGGTTTCCTGCCCAAGCAGGCTTTGCAGGATATGTTGGATAAGTATATTTGAGAGATACGCACGGCCTAAAAAGGAGCAGTTCCCCTTCAGCGCAGCGGGCGCACAATGTGCGCCCCTACGGGTGGGGGTGCACCATAAATATTGCCGCACATTATAAAATGCACTGTAGGGAACGGTCTTGACCGTTCTGGCACCACAAAACATCTGCTCAAACCAACCTCGCCGCTCCCTTTCCCCACCTCCAATTCCTAATTCCACATTACCTCCTCACTCCTACTTCCTAACTCCTAACTAAAAAACGCCATGCTTTCTTCGGAAAGCATGGCGTTTTTCTTATTTCACTTTTTCCTCAATTGCGCAGGCATCATAGGGTTTCAGCTCCATGCTGCCCAAAACGTTTTTGCCGCTCAACAGGTCTGCACCGGATTCCACCTGCACCTTAACTGCGCTCTGGGTGGTGTTGATGTAGAAATGGTAGCGCGCGTTCTCGCTTTCGCGGCAGTGGTATTCCACACCCTGCGGCAGGTCACGCAGGTGCACCTTGGCATCGGCCAAAGCTGCACGCAGCACAGCGGCGTTGCCGGCATCATCCAGGCGCGCACCGATGTAATAAGTGTGCCCCTTGCCGAACACATGGTGGGTCACAGCCGCATGGCCGGAATAGAAATCCTGCCCATACACAGCCACCACCTCGGTACCCTCGGCAGGCTGCAGCAGTTCGCAGTAATCCTTGATGCTGCTCTGCTGGCTGCTCTTGACCCAGATGGCACGGTTGCCCTCGCCGGGGTACAGGGTGTCCAGCTCGCTTGCGGTCACGCCAAACACTTCGCGCAGGCCGTCACCGGGGAACCCGCCCAGCCAACACAGGGTGCTTTCATCCACATAGCCCAGCAGATAGGTGGCCACAACGGTGCCGCCGTTTTCCACATATTCGCGGATCTTTTGTGCAAAACCGGGCTTAAGCATAAACAGCATGGGCAGCACCACCAGCTTATAGCGGTTCAGGTCTGCATCCACGCCCACAACGTCGGTTTCCACACCGCAGTGGTTCAGCTGGGCGTACAGCTGGCAGCAGGTTTCGCGCAGATTCTTCTGCTTGATCTGCATGCCCCAGGCGTCATCCAGCGCCCAGCGGTTGTCCCAGTCAAAGATCATGGCCGCGTCCGCTTTGGGCAGGCTGCCGCACACCGGGGTTAGGGCGGCCAGGGCTTCGTTGGTGGCGGTCACTTCGTTGAACACGCGGGTATCATCGCGGCCATCGTGGTCCACAACCGCGCCGTGGAACTGCTCAGAGCCGCCGCGGCCCTTGCGCCACTGGAAGTACTGCACGCCGTCCGCACCGCAGGCCACTGTCTGGATAGCGCTCATCCGGTTCACGCCGGGGCGCTTGAGCTTATTATACTCGTGCCAGTTCACCAAGCTGGGGGTGCTTTCCATCAGCAGGAACGGCTTGTCCGGCTTGCAGCCGCGGATCAGCGCATGATCAAACGCTGTCATGCCCGCCGTCACGGTAGTGCTGCGGTCGGGGCGCCCCCAATGGGGGTAACTGTCCCAGCAGACAAAATCCAGCTCTCTTTGCAGCTTGTGGTAGTCCAATCCGGGGAAGTACTCCATCAGGTTCGTGGTAATGGGCACATTGGGGGTCCGCTTGCGCAGGATCGCCGTTTCGCTGTGTACATAGTCCATCATGTTCCAGGTGGTAAAGCGCCGCCAGTCCAGCTTCAGGCCGTTCAGGCTCTGCTCACCGTTATCAAACGGCGGCTCCACCTCGTCAAAGCTGTCGTAGTGATGGCTCCAGAAGCTAGTCCACCAGGCATGGTTCAGGGCATCAATGGTATGATACTTTTCTTTCAGCCAGCCGCGGAAGCGCTCTTGGCACAGCGGGCAGTAACATTCGCCGCCCAGCTCATTGGAAATGTGCCACAAGATCAGGCCGGGGTGGTCGCCCACAGCGTCGATCAGGTGGTTCAGCAGCTCCTCTACCTTCTGGCGGTAGATGGGGCTGGTCAGGCAGTGGTTGTGGCGCATGCCCTGGTGATCCCGCACACCGTTGGACTGCACGCGCAGCACTTCGGGGTATTTGCGTGCCAGCCAGTTGGGCTTTGCACCAGTGGGCGTTGCCAGCTCGGTATAAATGCCCTGGTCATACAGTCGATCCATGATCTCGCGCAGCCAGGTAAAGTTATATTCCCCCTCACGCGGCTCATATGCTGCCCAGGCAAACACGCCCAGCGTAACGCTGTTCATTCCGGCCTTTTTCATCATGCGGATGTCCGCTTCAAGAATATCCGGGCGGTCCAGCCATTGATCCGGGTTATAATCGCCGCCGCACAGCATCACAGGGGCTTTGGTGATAAAGTTCATAGTGGATTCCCTTTCCTCTACACTGTAAAACATAAAACAGAAATTAGGAATCGGAAACCTGAAAGACGGAACTGGCGGTCTGCACCGAAATTCCTCATTCCTGATTTCCAATTCCTAATTATAGTAGATTCTGCAGCTATTGTGCCATATGCAGTTGATGCAAAGGTTTAGCCCTTTGCTGCACCGGAGGTAATGCCCTCAACATAGAACTTCTGCATGATGACAAACAGGATGGAGATGGGGATAGCTACCAAAACACCGCCTGCGCAGAAACGGGAGAAGTAGCTGTTGATCAAAGCCTTTTGCAGCATGTTGTACAGGCCGATTGCCACCGTCCAGTCCGACGAAACGCCGGAGTTCAGGATCATCTTTGCCATAACAAAGTCGGTCCACGGCGTCAGGAAGGAGTTGATAATGGTGTACACCAGGATCGGGCGGGACATCGGGATGACGATCTGGAAGAAGATGCGCGCTTCCGAAGCGCCGTCCAGCTTGGCGGCCTCACGCAGTGCCACAGGCACCGTATCAAAAAAGCCCTTACAGATCAGGTAACCCAGGCCGGAAGAGCCCGCGTACACCATAATCAGACCGGCGTAAGAGTTGGTCAGGTTCATGTACTTCAAAACAAAGTACACAGCGATCATGGCCAGAACGCCGGGGAACAGGTTGACGGTAACGGACAAGTTCTGCAGCAGCTTGCGGCCCTTGAAGCGGCAGCAGCTTATGGCGTAAGCCACCATCAGCACAAAGCAGGTGGAGATCACGCAGTTAAAGCACGCCACAACCAGGGTGTTCATGAACCAGCGCGGGAACTGTGCAACAGAGTCCGGCTGTGTCATAATGCTGACGTAGTTCCACATGGTAAAGTTTTCCGGCACAAAGCGGGTAAAGTTGACGCCCTTATCGGTGGAGAACGAGGTCAGCAGCAGCCAGGCGATGGGCACCAGCCAGATAAAGGCCAGCAGCGCCAGCACCAGGTGGCGGATCACGGAGAAGATGCCTTTTTTCACTTTGCCCTGCTTGAGCTGCTTTTGCACAGCGGCAGAGGATACAGCAGTGGTACTCAAGAGAACGTCGCCTCCTTCTTATTGATAAAGTGGAAGCACACAACCGTAAACACGGCGCACACAATGAACACCATAATGCCCAGCACGGCGGCCATCTTGTAGTTGTAGTAATCCTGCGTCAAGCGGAACAGCCAGGTAACCAGCAGGTCAATTTCCTTTGCGTTGGACTGTGCAAGGGCCTGATCCTGGGTTACAAACACATCCTGCGTGAGCAGATAAATGACGTTGAAGTTGTTGACGTTCTTGACGAAATCCGTTACCAGAGAGGGGCCCTGAACGCTGAACAGGTAAGGCAGCTTGATGCGGAAGAACATCTGCACCGGGTTGGCGCCGTCAATGCGGGCAGCCTCGATCATGTCAGCGGGGATGTTCATCAGCACGCCGGTGGCGATCAGCATCTGGTACGGAACACCGATCCAGATATTGATCATGATGATGGTGAACATGGCCCAGCCCGGCTGGGTCAGGAACGGGATGTAAGAAAGGCCCTTATCCAGCAGGCCAATGTTATGCAGGAAGTCGGTAACGCCCGCATTGGTCATCATGGTATTGAAAATACCGTTGTTGGAGAAAAAGTTGCGCACCAGCAGCAGCGTAACGAACTGCGGCACCGCGATGGTCACCATGAACAGGGTACGCCAAAGCTTGGGGAACTTGGTCTTTTTATCATTGATGAACATTGCCATCAAAATGCCGCCAAAGAAGTTGGTAAAGGTGGCAAAGAATGCCCAAACCAACGTCCAGGTTAAAACCTTGGCAAAGGAATAACCAAACGTGGAGGTCATTCCACCGCCGCCAAACAGAATAAAGAAGTTGTTCAGCCCAACCCAGGTAAACAGCTCATTGGGCGGCATGTGCTGCTGGTCATAGTTGGTGAACGCAACAGCGATCAAGATGAACAGCGGCACAATGGTGAACACTACAACGCCCAGAACCGGCAGGGTGAGCAGGGTCACATAGAACTTTTCGTTCAGGTAAACGTTGACATCCTGCACAAAGTTGTTGGTCTTTTTGCCGGCTTCACGGATCTTCTGCAGCTGATAGTTGGAAGATACCACCATCATGGCCGCTGCAATCAGGGCCGCGATCACGATAAAGGCGGTCATGCTCATCAGCAGGATTTCAAATGAGTTATCGTAATCGTTTACAACGTTTTTCATCGTGGCAACATCGAACACCATCTCCATTTTTACGGTGCCGAGGGTGCCGAACTTTGCCAGGTTGGGTACGCCAAAGAATGCCAGGAAGTACAGCGCAAAGCCCTGTACAAATGTGACCAGAAGCGCCTTCATCAGCTGGCCGTGGCCAATGTAGCCCAGGCCCCATACAAAGAAGGACAGTTTGGTAAAGATATCGCCGTGCACAAAGTCATGACCAAATTTCTGCAAAAAATTGGGTTCCTTTGGTTCCGTGTGCAGGGCCGCAGCAGCGGATTTTGCCACAGGAATCTCTCCTTTCCAACGCGGTTACGCCAAGCGGCCCACACGCGCCCGGCAACCTTTCCGGGCCGTTTGTGGGCCGTTGTTTTAGTGTATCAATGCAGCTTTTTTTTGTTTTAACAATTACTGGGTAACCGGTGCGGTGATGCCGGCAACAGCATCGTCAACCAGAGTCTGGGTGTCCTTGCCATCGGGGTTGCCGTTGACGCAGATCTGGCCGAGGGTTTCAGCAGAAGCCCAGTAGTTGCCGCCAACGCGCTGCAGGTTAGCATACTCGGACTGGTCAACAACAGCGGTCAGAGCCGGAGAAGAAGCGGCTGCCAGAGCGTTGATGTTGGAGGGGCCCTGTGCACGCTGCTGGAAGCGGAGGGTCTCGCTTTCTTCGTTGGTAACGTAGTCAGCCAGCAGCATGGCAGCACCAACGTTAGCGCTGTGGGGGTTGACACCAATCAGTTTGAAGCCGGAGAAGGAAGCCATCTGAACCTGCTCGCCGTTCAGGGTGTAGGTGGGCAGCTTGCAGGCGGCGTAGTTGTCGCCCCAGACTTCAGCAGCGTCGTTTGCACGCCAGGTGCCGTTGACGCCGGCAACCAGGGTGCCGTCCTTCAGCTTACCGGTGAACTCTTCGTCCTTCAGGGCGACGTAGCCGGGGTTCTTGCAGATATCGATGACAGCCTGGGTAACGTCAGCGCCCGGAGCTTCGTTCCAGTTGCAGACGGTATTCACGCCGTCATCAGCCAGGCTCAGGTTCAGGCCGGCGCCGGCATAGAAGCTGTACAGGTACCAGCCGTTCGCAATGTCCATAGAGACTTTCTTGCCTGCGGCGGCTGCCTTGTCCAGCATCGTGTCAAGGCTCTTGACGTCGTCCTCGGTGAAGAAGCTCTTGTCGTAGAACATGAAGTAGCCGTTGTCAGCGGTCAGGGGGTAAGCATAGATCTTGCCATCGACCGTGGCAGCATCGACAGACGCGGGAGTGTTGCGGCTCTTGATATCGTCCGCATTCAGCTGCACTTCCTGCAGAGCGCCTGCCTGAACCAGCTCGTTCAGCTGGTCATCGGCAAAAGCAAAAACATCAGCAGCGGCGGTGGGGTCGGTCAGGACGGTATCCTTGGCCGTGGACTCGGACTGAGAGCCCAGGTTGATGGTGATCTTGCCGCCGTAATTGCCGTATTCTTTGATAAAGTTATCAGCGATGGTGCGCAGCAGTTCCTGGTCTTCCTCGGCGCCCCACATGGTCAGGGTAACGTCGTTGGCGAAAGCAGCGGCTGCAGCCTGCTGCAGAACGTCACCATCGTCAGCTGCGGTGCTGTCGGTGGAGGCGGCTTCGCTGGAAGCTGCAGTGCTGGTGGACTCTGCAGCGGAAGAGGCAGTTGCGGTGCTGCTGCATGCTGCCAGGGACAGTGCCATCAAGGCAGCTGTTGCAAGTGCGAGTTGCTTTTTCATAATCATTCTCCTTCATCTGCTATATCACAAGCTTCTCAAGGTTGCGCATCATCGTTGCGCAGCTTTGTTTCACAACTTAAGAATACACGATTCTATTTTCAGTGTCAATGTTCATAACTAACATGTTTTGCCATGTTTTCTTGTGCATTTTTCACAGCCCGTTACACTTTTGTAACAATGTCGAATTTTGTGTGCGCAACGCTGCGCACCTTTAGTACAGGCTTTTTAACAACAATCAGCCTTTCCTGGTGCACATGCTGTGCGCGCAGAAAAGGCTGTATCAATCATCATATTTTACAATATTGGTAATATTGTCTATTTTGTGGACTCGCGCAAAATCACCTGATATCCCTGCATCTGGCGCAATGCGATTTGTTTGCCCGCCAAAATATCCAGCAGCATCCGGCATGCCGTGGCGCCCAGGCGCTCGCCGTCAAACTGAGCGGCCGAGATCTGCGGGGTTGAGCTGGTCAGCAGCTCACTATCATAAAAGCTGGCCAGTTTCACCTGTTCCGGTACCTTGATGTGCCGGGTGCGCAGCTCCTGCAGCACCGCGGTCGCCATGCTGTCGTCCGCGCAGAGCAGGCATTCGGGCTTTTGCTCCAGCGCACCTTCCAATGCATCGATCCGCTGTTCGCTGGTTTCAATGCCGGTCCAAATCAATTTCTGATCCACCTGCACCCCACAGTCGGAAAATCCGCGCAGGTAGCCGCGCAGCCGGTCCTCGTTGACGGTATAGTCGGTGCAGCCGCCCATATAGGCAATGCGGCGCATGCCCAGCTGCAGCAGCAGGCGGGTCATCTCGGCGGACGCTCCTACCTGGTCGTTATCCACCTGGGGCACCTTATCGTCATCCACGCGGCCAATGGCCACAAAAGGCACGTTGTGGCGCTGCAAAGTCTGCATACATTCATCGTGCAGCATCGTACGGGACAAAATCACGCCATCCACCTTGTGGGATTCCAGCTGGCGTTCCAGCTGGCCAACATCGGTTTCTCCCGCATAGCACAGCAGCAGGTCATACCCGCGCTGGGCCGCCATGTTCCACACACCGCCCATGCACTTGCGCAGGAACGGCAAGTCCAGCCGCATAAAATGCTTGGGGATCACCAGCGCAAGGTTGTTGGTTGGGCCCTGCTGCGCAGTGCGCAGCGGCGCAGCGGCATCCTGGCGGCCCTTGCCGATATAATCGAACACACGCGCGCGGGTAGCCTCGCTCACGCGGCCCTTGCCGGATATTGCACGGGATACCGTTGTTTTTGATATATTCAATGCCTCCGCCACTTCCGCGATGGTCACTTCATCACGCTTACCTGCCATTCAGCGCCCTCCTTTTTCCATGTTGCGCAGGCGTTGCGCACTAATAACAGCATATGTGTTTGTTGTACATTTGTCAATCTGCAAACAGCACAAAAAAAGCCTGCCAGATTTGGCAGGCTTGCCGCGCAGTACAGCTGTTCCAAGCATAGGCGTATGTCCGCCGCCCGGAATCTCTCCCGAAATTTTTCGTGTATTAAAAATTCTGTTGGGAGCATAGGGGCGCACATTGTGCGCCCCATGCCTTGACATAGCAACGCACATTTATGTCATGCACATGGCAAACGTCCGTGGGCGAACACTGTTCACCCTTACGGAGCATCTTTGTTTTCCTGACGTTTTCGATCGGTGTTGTACTGCTTATTTTTTCTGCGGTTCGCCGTTGGCAATATCGCGCACAACCTCACCCGCAATGATCAGCCCCGCGGCGGCGGGCACAAAGGCGTTGCTGCCGGGAACCTGGCGGCGCTGGGTACATTTGCGGGCCGTGTCGGGCGGGCAGATGCAATGGGTGCGGCAGCTGATGGTCATATCATCAATGGGGGTCAGTGCAGGCTCTTTGGAGTATACCACCTTCAGGTGCTTGACCCCGCGCTTGCGCAGCTCAGCGCGCATTACGCGGGCCAGCGGGCAGACGGAGGTATCGTAAATATCCGCAACCTCCAGGGCGGAAGCATCCAGCTTGTTGCCCGCGCCCATGCAGCTGATGATGGGCGTACCCGTTGCCTGCGCCTGCATGACCAGTTCCAGTTTGCCCTTTACCGTGTCGATGGCATCGACCACATAGTCGTACTGGCTGAAATCGAACTGGTCGGCGGTGTCTGGCATGTAGAACGTCTTGTAGGTGTTCACCACGGCGTCCGGGTTGATATCATGGATGCGCTCTTCCGCCACATCCACCTTGTATTTGCCCACCGTTTTGCGGGTGGCCAGGATCTGGCGGTTCAGGTTGGTCAGGCAGACCTTGTCGTCATCAATCAGGTCCAGCGTGCCAATGCCGCTGCGTGCCAGTGCTTCCACCGTATAGCCTCCAACACCGCCAACGCCAAACACAGCCACACGGGCGTTGTACAGGCGCTCCATTGCCTCCTTGCCAAACAACAACTGCGTTCTTGAAAACTGATTCAGCATACTGCCTGCTCCCCCACGGTTTTGTAAATTAACAAACAAATGGGCGGGTTCACGCCCGCCCAACCTATCAAATCGGTAGTCTTTTCAAATTATAAAGCGCAGCGCACAGAAAGTCAAGGGGAAGCCCTGCGCAGAGCTTCCCCCTGACATATGTTTTGCATTTTACAGCTCGCTGCCGTTTGTGGCGATCACATGGGCATACCACGCAGCGGAATCCTTGGGGATGCGTTCCATGGTGCGGTAGTCCACATAAATCAGCCCAAAGCGCTTGCTGTAGCCTTCGGCCCACTCATAGTTATCCATGATCGACCAGTAGGTATAACCGATCAGCGGGTAGCCCTCCTGCAAGGCGCGGCGGGCGGCCAGCAGGTGGCGGTGCACATAATCAATGCGCTGCGGGTCGTGCACTTTACCGTCCAGCATCACAAAATCTGTGTTGGCCATGCCGTTCTCGGTAATCAGGATGGGCCGGCCATACCGCTGGTTCAAAAAGCGGATGGCCCAATAGATGCAGTCCGGCGTGATGGGCCATTCCATCGCAGTGCGCGGGCTGCCCTGCCAGGTGTTGGCGGTATACTCGCTGCCCGGCTGCTGGGCCGCGCAGGCATTGTAGACGTTAAAGCCCAGGTAATCCAGCGTCTGGTGCAGCAGCTCCAGTTCCTGCGGGGTGAACACATCCGCCCCCAGGGCTTTGGCCATCGGTTCCGGCACCCTGCCCAGCAGAACGGGGTCGCACCACCAGCTGATGGAATAGCAGCCTTCCACCTCCATCGTCCGGCGGTAAGCTTCGGCGATGGCGGCTTCGCTTTCATCCCCGCAGGGCGAAAACACCGGTCCGGTGGGAGCATACCCCACCTTAGGCGGCAGCTTTGCATACTGGCGGATGGTCTGTACCGCTTTGGCATGGGCCAAAAGTACATGGCGGGTCACGGGGCGCAGGCTGGCCGGTTCATCAAGGAACGGCGCATGCCGCCCCTGCAGATGGCCGATACCCACAAAGCACTGCGGCTCGTTCAGGGTCATCCAATACTGTACCTGGTCAGACAGGGCTTCCACCACAATTTTGGTGTATGCCGCAAACCAATCCGGGATCTGCGGGTTCTTCCATCCGCCCTGCAGATACAGCGCATACGGCAAATCCCAATGGTACAGCGTTACCATCGGCTCAATGCCCGCGGCTTTCAGCTCCCGCACAAGGCTTTGATAGAACGCAATGCCTTTCTGGTTGATTTTTTCCGTGCCATCGGGCAGGATGCGGGACCAGCTGACCGAGAAGCGGTAGCTTTTCAGCCCCATCTTTTTCATCAGGGCCACATCCTCACGGTAGCGGCGGTAGTGGTCACACGCCTGCAGAGGACCCTCGTTATATTTGGTGTGGCCGGGGTACAGCACATCCCAGATGCTCGGCCCGCGGCCATCCTCATTCCAGGCGCCTTCCACCTGTGCCGCCGCCGATGCCGCGCCCCACAAAAAGTCTTTCGGGAATTCCATTTTGTCACCTCTGCGGCTGACATATTTTATCAATCCATTTTGCATATCCCAAGAAGCAAAAGTATTCAGAAGTCAAAAGTCCATAGAAAAATCAGAAATTGCGGAAACCGCATTAGAAATTGCATTTAGATTTTTTCGTTACCCAATCCCGCAGTGGCGCACATTGTGCGCACGCCAAAGAATGATTTGTGTTATCATTCACGGCCCGTCCGCGGGACGATGCAAGCATCGTCCCCCACAAATATTTGCAGCGTTTGCGGCAATCCGCAAGGTTTCTCCGCAGCGCGATGAAGTCATCGCGCCCTACTTCATCCGCCGCACAATTCCTAATCGCTCATTCCTGATTTCTAATTTTTCCTTCCAACTTCTAACTCCTACCTCCTAACTTCCAACTCACTTCATGAGCATTTCCGCCGCTTTTGCCAGCTCCGCGTTCACCGCATCGGCTTCCGCTTCGCTCTTGCCCACGGCGGACAGATACACTTTGATTTTCGGCTCGGTGCCGGAGGGGCGCACCATCAGCTTGTGGCCGCCCGCCAGGTGGTATTCCAGCACGTTGGCGCGGGGCAGGCCGGTGCCATCGGTATCATAATCCGCAACACGCTCCACCGCATAGCCCGCAATCTCTTTGGGCGGGTCGGCGCGCAGAGCCTTCATCAGGTTCTGCATGGTGTACATGCCGGTTTCGCCCTCAAAGGCAAAGCTGCACAGGGCGTTGCGGTAATAGCCAAACTCTTTGTACAGCGCTTCAATGGCATCCAGCAGCGTCATGCCCTGCTGGGCGTACCAGGCGGCGGCTTCACACACCAGCAGCGTGGCGTTCACGGCATCCTTATCCCGCACATGCCCGCCGGACAGGTAACCATAGCTCTCCTCAAAGCCAAAGATATAGCGTTCCACACGGCCCTCTGCTTCCAGCTTGCCGATCTGCTCACCGATGAACTTAAAGCCCGTCAGGGTGCGGCGCAGCTCCACGCCGTACTTTTTGGCAACCGGCGTTGCCATATCGGTGGAAACAATGGTGGTCACGGCCACGGGGTCCTTGGGCATGGTGCCGCGGGCCAGGCGGGTGCGGCAGATATAATCCAGCAGGATAATGCCCATCTCGTTGCCGGTGATCAGCCGGTAGCCGCCCTTGCCGTCCGGCACAGCGGTGCCGCAGCGGTCACAGTCGGGGTCGGTGCCAAGCAGAAGATCCGGGTGTACTTTATCGCACAGTTCCAGTCCCTTCTGCATGGCTTCGCGGATTTCCGGGTTGGGATACGGGCAGGTGGGGAAGTTCCCATCCGGTGTTTCCTGCTCCGGCACCACCGTCACATGGGTCACACCCAGCTTGGCCAGCAGCTTTTTTACGCACTCCAGGCCGGTGCCGTTCAGCGGGGTGTACACCAGCTTGAGCTGCTCAATGCCGGTGCCATCGCCAACGCGCTGGTCATATACAGCCTGTACAAAATCATCCAGGCATTTGTCGTCAATGCTCACAATGCGGCCTGCCTGCACACCGGCTTCATAATCCACCAGCTTTACGCCGTCAAAGCAGTCCACTTTTTCGATTGCAGCCAGAATTTTATCTGCCACTTCCAGCGTGATCTGGCAGCCGTCGGCACCATACACTTTATAGCCGTTGTACTTGGCCGGGTTGTGGCTGGCTGTAATGCAGACGCCTGCCCCGCAGCCCAGGTAGCGCACCGCCCAGGAAAGTGCGGGCGTGGGCTCCAGCCGCGGGTACACGCAGGCGGTAATGCCGTTTGCCGCCAGCACGCGGGCAGCTTCGCGGGTGAACAGTTCGCCGTTATTGCGGCTGTCATGCGCAATGGCGATCTTTTTGGGCAGGTCGGTCGCGTTCAGGTAATCGGCCAGGCCCTGGGTGGCCTTGCGCACCGTGTACAGGTTCATGCGGTTGGTGCCCGCCCCCAGCACACCGCGCAGGCCGCCGGTGCCAAATTCCAGGTCACGGTAAAAACGGTCCGTGATAGCGGCATCATCCCCGGCAATGCCGTGCAGTTCTTCCGCCACAGCGGTATCCAGTTCCGGTTGGGCCAGCCAACGGTCATACAGTTCTTTCGCTGTATTCATAACAGCACCTTCTTCCTCAAAGTCTGTTTCAGGAAGTGTTCGTTATTTATCAAACATTTACACAGCCCTATTATAGCAGATACTTGGCCGCAAAAAAAGCCGCGGCGGGTAAAAATTTTACCAGCCGCGGAAATTATACATTTTGTATTTTTCTTTCGTTTACACCGTATCGCGCAGCACACCGGCGTGTTCCAGCCCCACCATCACCACGGGGATCAACACCAGCTGCAACACAATGCCCGGCAGCGCGGTGGCAAATGCACCGGCAATGAACATCTGCATGGTAAAGCCATTGCCGCCAAGGCCCAGCAGCACGGTTTGAGCCACGCCCCACACAGCGCGCCCGGCCAGCATGGCAGGCACCAGCGCCATATAAACGCCCGCCACGCCGCGCTTGTTCAGCTTGGCATACAGCAGGCCGATCACCGCGCCATAGGCAGCCAGCTCAAACGCCATGCCAATGCCGGTGGGGTACAGCACCGGCATGCCAAACAGCAGCCCGCGCAGCAGCGGCATTACCGCGCCAACGGCCAGGCCATACGGCCAGCCGCATACCATGCCGCACAGCAGCACGGGAATGTGCATCGGCAGCAGCATTTTGCCGATCTGCGGGATCTGCCCGGTGATAAGCGGCAGCACCAGGCCCAGGGCCAAAAACAGGGCGGAAAGGGTCAGCTTACGGGTGGATGTTTTCATGATTCAAACTCCTCACATTCTATTTTTTATTTGATTCCACAGTTTGACAGCAGCAGAACACCATGATACGATGATGGTAAAACAGAGATAAAGAAAGAGGTTTTCTTTTATGGAAATTCTTGTGATTGACGGACAGGGCGGCGGGCTGGGCCGCCAGCTGGTTGCCGCCGTTAAAAAGGCCGTTCCGCAGACGGTGGTAACGGCCATTGGCACCAACAGCGCGGCCACTTCCGCCATGCTGAAAGCCGGGGCTGACCGCGCCGCCACCGGCGAGAACGCCGTGGTGGTGGGCTGCCGCCGGGCGGATGTCATTTTGGGGCCCATCGGCATTGTGATGGCTGACGCCCTGCTGGGCGAAATCACCCCCGCCATGGCGCAGGCCGTAGCCCAAAGCGATGCCCGCCGCATCCTGATCCCCGCCAACCGGTGCGATACCCTGGTGGTTGGGGTAAGCGCCCCCATCGGCACCCTGGTGGAGCAGGCCGCCGCGGCCGTGCTGGACGGCTGCCGGAACTAAAGCGTATCGGAAAACCGCATAAAAATCCACAAAAACAAAATGCAGAAAATATCCCGTCCCCCTGCTGGGGAACACGATACCTTCTGCATATCTATCATCAAAGCAATATCAAGTTGTCATCTGCCATACGGTGCAGCATGCACCAGGATGTTGGGCGCTTCTGCGCCGCAGGGCCGGCTTCCTGCCGGTCGATTGATATTATTATAGTATAAGGCAGTGTGCTGCGTCAAGCCCACCGCCGGAGGAACTGCCATGAAACTGATGATTGCATCCGACCTGCACGGTTCGGCTTTTTACTGCAGGCAGCTGCTTGCCGCCATGGAGCGCGAGCAGCCGGACAAGCTGTTGCTGCTGGGGGACATTCTATACCACGGTCCCCGCAACGACCTGCCGGAGGGCTATGCCCCCAAAGAGGTAATTGCCATGCTGAATCCCCTGCGGGAGCAGCTGCTCTGCGTGCGCGGCAACTGCGATACCGAGGTGGACCAGATGGTGCTGGACTTCCCGATTTTGGCCGACTATGCCCTGCTGTATGCCGGTTCCCGCGCAGTGTTTGCCACCCACGGCCACCATTACAACACGGCCTGCCTGCCGCCGCTTGCCAAGGGGGATATTTTGCTGCACGGCCACACTCATGTGCCCGCCTGGCAGGAATTTGGCAGCGGCAATTTGTATCTGAACCCTGGTTCCGCTGCCATCCCGAAGGAAAACAGCGCCCATTCCTATATGATGCTGACCGATTCCGGCTTTGCCTGGAAAGATCTTGAAGGCAGCATATACCATACACTCGCATTGGATTGCCCAAACTGCGGTTGAATCAATCGCTTGTGCGGTGTAAAATAAAGTGGGGTGGGATTCTTTTGTCCCACTCGCCAACAACCATACAGATTTCATCATATAAACATAAAAGGATGGTTCTATCCCATGCAAATTGAACAGCTTTTTGATTTTCTGCACCGGTCAGTGTCGCCGTTCCACGCGGTACACACTGCAGCCCAGCTGCTGGATGCCGCCGGTTACACCCGCCTGGAGGAAGCCGAATACTGGAATTTGGAACCGGAACACGGTTATTATGTGACCCGCAACGAAAGTTCCATCGTTGCCTGGCGGGTGCCTGCCCACGCCATTGGCGGCTGGCGCATTGCTGCCAGCCATTCCGACTCCCCCACCTGGCGCATCAAGAACACCAACGTGAACGCTGCGGGCTGCATCAAGCTGAACGTGGAGGGGTACGGCGGAATGATCATGTCCACCTGGCTGGACCGTCCGCTCTCCGCCGCCGGGCGTGTGCTGGTGCGGGATGAAGCCGCCGGTACGCTGGAAAGCCGCCTGGTCAATCTTGACCGTGATCTGCTGGTCATCCCATCGCTGGCCATCCACATGGACCGCACGCTGAACAGCGGCCACGCCTTTAACCCCCAGGTGGACATGCAGCCGCTGTACGGGCTGGAGGGTTCCAAGCCCTTCCCCGCCCTGCTGGCCGAAGCCGCCGGTGTGAAAGAAGAGGACATTGTGGACTTTGACCTTTCGCTTTACACCCGCCAGGCACCCACCCGCATTGGGCCGGACGGCGAGCTGTTCATGGCCCCCCGCATTGACGACCTGGAGTGCACTGCCACCACCCTGTACGGCTTTTTGGACGCCGCCCCTGAGACCGACAGCGCTTGCGCCCCGGTCTGGGCGATGTTTGATAACGAAGAAGTGGGCAGCAGCACCCGCCAGGGCGCAGACAGCAGCTTTTTGCGCGATGTGCTCGACCGCATCCTGAATGCGATCCCCCACAGTGCCCAGGCACAGGCCCAGGCATTTGCCAACAGCTTTGTGCTCAGCGCCGATAATGCCCACGCCGTGCACCCCAATTTTGCTGATAAGGCTGACCCCTGCAACAAGGTCATTTTGGGCAAGGGTGTTGTGGTCAAAGTCAATGCCAGCCAGAAATACACCACCAGCGGCCTGACCGGCGCAATTTTTAAGGAGATCTGCCGCAAGAACAACGTTCCGGTGCAGGTGTTTGCCAACCGTGCCGACCTGCCGGGCGGCAGCACGCTGGGCAACCTGCAAAGCCATACTGTGCCGGTGCCCATGGTAGATATTGGCCTGGCCCAGCTGGCCATGCACAGTGCGGTGGAAACCGCCGCGGTGGCCGATGCTGACGCCATGGTGCGGGCCGTTGCCGGGTTCTACCGCGTCCACCTGCGCAGCCTGGGCGATGCCCGCTATACGCTGGAATGAGCAGCACAGTCGGGCGCTATGCGCCAAGCCCCAGCGGGCGGATGCATCTGGGCAACCTGTGCTGCTGCCTGCTGGCGTGGCTTTCGGCCAAAAGCAGCGGCGGCAAGGTTGTGCTGCGCATTGAGGATCTGGATGCCGTGCGCTGCCCGCGCGAATTTGCCGACCTGCTGGAAGCTGACCTTGCCTGGCTCGGCCTTGCCGCAGATGAAGGCGGCCGCAAGGGCGGACCTCGCGGCCCCTATTACCAGAGCGAGCGCAGCGCTATCTATGAAGAATATTACCAAAAGCTGGTGCGCAAAGGGTTGGTTTACCCCTGCTTTTGCAGCCGCAGCCAGCTGCACGCCGCCGATGCCCCCCACCGTTCTGACGGTCAGGTGGTATACGCCGGGACCTGCCGGAACTTGACGCCGGAAGAAATCGCCCAGCGCACCGCCAGGCGCAAGCCAGCCTGGCGGGTGATGGTGCCGGACGAAACCATTTCCTTTGTGGACGGCCACATGGGCTCCTATGCCGAGAATCTGGCGCAGGACTGCGGGGATTTTTACCTGCGGCGGGCGGACGGCGTGTTTGCCTACCAGCTGGCCGTGGTGGTGGATGATGCCCTGATGGGCGTTACCCAGGTGGTGCGCGGGGCAGACCTTTTGTCCAGCACGCCGCGCCAGCTGTGGCTCTACCGGGAACTGGGCCTGCCCGCGCCGGAATTTTATCACATGCCGCTGCTGCTGGCCGCAGATGGGCGGCGGCTTTCCAAACGGGATGGGGACGAAAGCCTGGAGCATTTACAGGCGCGCTACACGCCGGAGCAGATCATTGGCCGTTTGGCCTATGCCTGCGGGCTGCAAAACGCCCCGGACCCCCGCACCCCTGCCGAGCTGGCCGACGGCTTCAGCTGGCAGCGCGTGCCGCAAAACGACATTATTCTGCCGGAAGGTCTGTTTTAATGGTAGGGGTGTGCCGTCAGGCACCCCGGCCCAATCACCGGCTTTCTTCCACCAACATCTCCTGACGCTTGCAACTCTTATTTGATACGGGAGTGTTCCAATGCAAAATTTTGAACCTACCGGGGCCGCTGCCGCCATGCCGGGCAGCGCTGTTCCCCAGATCAAGCGGCGGCTGGTCATCAGTGCCTGCCTGCTGATTCCGCTTTTTTACCTTGGCGCTGCGTTCGGGTTGCCACTGCCGCTGTTCCTGACCGGTGATAACGCCATGTGGTGCGGCATTGTGCAGCTGGTGCTCACCGTGCCGGTCTGCTGGCTGAACCGTTCCTATTTTATCAACGGCTGCAAGAGCATCCGCGCCCCCGGGCCGGATACGCTGGTGGCGCTCAGTTCCGGGGCGGCGCTGGTTTACGGCATGATCGCCATTTTTACACAGGATGCCCCGCAGGAGCTGTTCCTGCCCTCTGCCGCCGCTATTTTGACCTTTGCCGCAGCCTGCCAGCTGCTGGAAGTACGATTTAAGGCACAAGCCATGGCCCCCCTGCACAGTCTGGCAGAGCGCATTCCCGAAACCGCCTGCGTGCTGCGCAGCCGCCAGCAGTACACCGTGCCGCTGAATGAAGTCGCGGTGGGCGATATCTTCCTGATTCGTCCCGGCGATGTGATGCCGGTAGATGGCGTTGTCATCGAGGGCGAAACCACGGTGGATGAATCTGCCCTGACCGGTGCCGCCGCCCCCGTGGCCAAACACAAAGGCAGCACTGTTTACGCCGCCACCGCCAACCAGAGCGGCGCCCTGATCTGCCGTGCCACCCGCATCGGGCCAGATTCCACCGCCGCCCAGCTGGTACATACCGTGCAGACCACTGCCGCCGCCAAGGTGCCGTTGAGTTCCCTGGCCGATAAGGTACGCAGCGTGTTTGTGCCCGCCGTTATCGGCATTTCCTGCGTGGTGCTCATCATCTGGCTGCTGCTGGGGCAGAGCTTTGCTTTTGCGCTGGCCCGCGCCGTCAGCGTGCTGGCTGTCAGCAGCCCCTGTGTGCTGGCGCTGGCAGCTTCGGCTGCCATCATGTCCGGCGCCAGCGTGGGTGCCAAGCACGGCATCGTGTTCAAAACAGCCGCCAGCCTGCAGTCCATCGGTACCCTGCACACCGCCGTGCTGGATAAAGCCGGAACAATCACCAACGGCGAGCCGGAAGTGGTCACCATTGTGGGCACCCGCAGCGTGCCCGCCAAGTTTCTGCTTGGCATGGCTGCCGGGCTGGAAAGCCAGAGCCAGGACCCGCTGGCCCGCGCCGTGATGCGCAAAGCCGCCGCGGAGAACATCAAGCTGAGCGCCGTCAAGGACATCACCATTCTGGACGGCCAGGGTCTGACCGGCAAAATGGCCGGAAAGGTGATGGCAGGCGGCAGCGCCGAGTTCATTGCCGCCCAGTGCGAGCTGACCCCCGATTTGCAGCAGGCTGGCGAGCAGCTGGCCGCTGACGGCATTGCCCCGCTTTACTTTTCGCTGGACGGCCACGCAGCCGGTTTGATCGGCGTTGCCGATGCCGTAAAGCCCGCCAGCAAAGCCGCCCTTGACGCGCTGAAAGCCCTTGGGCTGGATGTGATCCTGTTGACAGGCGACAGCCGCACCAATGCAGACCGCGTTGCCGCTCAGGTTGGGCTGGATGACGCCCACGTGGTATCCGGCCTTGCCCCCGCAGAGCTGGAAGCCGAACTGCGCCGCCTGCAAACAAACGGCCCTGCCGCCATGATAGGCAGTACTTCTGCCGCCGCGGCACTGGCCTGTGCCGATGTCGGCATTGGCATGGGAGCCGAGCCGCTGCCCGCCGCCGATGTGATGCTGCTTCGGGACGATTTGGCCGATGCCGCTGCCGCCGTGCGCATTTCCCGCGCGGTGGATGCCCGCATTGCCCAGAACACCCGCATGGCGCTGGTTTACAGCGCGCTGCTGCCGCTGCTGGCCGCCGGTGTGCTTTACCCGCTGAACTTTGTGCTGCACCCGATCGATTCCGTCATTCTTATGACGCTGTTTGTGGCGTGGCTGCTGTCCGGCACGGCCCGGCTGAACAGCTTTGACCCGAAACCCGCCAGCCAGAGCGAACCGCAGAAGGAGCCCGCAGAATGAGCGCCGCCGTGGAACGCCGCCACTGGCATTTTACCGGCAGCGTGCAGGGGGTTGGCTTCCGCTACCGTGCGCAGTATGCCGCCCAGCTGCTGGACCTGACCGGCTGGGTGGAAAACAACTGGGACGGCACCGTGGACCTGGAAGCCCAGGGCCCCACTGCCCAGCTGGACCGCCTGGTGCCCACCATTACCGGCACCAGCCATTGGATCCACATTGAAACCTTTACCTGCAAATCCATCCCCCCGGACCCTGCCGAGCGCAGCTTCCGCGTGCGGGGATAAGCATAACAAAAGGCGCGTGCCTTGCCCCCATGGGCTGGCACGCGCCTTTTTGTTTTTATTATCCGCAATTTTAATTTTGGCAGCAGGGGCCCCCCTCAGGCCGCTTCGCGTCCAGTTCCCCTCTAGGGGAGCCATCGCATACCTAAAGTAAGATATTGGCTCCCCTGGAGGGGAGCTCCGGCGAAAGCCGGTGAGGGGTGGCTCCCTGCTACCAACTTAAAAACAATTTGTAGAGGACGATGCTTGCATCGTCCCGCATGACGGGCTTTGCCGGGTATTTCACTTCATCACCCGGCGCACACCTGCGGGCGCACACTGTGCGCCCTTACGGTCTCTACAGGGGGAAACCGTCACTTGCTGCACATTACCCCTGCTCATTTTCTCAAAACGCCTTCAGCTCCACCCCGGCTGCCTGCAGGGCCGCGCCGATCTTTTCTACAAAGGCCAGAGCCTTGGGACCATCGCCGTGTACGCAGACGGAATCCGCCTGGATGGCAATGTCCGTACCGTCGTTGGCGGTCACTTTGCCCTCGGTTACCATGCGGATCACGCGGGCAATGGCTTCGTCCTCATCCTCAATCATGGCGCCGGGGGTGCCGCGGGGCACAAGGCTGCCATCAGGGCGGTAGCCGCGGTCGGCAAACACCTCATTGGCAACCGGCAGGCCGATGGCCTGGGCTGCCTTGACCATCTCGCTGCCGGAAAGCGCCAGCAGCACCGCGCCGGGGGCGCTCTCCTTCACCGCGGCGCAGATGGCATCCGCCAGCGCACGGTCCTTGCCCGCCATGTTGTACAAAGCGCCGTGGGGCTTTACATGGTGCAGCGGCACACCGGCGGCATCGCAGAACGCTTTCAGCGCACCGATCTGATACTGCATACAGGCCTTGGCTTCCGCCGGGGTCAGCTTCATCTGGCGGCGGCCAAAGCCCTGCAGATCAGGGAAACCGGGGTGCGCCCCCACCGCCGCGCCGCTCTGTTTGCACAGCGCCACGGTGCGCTGCATCACCAGCGGATCGCCTGCATGGAAGCCACAGGCCACATTGGCCGATGTGATAAACGGGATCACCTTTTCATCCATTCCGATGGTATACGCGCCAAAGCTTTCGCCCAGGTCACAGTTCAAATCAATATGCGGCATGGCTCAATCCTCCATTTTCAGGCATAAGGCAATGCTTCTGCCCCGCAGGGGCGCACAGTGTGCGCCCCTGCGGTTTTTACTATCTGCTCTTAATATTTCAGCTCCACATTTTTTACGTCGGTCACAAACATGTGCCCCGGCGCATGGGTGATGCAGAACTCCGGCTTGGAGTGCATCACAACGTTCTGCGGGGTCACGCCGCAGGGCCAGAACACCGGTGTTTCGCCGGGGTTGATGGTCACGGCATCGCCGTAATCCGGGTGAGCCAAATCATGGATGCCGATGGCCTCCGGCTCACCGATCTGCACCGGCATACCGTGCACGCGGGGCATGCCCGCTGTAATGGCAGCTGCCGCCGGGACCTGGCGGTACGGGATGGGCCGCATGCTGACCACCATGTTTCCGCTGAACACCCCCGCCGGGGTACAGGGAATGTTGGTGTTGTACATCGGCACATTCACGCCCTCTTCGATCTGGCGCACCGGAATGCCCGCTTCCAGCAGTTCGGATTCAAACGAGAAGCTGCACCCGATCAAAAAGCTGACCAGATCGTTCCGCTCCTCAAAGAATTTGCTCACATCGGTGTATTCCCCGGTCAGTTCACCGTATTCATACACCCGGTAGCGCGGGATATCAGTGGCAATATCGCTGCCTTTGCCAAATTGGGCAAATGTGCGCTCGCCTGCGTCCGCCACTTCCAGCAGCGGGCAGGCTTTGGGGTTGCGCTGGCAGAACAGCAAAAAGTCCCACGCCAGCGCCTTGGGCAGCACCACAAGGTTGCCCTGGGCATAACCGTTGCACATTCCGGTGGTCGGGCCGGTCAGTTCGCCCTTGCGGATCAGCCCGCGCAGGTCGGCCGGTTTCATGGCTGCAAAGTCCATTATTTCATCCGCTCCCTGATTTTGTCAAGCACGGCCGCCTGCGCCCTGGCTGCCGCAACAGCCTGCGCCGCGGTCACATATTGGAACGCCAGCTTTTCGCCGGGGCGCAGCTGCGCCATGGCCGAAAGGTCAGCGCTGATGACGGTTGCAATTTTGGCATACCCGCCGGTGGTCTGGTGGTCAGCCAGCATCACAATGGGCTGCCCGTTGGCCGATACCTGCACCGAACCCGCCACAATGCCGTCCGATACAATGTCTGACCCATCCACAGTCTCGATCTGCGGCCCCTGCAATTTGCAGGCCATGCGGTCACAGTCTGCTGTCAAAGCATATACCCCGTGTACAAATGCGGCCTGCCCCACTGCGGTAAAGGCATCGGTCTGGGGGCCGGGCACCGCACGGAACAGCGGTAGCTTCCGCCCGCCCAAAAAGCGCCACGGCCTTGCGGGGGTGCGCGCCGTGCCCAGCGGGCGGTTTGCCCCTTTGGCGCAGATCTGCTGCCAGCGCTGTTCCACCATGGCGGGCGCCGCCCCAATGGGCAGCACATCCCCGGCTTTCAGTGCGCGGCCATCCAGCCCGCCCATCCGGCATTTTAAGTCGGTGGAGCGGCTGCCCAGCACAGGCGGGGTATCCACGCCGCCAAACACAGCCAGGTAGCCGCGCAGCCCGCTGCGGGCCGCGCCGATTGCCAGCACCTGCCCCGCGCGGGCCAAAAGCGGCGTATAGGCGGGCACCGGGCGGCCATCCAGCGCGGCGGGCATATCGGCCCCCGCCAGGGCAAAAACAGTGTCCCCGTCAAACTGATACTTGCCGCCCTGCAGGGTCATTTCCAGCACGGCGGCACCGGCTGCCTGGGGGTTGCCCGCCAGCAGGTTGGCGGTCCGCATAGCGTAACCATCCGCCGCTCCACAGGTGCGGAACCCCCGCGCGGCATAGCCGGTGCGGCCTGCATCTTGCACGGTGGTCAGCGGGCCGGGGCTTATCACATGCAAGTTCACAGTGCCGCCCCCTGTTCTTTCTGGATGGTTTCAAACTTTTCCGGGCTGATGGGCACAAACCGGATGCTGTCCCCCGCCGCGTAAGGCAGTTTGCCGCCGCCAGCCGGGTCAAACAGGCGCAGCGGCGTGCGGCCGATCAGCTGCCACCCGCCGGGGGAAGCCAACGGGTAGATGCCCGTCTGCTTGCCGCCAATGCCCACCGCCCCCGCGGGAATTTTGGTGCGCGGGGTCTGCAGCCGGGGACAGGCAATGCGTTCATCCATGCCGCCCAGGTACGGGAACCCCGGCAGGAACCCCAGCATAAAAATGCGGTAGTCCCGCCCGCAGTGGATGTCGATGACCTGCTGTTCGGTCAGCCCGGCGTGCTGTGCCACGAAGGGCAGGTCGGGGCCGTAATCCCCGCCGTAACACACCGGCACCTCCACCAGCCGCCCGGCCGCAGTGCTGCTGACCGGGGGCAAAGCGTCCCACAGGCGGCGCAGCGCGGGGATCAGGGTATCGGCATCGGTCTGCAAAGGGTCCAGCGTGACCAGCAGCGCCGCATAGGTGGGCACTGTTTCCACCACGCCGGGCAGCTGCGCCGCCTGCACAGCGGCATCCAGCGCCATAACCTGCGCGTTCACCTGTTCACTGATCTCACTGCCGCAGACGGCCAGCACGCCGCTGTCCCCCACGGGGGTAAACTGGATCATAACAAAAATCCCCTTTGCGTCCGGTATTTTGGGGCTGGTCAGGAAGTGTGCTGTACCTTTAACATTGTGCGCCCCTACGGTCCCTAAACGTGCCGTTTTGGGTTCACTGCTTCCTGACCAAGGCCAATGTGACTATTATAGCACAACCTGCTTTATGCCTGTTCAAAAAATTTCTTTGCCAGCACCGGGCCGAACCAGTGGTCCGAATTGTGGGAATACCGCACCGCATACGCCGTGCACTGCCGCATCATGCTGACAATGCCAACGTTCATGCGGGTATCAAACCCATCCACACCCGGCAGCAGCGAGCCTGTCATATCGATCATGCCATTGCGGGAAAGCACCCGCATGACCTCGCTTTCCATCTCCTCCCGGTGCAGGATGTCCATATCCTTTTTCAGGTAGGCCAGCGCGGCCATCAGCGCATAGCAGCCCCAGTCAGAGCAGGTTGCCGTGATGATGTTATCGGTGCTGCTTGCGGCCAGAATACCGCCGCCGCAGCCGTCCTGGCATTCGCCGGGGGCGGTAAAGGGCACATATTTTTTAATGTGCTCCCCAATGGTGCCCATGCCGATCTCATTGCCCAGATCGCCGATGGCCACATTGGGCACGCCGCGGGCGCGCAGTTCATTCCACAGCACATCGCTTTTGGCTTCCAGTGCGGTCACATCCTTGCCCACCGCATTGTGGTAAACACCCTTGGCGTTGCCGCCGCAGGCTTCCACCGAGATCACCGCTGCGGGTAAAATCTTATCCGCCAGCGCTTTGGCCTGGGCGGGGGCTTTGGCCTTATCTTTGGTAAAGGCCACAACGCCAAGGCTCAGTGGCAGCTCCATGGCGGTATCCAGGTCCTCATACACATGCAGACCCACCACATTGCCGCATTTCTTAAAGGCTTCCACGCTGTCCTGCGGGCAGACGATGATCGGCTTTGCCCCAAAGGCCAATACCAGAGACCGCGCCAGCAGGATCGCGCTGACAGAACCGTCCATTTCCGGCACCTTGTGGGGCAGCAATACAAACCCGACCAGGATATACACCGGGTCGCCGGGGTGGATGGCTTTGCACAACGCTTCGGCTGCGTGCATGGCGGTCGGCTCCCCGGTATATGCCCGGCTGCCCGCGTACAAAATGCGGCACACCCCGTAACCGCGGGGGTCCAGACACATGATGGCATCCAGGTTTTCGCCTACATTGCGTTTTTCCAGTTCGTCACGGGTCATGGTGTTTTCCCCCTTTTCAGCCCCACAGGCTTTCGCAGCCGGTATAGTCATAGAACTCTTTCAGCACTTCGTCCTGGATGGCTTTCAGGGTAGCGGGGTCCTTGCCGCCGGCGGGCTTGCCCTCAAACTCGCAGGCATGCAGACAGAAGTTAGAGGAGGAGGTCACGATGATCTCATCCGCATCGCGCAGGAAATCCACCGTGAACGGTTTTTCCATCACGGTAATGCCCAGGCGGTAGCAGGCCTGCAGCATATGGGTCTTGGCAATGCCGCGCAGAATCAGCTCATCGTTCGGGTGGGAATAGAAAATCCCGTCTTTCAGCACTGAAACGTTGGAGTGCGCACATTCCGTTACAATATCCCCGCGGTGGAACACGGTCTCGCTCATGCCGGCCAGCTTGGCGCGCTGGGCGGTCATAACGCTGGGCAGCAGGTTCAGCGTTTTGATGTTGCAGTGGTAAAAGCGGGTGTCCTCCTCAGAGTTCAGGCGGATGGGCTTGTCGGGGTCGTTCAGGGTGTTGGGCCGGATGGAAACCCACAGCTTGCCGGGCACGCCTTCCTCATACACATGGTTGCGGGGCTCCACACCGCGGGTGACCTGCCAGTATACAAAGTTGATCTTGCTGTCCACCTTGGCCAGCAGGTCGGTCAGCAGCCTGCCCAGCTCGGCCTTGCTCATCGGGATGTTGATATCCAGTGCCTTGGCGCTGGTAAAAAAGCGGTCCAGGTGGTCCTGCAGCAGGTATACCTTGCCGTTTGCGCCAACGGTGGCATCGTAGCAGCCATCGCCAAAAAAGTGAACGCGATCATTGAACGGCACCATCAATTCTTCCGGTGCGCCGATTTTGCCGTCATAATATGCAATGGATTCCATTTTTCCTTACTCCTCTCATCTTGGTTGCCTTTATGTTCAGCCGCTATTTGGCTTTCACATCAAATTTCAGTTCAATCACTTTTTTAATCAGCTCCACGCAGTTATCCAGCCCAATGGCGGCGGAATCCAGGCAGAGATCATAATTTTCCACCCGCTTCCACTGGCGGCCGGTGTGGTATTTGTAATAGCTTTCACGGTAGCGGTCCAGCTTGTCAATATAGTGCTTGGCCTGGCTGCTGCCAATGCCCTGGCGCTTCATCTCGCGCTCCACACGCCAGTCATAGGGGGCATCCACATACACGGTCAGCACGTTGGGCTTATCCCGCAGAACAAAGTCCGCCGCGCGGCCCACGCAGATATAGCTTTCCTCGTTCAGCAGCTCCCGCAGCACCTTGGCCTGGTAGTTGAACAGGTTTTCATCGCTGATAAAGTTGCCGCTTTCCGGCGGGATGGTGCTGCCGTCATACACCCGTTCCGAAACCCGGTACAGCATGGTTTTGCGGGTGTTCTCATCGGCGCGGGCAAACAGTTCCTCGCTGATGCCGCTGTCCTCTGAGGCAAGGCGCAGCAGCTTGCGGTCATACAGGTCAATGTCAAATGCCTTTGCCAGCTGCTTGCCAATGTAGCTGCCGCCGCCCGAACCACAGGTGCGGGTAATGGCGACTGCAAAATACGGATAATCGGGATACATTTTCCACCCCTCCTTACTGGCCCAGATAGGCTTTCTTCACGCGCGGGTCGTTCAGCAGGTCCGCGGCGTTGCCCTCAATGCTGATGTTGCCGGTTTCCAGCACATAGGCGCGGTCCGAGATGGCCAGCGCCATCTTTGCGTTCTGTTCCACCAGCAGGATCGTGATGCCCTGCTTGTTCACTTCCTGAATGATGGCAAAGATCTCTTTGACCAGCAGGGGCGAAAGGCCCATCGAAGGTTCATCCATCAAAATCATTTTGGGCTTTGCCATCAGGGCGCGGCCTACGGCCAGCATCTGCTGCTCGCCGCCGGAAAGGGTGCCCGCCAGCTGGCGGCGGCGCTCTTCCAGACGGGGGAAGCGCTTATACACATCCTTCATTGTCTCTTCCATCCCGGCCGGGTCGGCATAAGCACCCATTTCCAGGTTTTCTTCCACCGTCATCTGGGGGAAGATATGCCGCCCTTCCGGCACATGGGCCAGCTTGTAGGTAATGATCTTGCTGGGTTCCGCCTTGCGCAGGTCGTGCCCGTCAAACATCACGCTGCCGGACGCAGCTTTTTCCAGCCCGGTAATGGTGCGCAGGGTGGTGGTTTTGCCCGCGCCGTTTGCCCCGATCAGGGATACGATCTCGCCGTCATCCACATGCAGCGATATGCCGTTCAGCGCGTGTACCGCGCCGTAATTGACATGAAGGTCTTTTACTTCAAGCATCCGCTTCGACCTCCTCCTCTTTGTCTTTGCCCAGGTATGCTTCAATCACATGGGGGTCATTGGCGATCTCTGCCGGTGTGCCGGAAGCGATCGTGGTACCAAAGTCCAGCACCTGGATTCGCTCGCAGATTTTCATGACCAAACTCATGTCATGCTCGATCAGCAGCACCGATACCTTGAATTCGCTCCGGATATAATCAATGATCTCCAGCAGTTCCTCCGTTTCAGTCGGGTTCATACCGGCGGCCGGTTCGTCCAGCAGCAGCAGCTTCATGTTGGTGGCCAGCGCGCGGGCAATCTCCAGGCGGCGCTGCTCACCATAGGGCAGGTTGTCGGCCTCCAGGTCCTCCTTGCCGGAAAGGTGCACCACCTGCAGCAGCTCTTTGGCGCGTGCGGTGGCGGCGGCTTCCTGCTGCCAGTACGCCTTGGTGCGGAAGATGGCCTGCGGCATGTTGTAGGTCAGTTCTTCCAGCATGGCAGCTTTGACGTTTTCGATCACCGTCATTTTTTTGAACAGGCGGATATTCTGGAAGGTTCTAGCAATGCCTGCATGAACGATCTGGTGGGTCTTTTTGCCGTTCATCCGCTCACCATTCAGGTAAAGGGAGCCTTCGGTCGGCTTATACACACCAGTGATCAGGTTGAACACGGTGGTTTTGCCTGCGCCGTTGGGGCCGATCAGCCCCACCAGCTCGGATTCGCCGATTTCCATATTAAAATCATCCACGGCTTTCAGGCCGCCAAACTGGATGCCAAGGTGCTGGCATTTCAAAACGGGTTGTGCCATGGTTCAGGCCCCCTTTTCTGCTTTTGCTTTTACCGTGCCGCGGCCGGTCAGTTTTTCCAGCGCGCGGGTCAGGCTGAACTCCCACCGGCCAAAGATGCCGCCGGGACGGAACAGCATGACCAGCACCAGAACC
>OIYG01000735.1_pt1 | contig 29319 bp, 24 predicted proteins | sample 1587861 | NCBI WGS metagenome assembly OIYG01 (sample SAMN03283272) | human gut metagenome | biome: human-associated habitat; material: feces | host: Homo sapiens | place: Peru | collected 2012 | reverse complement strand
CTGTTGTCGAAGCAATGGCAGCTATGGTCATCCTCGACAATTATCTTTTGAATAAAACAGTTAGACTATAAAAGGTAAAAAAGTAAAAAGGTAAAAAAGTAAAAATGGCATGTTGCTATCTACTTTTTTACCTTTTTACTTTTTTACCTTTTTACCTTTAACTTACACGATTCAACTTCTTGATAATAGAGAAGATGAAGAGAGCTGCAAGCAGACAGATAACCATCAAGGTACCCCATACTACTGGCAGTGGCATATCCCACATATGTCCAGGAATAGAAACCAACTTATTACCAAGAGCGGTAGCAACAAACCAGCCACCCATAATCATACCCTTATACTTAGGAGGAGCTACCTTAGATACAAAAGATATACCGATAGGTGAAAGAAGCAACTCAGCAAAAGTCAAGATAAGATAGGTGCTGACAAGCAAATTCGGAGAAACGTCAGCCACATGATTAGGATGATCAGTTGCTGGAAGTCCGATACTTGAAACAGTCATCAAGAGATAAGCGACAGCAGCTACAAGCATACCCAAACCAATCTTTACAGGAGCCTTAGGTTCCTTACCAATACGACCCAACCAACCAAAGAGAGCAATGCTCACTGGAGTTAAAGCCACTACGAAGCAAGGGTTGAACTGCTGGAAGATAGGAGCATCGATAGCTACCGTATCATTACCATGCTGTATATAAGTATAAACCAAGATAGCTGCAGGAATCACGATGAGCGCAAGGTTAGTCAATTTGCTCTTACCTGTTGCATCCTTAGGAGCAGTCAGCAAACCGCAGATACCAAATACCATGAAGATGCACCATACAAGGTTCAACACATTGAATTCCATACCAGTAACACCAGTAGCCTCACGAGCAGTAAACTCATCGGCAAACCAAGTCAAGGTCAAACCATTCTGATGGAAAGCCATCCAGAAGAAGATAACCACAGCGAATACCAAACTGAGGCAAATGATGCGCTCCTTGGTCTCAGCAGGACTCATCTCCTCAACTTCCTCCGTCTTCTCACCATCCTTCTTCTTGTCAGAAGTCAACACTTGCTGATAAGTCTTCTTACCCAAGAAGTAAATCAAGATGGAAACGATGACAGATACACAAGCCACGGCAAATGCGAAGTGATAAGAGTCTGCCTTAGTGTAACCGAGGTCATTCTGTGCCCAAGCCATGATGGTGGTTGCTGCTGTTGGAGCAAACAAGGCACCAATGTTGATAGCCATATAGAAGAGCGAGAAACCAGAGTCACGATGCTGGGCATATTTAGGATCATTATAGAGGTCACCTACCATCACCTGAAGGTTACCTTTAAAGAAACCAGTACCCAAACTTACAAGCAACAGCGCTGCTCCCATAGCAGCCACAGCTACAGATCCTCCACCCAAAGGTATAGCGAGGAAGAAATAGCCTAAGAACATAATGAGGATACCGATGATAACCATCTTGTTATACCCCCACTTATCAGCCGCCATACCGCCAAAAAGAGGCAAGAAATACACTGCGGTGAGGAACCAAGTATAAATCTCTGATGCCGTTCCTGCATCAAAGCCGAAGTTCTCACCCAAAAACAGAGCGAAGACAGCAAGCATCGTATAATAGCCGAAACGCTCACCCGTATTCGCCAAAGCTAAGGTCCAAAGACCTTTAGGTTGATTCTCAAACATAATAATTTATTTATTTTTTACTTGTTTTTCAGTTTGCAAAGATACGGAAAATCTTTGAATATACAAACATTATGCACTATTTTCATCAATTTCACCTCACTTTTGTTGTAAATTTCTGTAATAACTTAGGCATATTTCCAATTCTTTTACTAATTATCAGCCAGATAAAAAATAAAAATATTCAAGAAGATACACAATAAAATCAAACTTTTTCGGTTTATATGACAAAGAAGTTGCAGTTTTTTTTGTAATTTTGCACCCCGAAACAGGTAATAACGGTTTCAGCGATAATAAAACAGATAATTTAATAGACAATTAAATACAGGTAAAAAGATAAATATTTATGAGACAACTTAAGATTAGCAAGAGTATAACCAACCGTTCCAGTGAAGCACTTGACAAGTACTTGGTGGAGATTGGTCGTGAACCCATGGTCTCTATTGATGAGGAGATCGAACTCGCACAGAAGATCCGCAAGGGTGGCCGCGAGGGTGAGCGTGCTAAAGATAAATTGGTGAAAGCCAACCTCCGCTTCGTGGTTTCTGTAGCAAAACAGTACCAGCATCAGGGTCTTTCGCTCACCGACTTGATTGATGAGGGAAATATCGGACTTGTAAAGGCTGCTGAGAAATTTGATGAGACTCGCGGTTTTAAGTTTATCTCATACGCAGTTTGGTGGATTCGCCAGAGCATCCTTCAGGCTATTGCAGAGCAGAGCCGTATTGTTCGCTTGCCGCTCAATCAGGTAGGTGCTTTGAGTAAGATCCAGGCTGAGATTAGTAAGTTTGAGCAAGAGCATCAGCGCAAGCCATCCGTTTCTGAGTTGAGTAAGATAACCAACATGGAGGAAACTAAGATTGACCAGACCATCAAGGCTGACAATCACCACATGAGTATCGATGCTCCATTCGGTGGCGAGGATGATGACAATGCAATGGTTGACGTGATGGCATCAGGTGATGATACACGTACAGACAAGCAGGTGGATTTCGAGTCAATGAGCAGTGAGTTGAAGCGCGTACTCGATGCTGTTCTCAAACCTCGTGAGCGTGATATTCTCTGCTATTGCTATGGCATCGGATGCCATGAGAAAGGATTGGAAGAAATCGGAAGCGAGTTCAACCTCACCCGTGAACGTGTACGTCAGATTCGCGAAAAAAGTATTCTGAAGCTTCGCGACAGTGGAAAGATTAAAATTCTCATGAAATACTTAGGATAAAAAAAGCTTGGCAAAATTTATTTGCCAAGCTTTTTTTATATTCTATTACCTAAGAAAAAATATCCGTTTATTACCCAAGAAAGATTATCTGTTTAATTCATCAGGTCTTTCCATAATGCTGGATAACAATTAATGCTGGATGAAATTTCCATCCTTATCTATCAGTCCAGATATACCATCCTTGACAGCTTCAAAATAAGGATATTCATCGCGTAAACAAATCTCATCATAGAGGAAGTCTGCGACAATGGTATCATTACCATCAGGATAAACCAACCCCATCTTGCCATTCTTTTCTGCAATCACAGGCATCATGCTCAAGTCGTCATTGTAAATATAGCAAGTACGGAGGAAGTCATACTGAGGCGAAAGCATAATCTCACCCGTATGATTCTTCATACCAAACTTACCATTCTGCTCAAATACCTCATGATACTGGATATACTTCTCTTTGAGGCGAAGATAATAGAAAATCATCTTGCGCTTGTCATTGACAAATTCCAACATATATTGGAATGTATCACAATAGTTAGCTACAGAACGTACCAGTATCATCTTCAAATCAAGGCCATCCAGCGCCTTTCTATTCAAGTCAATATACTTGGCTATCGCCTTTTCTTTCTCCGGCAAGGTCAAACTTGCCAATCGTTCCTCAAACTTGAGCATGGCAGTTTTAGTACCCGACATACCTTTGATATATCGGTGAATCTGTCTTCCCATTTCTGCACAGACGAACTTGTCAATCTCTTGCTGCTCTATCGGGTCAGCATACTCTTTTATAAGAGCTTCAGGTGTCGTGTTCATGGTTAGTCCTTTCTTTTTATAGATGTTCCTCATCCCACCAATAGGATGAGAGAACATCCGGGTTTATAATTATTTAGTACTCAATATCATTCAAATATGATTTCTGATAAAACGCATCAGAAATCAGCAGACCTTATCAGAGAAATATTATTTCTTGATATTAGGCTTCTGCAAGCCATATCCCTTGCGCTTATCTTCCATCATAAGAAGAATGGAGATTAAGATAGCCACTACACCGAAACCAGCAAATATGGTCATTGTCTCAGTATAGTCTATCACACCATTAGCCGCAGTGTTAGCCTGATTTACCTTACCAATCCAAACTGGAACAAGAGCCAAGCCGATATTCTGAATATAGAAGATAAGAGCATAAGCAGAACCTAAGAATTTCATCGGGATAATCTTAGGTACGGATGGCCACATGGCTGACGGAACCAATCCGAAAGCAACACCCAAGATAAGCATCATGATGATAGCCACCACGTATGAATCCATTGGCAAAGCAAATACGACATGAACCAAGGTCAAGAGGCAACTGCCGATAAGCATCAAGGTTGCACCCTTACCATACTTATCATATATACTACCGAAGAGTGGAGTCAGGATAATAGTACCGTAAGGCAGCATAGCAGGAATAAAACCAGCTACATCTTCACTTACTCCATACTTGAAAATCATCAACTTGGTAGCAAACTTCAGGAATGGGAACACACCTGCATAGAACATGAGGCAGAGCACTGCGACATACCAGAAACCTGTAGTCTTCACCAAACCAGCCAAATCAGAGAACTTGAATCCCTCTTCCGGTTCCGTTTCAACAGCAGCAACAGATGCATCTTCCTTCTTATCCATCACGCAATAAACAAGATAAACCATGATACCAGCACAAAGCAGGGCAAGACCTAAGCCTACAGAAGCAGAAACGCTACCCATCATCTTGGCAAATGGAAGAGAAGCACTCAAGGCAGCAGCTGTACCCAGACGGGCCAAAGCAACCTGCACACCCATCGCCAAAGCCATTTCGTGACCAGTAAACCACTTGGCAAGTATCTTGGTTACGGTAACTCCACAAATCTCACTACCTACACCGAAAATAGCGAAACCAGTAGAAGCAAGTACCACTTGGGTCTGATATTCACCAAAGAAAGGCACAGCGATAGTACCCGTAAACTGATTGCTAACCGCATACCATTTTACCAACGCACCAGCAAACATCAATAATGTGGCAATCACACCCGTAAAACGGATACCAAACTTATCCAAGATGATACCACCGAAGAACAGGAGTAGAAGAAACACATTGAAGAATCCATATGAACCAGAAAAGAATCCATATTCATCTGATGTCCATCCGAGTCCTAAGCCGCCATCCTCTTTAGCTGCTGTCAAAAGCGGCTCCAATGGTGACATTACGTCTGTAAAAAAGTAGCCAAACATCATGGTGATAGCCACGATCAGTAAGGCTGACCAGCGAGCTGACTTAGAGTCGCTCAATTTCTGTTGAAATTTTTCTGTAGTTGTCATTAATCTATAAATTTATTTATTTTCTCTTTACATCCTTGGTTTTTACAATATCAAATAGATATGATACTTTGAACACAATCTGACCGAAATTACTTTTTGCGAAGAAATCCCTCTTGGAAGATCCATAGATGTTGCCCAATCCATAGTAATAACGAGCCTCAGCTAAGAAATGCCCCACTTTCGGGATACTGTATTCCGCTCCAATGCCTAAAGCTATACCATAGTCAAACTTATTCTCCACAGCCATCGTATCCTGTGCCATGATACCGTTCACCCTGTTATTATCAGTAGCTGGCAGGTGTTTCGGATCGAAGTTGGTCTTCGTAGATTCACTGAGATAGTAACCGAACTGAGGACCAGCATTAACGAAGATATTCAGTCCACGCGTTTCTCTACCCCATGCTAAATGTGCAAAGATAGGAATCTGAACATAACTGATGGTGCGCTCGTATGCCATCGGCTCACCCGTACTGGAAATGATGACCGGAGCATTTTCGATATCCAGGATTTTCTCTTTCCATCCTGCCTGTGCGAAATTCACCTCTCCATAGACCGAACAGATTGTTTTGAAATATTTCTCACATACATATCTGAAAGAGAAACCACCAGTCAGTCCTCCATGTTGCCCTTGAGGAATACTGGGAGTAAAGCCCACGCTGCTCATCAAGTAGCCACCATTTACACCTATAGAGAAGTCATTGCGATGTTCACCTATCTGAGCCTGTGCTGTCATACCGCCCAGCATCAGAAACATCACCAATATCTTAATTGCTTTCATTTACTTATCTTTAATATGTCACTTTTAATAGGTTACCGCCTCTATCTGGCGATTGAATGTATAATGAATCAACTGTAATATCTGATTACGGTAACCACCCTTTGAAGTCTTGACAAAATGCAGAGGAGTCTGCACAGGAGTATAGTTTACCTGCGTCATCTGCCCTGTGAAATTCTTGCCATACTTATTGACACCCTGGATAAAGAACATCGCCTGATCATAACCAGTGATGGCAAATCGGGGCATCGCTACCTGCATAGGTTGATGGAACCAGATATTGTATTTACTCTCCAAATCTATCGTCTTAGCAGAATTTGCATTATAATAGAATGTGGAAGGGATATAAGTATCATATTTATAGAAGCGGTCGAGATTGTACTTGGCATACATCAACCACTCGGTATAACCATAGAGAGAGATGACAGCACCAGGATACTTGGCAGTAAACTCATCCAACTTATTCAAAACCTGAGTCAGCTGTGGCGAACGTCCCGTATTGAGTATCACTACATTTTGCTTGGAAGGAACAAACGCCTTGGCAAAATATTCCAATGAAGAGTTAACATTGGTCACACTATAAGTAATCTTTCTCTTCTCCAGTTCCTTGCGGAGACCGAAAGTAAAGTTACCTTTGCGGGAAGTAGTGTCATTGCAATCCACAAAGATAGGATGTACATTCTTAAAACGGTTCAGAAAAGCCTTGATGCTTGTATCATTGAGCGATTCTGGAGACTGATATACCTGAAAGATTTCCTTGCAGTGATCCACCTGGTCACCATTGATAGAAAAAGGAATCACCATCTTGATGCCATAGGTTTTGCAGAAATCAGCCAATGGTGCCACCTGCTTGGTATAAAGCGGACCAAAAATAAGATCACACTGATTGGCACCTTCCTGTACCAGTGTAGTACGAATATCCGCATCAATAGGTACATTCCAGGCATGAATATTCGTAGAGACACCCTGCTGCTTCAACTTTTCGCAAGCCATCAGAATGCCACGATAAAACTCCACCATGCGCTTGCCGTCACCATCTACATCATGCAGAGGAAGCATCACACCCACATTCACCGTATTGGCTTTCTTCTGAGAAGCCACCTGTTTCTGAGCAGCATTGGTCCGACCAGCCTGAGCAGTTCCACCTGTAGCGGTATTATTCTTCTCGAAAGGAATAAAGATGGTAGCACCCTTCTGGAGCATATATCCTTCCTTCTTCATTTCCGGGTTGGCTTCCATCAGTTCAGGCAGACTCAATCCATACTTATTGGCGATACCGAAAATCGTATCTTTTTTCTTCACCGTATAAATGTCACGCCATTTAGTAGTCTGACAGAACGCTGAGGCATTGAACAAAATCAATCCCACGCCCAACAAGATATATTTTAATTTTTGCTTCATCATTTTCGTTGATTTATGTTATTAATCCACAAAATTATGATTTCTTTTGCTTAATTTTATAATTTCATTTGCAAAAATACAAAAAAACTCTCATTCAACCATACTCTAATTCAGAAAATTGCGCTATCTTTGCAGAAATTTACATAAAGACATGAAAATAAAGACGAATTTCATATTATTATTGATGGTGTTTTTAGCCATGGCAACAACCAGTTTCGCAGACGACGCTCCATCTATTGCCCCATCAGTCACCTATACCACAAGTGACGGTGAGACCAGTGAAGACGCATCCTATTCCGGTTCGGCACCTATCAAGGCTGCTTTCAAGGCGAATCCTACTGGCATTACCGGATGGACAGAATACTATGAGTGGCGTATCTATCACGACAGCGATACAGAGCCATATATAATAAGGTATGAAGAAAATACAGATCTTGAGTTTAATCAGTCTGGTCTGCACCGCATCATCCTCTATGCCAAATTCACGAAAGATGGACAGGTTATCGAACAGAACAATGAGGATTCTCCTCTCACCCTCACCATCTCTGAAAGCTTCTTGCAGATGCCTAATGCCTTCTCCCCAAACGGCGATGGTATCAATGACATCTACAAGGCGAAAGACGGATACCAGAGTCTGACCGAATTTCATGCATATATCTTCAATCGATGGGGACAGAAACTTCATGAATGGAATAATCCTGCAGACGGTTGGGATGGCACCTATAAGGGTAAGCCTGTGAAAGATGGAGTCTATTTCTGTCTGGTCAAGGCAAAAGGAGCCGACGGCAAGACCTACAACATCAAAAAGGATGTCAACCTGTTGAGGGGATACATCGAATCTGGTTCTACTGCCACGGAATAAACCCAAGAGCAACAGGATTAGAAAGAAAGGAAATCATTCAAGTCATATTTCCACAAAAAAGAAGTATTTCAAGAAGAGAAAAGCTTTTCAAGAAGCAATTCAATATAAAAATAGCATTTCAACAAGAATCAATTAACTTCAATGAATTCAGAAGAAGAAAAGATAAACGTGTGGGGAGCCCGAGTTCACAACCTGAAGAATGTGGACGTAGAGATTCCCCGCAACTCACTGACAGTAATTACTGGACTTTCAGGTTCCGGCAAGTCATCTTTAGCCTTCGACACCATCTTTGCCGAAGGCCAGCGACGTTATATCGAAACATTCTCTGCATACGCCCGCAATTTTCTGGGCGGCATGGAGCGTCCTGATGTAGATAAGATTACAGGTCTCAGTCCTGTCATCAGTATCGAACAGAAGACTACCAACAAGAATCCTCGTTCCACCGTGGGCACTACCACCGAGATTTACGATTACCTGCGCCTGCTCTATGCACGTGCCGGTACTGCCTACAGCTATCATAGTGGCGAGGAAATGGTAAAATATACCGAGGAACAGGTCATCGACATGATTCTCAGCGATTACAAAGGTCATCGCATCTTCCTCCTTGCCCCACTCGTCCGTCAGCGCAAGGGTCATTATCGTGAACTCTTCGAGAGTATGCGACGCAAGGGATACCTACATGTGCGGGTAGATGGGGAAATCATGGAACTCGAAAGGGGAATGAAGGTGGACAGATACAAGAACCACAACATCGAGGTCGTCATCGATAAACTTGCAGTTCGCGATGACGACGAAGAGCGCATCCGCAAGAGTATCGCTACAGCCATGAAACAAGGAGACGGTATGGTGATGGTCATCGATAAGGAAAAGGGAGAATCCAAGATTTTCTCCAAGAGACTGATGGATCCTGTTACAGGTATAGCCTATCAGGACCCTGCTCCAAACATGTTCTCCTTCAACTCTCCCGAAGGCGCATGTCCACACTGCAAAGGTTTAGGGAAAGTTAATCAGATAGACCTCAAGAAGGTAATACCAGACGATAGTCTCAGCATCTACGCAGGTGGAATCGTACCTTTAGGAAAATACAAGAACCAGATGATATTCTGGCAGTTACAATCATTGTTAGAGAAACATAATGCCACCATCAAGACACCTATTAAGGACCTTGATGACGACACCATGCAAGAGGTGATGTACGGCACACTTGAGAACGTGAAGATACCGAAGGAAAAGGCAGGAACCTCTTCCGACTATATCTGCGCCTACGATGGCGTTATCGACTATCTCCATAAAGTTATGGAGAATGATGACTCTACTGCAGGAAAGAAGTGGGCAGATCAGTTTATCTCCACCATAGATTGCCCAAAATGTCACGGTATGCGCCTGAAACAGGAGTCTCTCTCCTATCGCATCTGGGATAAGAATATCTCTGAAGTTGCATCCCTCGATATCGACGAACTGCTCGATTGGCTCGAACATGTTGAGGAGCATCTACCGAAGATGAAAGCCAAGGTGGCTCATGAAATCGTAAAGGAATTACGTTCCCGCGTCACCTTCCTCCTCGATGTCGGTTTGAATTATCTCTCTCTCAACCGTCAGTCAGCTTCCCTTTCCGGCGGTGAAAGCCAGCGCATCCGACTTGCTACGCAGATCGGCAGTCAGTTGGTCAATGTACTCTATATCCTCGACGAGCCAAGTATCGGATTGCATCAGCGTGATAACGAGCGCCTCATCAACAGTCTGAAGGAACTTCGCGACATCGGCAATACCGTCATCGTAGTAGAACATGACCGCGACATGATGCTTGCAGCCGACTGGATAGTGGATATCGGTCCGAAGGCAGGACGCAAGGGAGGCGAAGTTGTCTTTCAGGGCACACCGGCAGAAATGCTGAAGACCCAGACCATCACCGCGCAATATCTGAATGGCGAGATGGAAATCAAAGTACCCGAGAAGCGGCGTGAAGGCAATGGCAAGAGCATTATCATCCGTGGCGCAAAGGGCAATAACCTGAAGAATGTAGATATCGAGTTTCCACTCGGCAAACTCATTGTGGTAACAGGTGTCAGCGGATCGGGCAAATCAACACTCGTCAATGAGACGCTTCAACCGATACTCTCTCATCATTTCTACCGTTCGCTCAAGAAGCCGATGCCATACGACAGTATTGAGGGAATAGACAACATCGACAAAGTAGTAAATGTTGATCAGAGTCCTATCGGTCGTACCCCTCGCAGCAACCCAGCCACCTATACAGGAGTATTCAGCGATATCCGTTCACTCTTTGTAGGTTTGCCGGAAGCCAAGATACGCGGTTATAAATCAGGTCGCTTCTCTTTCAACGTTAGTGAAGGTCGCTGTCAGGCTTGTAAGGGAAATGGATATAAGACCATTGAGATGAACTTCCTGCCAAATGTATATGTACCATGCGAGGTTTGCCACGGCAAGCGATACAACCGTGAAACCTTAGAGGTAAGATACAAGGGAAAGAGCATCGCAGATGTGCTTGATATGACCATCAATCAGGCTGTAGAATTCTTCGAGAACGTACCGCAGATACTCCAGAAAGTCAAGGCTTTGCAAAGTGTCGGACTCGGATATATCAAGTTAGGACAAAGTTCCACTACTCTCTCCGGCGGTGAAAGCCAACGAGTAAAACTTGCCACCGAGCTTTCCAAGCGTGATACCGGCAAGACCCTCTATATCCTGGACGAGCCTACTACCGGACTCCACTTCGAAGACATCCGCATCCTGATGGATGTATTGGAGAAGTTGGTAGATAAAGGCAACACGGTACTGATCATCGAGCACAACCTCGACGTCATCAAACTGGCAGACTATATCATTGACATGGGACCAGAAGGCGGACGAGGTGGCGGTCAGTTGCTTTGTGCAGGAACCCCAGAAGAAGTAGCCAAGAGCAAGAAAGGATTCACTCCCAAATTCCTGGCAGAAGAACTCAAGAGAGAAAAGAAATAAGATTTTCAACACTATATTTTAACAAAAAAAGATTGCTTTATGGATAAATTACCTATGAATGATGTGCCGATGCTGGTAAGCGCAATCAACTTCCTGCTTCGCGACCATGAGTTTGATACGCTGGATGAGATTTGCTATCATTTCCATGTAAACCGTGCCGATCTGGAAGCTAAAATGGCAACCCAGGGTTTCGAATGGTCAGAAGAGCAGAAAAAGTTCTGGTAAAACGGCATCAATTCGCATTCTTATGCAAGAAAAACTCAGATAATTTATTTTATCTGAGTTTTTTTATGTACTTTTGCAGCCACAATTATCATCTTGTAAAAGAGTTCAATTAAATAAACAAGAAAAACGAACAAGAATAAAATAAAAAACAAAATAAGACATGACTGCAAACTTAACAAAACGACCCTTGTTTCGAGAGATTCAAGACTATGTATTCATCGCCATCGGCATGATTTCCTATGCCATCGGCTGGAATGTATTCCTCCTTCCTACCAACGTAACAGCCAGCGGCTTACCTGGTATCTCCTCTATTATCTATTGGGCCACAGGATGTCCTGTACAGATACCTTATTTTATAGTCAATTCCTGTCTTATCGTAGCAGCTTGGATCATTCTCGGCAAGAAGTTTTGCATGAAAACCATCTATGCCGTCATCGTGGTAACCCTTCTCACCTCTTATTTTTCACACCATACAGAGAATCTGCATCTTCTCCAGAGCCAACCGCTTTGGGCAGCATTCTTAGGAGCGGTATTCTGCGGATGCGGTATCGGACTCGGTTTCTCTGCGGGCGGTTCCACGGGAGGCACAGATATCGTAGCAGCCATCGTCAACAAATATCGCGACATCTCTCTGGGCAGAGTCATCATGATATGTGATATTTTCATCATTTCCTCAAGCTACTTTGTAGTCCACGACTGGGAGAAAGTACTCTATGGATATGTAGTACTTTATGTCCAGGCTTTCTGCATCGACCAGGTGGTCAACAGTCGTCGCCGAAGCGTACAGTTCTTCATCATTTCCAAGAAATATCAGGAGATAGGCAAGCGTATCAATACAGATGCCGATCGTGGAGTAACCGTAGTAGATGCCTCCGGTTTCTATTCCGGTCAGCAGGTAAAGATGCTCTTCGTACTGGCCAAGCAGCGCCAGTCCCAAACCATCTTCCGCCTCATCGAGGAGATAGACCCTCACGCCTTCGTAAGTCAGAGTGCCGTGATTGGCGTATATGGCGAAGGCTTCGACCAGATCAAGGGTAAGATTAAGAAGAAAAGCGAAGAAGGGAATGAAGAAGAAATAGAAGGGAAATAAACTTTTGCATTATATACATTTTACTCCATAAACACACCTCCAAACCCCGCAATCTCAACATAGCTAATGCCTTCTACAAGGCAGGCTTCATCGAGTCATGGGGACGAGGCATCGGCATCATTCAAGCAGGCTTCAAGAATGCTGGGCTTTCTGCCCCTAAATTGGAGGCAACCATGGGCGGTGTACTCATTGTTATGCCCAGAGGATGTCCAAATGTAAATGAGACTGTAAATGAGACTGTAAATGAGACTGTAAATGAGACTGTAAATGAGACTGTAAAAATTAGCAAGTCTGAGGCATGTGTATTCGATTTAATACAAAATGACAATGCTATTACATATCAAACACTTATGCAAGTCACAAAATTATCAAGAGCTACAATTGCACGGATTATCAAGAAATTACAAGACAAAGGTTTTATACACCGAATAGGTTCTGATAAAAATGGAATTTGGGAAATTTCAAATAAGTAATACAAGAAACAAGATGCTAATAAGCTGCATTCTATATATGTTACTCAAGCCCAAATCGGACGAAAAGTGCCATAATTTCATTCCCAATGAACATTTAACACTTCACAAGTTGGGTAACTCAGAAAAAATGCTTATTTTTGCATTTCAGAATCATGTCATAAGATAGCAACTGTTGCTAAAATGACGAAGTAAGAATCAATTTAACACCTCAAGGAAGGAGTCATTCTATGAAATATCCTATAGGAATACAAGATTTCGAAGACTTGCGACGTAACGGTTATAAATACGTTGACAAGACAAACTTTGTATATAAGCTCGCAGATGAGGGCAAATATTACTTTCTGAGTCGTCCACGCCGATTCGGTAAGAGCCTCTTTCTATCTACATTGGAGGTATACTTTCAAGGCAAGAAGGAACTCTTCGAGGGGTTAGCTATTTACGACTTGGAAACAGAATGGAAGAAATATCCTATATTCCATATTGACCTCAATACCGCCAACTTTCGAGAAAAGGACAGCCTCTATAATGTACTGAACGATTATCTCACGGGTTGGGAGGACAAATACGGAGCCCGTGAGTCAGAAGCCACACTTGCCCTTCGTTTCAAGGGTGTGATAGCAAGAGCTGCGGAGAAAGAAGGTTGTGGTGTCGTTATTCTTATCGATGAATACGACAAACCCATACTCCAGACACTGCAAGCCCCTGAGCTACAGGCAGAACACCGCGCACAGCTGAAAGCATTCTATTCTGTATTGAAAACGCAGGACAGATATATCAAGTTTGCATTTCTCACCGGTGTAACCAAGTTTGGCAAGGTAAGCGTATTCAGCGACCTCAACAACCTGACAGATATATCAATGGACCACCGCTATATCAGCATTTGCGGAATGACAGAACAAGAACTGCTTACGAATTTCAAGGAAGGTATCAGCGAACTTTCAGAAACATACGGAGACACAGAAGAAGACACAATAGCAAAGCTGAAGGCAAGATACGACGGATATCATTTCGAGGAAAATACAGTAGGTCTCTATAACCCATTCAGCGTACTGAACACTTTGTCAAGACTTCGCTATAAAGACTACTGGTTTGAGACTGGCACACCCACATTTCTAGTTGACTTGCTGAAAATGCACAACTATCGTTTGCCAGACATGACAAAGGAAAGGGTATCAGACGATGTAATCAACAGCGTGGATTCACTGTCAACCAATCCGATACCTGTGATATACCAGAGTGGTTATCTCACTATCAAAGGCTATGACGAAAGGTTTAAGAAATACCTACTTGGTTTCCCTAACAGAGAAGTGGAAGAAGGTTTCCTTAACTTCCTGCTGCCACTATACTGTTCTGCGGGTGATCGTTCCGCCTTTATGGTCGATGAGTTTGTCAAGGATGTGGAAGCAGGACATGTTGAACAATTTATGAATCGGCTTACCGCTTTCTTTGCAGACAACAACTATCAGGTAGCAGGCGAAGCAGAACTTTACTTCCAAAATGCCCTATATCTCATTTTTAAGATTATGGGATTCCACACACAGGTAGAAATACCGACAAGTGATGGCAGGATGGACGTTCTCATTCAAACTTCCGACTACATTTACATCATTGAATGCAAATTAGATGGAAGCGCCGAAGAAGCTCTGCAACAGATAGAAGTCAAAAACTATGCAGCTCCTTTCGCTATGGATAAGCGAACAGTTGTCAAACTAGGCATCAACTTCTCCAGCAAGACAAGAGGAGTTGAGAGTTGGAAGCAGAGATAAGTTAGCAGCATCGCCGCCATGATTGCTACGATTGCTAATATGAGTTAGTAAAAAAATGCTGGCAATGTTTCTGATAGGAATCATTGCCCCAAAAAATAGGACATGAAGAAAGTATTGATTACATACGGAGATAGCAAATTTGAGATATCCAAGACCCGTTTCGTACAACAAGCCGGTGCTCTAAAAATCTTCGATAAAATAATTGCATATTCTGAACAAGACCTTTCCGAAGAACTTCGCAACAGCGAAATTTTCAAAGAGAAAAGAGGTGGTGGCTTATGGAGTTGGAAGCCAGACGTCATTCTGACAACATTAAACAATATGGAAGATGGAGACATTTTGGTATATTGCGATGCTGGTTGCTCATTGTACGCTAGCAAAGAATGGCAGCGTATTTGGAATGAGCTCCATCAATATGAGATAATAGCTCAACGAATCTATCAAAGGACAGATCAATGGACACGCAAAAACATTATTCAATACTTCGAGACTTCAAATGCACAAAAATGGGAAAAGTCTTTTCAGTTCTTGGCTACAGTTATTGTCCTAAAGGCTACTCCATTTACGAGGAAATTAATAACGGAGTGGCGTAAACTTATGATAGTACATCCAGAACTGGCAAAAGATGTAACATGCGAAGAACGTAAAAGCGAGAGTAAAAAATTCATAGAAAACAGGCATGACCAATCTATATACTCTGCTCTTATCTACAAATACTTAAATGTACCAGACTATTGTGGGAAAATCAAAATACAATGGGAGCATATTGAAGACTATGATATATTATCCAAACAAGCCATCCGAGCTACCCGCCTAAGAAATGGCGAAAAGCAGGAATTGCCAACAGCCAAGACAAAGGCGATTATCAAGCGATTAATAAAGGATTATATATTTCGACCATTTCGCTATGCACCCCAACAATGGTATTATAAACATAAATAGAACAACAAACAAATAGAATGATTTACTTATTTCTTATCATCATATTTTGCCTGCCTATATTTTATAGGCATAAGATACCATTTTTCAGTAGCGAGACTTGGTATTGGGGAGAGTGTGTACTATTGATTTTAGTGGCAGGTCTTCGACTAATTGTTGGTGGAGATACACAAACCTACATGGGTGACTATGACCGTTATCCTACTCTTGAAGAATTCAACATTTTTACTTTTGCAATGTTTCGCTACCAACCATTATGGATTATGCTTAACGTTTTGGCTAAATCAATTTATCAAGAATTTTATGTCCTCCAAATCATTTTGGCATGCATAGTAAACCCTATAACGTTTTATATTATCCAAAAAGAAACTGAAAAAAAATTCGAGGTCGCTATCGTTTATCTTCTTTTCCAGTTTCTATACTTTAATTGTGAAATTATGCGAGATTCTTTGTCCATCTGTATTTTCTATTTTGCATTTGGATACTTAATCAAGCATAAATGGCTCCCATATTATGGTCTATGCATACTAGCGTTTCTATTCCATGACGCGGCCATATTTTACTTTATTATACCTTTTATGTTGCCAATACTGACAAAAGAATTTACAAAAAAATACGTATTAGTTATGTCTTTTGTTATATTGGCAATAGCTAATCCATTAACATTAAGCAAACTAACATTTCTGCTTCCCACAGGACGAGATGATTCATTTACGGATGTATACTCAAAGATGGAAATTGGTTCATTAGTGGGATTAATAAGAGGTATAATAGACATTGTATTAATTTATTTCATTATTATTTATACAAAAGGACATGTCAGTTATAAAGTTTACATTGGTACTAAGATATGTTTTATTTTACATATCCTAGGTCTTTTCATGCCTATTTTTTTAAATAGAATTTGCAATTCATTCAATCTTTTCTACTATATTTCATGGGTTGAATTTTTATATGTTATAAGGAAAAAAAATGTAACCATTATTTATGGTGGTCTTATGTTTATTGCATTTATTAGGACGTACTTTGTTGATGTTACTTATCAAGTTTCCTCTAAAGAAACTTCTGATAGGTACTATTTCTACGAAAGGTATGTACCATATTATAGTATATTTGAAACACCAGACAATAATGTGATTGCAAGACGCAAAGCTATATATATAAATTCCATGGATATGGAAAACAATTAGAAATTAGCAAATGAGTACAACCGACTATATATTTATTGATTTTCCTATAAGGAATTATCTCTATGATACAAATGTGAAAGAGGTTTACATCAGAAAACCTCTTTCCAAGCCCATGCGCTTTCTCAGGAAACTTCCCGTGTTTTCTCAATTCATCTCGAACACCAAAGAGAAGACAGAATGGACCAAAGAATGTCAAGGTGCCAAGAATATCATACTGTTTGACACCTATGCCCACTATGCTCACTATTGCGAAGAAATAGAGCAGACAGTTTCCATAGATTGCCGTCTCATCTTGTACCTTCTGAATCCTGCATTCTTCTCAGAAGAATACAAGTTACTTTCAGACAGATGGGAAATATGGACTTTCATGGAAGAAGATGCCCAAAAATATGGCTTTAGATATGGAGCCACTTTCTATAATCCCCAACTCAGTAACCTACCTGCTAATCCTCATAGCTTAGGAGCCAAGCAAAAGGAATCGTTGCTATTCATAGGGACCAACAAGGGCAGAAAAGATTTCTTGCTCAACCTAAAAGCAAAACTGATACCTTGTGGGATAAAATGCGACTTCAGAATTGTTGACAATTTCAAATCACTATACGACAAGAACTACTCTCGTGAAGTTGACTATTTCACGCTATGCCACCTCACGCAGGAATCATGCGCCCTACTCGATGTCGTACAAAAAGACCAATCGGGACTCACGCTAAGATTCATGGAAGGCTTGTTGTTCAACAAGAAAGTTGTTACAACCAATGTGCACATCAAAGAAAACAAGGACTTTGGCAACAACTCCAACATATATGTGTTAACACCATACAATATAAATGAGCTAAATACGTTTTTAAGTAAACCAACAACTACATACCCACAAAAGTTGAAAGAAAAATATTCTTTCGAAAAGTGGTTAGAGCGGTTAGACAAAAATACAGAAGCAGAATGAGTACATTTAGAATTTTTATAAAAGATTCATGCTGGACAATCGGAGGTCAAGGCGTATCGCTATTGACTAGCATCATCGTATCTTTTATTTTGCCTAAATTCATCTCTGTAGAACAATTTGGATACTGGCAATATTTCTTGCTTTGGACTAGCTATGTAGGTATTTTACACTTTGGATATGGAGATGGAATATACCTCAAATTAGGTGGACAATACTGGAATAGCATAGATAGGCAGAAATGGATTCCTCAAATACAGTTTGTCTTTATTACCCAGATATTTTTAGCCATCATGACAATCTTAGCAGCTCTAACACTCTGCAAGGATGAGAAATATGCTCTCATCTTTATGTGGACAGCTGCTTACCTAGTCATTGACAACACTTATAAAATCATCACAATGGCAATGATGGCAACAGACCAAATACAATTTGTTTCAAAGACCATCATCCTAGACAAGCTAATCATGTCGTTAGGAGTAGTCTACTTGATATGTACCCATTGCCAAGAGGCTAGTTACGTCATATCGACATATACGTTAGCCCACTTGGTAGTTTGTGTATTGGTCATTTTCAAGAGCAAATTATTCAATCACATACAAAAGCCAAACAAAACCGCCCTTAATGGAATTATAAGCGTATGTAAGGTCGGAATCGTACTTATGCTAGCCAACTTCGTATCCATTTTGATTATGGGATTGTGTAGACTGGCGGTAGAGCACTATTGGGACATCAAGATGTTCTCGAAATTATCGTTCTCTATAACTATAGCCTCTTTCCTACTCTTTTTCATCTCACAGATAGGATATGTGCTGTTTCCTATCCTGAAGAGAATCAGAAAAGAGATGCAGGCTGTGTTATACGAAAAGATAGACTACATCATGACTATTTTGCCGATGATATTCTACATCTTATTCTTTATGATGTATTTCTTTATCATGGCTTGGCTACCTAAGTATGAGGAATCTCTCAAATTCTTGGCTTTTACAGCACCATGCATCTGTTACGAGACACGAGTCGTACTGCTTTACAATACATACTTCAAGAATCTAGGGCAAATCAAAAAGCTCTTGTATATTAATGTAATAACAGTACTATGTGCGATAGCGTGTTATTCCTTTGCCATCAAAGAGCACGACATCGACCTTATGGCGTTAGGAATATTGATAGCAGAAATTATCAAAGTACTTGTTATGCAGAGATCACTCAACAAGGAATACAACCTACCCTTTAAAAGCATAACCTGGGTAGAGCTGTTCAATACGATAGGATTTGTAATCACCTACTATTATTATGGTGTATATAGTGCTATAGCATGGTATCTGTTAGTGATGTGCATACTTGTCGTCGCATTCAAGAAAGAAACAAAAAAGATTATCGAATTCATCAAAGAAATCAAATAATTAAGAAACAAAATTAAAACAAAATATGAAAGACGAAGAACTTTACAAAAAAGAAGAGATCAATTCGCAGAAAATCAATATAGATATTCTGCCATTACTATCTAAGCTCTATCACGGAAAGTTGGTAGTTATCATTGTAACCATCATTTTCACCATTATCGGCATCATCAATGCCCTTACTTCCGACAGAGACTATACGGCGAGTGAGGTGGTTGTGCCAGAGCAAGAACAAGACATGAAAAGTTCACTCATGAACAGTCTCTCTAGTTTTATGGACCTGTCATCTGTGGCGGGATCTGACGAAGGAGCTTACAATGTTACCATTTTCCCAGAAATGGCAACCAGCAAGCCTTTTCTTGCCTCGCTCTTGAAATGCAATGTCTCCCCATCGCCAAAAAGCAAAGTCAGAAAGAAATCTGGCAAGACAAACATGAGTCTATATGATTATTATACAGACTCCACTAGAATTACAACAACAGATAAGATTCTTGGTGGAATCAAGAAAATGCTGCATCTTGAGAAAAAAGACTCCATCGGCAACATCAATAAGGTAGACAATACTCATTACACCAAGCAACAAGAGGAATTGATAAAGAAAATGGCTTCTAGTGTTGATGTTGTTATCAACAAGAAGACTGGAATCACAACTATATCTTTCACATGTGACGACCCTGCCGTAGCACAACAAATAGCAGACACCGTAAGTTGTCGTCTTCAAGCAATGGTAATAAATTACAAGACTTTAAAAGCCAAAGAAAAGTTGAAATATTACACCAAAATTTCTGATGAAGCTAGAATACGACTCATCAAGCTACAAAAGAAATATGCAGCAGCAGCCGACGAAAACTTCTTCGTAGAACTGCAGAGTGTAAAGAGCAATATAGACAGAATAGAGCAAGATGCCATATTGGCGCAAGAAGCTTATAATACGATAGAGAAACAGCGTATCAGCGCACTTATGGAAGTGCAAGATGCAAAGCCTGTGTTTGTTGTATTGGAGCCTGCCTCTTACCCAAACAAAGCAAACTCTAGCAGAGCTGCAAAAGTTATCATATACGCATTGCTTGGTTTTATCTTAAGTTCTGCTTGGGCTATCTTTGGTTCTCAACTAAGAACAACATGGAAACGAGACTGGGATGTAATAAAGAGTAACGAATCTACAAAAAATGAAAATAATTAAAATTTTGGGGGGACTTGGAAATCAAATGTTTCAATACGCCTTATATCTGGCAATCAAGGACTGTTACCAAAACGAAAAGGTAAAAATTGATACTTCTTGTTTCAGAGGCTATCCCCTACACAACGGATACGAATTAAACAAACTGTTCTGTATCGAGGCTGATGAAGCAACATTTATGGATAAGCTTAAGATAGCTTATCCATATACTCATTATCATATGTGGCAAGTTCTCCATAAACTGGGAATAAAAAGAGCCACTATGCTTGTGGAAAATGCAAACGAGGGCTATGAAGAAAATGTATTCCACACAGAACACGACTGCTATTATGATGGCTATTGGCAAAATGAACGCTACTTCAAGTTTATTCGTCCAAAAATACTTCAAGCATTCACCCCAAAAGTTATCAGTGAACAGAACCTAAAGTTCTGTGACAAAATTAAACAACACAAATGCGTCTCAATACATATCAGAAGAGGAGACTATGTAAATCACCCCTTATATGGAGGCATTTGTGATAAAGCTTACTATCAAAGAGCAATAACTTACATACAAGAAAAAACTGATTGTGATTATTACATCATATTCAGCAATGACATAAAGTGGTGCGAGGAGAATTTATCAGACTTATTGATGGGGAAAAATGTTGTATTTGTAAACTGGAACAATGGTAAAGATAGCTACCAAGACATGTATCTGATGAGTAGATGCAACTACAACATCATAGCCAACTCATCATTCTCTTGGTGGGGAGCCTGGTTAAACTATCATGAAGACAAGATTGTGATTTGCCCTACAAAATGGAATAATATTAAGTCCTCCAAATACGAATTACCACAAAGTTGGATAAAAATTTAATATTAAGAACTATGACAATATCCGTTTTAATGGCTACTTATGCCAAGGAAAATCCTAAATACTTGGATGAATCAATCAAAAGCATTTGGACAGACCAAGAGAGAAAACCAGATCAGATAGTCTTGGTAGAGGATGGTCTGCTCACACAAGAACTCAACGAAATTGTAAATAAATGGCGAACAATTATAAAAGAAAAGTTTACATTATTAGTCAACAACAAGAACAAAGGTCTTGCCCTTGCTCTCAATGACGGCATAGAATTATGTAAAGGAGAACTTATCGCTCGTATGGATAGTGATGACATTGCCATGCCAAACCGTTTCAAAATCCAAGAATCCTATATGGAACAGCATCCTGACGTAGAGATACTCGGCGGTTCCTTAGAGGAGTTCAATGACGAAGGAACTTTACATAAAGTAAGAACCTATCCACAGAACTTTACTGCTATCAAAAACAGCATTCACAAAGCTTCTCCTCTAGGACATCCTACCGTTATGTTTAGGCATTCTTTGTTCAAAAGAGGCTATAGATACAGTAACCAGTTTTTCATCTGCGAGGACGTTGTCCTTTGGTATGAAGCCCTATCTGGTGGAGTAAAAATAAACAATATCCATGACATTGTACTCAAGTTCAGAAGAAATGACTCCATGATGAACAGAAGAGGAAAGAAAAAGGCTTGGAGTGAGTTTTTGGCTTACACATATGGCATCCATATGCTTGATGGTATATTTACCATCAAATATGTTTATCCTTGTGCTCGCCTACTATTCAGACTTATGCCTTCGCCTATCATTAAGTTCATTTACAACAGTAAATTGCGCAATATAATCACGCATGCATAAATATGATGAGCCAAATCATGTAGAAGACTATCTATACCCATGATTTGGCTCGTTTTTTTATTTTTTCAAAAAAATATCTGCAAAATATGTATGAGCAAACAAAACGTTCATATCAAATGCTTACTTCACCATTTCATTCATAGCTTCTTCCAATCTATCAGTCCTCTACTCTGCCTATCAAACTCTAGCGCAAGTGAGATAACAGGCTTGGAAGATGCAGCATAGGCATCAGCATAATGATGAGAAGATATTTGATGTGATGCAGAAACGATGCCACCATTATCAGACATTTTAAGTTCTAAAATGTAGATATTTTCTGAGGTTTCTACCACCAGATCTATTCTACCTGCAGACATCTGTTGCTCTTCTGAAACCTTAAAGCCACAGAGATAGAAAATGTTCTTCAGGATAAAACGGAAATGTTCCTCAAAAACAAACGTCTTCTTCTTTTGGGTGCTATAAGGAGTACCAGCAATCAACTGCTTAAGACAAAGCATACTTCTTTCAATATTAGCAGTTAACATCGATATCTTTAATTCTTGAATAGCATTACTTACTTGCGAAGATTCCTTATGCAACATGATCGGAAGAATCATACCAAACATCGCATTTCGCACTTCTCGGTTAGGATAGCCTAACATATAACTACTACCAATCACCTTCTTGATTGTAAGATAACCGGACTGATAGAGGAAGAGCTTAGGATCATTCATATTGACATCACTCATTTCCAAATAGTCTGAATCTATCAAACAATTGTCTAATTCAGGAATCTCGTTGATAAATTTACACAAAACCTTAAGTAACATCTCATTGGAGCCAGAAGCTATCCAATAAGAATTAAGGCACAGATTTGCAAATGCATTACATACACTAAAAGGATTGTAAACACCAATAAGACCACGGGAGAAATGATAGCCATCATAGATAGAACTCATTGTATCTATAAGGGCACTCTTCGTGATAGCATAGTTATCTGCCAATTCTGATAGTTGTTTTGAGAAATAGAACTGAATTTCATCTTTAGTCAAACCGCATATCGTTGCGTATTCATTACGAAAACTGACATTAGTTAATGTATTAAGCATACTAAACAAACTGATTTGAGTAAACTTAGTAATGCCTGTAATGAACACGCACTTGATGCAGTAACCATAGTCCTTCAATCCAGTAAAGAAATTGCGATATATCTCACGGCACGCATCATGATGATTGGTCTCATAAGTATGCTGCAAAGGAACATCATACTCATCAACGATAATAGCTATCTGAACTCCCGCCTGCTCGTATGCTCTTTGAATAATACCGTTTAAACGATTACCTAATGACTGCTCATTCGGATTTCTGCCATATATATTCTCGTATGAAGACAACACATTGTTCAAATATTCTGTAAGCGTCTTAGCAGAAGAACCACCCAAGCTCATACTAAAATAGATAACAGGGCGTTTAACCCACTCTGTTTCAAGCTCCATAATTTTGAGACCTTCGAAGAGTTCCTTTCTACCTTCAAAATAACACTTTAAGGTAGAACACAAAAGAGACTTACCGAAACGGCGTGGACGACTCAGGTAATTATATTTAGTACCATTAGCCAATTTCCAAACCATATCGGTCTTATCAGCATAGATATAATAATCTCTACGCATCTCTTCAAAATCCTGTATACCTAAAGGCAATTTACTATTCTGTTGCGTCATCTTGTCTCATTTTTCCGCAAAAATACTCCTTTTATATGAAACAACCAAATATTTTTTATGTTTTATACAATATTCACGCACCTTTTCAGTTTATATAATAAAAAGAAGTCGTAAATATGTTAACAGAAATCTTATCAATAATTGGAGCATTCATACTAAGCATGGCATGTGGTATATTTTTCATTCCAACAGTTCTGAAATTTTGCAAGAAGAAAAAGTTGTATGATATTCCAACCCTAAGAAAAGTGCATAGCGCACCCATACCACGATTGGGTGGCATTACATTTATACCAAGCATGATGATTTCAGCTGTGGCTGTATTGCTTATCATAGCTACAAATAATATTCAAGACAAAATCTCACTCAGTATGTGGAGCGTAGGCTTTATCTTGAGTCTATCAATTATTTACTCTGTAGGAATTATTGACGATTTAATCGGTCTAAATGCCAAAGTGAAATTTGCCGCTCAAATTCTCGCTGCCAGCATCATGCCTTTCTGCGGACTTCAAATCAATGACCTCTACGGATTGTTTGGCATTTACGAGATACCTTCGGTTATTGGTATTCCTCTGACCATCCTTATATTTGTGTTCATTGATAATGCACTCAATCTGATAGATGGCATAGATGGATTGGCAACAAGTCTCTCCATTATAGCTCTGCTTGGTTTCTTCTATTGCTTCATACCATACAACTTGATAGCTTATGAAGTAATGATTGCTGGTTTATTAGGAGTACTAGCAGTATATCTATATTATAATATGTGGGGAAAAGTAGAAAAAGGAACCAAGATTTTTATGGGCGATTCAGGCAGCTTAACATTGGGATTTTTTTTAGCATTCCTATTTGTTAAAGCAATTGCTGTAAACCCGAACGTGATGCCTATGTCTCCAAAACGCATACTGATAGCATATAGTCTACTTATCATTCCAACATTTGATGTCGTAAGAGTAGTAATACATCGCATCAGAAACAAAAAACCGATCTTTGATGCAGACAAATGTCACATACATCACAAAATTCTGGCTATGGGATATAACCAGCACTATACGTTATTTATCATTATCTTACTAGACATAGTTTTCATCGGCATTAACGTAGTACTTGGCAAAATGAATGTAGGATTAACAGGAATATTACTTATCGATATAGCCCTCTATACGATGCTACACATCGGCATCAATCAAAAAATCAATCTAAAAAGTAGAGAAAAGACCATACAAAACAAAACAGAAATCAAGAATAGGAGCAACAGAATGGAGCGTTTAGTAAAACGTTTCACGGATATTCTTGTTTCTGTACTTTGTCTCGTTCTATTCTCTCCCCTATTTGCTATTATCTCCTTAGCTATCAAATGGGAAGACGGATTACCTATTATCTACAAACAAGAGCGCATCGGTCTTCATGGCAAGCCATTCTTTATCTACAAATTTCGTTCTATGAAGATTGATGCAGAAAAAGATGGTCCTGATCTTTTAGAGATTAATGGTGACCCAAGACTCACTAAAGTGGGACGATTCCTCAGGGCTCATCACCTCGACGAACTTCCTCAACTTTGGAATGTATTTAAGGGTGATATGGCGTTTATTGGTCCTCGCCCTGAGCGCAAGTTCTATATTGATCAGATTATGGAACATGATCCTCGCTATAAGTATCTCTATCAGATTCGTCCAGGAGTCACCTCCTACGCTACTCTCTATAATGGTTATACTGATACCATGGAGAAGATGCTGCGACGTCTGGATTTAGATCTCTATTATTTGGAGCACCGCTCATGGTGGTTTGATGCTAAGATTCTCATCAAGACTTTCATCAACATCGTATTTGGAAAGAAATTCTAAGAATAAAATTAAGAAATTAGGGCAAGCAACTATTCTGGTTGCTTGCCCTAATTGTTTTTATAGCATCTTCATAATCCTCTGCGCATAGGAATAACTACCCTCCTATCACACTCCAATCATCAATAGTTCGACTATCATCTGAGAAATTAATACCCACAAGGAACTTTTTGCGCTTATCATCTGCAAAAGCAGAAAAATACTTTTTTTCCTCTATTTGATTGATGGCTGTTACTGCATCCTTTCCATACTTTAATTCAAAGATGTAGATATAGTCATCTGTCTTCAAGACCATATCGATTCTGCCATCAGAAGTTGGAAGTTCTGGGGAAACATCTGCTCCTAACATGGCAAAAATAGTGTACATTACTGCCTGATAATGACGCTCATTATTATTAATTAATGTATAAGGGAATTTATCATAAAAAGTTTTCAAATGGGGCAAAAATGCACTCATATTCCCTTCTTTTTTTACATGCTGAAAATATGCACCGCATAAAGCATCATAGCTACCCATTCCATCAGGAGAATAGTAACGGAAAAGACTTTCTGAAAATCCCTGACGAACTTCCTCATTAGGAAAACTCAGGAGATATTGTCTGCGTTCTTTAACATATTCTTTAATGGTCAAATAACCACTTTGATACAATACAGGCACCGGATCAGAGATGTTTTCCGTAGGTACATCAAAGCGACTTTCAGAAGCCCATATCTGATCTAATTGAAGCATATCATAACCCTTCTTCTGTAACAATTCTACAAGAAATGTTGGTGTACCAGAAGAGAACCAATAGTTATTTAATGATTTGTCATCCAAGGCATTAATAATGCAATATGGATTATATACACCTTCAGATTTTCCAGAAAAATGATAGCCATCATAATGCTTACGTAATGTAGTAACAGCATCGTCAAAAGACAAACCGCTTTCTTGAGCAAAAGCGCGGATTCCATCATTAAATTCTGTAAGCAATTCCTTTTCGGTAAAACCACATACTGCAGAAAACTCATCCTTCATCGTCAATATCTTCAGATTATTTAATTCACTGAAAATACTTACCTGACTAAATTTTGAAATACCTGTGATAAAAACAAATCTCAAATTAGAATCCTGTTGCTTCAAAGGACTCAGAAAATCACGAATGACCTCACGAATTTCATCCTGTATTTTGAGGTCTTTTACAGAGTCATGCATAGGAGCATCATATTCATCAATGAGCACAACAACTCTCTTGCCTGTTTGTTCGCGAGCTGTAGATATGATATTGGCTAATCGCACATTATAGACTTTACAAGCGTCAGCACTCACCTCTATATGATATTTTCTTTCATACTGAGAAAGAATATAATCAAGAGTTACATGCAGATTATCCAATTGATAATATTTACCAGCACTCAAATCAATATGAACAACAGGATATGATTCCCATTGTTGCTCTAACTTTTCTATTTCCAAACCCTTAAACAAATCTTTACGTCCCTCAAAATAAGCTTGAAGTGTAGAGACAAGCAATGACTTTCCGAATCGACGAGGACGACTCAGAAATTGATTTTTGGCATAATGTGCCAACTGATAGACCAGAGTTGTCTTATCAACATAAGAGTAGCCCCCTTCTATGATTTGTTCAAATGTCTGGATTCCTATAGGATATTTCATACTAAACACTATTTTTAGCAAAGATACATATAAAAAAGATAATCTCCAAATATTTTCGCAAGAAATTCTGTTTGTTCTTCCAGGTCTAAGTTCTCCTCCATGATGAAGGGGGTACGCTTGTCTATCCAAGCATGCTTATACAGGCTATAACTTAAAATATCAAGCATAACCATTTTTTTACTTTTCCTTCCACTCCTCTATCGTACCAGACTTCGACGAGAAGTTGACACCTATCTGATGGATATGGCGTGAGTCGATTGCATATTCTTTGGCATAACCCTTGTCCTCTATCTGCAGCAAGGCTCCTTCCGCCGATCCGTCCAGTTTGAACTCGAAGATATAGACATCGTTAGGGGTTTCATAGACACAATCCGCCCTACCCTTGCTCGTCTCCTTCTCACGAAAGAGCATATAGCAACTCAGCATACGGAGGAGCAAATAGAAAGTATAATCGAAGTATCGTTCATACTCTCGCTCATCGTTCCTGCGACGCACACTGTACGGAATGCTGGCGAGGAAAGCTGTGAGCGAATCCATGAATTCCTGTAGCTTGCCTCGCTTCAACTGATGTACAGAACTGATAAGCCAACTCGCAGAATCCTCTTTTGTCTTCAAGTAATTGTTAGCGAGCACCGTCAACAACCCCTCACGCACCTCATTGTTTGGGATGTCAAGAAGATACGATTGCGTGTCACGATCAAAGCCCTTGATAGTCAGATAACCACTCTGATAAATCATAGGCAATGGCATTTCTACATCCGCCTTATAATCATCAAACTGACTTGTGAAATAATACTTTCCTATCAGCTCATTCATGTTTTGGTCAAAATGAGAAAGCAAACGAACCAGATAAGTCGGTGTGCCACTCTTAAACCAATAGTTTCCGAAGTCCATCTGGTTAAAGGCATTCAGGATGCTAAAGGGATTAAAAATATCCGTCATGCGTTTACTGAAATGATAGCCATCATATTTCTGTTTAAGCATAGTCAGCATCTCGTCATAACTACAATCGTAATCTTCTGCAAGTTCCTTAATTGGTTCAGCAAAATATCTGACCAACTCATCCTTGGTAATTCCACATATAGACTCGTAGTTACGATTCAAACTGATGTCATCAGGCTGGTTGAACCCGCTGAACATACTAATTTGCGAGAACTTTGTAACACCTGTGAGGAAAACAAAGCGAAGGTCAGCATCAGCCCCCTTGAAAGTAGCATAAAACGACTTCATGATGTTGCGATGCTTTTCCTCCAAACTAATCATCTTACCTAAGTGCTCCACCTGATAGTCAAGGTCTAGTACGTCCAAAATTGGCTTGTCGTATTCATCAATGAGCACGACAGCACCTAGCCCTGTCTTCTCATGAGCAGCACGAAGTACCTCTTGGAAACGCAAGCCCAAATCATCATAAGTGTTCTCTACACCATACCGTGTCTCCCATCGCGAAATTGTCCCCGATAATTTTTCTTCCAAAGCTCCATCATTCAAGTAATTGCCTGTGCTGAAATCTACATGAAACACCGGGTATTGCTTCCATTCTGTCTCCTGCTTGTCCATGGCAAGCCCCTTGAAAAGTTCCTTATTCCCAAGGAAATATTGTTCCAATGTAGATACGAGAAGACTCTTTCCAAATCGCCGAGGGCGACCCAGAAAATAAATTTTTCCACTATATACTAGTTGATAGACCAAGTCTGTCTTATCAACATACACAAAACCACCTTGAATGATTTGCTCAAAAGATTGTATTCCTATAGGATATTTCATATTGCTCACATTTTTCCGCAAAGTTACATTTTTTTCACGAAACTGCCAAATGATTCTTGCTATTTATTTAATAACGACAAATATTTTCGCAATACCGATGGGTGACAGGGGTGACAGGCACCTCCACAAAAATACAGAAAACTCGTGTCACTGGTGTCACCCAATAAACTGGCTCCAATAAAGGGCTTGACAGAAAACGGTGACAGGTGACACTTTTATA
>OIYG01000733.1_pt1 | contig 29348 bp, 33 predicted proteins | sample 1587861 | NCBI WGS metagenome assembly OIYG01 (sample SAMN03283272) | human gut metagenome | biome: human-associated habitat; material: feces | host: Homo sapiens | place: Peru | collected 2012 | reverse complement strand
ACTCGAACCTATGACCCCTTGCTTGTAAGGCAAGTGCTCTAACCAACTGAGCTAATCGCCCAAATAAATTGTCGCTGACAGTTATAAATATATCATCTGGATATATATTTGTCAACAAAAAAATACTTTTTTTATAATTAATTATCTTTTTTTTCGCTAAACTCTGGTAATTTATCTTCAATCCAACGTTCTAAACTGTTTTTTAATGGTACAAAGCCTTCATTTGTTTCTACTATTTTAGTCCTTTTTTGATTGTTAATTCGATAATCAATATCTTTAATGCTTAACTTAACATGATAATTATCATCATCAACATCCATTACTTTTGCCTTTATAGTTTCACCAATATTAACATAATCATTAATATTTCTAACAAAATTGTTAGATATCTCTGATATATGAATAAGGCCACTGTAATATTCATCTAAAGTTACAAATATTCCATAATTTTCTACGCCAGTAACACAACCAGTTATAATTTTTCCTTTTTCATATTTTGACATTACATACACCTTCTTTGTGTATTATAACATCATATTTTTATTTTAGCAAATTCTTTGCTATAAACTTTAAAAAGAGGTATACTATTAGTTGGTGATATTTATGAATACTGAAAATAAAATTATAGAAATTATAGATAAAATAAGACCCTTCTTATTAAGCGACGGTGGAAACATAGAGTTTATCAAGTTTGAAGATGGTATTGTATATATAAAATTATTGGGAGCTTGTAGTCATTGTAGCATGATTGATGTCACATTAAAAGAAGGTATAGAATCAATGCTAGTAAATGAGGTACCTGAAGTACTAGGCGTAATTAACGTGGATGAATAATCCGCTTTTTTTAACCATTCTATTTCTGGAATATTATATTTTTGTTTTAGGATATTCAAGATTTTGAACAAATATTTTTCGTATCCACTCATTTTATCAACAATCCTTGTTATCTCAGAATTACTTATTTTACTATCGACGAGCTTTTCAAAATTATCAAAGAAAAAAGATGGAAACAGCATTCTTGCCATTAATAGTCTCGCTCCATAATCACTAAAACTAACCTGTTCCAAATATTCCTTGATTTTTGAAACCTGTAAACTATTTTTAAAATATATTTCTTTAAAGTATTCCGAAACATCTCGCGAAGGATGATCTATCATTAAAAGAAGCGGGTTGTATAAATCTTTATAGCTTTTATCGGTATTTATTCTTTTGTGGCTGATTACACTTCTATCATATATTTTAGGAATAGTATCATTTAATGTATTTTTAGCATAAAGTATAGCGCTCTCACCCATTCCAATAAAATAATTGGCAAATTTATTTAAATTTAGATACTTTCCCTTGTTATGTTCTAAATACATTTCGAAATAATCTATCTTTTTTTCCCATAGTCTAATCCATTCTATTTTATTTTTGTCTCCGGTATTTACTGGAATATTAGTATTTATTATGTCAAAAAGATCAAAAGTTCTATCGGTATTAAAATTTTCCTGCAATAAAATATATTGTTTATTATTGATTTTAGTAGCGATTTCATTATTCCGGTTTAGAATTATTTGGTAAAACGAACTGTTATTATTTAACATTAAATTATTAAGTCTAAGCATCATATTATAATCATAATACTCTTCTTTTAGTTGTTGGAATGTAAAATTTTTATTTTTATAATTGAAATAGTAATCATCATTAATCATTCTCAAATTCTCAATACTAAAACCATAAAAATAATTAATAGCATTTTTCATATGCATCCCTCTATAAATTGTATACAAAACATAAAAAAAAAGACTTGTTTAGTCTTTTTTATTTTGAACGTCTACCTAAATCAACACCGTTCTCTTCAGCAAAAGAACGTATTTCATTAATCTGACTAGTTATAGCTTCTCTTTCTTTCATAGTAGCTTGAGCACGTTGTTCTCTAGCTAAGCTATCTTCTTCTAATTTTTGTAATAGCAAGTCTCTTTCGCGTTTTAATTCTTCTAATTGAGACATTGAACTTTCTTCAGCTTGACGTGCTTTAGAGTTTCTAGCTAAAATATCTTGGAAATTTGATTCAACTCTTACTGCCTTTGGAGCTTCTTCTTGTACTACTCTATCAGCAGGAACACCTTCAATTATTCTAACATCCTCTAAACCAGCCTTTTTTACAGGTTCTCTAACTATTTCACCGTCTGCATATTGCTTGATTTCATATTCTTGTTCTTCTTCAGGAGCATGTTCAACAACTGGCTCTTCTTTTACTTGCTCATCAACAGCAGGCGCTACCATTATAGGTTCAATATTTTGAGTTTCCTCTTGAGTTTCAACAGTCTGTTCAGTAACAGGAGCAACAGCAACTGGTTCCTCTTTAGTAGGATTGTCCACATCTAAATTATGTACAGTCTCTGGTTCTGGTACGGTTTTGTCAGTCTCAGCAGCTTCATGTACTATTTCTTCATGATCTTTTTCTTCATTTTTATTTTTTGTAACCCCACTATTTGCAATAATTTGATCTAATTCAGCAGTCAAACCAGCTATATATCCATTGATTGCTTCTCTTGCCTCGGATGAAGCTACCCTATTTGCTTGTCTTTCCAAGCCAGCGATACTATTGCTTATATTAATTATTGCCGCTATTTCAGCTTTTCTTCTTGAAATCAAGCGTTGTTCATCATCGGTCAATTCAACTGATGGCTCTGTAGAAGCAACAACAGGAGTAGGTTCTTCCTTCACTACTACATCTTCTTCAACAGGATGTTCATTAACTGGAACTGGATTTACATTTTCTTTAGGTAGTCCAGCAAGCATATCATCAATTGTTACCCTTGGTTGAACAACTGGAGCATCAGTTGAAGCTTCTTCTACAGGTTCTTGTCTATTTGCCAAATCTCCTAATATATCTTCTTCGCTAACTGTTGGAACTGGTCTTTCAACACTAGGAGTAGGCTCAACTGGTGGAACATCCGTAACAGGTCTTTCCACTCTACCTAACTCTTCATCGCTAAGAAAAGATTTTTTACCGTCTTCAGAAATAAATCTCCTTAACCCATCTAAACTATTTCCTTCGCCTACTTTTAAATCTTTAATTGTTTGTTTATTAACAACATCTCTTAACTCATCGTGATCATCATCTTTAAACAAAGCTGAATCTAATGAGCTTATCATAAAGGCTTTAGTTTCATCTCTCATATCAGCAGCACGTAATTTTGCTAATTTCTTCTTTCTGTGATTCTCTATAGCATTTTTAATTGTTCTCATTTTACCAAGTAAAGATTTTGGTGTTTTAATTCGCTTAGCAGGGGCAACAGCAGTCGCTTTTTTGATATCCGCATCCAATAATTTAACTCCTAATTTTGCCAATTTCTTTCCATAGGAATTAACTATATCATAAGATTCAAATAATTCTGTTTGAGTGACATCTCCACCGTTTTTATATTCAGCCTTAACTTCATTAGCATTTTTTAGAGCTTTTCTCATTTTGCCATATGTTTTGTTATATTTTTCAAAGGCCTTATCTAGTTTTTTATCTCTAATTTTACCCCTAAGGCTAGATATTGTTCTACCAGTTAATTTGACAAGTCGAATTGCTACATTGCCTTTGCGAGACCTAGATGATGGCTCAGTCCTTCTTATAATTGTCTCAAACTCCATTTCTTCTTCGTTTGTCATGACAAAACCTCCTTCTATTATTGTACACTATCGTCTTTTGAAAGTTCTTTTAATACATTTTTAATTCTTGCCCATTCTTCATCTGTTTCAACGCTTCCAAGTTTTGGATCTCCACCTTCAACTCTATTTAATGAAGCAACATAAATAGTAACGTTACCAGCATCATCTGTTTCGTTCTTAGTATAAACGATATATTCTTTTTTTGTATCAGTAAATTCAAATGTTAATAACACTTCCACTTCATCTATAGATCCATCCTCTAAAACGATTGACATTATTTTTTTATCCTCTGACATTTTGATGTCCTCCTTTTCATTCCATATATATTAATTTTATCATAAATTCTATATATTTCAACCTAATTTTGCTTTTTTTTCCTCTTCAAAACAAAATATCTACAATCATAAGCACAATATTTATCTACATATTCTGATAAATAACTATATTTATTGATTTCGTTAGCCTTTTTATTATTATCGTCATAAAAACCCTTTAGTCTTAATTTGTTATAAGCATAATCACCTAAAATATAATCAAAATCAATAAAATAATCTGTAGCTAGCTGTTCAGTCTCTTCTAAATTAAATGCATTTTTATAATCTTTTACAATCTCGTATTCATTATTGTTTAATATTATTCTCATAACTTACCTCACACACAAATTATATCATTTTGTTTGCCTTTTGTACATTATTTTACTATATCCTTTATCACTGAGGATGTTGTTAGCCCTCCAAAATAGCAGTTAGGCACTACCCCTTGCATCATCTTAATAGCAATTGGAATTTTCTGACTTATAATAATTCTATCAACTGCAATAGGCATATATATTTGTTGACTAACATCTATATTTACATATACCGTAATTAATGCATTGTTTATACCATAGTAATCTATTTTGGTATCTACATAAGATTCTATCTCTCCAGCTATCGAAAGCTTTACTGGTAATTTTGGCCCTAAATTCGACAAAAGTGCATTATCCGTAATAATGCCTATGGGTATTTCTGTAATAATTCCTTGCTTTAATTTATCAACATCCGTATTAATCAAAAAGCCATTTGATAAGTTTATGACCTCTAGATTACCACTTTCAATTGCCTTAAAATTATTAATAACATTCTCCGTAATAGAGTTTAATATTTCATTAATCATAACTGGATCAAAATCGACAGTTTGTATTTCATCATTCTTATTTTTATTTACGACAAATAAATCTTTAGCCGCCATTTCTTTTATATTATTAGAAGACACGGAATAATTAACCACATATCTTGCGATTCTTCCAACCTCAACTTTAGCATATTCCATTAGCTTACTGCCTATCGTTTTACCTATAAAATTAATCATTAAAAAAACTGCTACTGCCATTATCAACAAAGTAAAAAAAAGGAAATTTTTCTTCTTTTTGTTTTTTCTCTTTCTATTCTTTAAATGAATTCTTTTATGCATTCTACCACCACTAAAATATATGAAAAAAGAGACTTAATTAGTCTCTACAATTTTTTTGAACCATGCTTGTACATCTATATTAAAGTGTTGAAGTAAAAAGTAAGTAACTATTCCTATAATAGCAAGTAAAATAACTACTACCACAAATATTAAAATACCCTTTTTAATTGCAAATCTCTTCTCTTTTTTCTCATCAAAATTAAAGTCTTCCTCTGATAAATCCATAGACCTAGTATAAAATGAATTATCAACCACATCATCATTTTCCTTTTCAGATGTTTCTTTATCATCTATTACAAATTTATCAGTATCATTATCTTCATAAGCTTCTGGAGACTTGACTTGTAAATCTACACTAGTAGCAATTAAATCACCCAATAAATCTTCAGATTCTTCTTTCTTTATATCAGCTGCCAAAGTTTTTGAAGTAATAGTATTAATTAATTCTTCTAGTCCTTCATATTCATCTTTAGGCTTTGGTGCTTCATCATCTTTAGATAAATATTTCTTGTTTAAATCAGATAATACATTATAGTCTTCATTTTTTAGCTTTCGCTTTTGTTCTAACTCATCAATATCATTTCGATTTCTTCTTGCTTCTTCTAAAATTGCATTGATATCAAAGACTTTTTCTTCTTCTACAGGAGTTACTATCTCATCACGGTTTTCTTCTTTTTTTAATAATCCTTGATAATCTTTTAATTGTTGATAGTTCTCTCTACTTCTTTTAACTTCATTCAACGAAGATAACTCTATTCTTGTTTGAGTATTCAAATCAACCATCTTTTCAAAACCTATTTTGTTATTCATATCATCATATAAATGTTGATTTTTAAGAAGTCTACTACTGGTAACTTCCTCTTTTTTAGAATCATATCTATCCAAACGGCTTCTCATTATCTCCACCTCTTTTACTATTTACATTTTATCATAATATGTCAAAAAAACAAAATATATCTTAGTAAATTATTGTAAATTTAACTAGTATTTTATTAATATTTATTATATACTCATGGTTGAAAGGAAGAATTTTATGAAAGCAAAAGTTAATAAAGATATTTGTATTGGATGTGGTGCATGTCAAGCAATAGTACCAGATGTTTTTGAAATAGAAGATGATGGACTTGCTAAATGCAATAGTGATAAAATAACTAACGGAAATCAAGAAGATGTAATAGATGCTAGCAATAGTTGCCCTACTGGAGCTATTGAAGTAGATGAATAAAAAAAATCCTATCTTTTAGGATTTTTTTGTTGAGTTAAAACATATAATTGTTTAACTTCTTTAGGTGTTAATCTTCTGTATTCACCTGATTTTAAGTTTTTTACATCAAGAAAAGCTATTTTTTCTCTTTTTAATTTTAATACCTCATAACCAACTGCAGCAAACATCTTTTTTACTTGATGATTCTTTCCCTCATGAATTGTTATTTCTATAATTGAAGTATGATTTTCTTTATCTGTCTTTCTTACTTTAACCTTAGATTCACTTGTTTTAACGCCATCAATAATAACACCTTTTTTTAATTTGACAATATCACTAGGAGTCAAAAAACCATCTATTTTAGCAATGTAAACCTTATCGATTTCATTCTTCGGATGCATTATTTCATTAGCAAACTCACCATCATTTGTTAATATCAAAGCACCAGTAGTGTCATAATCAAGTCTACCAACAGGATATATTCTTCTATTATCATTAATTAAACTAGTAACTGTTGCTCTTCCTTTGTCGTCGCTTGTAGTAGTCACAACACCTCTTGGCTTATTTAATAAATAATAAACTTTATCTTCTCTATTTATTTTTACTCCATCAACAATTATTTCACAACCATCATCAACTTTTGTACCTAATTCCGTAACTACTTTCCCATTTGCTAGAACTTTCCCCGATAAAATTAATTCTTCTGCTTTTCTTCTTGATGATATACCACTAGCAGCAATAACTTTTTGTAAACGTTCCATTTCCATCACCTAGAAGAATTATAACGTTTTTTTTATCCAAATACAACTCTAACTAAAATAATACTTATAATTACTGCTGTTAAATCAGTAAGTAGTCCTGCCCACATAGCATGACCGATTCTTTTAATACCTATACTTCCAAAATAAAGTGATAAAACATAAATAGTTGTATCAGTTGAGCCTTGCAAAGTAGCTGCTAGCCTTCCAATAAACGAATCAACTCCGAACCTTTTTATTAAATCTATCATTACAGCAAAACTAGCATTACCAGATATAGGTCTCATAATTGCCATAGGCATTATCTCAATTGGTATTTTTAATAAATCAAAAAGCGGTTTCATATATAAAAAAACTTTATCTAAAAAATTACTTTTAAGAAGAATATCAGTTGCAAATAACATAGCTATCAAATATGGAAATATTGATAAAGATAATTCTAAGCCTTCTTTAGCACCTTTAACAAAACTATCGTAGATATTAACCTTTTTTTGCCAAGAATAAATTATTATAGCTAAAACAACTATAGGAATTAAATAATTTCCTAATTTTATTAATATCATTTTCTCCCCCATATTCTAAAGAAAAGCCTATCCAATAAAAGTCCTACAATGGTAGTAATTAAAGTAGCAGTAATAGTAGTTGATAAAATCATGGTAGGTGATACAGAACCATACATACTTCTTATAGCTATAATATCAGTTGCAATAATAGTAACACCACTCGTGTTAAGAACTAAAAAGGTTATCATACTTCTAGTAGCTATTTTCTTATCTTTATTAAGTTCATTAAGTGACTTCATAGCTTTTAGTCCAAATGGAGTTGAAGCATTATGAATTCCAAGCATGTTAATAGTAAGATTAGAAGCAATATATCCAAGTGATTCGTGTCCTTTAGGTATATCAGGGAAAATTATATTAAAAACAGGTGCCATAAAATTAGCTATTTTGTCTAAAAGCCCAGCATCTTTAGCAACGTTCATAATGCCACTCCAAATAACCATTAATGGTAACATAGACAAAAATATATTTAATATTTCATTAGGATAATTAATTATTTCATTATTTATAACTTCAACATTTCCGGAAAGTATTGCAAAAACAATGCCTATTACTATAAACGAACCCCATATTTTATTCATCATAATATTTACCTAAAAATTTCTTTAATTCTAGTCCACAAGCTCTTATTATTCTTTTTTTCTCTTACTTTAACAAAAATTGGTGTTCTAAAGATTTCTTCATGATCCAAAGTAACTATTACTTCCCCTACTTTTTCGTTATTTTTATACTTTTTTAATTTTAACAATTCAACTACAACTGAAGTTTTTGATGACTCTTTTTCTGTCATAGGATAAGAAAAAGATTTTTTAATGTAAATTTCGTCTTTATAAAAGTTATCATCTATATCGAAATTATTCTTATCAACAATTAAGTATTTTTTATATTTATTAAAACCATATTCATACATTTCTTTGTGTGACACATATTCATTAGGATCATTTAATGTTACTGCTGTTAAATTCAAGTTGTCCTTACTAGCTGTTGTGACAAGTGTTCTACCCGCTTTAGGAGTGTAACCTGTCTTACCTCCTGTTGCATATTCATATTGAGTCAAAAGTTTATTTCTATTGTGCCAAACATAACTCTTATTATTAGTATTAGTTACCCACTTCTTAGTTTTTGATATTTCACGATAAACATCAAGCGTATTAGCATAACTAGATAAAACCGCCATATCATATGCCGTTGAATAATTTTTTGTTACTTCATCTAGTCCATGGCAATTATGGTAAGTTGTATTAATCATTCCTATCTCTTTTGCTTTTTTATTCATCATTTCAACAAATTTTTCTTCACTGCCGCCTATATATGTCCCTATCACAATAGCTGCATCATTACCACTTCTAAGCAACAATCCATATAGTAAATCACGCAAGGTCATTTTTTCACCTAACTCTATATAAATATTTGAGCCATACATAGTTAAAACTTCTTCACCTACCGTTACTTCATCATCGAGATTACCATTTTCGATTGCTAAAACAGCAGTCATTATTTTAGTAATTGATGCCACTAATCTCGGATTATGAACATCCTTCTTATAAAGAATTCTTCCACTATCCATATCCATAAGTATAGCTGATGAAGCTGTAGTAGAAATCGCATTAACCGAAATAGGAATTATAAATATAATTGATACAAATATAAATAATAGTTTTTTCATAACGTCACCAATTAACTATATGAAAAAAAAGACCTAATTAGTCTTTTTTGCGTCAAATATTAATAATATCTACATATTAAAATAATCTATACCAATTGCTTTTTCTACCTTTGACATTGTATCTTTTGCTTTTTCTCTTGCTCTTTTAGAGCCATCTTTTAATACTTCTTCAACTTCTTCTATATGTTCTTCATAATATTTTCTTTTTTCTTGAATAGGTTTTAAATATTCAATTATGTTTTTAATTAATTCTTTTTTACATGCTACACACCCACGTGCTCCAGCCTTACATTCACTACATATAGTTGGAAGTTCATCATTACTAAATAATTTATGATAATAATAAACCATACATTTATCAGGATCAGCAGGATCATCTTTTCTTATTTTATTAGGATCAGTAACAGCACTCATTACTTTTTTATTTATAACTTCTTCACTATCGCATAAGTAAATAGCATTTCCTAAACTTTTGCCCATTTTTTCATTTCCATCTAATCCTTTAATTCTTGGATTTGTTCCAATAATTGCTTCTGGTTCAATTAAAGTAGTTCCATAAATATTATTAAATTTTCTTACAATTTCACGGCACTGTTCAATTAAAGGTAATTGATCTTCTCCAACTGGTACAGCTTCACCCATAAAAGCGGTTATATCAGCTGCTTGACTTACTGGATACCCAACGAATCCATAAGTTACACTTTCTCCTTCATTACCAAACAAAGCTTTTTTTTGAGCTATTTCAGTTTTTACCGTAGGATTACGATAAAGTCTTGCCATAGTAACTAAGTTTGAATAATAAACAGTTAACTCTGCTATTTCAGGAATTTTTGATTGCACAAAAATAGTAGCTTTCTTAGGATCTATTCCAACTGATAATAAGTCTATAGCAAGTTCATATACATTATCTCTTACCTTTTTAGGATTATCAAAATTATCAGTTAAAGCTTGTACATCAGCTATTTCAAAATATGAATTATACTCATCTTGCAAATTAACCCATGATTTAACTGCTCCAAAATAATGACCAATATGTAAATTTCCTGTTGGTCTAATTCCAGTTAATATCGTTTTCTTCATATTATCACTTCCTTTAAGTTATTTTAACACAAATAATTACACATTTCCATCATGAATAAAAAAATATTTTTTGCAAACAATAGTTAACAAGGAGGAATAAAATGAAAAAGATATTATTAATAATCATGATGTTAGCTACATTAGTAGGATGTGAAAGTGTAATGAATAATCCCACCAAAAGAGTTGAAGCTTTTTTAAACAAATATCAAGTGATGGATAAAGAAGTATTAGATCAACTTGATAGCACTTTAAAAAATGATGATACTTTAAGCGAAGATCAAAAGAAAGATTATAAAGATTTAATGAAAAAGCAATATCAAAATTTAACTTACACTATTAAGGATGAAGAAGTTAATGGTGATAATGCCACAGTAAAAGTAGAAATTGAGGTATATGATTTCAACAAAGCGATGAAAAAAGCTGATGATTATCTTAATGAACATCGGGATGAATTCATGGATGAAGAAAACAATATTGATAATGTAAAGTTCATGGATTATAGAATTAAAGAAATGAAAAATACAAATGAAAAAGTAAAATACACAATAGATTTTACTTTAACTAAAAAAGATAATAAATGGCAATTAGATGATATTGATGAAATAACTAGACAAAAAATACATGGCATCTACAATTATTAAGTAACAAGAAAAGCGAAGAAAAACTCTTCGCATTTTTTATTTGTTTGGTAAAAGACTAAGTGATACTTTTTGCTTTTCTAGTGATATATCAATAACATAACAATCTACTATATCGCCTATACTAACTACTTCACTTGGATGTTTAATATATCTATCAGTTAGTTTTGAAATATGAGCAAGTCCATCATTATGTACTCCAATATCTATAAATACTCCAAAATCAACAACATTTCTTACAGTACCTTGTAACTTATCTCCAATATGTAAGTCTTCAATATGTAGCACATCACTTTTTAATAAAGGTTTAGGCATATTATCTCTAGGGTCTCTATTAGGCTTCATTAAGTCATCTATAATATCTTTTAATGTATATTTATCAATTCCTAGTTTTTCACTTTCAGTATCAATTTTTACATCTTTTAATTTTTCTTGTAACTTAGAAGTTCCTATATCGTTAACATCTAGTCCTAAACTATTTAAGAAAGTAATAACATCTTTATAATGTTCTGGGTGAATCGAAGTTTTATCAAGTGGATTATCTCCATCTACAATACGCATAAATCCAATAGATTGTTCAAATATTTTAGGAGTTATTCCCTTCATTTTTTCTATTTCTCTTCTAGATTTAATCTTTCCTAATTTGTCTCTGTTTTCAATAATTGTATCAATAGCTTTTTTATTTAGTCCTGAAATATATTTCAAAATAGATTTAGATGCTGTATTAATATTAACTCCTACTTGGTTAACTACTTTAGTAACAACAAAATCTAATGAATTATCTAACTTTTTAGGTGTAACATCGTGTTGATAAAGTCCTACACCAATACTTTTAGGATCTATTTTTACTAATTCTGATAATGAATCTTGTAATCTTCTACCTATACTTATTGCACTCCTTTTTTCAACAGTTAAATAAGGAAATTCTTCAATAGCAAGTTTACTAGCCGAATAAACACTAGCACCAGCTTCATTTACAATTACATATTCAACTTTTCTTTTAGCATCTTTTATTACATCTGCTATAAAAGCTTCTGATTCACGAGATGCAGTACCATTTCCAATAGCAATAATATCAATATTGTATTTATCAATTAAATCAAGAACTATCTTTTTGCTTTCTTCTATTTTATTATGAGGTTCTGTTGGATAAATAACACTAATGTTAAGTGGTTTACCTGTAGGATCAATAACAGCTAATTTACAACCAGTACGAAAAGCTGGATCGTATCCTAGAACAACTTTCTCCTTAATTGGTGGTGTTAATAATAGGCTTTCTACATTTTGAGAAAAATTCTCAATAGCTACTTCTTCGCTTTTTTCTTTCAAGTCACTTCTTATTTCACGTTCTACACTTGGAAATATTAATCTTTTGTAACTATCTTTAATAGCATCACTAACTATCTCAACACAGCAACCTTTATTAAAACCAATCACTTCTTTTTCTAAATAATTAATTATATTTTTTTCATCTACATCAATAGATACAGATAATACATTTTCATTTTCACCACGATTAACAGCTAATATACGATGTGGTTTTATTTTACATATTGCCTCACTGTAATCATAGTACATTTCATATGTTTTAGCGTCATCTATTGCTTTCTTTTTTAATTTAGATGTTAATACTCCATTTTTATAAATATAATTTCTTATATATTTACGATACTTGGCATTATCACTTATTACTTCTGCAATAATGTATTTAGCACCCATTAGAGCATCTTCGACATTTTTCACTTTATCATTTACAAATTTTGAAGCATATTCTTGTATACCTGAAGCTGGAAAAGTAAGTATATATTTACTTAATGGTTCTAATCCCATTGCAATAGCTTCTGTTGCTTTAGTTTTTTTCTTTTCTTTATACGGTCTATACAAGTCTTCAACATCAACTAGTTTTTGACATTTTAAAATATCTTGTTTTAATTCTTCAGTTAACATCCCTTTCTCATCAATAAGTCTAATTACGTCTTCTTTTCTTTTTAATAAGTTAACTTGATATTCATATACTTCATTAATACTTCTTATTTTTTCTTCATCAAGCGCACCTGTTAACTCTTTTCTATATCTAGCTATAAAAGGGATAGTATTTCCTTCTTCTAATAACTTAAGTACTACTTCTACCTGCTTCGGTTTAATATTTAAACTACTAGCGATTTGTTTAATTATTTCATCATTCATATATGTTCTCCTTCTAAAATGTTATAAATATATTTTACTATTTCTAGCAAAAAAAGAAAACTTCAAATTGAAGTTTTCTTATATTATTATTGGCAAAAACTATCGCTCTTAATATAACCGACACGATATACTAATTTGAATGGTGCACTACTTTTATTTCCAGCCCTATCAGAACCATAGTAAGTCAGTGTCCAAGTACAAGGGTTATTCTTATCTGTCCAAAGGCAACCACCACTTGCAGTTACATTACCATTTTTATCTAACATAGAACTACTACTTTGAGTGTATGAGTACATACCACTATTAACAGCACTACCATCATCAGCAAACGCATTCAAAATTGCTTCACCATTCACAGTGAATGAACCCGTAATATTTGCTAAACACAAATCGGCTGAACAACTATCACCACTAGTATTACATGACTTGTTAGTTATAAATGCTGTACTTACAATTTCTCCCTTTTTATTTTTTTGTTGGAAAACAGCATTGTCAAGAATATTACTAGGAACACTAACCCTAGGTGCTGTTTTATCTATCTTTATACGAGTTGTTTTAGTACCACAATTTCCTGCATTGTCACAAACTCTTATATAAGCAGTACTATTTCTTTCTGCACTAAATGTCATAGTTTTTTGATCTTTATAATAGTCTACATTATTATAACTATAATAATAACCTTCTATTCCAGAACCGTGATCAACTGAATTAACTATAAAAGTAATATTTTCATTAGTCCACGTACCTTCTTTTGGATTAGTAAATACCACTGTAGGTGCTGTTTTATCTATCTTTATACGTGTCGTTTTGACAGTACAGTTACCAGCATTATCACATACTTTTATATACGCCGTATCATCACGTTCAGCACTAAATACCATATCTTTTTGATCTTTATAATAAGTTTTGCCATTATAACTATAATAATAACCTTCTACTCCTGACGTTGCATCAGTTGAATTTACAGTAAAAGATATATTTTGGTTAGTCCAAATGCCATCCTTTGGATTTGTAAAATCTAGACTTGGTGCTGTTTTATCTATCCTTATACGAGTTGTTTTAACTACACAATTATTTGCATAGTCACATGATCTTATATAAACCGTTTTATTTTGATCTTGAGAAAAATAATCCTTATCAGTTCCATCAAATAAAGTAAAATCTGCATTGTTATAACTCCAAGCATAATTTTTTATTCCCGAAAAGCTATCAGTTGATTTACTAAAGTCTAATTTATATTTTTTTGTTGCCCATTTACCATCATAAGGATTAGTTATTACTAAATCAGGATTTGTTTTATCTATTTTTACTGCAACCGTAATGCTAGACGAATTACCAGCTTTATCATATGCAGTTATCTTACCAGTCCTATATCCTTGTGCCGTTAATGTATGTGCACCACTTAATGTATTATGTGTTTCTTTTCCATATGTAGGATCGGTATATTTAGTACTACCGCTTTGATTCCATTCCCAAGTTTCATAATCAAAACTAACATCACTTATTTCATAATTAAATTTTCCACCAGTATTATTCCAATCAATAGTCTTAGATCCTACATTACCTTGCGTAGTAAGAGATTCTTGAAAAGTACCATTACTAGAAGCATCACAACTACCGTTAGAACATTTATATGTTACCAATGTGATTTTAGGAGCTTTCTTATCTATTTTGTTTATTTCATAAGAGTAATTAATAGATACATTTCCCGCTTTATCTTTAACTTGAATTATATTTTTAGTGTTTTGAGAAAAATATTTTATATTCTCACTACCAAATGTTTTTCCACCATCATAACTATAAGAACCAACGCCAGTTATTGTATCCTTAGCTTCAAAGTACACACTTACATTTTTATTAGTCCATACACTAGTCACATTTTCATTTTTTATTAATTCAACTTTTTCTATTTGGTTGCTACTAGTACTTCCTGGAACAGTAATTGCTAATTTGTCATAAGTACCTTTTGTAATTTTTATTACGCCAAATTTTTTACCTACTTGTATTCCACCACTTACTTTTAGACTCTTGTCATCACCTTTAGCACTAATTGCACTATGAACAATACCTAAATTATTTTTTAATGTTATTGCAACACCATCAATATTTCCATATTTTTCTAGATTAGATATTGTTATTGTCTCACCACTTATTACAGCGTTTTCTTTAGGATATACTTGATAACCCATATAAACACTACCAGTTGGTTTAGTATCATCTATCTTTACTTCTTTACTACAATATCCCTCGTTACCAACCTTATCTTTAACATAGCCAAATACTGTAACTATTCCACTTTTAACAGTGTAACTATCCATAGAATTATACTTTCTATTCATTAGGCTAGTACCCATTCCAGTCTCTGCTACTCCACTACCTTCACCATCACTTGTACTCTTTAATTTAACTGTTACACTTCCAGCATACCATCCTGTTGATGATGATTGTTCAATTTCTAACGTACAAGTTGGCTTTTCTCTATCAACGTAAGCATTAACTTTACAGTTTACCTTATTACCAGCATTATCTTCTATTTTAACAGTACTTTTCTTAGTAACTTGTCCATCGTAACCAATGCTTCTTGAAAATTCTGTTTTCTTACATCCACTTTCACCGTCAATACATTTAACAGTGATTACTCTATTATTACCTGTCCAGTTATCTTCGCTACCTTCACCACTTTTTTCACCACAAGTAGGAGGTGTTGTATCATTACTATTATTTTCTACACAACCATTTTCAGTACTTTTATAATTATTACAAAACAAACATACTTGATATTCTATATTTGATACATCTTCGCCACTATTTTTAGCAATAACATAACTCTTATCACAATATCCATCACCATCTGGATCTTTTAATCTTTTACTATATCCTTTGTCAAGTAATTCTTGATATGTAAGTTTAACGTCATTACCTTTTTTAGGAATTACACAATCTTCTTCATTATTAGTCATACAATCTATAAATAAATTCTTAGTAGCACCAGATAATTCTTTTTTATAACTTTCATAAGTTTTAGCTTTACTAGATTCAATATATCCTCTAACAGACATAGCACCTACAGTAACTAGTATTCCTAATATTATTACTACTCCTATTATTTCTACTAATGTAAAACCCTTATTGTTTTTAATATTTTTCTTGCTATCTACATTTGAATGTTTGCTAGGTTTAGTATTTTTCTTTTTCTTAATATCTTTGCTACTCATCACATTCACCTCTATTTTTATCCAATTATATTATAACATCTTTTTTCTATTTGAAAAGAAAAAAAGATTAGTAACCTAATCTCATTATTTCATATTTAATATTTATCTCTTTTCCCATAGGATATGCATCTTTTTCACTAGCAAATAATAAGTCAAATAAATGCTTACCGTTTTTACCAATATCTCCGCCTCTATCTAAAACAACAGCATAAAATGGTTCATCGTTAAAGAAATCAACATTTGAAATTCTAACAATAGTACCAAAAGGATAAGAATAATCACCTGCTACTATTCTAACTTTTCCATATGCAGCATCTTCATAATATATATTTCCTTCACCTATGTACTTACCTGATGCAGTTCTATTACTTGTACATCCAGTACAATCAGGTCCATATCCAACTAAACTACCAAATAAAGTTTCAAGAACAACTTCTTCTTTAACTTCTTCTTTTTTTGGTTGAGAAACAGTATTATTTTCTTGAGGTTGTTCTATTACTGGAGCAATATCTATCTTTTTATCCTCAGACTTTGGGATTGTAACAATATTATCATTAACCTTTTCTACTACTTCAGTTTTTGTTTCATCATCTTGCTCTTCTATTTCTATTTTTTCTAAAGTATTCGAACTCTTTTTAACCAAATAACTTATGTATTTACCATCTTGACTACCAAAAGCTTGAATTTCTACCGTAGTTGGTTTTATATCATAACTAATAATATTAACAACCGTCAAAACTATTAAAACTATATTACATATATATAGTAAAATTTTCTGTATATTTTTCACAACAATTCTCCTATTCATTATACATTGATAATTGTATCATAACTTAATTATATGTAAATAGTTTTACATTATTAGTGGTGTCAATCTTTGTAAATGTAAAAATAAAAAAGAGTACATAAAGTACTCAGTAATTAGTTGTAATTATCCGCTTTTACTTCCATATAGCTTCTAGGATGTTTACATACTGGACATACATCTAATGCATCTTTACCAATATAAACATGTCCACAATTTCTACAAATCCATATTTTATCTCCATCTTTATGGAATACTCTATCCTCTTTAACATTTTGTAATAATGTTAAATATCTTTCTTCGTGTTCCTTTTCTATTTTAGCTACTTCTTCAAACAAGTAAGCAAGCTCTTCAAATCCTTCCTCTTTAGCTGTTTCGGCAAACTCTTTATACATTTCAGTCCATTCATAATTTTCACCATTAGCAGCATCTTTTAAATTTTCCATAGTTGAAGGAACTTCTCCCCCATGTAAGTATTTAAACCAAAGTTTTGCATGTTCTTTTTCATTATTTGCTGTTTCTTCAAATATTGCAGCAATTTGTTCATAACCATCTTTTTTAGCCTTTGAAGCATAATAACTATACTTATTTCTTGCTTGACTTTCTCCTGCAAAAGCAGCCATTAAATTTTTTTCAGTTTTTGTTCCTTTTAAATCCATATAAATCCTCCTAAATTATTTTTTTAAACAATTACTACACTTGCCATATAGAATTATTTCTTTTTTGTCAATTCTACATTTGATCTTACTTTCAACTTCGGATACTGATAAATCTACCTCATCAAATATATCAATAATTTTATTGCAAGTAGTACATACAAAGTGATAATGATCACTCATATCACCATCATAATGATCAACATCATTATCAACACTTATTCTTCTTACATTATTAGCTTCTACTAACTTATTCACATTTCTATAAACTGTAGCTTGGCCAATAGTAGAATCAATATTATGAACCTTATCATAAACCTCTTTCATTGTCGGATGTGTTTTGTCATTAGATAACACATTTAAAATCAATTCTTTTTGAGACGTATTTCTAATATTATCACTTCCTTATTGATAATGATTATCAATAATAATTATACATGATTTTTAAAAAAAATCAATAAAAAAAATATAAATTATCAAATTTATATTTTCCCTTGATAAGAAAGTTTTACTACATCATATAATTTAGAACAATTATTCATTTGAGCATTTTCAATATTTTTAATAAGTGCATTATGGATTAAGTCAATATCATCCTGGTCTTTGCCAAAGCACTCATAATACAGATACTTAAGCTTATCAATCTTTTTATTCTTATAACTATCCTCTATTTCTACTCTTAATACTTTCTGCATCTCTTGTTCTAATCTCGTATTAAATTCATTATTACTTATTTTTTTTAATTTACTAATCTCAACTTCGCATTCTAATAATTTATTAGAAAGTATCAACGTATCCTGTTCTTCATCTAAAAGTAACCTACTACGATATATTGCATTACCATCATCATCAAACTCTACTGCAATGGTTCGTAATCCATCAGTAAATAATGCTGCATACTTAATACTTTCTACCTTATTTTTCAAATAAATATCAGTCATATTTTCTATTTCTTTTATAAATTGTGGTTTAAGTTTAAACTTATATTCAAACATTATCTTTAAATTAGAACTGCTTATTTTAAACATTGGTATTCTTTTTATATGTTCTAAATCATCATTAAAATTCCATTCAAAAAATTCATATAAATTATCTTCATCCGTCCAACTTAAGACTATATCATAAACGTATATCAATCCTGTCTCCTCCTTTAAATATAGCTAAATTAACCATAATAATTCCTATGATTGCCATAATACATTCATATCTTTTAGAAATAAAACCCAAATAATCAATTATTGAATAACCCATTGTTAATAAGTTTAAATAACCAATAACGTAAGTAAATCCAATTACTGATAATCCAAATCCTAAAAGAAAAAAGAATACCCTAGCAATCATAGTACCACCTATTTAATTTTATTACTAAACATCAATAATATTATGCCTTTTAAAATAAAAAGTTATTCAAAAAAAGAAACTAACTTTAATTAGCTTCTTCATCATTAATAGTAAGTTTATCTATATCAACTCCACTTATAGCATCGAATTTCTTACTTATTTTTTCAGTAGTAATAGTCATATTTTCTACATCTTTGTTAACTGTTTGAATACTTCTAGATAATTTATCCCATCTATCTTTATATCTATTAAATTCAATTCCCAACTTATTTAACTCTTCATGAATAATACTTGCATATTTATCACGTTCCATATTTTTAATAATCATTTGAACAACAGTTAAAGTAGAAATTAAAGTAGTTGGAGATGTAATCCACACTCTTTTCTTGTAAGCATAATCAATTATATCTTGATGATATGCGTTTATTTCAGCAAATATTGCTTCGGCTGGCAAGAACATAATTGCTTGATCACTAGTAACACCTGGAATTATGTATTTATCATGAATTGCATCAATATGTTTTTTAACATCCATTTTAAATTGTTTTTCGTAACTAGCCCTAACCTCAGCAGGTAGTTTTTTATCAACCATCATACGATAATGTTCTAAAGGAAACTTAGAATCTATTGCAATAGTACCAAGTGGCTCTGGCGCAAAAAGAATAGAATCAGCAATAGTACCATTAGGAAGGGTATGTTGTAATGAATAAATCTTATTATTATTTTCACCAAATACATTTGATAAAATATGTTTTAAATTAACTTCCCCAAAGATACCTCTTGTTTTCTTATCAGTTAATATTCCTTGTAAAGATACAATGTCATTTGATAGGCCATCTATCTTCTTTTGAGCTTCATCTATTTTACTTAAACGTTCTAAAACATTAGTAAATGTTTTGTTGGTTTTTTCAAAATTTTGATCAAGACGTTCATTAACTTTATCATTAATATTATTAAGTCGTTCTTCAAGCCTCAAATTCAATTTATCAAAATCTTCATTCATACTTTTATTTAAGTCTACCTGAAAATCATGTATTTCTTTATTAATATTAACTTCAAATCTACCTAAACGTTCTGTAATATTACTTTCGTTAACTCCTTTAAATAAAGATATAACAACTAGTACAATTAAAATAACTAATAAAACAATAATAACTATTTCCATAATTTCTCCTACTCTATTTTTAACTTTTTACTAACAATTTTAGATATTAAATAACTTATTAATAACAACAAAACTACTATAGTAATTGTTTTTATATCAGTAATACTCTCTAATAAACTTCTACCTACGAACCCCCAGAAATAAACAATAGATAATTTTCCTACTAATATTGCTGTAACATATTTCTTAAATTTCATATTGGTAAATCCACATGCTATATTAATTAAAAATGCTGGTGAAAAAGGTAATGCAATTATCAATACTAATTTACTAAATTCCATATTTTTCACTTGCTTAATTACTTTTTCTATTTTGGGTTTACCGCTAATTTTTCTAAGAGCAAAACTACTAAATTTATTAAATATAAAATATGATAGAATACATCCAGCACAAGTTGCAATCCATGATATTAAAAAACCAACTAGATTACCAAAAGCCATCATATTAAATGCAATAAAAACGCCTAAAGGTAATACTGGAATAATCGATTCCAATATAATAATACCAATACCAAATGGCATTCCAAATTGTTGCAAATAATTTGTCATTAACTTTACAAACGAATCAATGAACTCTGTCATTCTATCACCAGATATTATTATAGTACAGTTTTATACTTTTTAAAAGATAACAATAAATAATATTTTGATAATTGCAAACACTATATATGGTGATTATATGGAATTATTACTTTTATGTATTAAAATATTTTGTGTAAGAATAATAGATGTTTCATTAGGAACTTTTAGAACTATTATCACAGTTAAAGGTAAATCTTTATATGCAAGTATTATTGGTTTTATTGAAATATTTGTATGGTTTATTATAGTAAGGGAAGCATTAAATACTGATGTTGATAGTATATGGATTGCTATATCATATTCCCTAGGTTTTTCAACTGGTACATATATAGGTAGTATCATTTCTAATCGCTTTATAAAATCAACTTTTTCTTTTGAAATTATCACATCAAATTATAATATGGTAAATGTATTAAGAGAAGAAGGATATGCTGTTACAGTATTAGATGTAAAAGGAAAAGATGATAAAAAGGATAAATATATGCTTCTTTTAGAAATAGAAAATAATACATTAGATAATCTTAAAAGGACTGTTCAAAAATTAGATAAAGAATCGTTTGTAATTGTAACCGAAACTAAATATGTTCAAAATGGATATTTCAAATAAAAAGACATATCAGTCTTTAATTACATCTGATATGTACCATTCATTGGATTTATTAGTTATTTTACTCTTACAGTATTTACAGTTCTTATCATAGATAGATATAGAAGCTCCACAATTATCACATTTAGTAGTTTTATCATTAGTTTTAATGTAATTGTTATTTCTCTTAAACTTAATCTTAACTCTATTAATTTTTTTCTTTATTTTATTATTCTTCAAAAATAATTTTCTTACTTTAAATCTTACTGTTACATAAACGTTATCTTTATCTACTACTCTAACAAAGTATCCATCATAATCTAAAATATCAAAATCTATTAAATCAATATATTTTTCACTTCCATAATAGTAGTTTTTTAATGCTACTTGAACATCTTTATAAAAAGCCGTTTTATCTATTTCTACCCCTCTTTTTCTAGCAAATTCAATCCAATCATTTTTGTTAGAATTTTTAATTACACGATAGAAGAATAAAGGTGTAGCGCACATAATGCATGCCATATAAGAAGTAAAAATTAAAACTGGAAACATAATAATCAAGTATAAAACATATAAAGAATGCCAATCTTCAGGAAAATCATTATTTAAAATTCCTGCTATAAGGAAAATGATTGCTACTATAAACACTACTACTTTAAACACGGGTTCACGAACAACCTCTTGTAAAACAGTTGTTACACTATATTTACTTGTTTTATAATCCACATTAAAAGCACTATTACAAAAAGGACACTCATCAAAAAATTCACTACTTTTAGCAGTATATCCACAGTTTGGACATTCAAACATTTCATCTTTATTTTTATTAAGTATAAAAGTATATTTAGTATTTTTATCAAACTTTTTTAAAGTATATATAAGCTTATCATTTAAATAGTATTCTTTTTTTATTCTATAAGCATTAAGAACATTATCATTTTTTACCCCATCAGAAGATCTAACAAAAGTTTTATTCATTTTCTCATTTTGATATACAAAATAATCATTAATTACAATATTTCTACTCTTAAGCCTATTTAAATGGCTTCTCTCACTTACTGGTACCATATCTTAACCTACTTTCTTTTTTATTATAGCATATCATTTGCTAAAACTATATTTTTATAGTACAATGAATAAAGTTTTAGGAGGTTTTTATGATACAAGTTAATAATGTAACTCTAACTTTTGGAAAAAGAACTCTTTTTGAAGATGTTAATATTAAATTTACTGCTGGTAATTGTTACGGCTTAATAGGTGCCAATGGAGCTGGTAAAAGTACTTTTTTAAAACTTTTATCTGGTGAAATTGAAACAACTCATGGAGATATTGTAATTACTAAAGGGGAAAGAATGGCTGTCTTAAAGCAGGATCACTATGCCTATGATAATGAAAAAGTAATGGACGTTGTTATTATGGGTAATGCAAGACTTTATCAAATAATGAAAGAAAAAGAAGAATTATACTCACATACCGAATTTACTGATGCTGACGGAATTAGATTAGGTAATTTAGAAGCTGAATTTGCTGAATTAAATGGTTGGGAAGCTGAAAGTGAAGCAAGTGAACTTCTTAACAATCTAGGTGTTGAAGAAAAATTTCACTATGAATTAATGAAAGATATACCTAATAATCAAAAAGTAAAAGTATTACTTGCTCAAGCATTATTTGGTAACCCTGATATTTTATTATTAGATGAACCTACCAACAACTTAGATATTGATGCAATTAACTGGTTAGAAGAATTCTTAATTAATTTTGAAAACACTGTTATTGTTGTATCTCATGACCGACATTTCTTAAATAAAGTATGTACCCATATAGCAGATATAGATTATGGAAAAATTAAATTATACATGGGTAACTATGATTTCTGGTATGAATCAAGTCAATTAGCACTTAAACAAATGAAAGAATCAAATAAAAAGAAAGAAGAAAAAATAAAAGAACTTCAAGCCTTTATTGCAAGATTCTCTGCTAATGCATCTAAATCACGCCAGGCAACATCAAGAAAAAAGATACTTGAGAAAATCGAGCTTGATGAAATAATACCTTCTTCTAGGAAGTATCCATTTATTGATTTTAAGCCTGAACGTCCTAGTGGAAAAGAAATATTAATGGTTACTAAACTAAATAAAACTATAGATGGTAAAAAAGTATTAAACAATGTTAGCTTTACAGTTCAAAAAGGTGATAAAATTGCTTTTGTTGGAAGCAATGATATTGCTAAAACTACTTTATTTAAAATACTTATGGGAGAACTAGAAGCTGATAGTGGACACGTCACTTGGGGTAAAACTATTACTCCCTCATATTATCCACAAGATAATTCCAAATATTTTGTAAAAGATGAAAATATCATGGAATGGATTGGAAGTTTTTATAATATAGATGATGAAACTATTTTACGTGGATTCTTAGGTAGAATGCTATTCTCTGGTGACGATGTTTTTAAAAGAGTTCCAGTTTTATCAGGAGGAGAACGAGCAAGATGTATGTTTTCTAAATGTATGTTAGAACAAGGAAACTTCTTAATATTAGATGAACCTACTAACCACTTAGATCTAGAAAGTATAACTTCATTAAATAATGGTCTTATTAAATATCCAGGTGAATTAATATTCTCATCACATGACCACCAATTTACTGAAACTATTGCTAATAGAATTATTGAATTAACCGATGGTGGATTTATTGATAGAAAAACTACATATGATGAATATCTTAAAGAAAGAAACAAAAAATAGTTTCTTTTTTTTAACACTTCTTAGTATATACGCATATAATACTATGGAGGTATACGCTATGTCTAATGATATAACTACAACAGAATTAAAGAGTTTAATTCCAGGAGTGAAAATAATCGATATACGTGATAATTACCAATTTAATTTAGGAAGTATTCCAACTTCCATTAATATTCCTAAAAACTTTCTACTTACTAATCCCAATACTTATCTACAAAAAAATAATACCTATTACATATATTGTGAATATGGTAATACAAGCAAAAAAGTATCTAATATTTTAAATAATCTTGGATATAATACCATCAATGTACTAGGAGGATTTAGTGAGTACAAACTAAAATAAAAAGCCATAAAGGCTTTTTATTTTATATTAATCTCATAATTAAGTTAAACACAAAACATATAACCATTCCACATAAAGTAGGAATCAATATTGATATAAAAGTCCATTTATTTGATTTAGTTTCTTTTTTTATTGTTAAACAAGTAGTAGAACAAGGCCAATGCATAAGTGAAAATAACATAACTGATATCGCAGTAGTAATAGTCCAACCGTTATTAACAAATAACATCTTTAGATCACTTAAATTACTATAATCAGTCAAAGTACCAGTTGCCATATATGCCATTATTATAATAGGAATCACTATTTCATTAGCGGGAAACCCTAAAATAAAAGCTAAAAGTATTACTCCATCCATTCCTAAAAGAGAAGCAAATGGATTAAGAAAATTAGAAGTATAATTAAGTAGTGATAGATTACCCACTTTTATATTAGCCATAATCCAAATAACAAGTCCTGCTGGTATTGCAATAGATACTGCTCTTGCTAACACAAATAAGGTTCTATCAAGTATGGATCTTACAATAACCTTCCCTACCTGTGGTCTTCTATAAGGTGGAAGTTCCAATGTAAAAGAAGACGGAATTCCTTTTAACAAAGTTTTAGATAATACCTTTGATACAATAAACGTCATAAGTATTCCAAAAAGAATTATAACCATTAAAATAATGACATTTAGTATTGAACTACCACTATTAACTCCCACTAAAAACATTGTTATAATTGCTATTAAAGTAGGAAATCTACCATTACAAGGTACAAAACTATTAGTAATAATTGCAATTAATCTCTCTCTTGGAGAATCAATAATTCTAGCACCACATACTCCTACTGCATTACAGCCAAATCCCATTGCCATAGTAAGCGCTTGTTTTCCACAAGAAGAACAATTTTTGAAAAATTTATCCACATTAAATGCGATTCTAGGCAAATATCCTAAATCTTCTAATATAGTAAAAAGCGGGAAAAATATCATCATTGGAGGTAACATCACGGAAACTACCCATGCCAAAGTTCTATACACTCCATGAATTAACATATCGCCGATAATTTTAGGCATAAATGAAGAACAAAAATTAAATAAATTGTCTTCTATACTAAAAAATAATTTATTTAAAAGTTGAGATGGATAGTTAGCCCCTTCTATGGTTAACCAAAATATTAAAGCAAACATTAATAGCATAATAGGTATACCAGTAATTTTATTAGTAACTATTTTATCTATTATTCTATCTTTTTTATGATAATCTTCTTTTTCATAGAAAGTTACTTTATTACTTATATCTTCTGCTAAATTATTAATGGTTTCTACAATAATATCTTCTATCTCAGTTATTAAGATATTGTTTTCTAAAAGATATTTTTTTGCAGTATTAACACTATTAATAACTTTATCATCTAGTATTTGAAATCCTAAATAGTGACTTATAGAATCAACTAGTAATTCATCCTCTTTTAATAGATTTATAGCAACCCATCTAGAGTTAAGTTTATTACCTAGTTTTTCTTTAATTACCTTTTCCACTATCGAAATAGCTTTTTCAAATGTATCTATATATTTTATTTTTATTACATCCTTATTATTCTCTTTATATTCATCAATAGCTTTGGCTAAAATGTCTAATCCTTTACCACTCCTAGCACTAGTACCTACTACCTTTACACCTAATAAATCAGATAATTTTACTAAGTCTATATTAATTCCCTTCTTTTTAGCTTCATCCATTAAATTAACACAGACTATAACATTTTTAGTGATTTCCGTTACTTGTAAAACTAAATTTAAATTTCTCATTAATGAACAAGCATCACACACTAAAACAGTTAAATTGCTATTACCAAAACAAATAAAGTTTCTTGCAACAACTTCTTCTTCAGAATGAGCTAAAATCGAATAAATTCCTGGTAAATCATAAATTTTATAAATATTATTTTTATACTTAAAAATACCACTAGCATTACTTACTGTCTTCCCCGGCCAATTACCAGTATGTTGATTTAATCCAGTAAATGCATTAAAAACTGTACTTTTACCTACATTAGGGTTGCCCGCTAATGCAATTACTTTTGTTATTTCACTATTTTCTATATTTTTCATGCTAAATCTCCTCTACTAGAATTCTTTTAGCATCATCATCTCTAATAGCAATAAGTGCACCTCTTATCATATATGCAATTAAGTTACCCCCTGGATTAATAAGTGTACACTCAACTTCTGTTCCTCTAGTAAGACCTATATCTAACAATCTTCTTCTAATACTCCCACAAGATTCTATTTTTTCAACGACTGCTCTACTTCCTAACGGAATATCATATAATCTTTTATTTTTCATAAAAAAAACATCTCCTACATATATTAGGTTAGAAAGTTTCCCTTATCTAACTCTACTATACTATATGTATGAGATTAAAAGGAGAATGGGCAGATGGAAGAAAAGTACTATACTTTAACTGGATACAAAATCAAAAATAATTTATTAATAACAGAAACTATGGAAGATTATATTGAAATGATCTATCGTAATACTATTATTGATGAAGACATTTCGGTAAAAGAAATAGCAACTTTTCTTAATGTTAAACCATCTTCCGTTTCAAAAATGATTAATAAACTTAAGAAAATTGATATAGTAAACAGCAAAAAATATGGACATGTATCATTAACTGTAAAAGGTAAAAAATTAGGAGAATTTTATTTAAATAGACACAACACATTAACAGCGTTTTTAAAAATATTAAATAAAGATAAATTTAATCTTGAGCAAGTAGAAAAAATAGAACATTTCGTTGATAAAACAACTATTAAAAATATAGAAAATTTCATAAAAAAAGATAATAACTTTTAATTATCACCTATTATTTTAGATCCACAAAAATTACATTCAATACAGTGAGAACTTTTAACTTTGTTTATAGCTCCACACTTACTACATTGTATTTTTAATGTTTTATTTTTCAAATTATTCTTAGTCTCATCAGAGGTATCATATATTATTTTTTGATTATCAGAGATGTTAGAAAAATTTAAGTATCCAGTATCTTTTAAAGACATTAAATCATTTTGTACCACTTCAATTGGTAATTCAATATCTTTAGCTAACCTTCTTAATGATGACTTCTTATCTATATTTATATATTCAGCATATTTCTGATAAGTTAATAATACTTTTCTAAGATTCTTACAACCAATAAAGATAGATATACATTCTATAATTCCCCATACATATCCCCAAAAATGTTCAGGAATCAAATTAATCATATCAAAGGACATTCCGCTATCATATAAATAAATTATTTCTTTTATTTCAGATATTAAGTCTAAAGTAACAACAGTACAAATAAATACACCTAATATAATTAATCTTTTATACCAAGAATATAAATCTTTCTTATCATTCTTTTTCTTTACCACTAAAAAGTATATTCCTAGCGGCGGAATAAAAATAATTAACAAAAAAATCAAAAATGTAGGAATACTACAAATACATTTATTAATTTTCATAATATTTACACCAATTAACAGCTAGAATCACATACATCATTTAATACTTTATGAATTAAATCTATATATATATCTAATAATTCGTTTTTTTGATCAGTAGTTAAAGCTACATAAGGATTTGTTTGTGATGACACTGTATCAGAATGAACTCCAACTATTTTTCCTTCACGAACGAATAACATTAGTGGAACATAAATTCTTTTTTCACCTGTTTTAACTTCATTACCATTTAAATCTTCTAACACATATTCATCTAAAACTGCATCTAATCTTTTTAATAATTTTTTATACCCTTCTGTTCCTTCTTTAGTTGTTTTCAATGTTCCATCTTCCATAACTTCAATTGTATCGCGTTCATCTTTAAGATTCATGTAATATACATCTTTCACATTTAATTCACTAGCTGCTTCTAACAATACTGGTACAGCATTTCTACACCAAGGACATTCTGGATAGCCTAAATAAATGATACCAGTACCATTATCTAAAACATCTATTATTTTATCTGCATCAGCATATTTAACAGCATTTTTCTTATCTATTTTAACTTCAGGATTTATGTTATCACCATAACCCTTTTTACCATTTAAACTTTCATATTCGTTTTTAAACTTAATCGCATCACTATTTTTAGAAGTACATCCTGTAACTGAAATAAATAAAAATGCAACTAATACCCATAAAAATACTTTCTTCATACTTGTTACTTCTCCTTCGAATTCAAATGTTTTTACTAAATAAGTATAACATACTTTTAATAGATATACACAATAATTCAAGCAAAAACTATAACATATAAATTAAATCAAAACTAATGACATGTTTTCAATATATACTATTTATTTCAATTATTATATAAATATATTATAAATTAAATTTCGAAGAGATTTCATCATGCATATTATTTTTTCAACGGATATCTTTTGAACTTTTTTATTTAAATAAAAAGTATGAATCATTATTGTAATAAAAGATTCATACTTTATCATTAAAAAACTAATTTTTCTATCCAGTTGCGCCAGTTGGGCCAGTAGGACCAGTAGCACCTTGTGGTATTGTAAAGTTTAAAACATAATTCGGTGCAGTTCCTGATATTGTTACTTCTGCACTACTTCCTGGGGCACCAGTAGTAACCGTTCCTATTTCAAAAGTTGGAGTTGCTCCGGTTGGACCTGTTGCTCCGGTTGGACCTGTTGCTCCGGTTGGACCTG
>OIYG01000731.1_pt1 | contig 29421 bp, 16 predicted proteins | sample 1587861 | NCBI WGS metagenome assembly OIYG01 (sample SAMN03283272) | human gut metagenome | biome: human-associated habitat; material: feces | host: Homo sapiens | place: Peru | collected 2012 | reverse complement strand
GCATTCAAGTCAAAACACGCATCCTCCGTGTCAATCAGCAGAGTGATTGACACGGGAGTGAACAGTAACGCCAGCGCTGCTATCTTTCTGCAAACAATAATAAACCACCATATTACATAGTATACTCGGTTTACGTCTTAAAAGTAACCCCAAATTGTAAAATTGTCCCCTGTCTGCTTGCACTTTGTAATAAAGAATGTTACAATATTAAATGCGAATTAAGCGGAAAATAGTATATAGGAGGGTTTTATCGTGAGTACACCTATGATAATCATGCTCATCGTCCTCGTAGTTCTCATCGGGGTTTGCGTAGCACTCTATTTCTTCGGAAAGAAAGCGCAGAAGAAGCAGGCTGAACAGCAGCAGCAGATGGACGCAGTTGCGCAGACCGTCAGCATGCTCATTATTGATAAAAAGAAGATGAAGCTAAAAGATGCAGGACTCCCGGCCGTTGTTCTTGAGAATACACCAAAGTATTTAAGACGTTCTAAAGTACCGGTTGTAAAAGCAAAGGTTGGACCAAAGGTTATGACTCTGATGTGTGATGCAAAGGTTTTCGAAGTTCTTCCGGTGAAGAAAGAAGCGAAAGTCGTTGTAAGTGGTATCTATATCACAGGCATCAAGAGCGTCCGCGGTGGTCTTGATATTCCTGAGAAAAAGAAGAAAAAAGGATTTTTCTCAAAGAAAGAAAAATAAAAAGCTAAAATAAGAAACTGTCAAAAAAAAGAGTTACAGTATTCCATCAAGGAATACTGTAACTCTTTTTTACTTAAGCTCATTTAATCCACGCTCACCTATTATGTCTTTATTTCACCTCCATACTATTCTGCAATGTGTGGAGCAGCTCCTCAATCACAATCGGCTTTGACAGAAAACCATCCATTCCGGCTGCAAGAGCATTTCTCTTGTCCTCTTCAAATGCATTCGCAGTCATTGCAATAACAGGAACCTTGGATTTTTTCTTATCCGGTAACTGTCTGATCAGCTGTGTTGCTTTATATCCGTCCATATTTGGCATCTGAATATCCATCAATACCAGATCATAATGATCTGCATCTGCCTTTTCTATCATATTCACGCAGACGATTCCATCTTCTGCCCGTTCAACTTCAAGCCCCTGCTCTTCCAAAATTGCTATGGCAATTTCTGCATTTAAGTCATTATCTTCTGCCAGCAGTATCCTCTTCCCTGTAAAATCTCCCGTATTATATTCCCGTTCATTTTGAAAATTTTGTTGAACATTTTGATTCTCTGTAATCTGATGGCTCATTTTCAGGGTGATCTTCGTTCCTTCTCCTAACTTGCTCTCTACATCGATCGTTCCATGCATCAGGTCAACCAGTTTCTTTACAATAGCAGTTCCAAGGCCTGTGCCGGATACTCCGCTTTCCGTTGTAGTGCGTTCTCGCGAGAAATATTCAAACATATGTGAAAGAAATTCTTCCGACATCCCAATACCGCTATCTTCTATAATCGTCTGGTAAACCGCATAACCTTCACGTTCCGATGGCAGTTCCGTCACAGTCATCGTTACAGAATTGCCTGTAGGCGTGTATTTCAATGCATTACTGAGAATATTAATCAGGATCTCCCGCATTTTTGTTACATCGATCATAACATTTCTGTGTCTGATTTTTAATGAATGTCGGAATATAACTCCTTTTCCTTTCATCTGTGTATTGAATAATGTGCATATCGCATGATAGAAGTCTACCATATTTGTACTGGATTCATCTAAATGTTCTTTCCCATTCTCAATCTTTGCCATCTCCAATACATTGTTGATTAACGATAAAAGAAATTCATTCGATGTTTTGATTTTATCAATATAATTCAAAAGCATTTCCCTATCATCTAAATGTTCCTCCAGAAGATTGGTAAATCCAATGATTGCATTCATCGGAGTGCGGATGTCATGAGACATATTAAAGAGAAAGTCTGTTTTCGCTTTACTTGCGACCTTCGCTTCAATTAATGCTTTATTCAATGTTTCTTCCTGCTGTTTTTCTTTCCTGATGATCTCATCAATATTTTTTGTACTGACTACTGCAACTCTATGACCATCCTGTTTTTGTACAAACGCCACTTTGATCTGATAATAAACAATTCCATCATCTGAAACATATTCATAAATCGAAATATATGATTCTTTTGCAGACCGGATATAATCCAGTGACAATTTCTCCATAAATTCATCATAACTGGCATCAGATACCCTTTCCTTTGCATAGTTAGGAATGAACTCCGACCAGCAATTATGATACTTTGCACATAGATCAGCAATACTTTTTCCATTTAAACTTCTCTGTCGGAAAATAGTCACATGATCTTTTTCCAGATCCACAAGTAAAACTGAGAAATAATCATAACCAAGTGCTGTGATGATTTCCCTCTGCATCTCCATTTCCTTGTCCTGTTTCATCTGCATGCGGACTTTTTCATCAACATCACGCATTCCTATAACAAAATACACTTTCCCGGAATTGTCCTTGATTTTAATTGTATTCATTTCATAGTAAGCGTATTTATTATCTACAATTCTGAGATAGCTGACCTTGTACAGTCCCTGATCGGGTACATTTTGTCTTAATACTTCCAGACGTGTCGCGTTTCGTACTCTTTCCTGGTCTTCCGCAGCTACAAAGTTATCAATATATTTATCCAGAATCTGCCCTGCATAATCATGCGATTCCAGCAGTTCCTGAAGCATCTCCTTTTTCATTCCGAATCCATCAGTTCTGTAGAGACTTATTTCTCCTGTTTCTGCATCCAGTTTTAAAAGGCTGTGGTATTCCTGACTTAAAGCTTCAGAAATAACCATTTCTTCTCTCAGAGCCTTGTTGGCACGATTTCCTTCTTCCAGTGCAATATTCAATCTGTTCTGCTGTTCAAGTTCCTGCTTTTTCTCTTCATCAATAGATTTGAATGCCACGATAAACTGGTTACATTCTTTATTCAGACGTGCAAGATAACATTGATAATACTTTATCTCGTTATTCCGGAAAACGCGATAATTCAAACTATAGTTATTCCTTTCAGCCAACAGCTTTTCTATATTTTTTAAGGAACGGATCTGATCAAAAAGTTTCCGGTCTTCTTCCAATACATCATTCTCAATATAATAACTGATTTTTTTCTCATAATCTCCGTTAAAGAACTCTTCTCCATAGCGTTCTAACATCGCCTCTCCCATACTGTAACAGACGGTTGTACCGGAATGAATATCTACTACATATACATTTTCATATGGGACAGCAAGTGTTCGGATGATGCTGTCCTGCATTGTGAATTTCTCTTTATCCCGTTTTTTTGTATAACGCAATGCATTGGACAATTCCTCATTCTTCTGCAACAGCATCATCTGCTGCTGTGCTGTATAGTCCTCCACAAACAGGAAAACATTCTTTGTATCTGCACTTTCCCTCGTAAAGTCAAACTGCATGAAACGCATCTCACCATTCAGCATAAAATTGATCATAATATGATGCATGACGTGTTCTGCTGTTCCCTGCGTGATCGCTTCCATCGTCATCTGCTGTTTTACCCGATTAAGATCCTCTGTATCTCCAGATGCATAACGCATAATTTTCTTGCTGATATAATCATCAAACATTTGCTCATCCGACTCCGGGAAAATGTTTTCACCACTTAACAGCTTCGTATCCTGATGAAGCTTAATGCATTTTCCTGTATTCTCAAAATCAATGTACAGGATTTCTATATAATGGTTTTTAAGAGCCTTTTCATATATTGCAGACTGCACTGCTTTCTCTAACAACTAAATTCCTCCTACTTTTTCAATATCATTTTCGTTTATTCTTGTTTAGTGACTACTGAACAATGTCCTGCGTTTCGGTACCCCCCCCCGCCGGATTTTATGCTTCTTATTGTCTTTTCCAGCATCTTCATATCAACCGGTTTTGAAATATGTGCATTCATACCTGCTGCCAGGGAATGCTGTATATCCTCCGAAAATGCATTGGCTGTCATGGCAATGATCGGAATTGTCTTTGCCAGTTCATGGGAGCTTCTGCGGATTGCCTGTGTTGCCTCATAACCATTCATAACAGGCATCTGCACATCCATCAGGATCATATCATAGTCGCCCGGGACAGACTGTTCAAATGCCTTCAAAATCTCTTCACCGTTTTCACAGATGGTGCACTCTGCGCCTTCAATCTTTAACAGTTCCATCAGGATTTCTGCATTTATCTCATTATCCTCTGCACACAGGAACTTCATTCCCTGCAGGATATTGCTCTCCGGCTCATCCTTTTCTGTCTGTGGTATCAAAGAAACAGACTTGTCTTCTGCAATTTTAAGATCCATAAGAATCTCAAAGCAGCTTCCCTGACCCGGTTCACTCTCCACGTCAATGGTTCCTCCCATCGCTTCAACCAGGTTTTTAGTGATAGCCATTCCAAGTCCGGTTCCCTGTATCTTATTGGTCAGGGAACTCTCCGCTCGGGTAAATGCTTCAAAAATCGTATTCATGAAATCTGCCGACATTCCCACACCATTGTCACTGACTAAAAAGCGGTACTTTGCATAAATAGATGAATTTGATTCACATTCCTCTATCAAAAGCTGAATTTCTCCACCTTCCTGCGTATATTTTATTGCATTAGACAGCAGATTACTGAAAATCTGCATCAAATGAACCTGATCCCCATTCACCCACTCATGACAGATGTTTTCTTTTATAATTGTAAGAGTCTGCTTCTTTTCACATATCTGAGAATGAAATACCGTGTCGAGTTCCTGCATAAAATCCAGAATAGAAAAGTCAGAATACTTGAAAACCGTTTTTCCTGCTTCAATCTTACTCATATCCAGAACATCATTAATGATCCCTAACAGATGCTGTGATGAAGTGTCAATTTTATCCGCATACTCGATTACCTTGCTTTTATCACCGGCATCATGTTTGATCAGTGACGTCATACCAATGATTGCATTCATAGGAGTACGAATATCGTGAGACATATTGGCAAGGAAACTGCTCTTTGATCTGCTCGCTTCCTGTGCCACCTGAAAAGCCTCCTCTGCCGCCTGTTTTGCCTGACGCAGTTTTGTATTCACTGTTTCCAGCTTCGCATTATTTTCCCGTTCCACACGTATCGCTTCCTGCTGATTTCTATGCATAACAAAAGAAATTCCAAGTATAACACAGACAGCTACAATAAGCGTAAAGATAACGATAAATATTGTGACAAAATTGACAAGTTCTAAGGTATTCGTAGCAACATACTCTGCCGGAACCAGAAAGATAAGTGTCCATTCGGCATTTTCCATTCGTTTCAACCCGTAAAAGTACTCTGTTCCATCCAGTATTGCATTAGAATAACTACAGCCTTTTTCTTCCAGTTCTGCCTTTGTTTTCTCAAAGGAGGAATTGTGAAGATACTTCATGTTCTGTAGAACGGAAAATACATTATGTCCCTTGATCAGTTCCACCTGATTGCTGTTGAACAGTTTGAATCCATTATCATCCAGTACATACACACTGTTGTTCCCATCGTATGCATCACAGTTGAAATAAGGATTCAGCTGTTCCATATCCTGGGCAATTCCAAAATAAAGAATGGAAGTTTCCTTTTCTCCATCCTGAAGATGTATTGGTTCCGGCAGACGATTCAGAAATACCATCTCTGACTGGTTATCCGTCATGGAATCAAAAACAAAACTGATCTTTTCAGGACTTTCTTCAAAATAATCCAGATCCCGGAAAAGTCCCCTGTTTCCGGATTCCGTATAATATCCGCCCTCTGAATCTACTGCCATCAATGTGATCTTCTGATCTGCATATGCTGATAATTCATATTTCTTTTTCATATGTCTGCAGAGTTCATCTGTAGTCTGTACGTTTGCATCTCTCAGGTAATTACATTCTTCCGTTACCCGATTCCAGTGGGAATCGATCACATCCTCCAGATTTTGAAACATCTGACGGGTAATCTCTTCCATCTGGTTCAATCGTTCTTCATAGATAATATCCTGGATATAAGTATGATACAGGAAAAAGAATGCAAGAAGCATCGCTATACCAGCCATACAACACCCCAATATTAAATTCCGGTAATTATTTCTCTTCCGCATTCTTCTCCCTCGATTATTTCCATTATTATTTCCATTCAGCATCCGCTTCGCTTAAAGACTTAAATTGTCCAAAAAACTCTTTTGCCGCATCCATACCTACAATTCCGCTGTCTGTCACTTCCACTTCTGATGCCAGTTTTTCACTGATTCCAGAAATTGCAACCTGATAAGTCTTCTCATCTTCCAGCTCCATCGGACTTACCAGCACATAAGGATAATTGTTTCCTGTACCGGCTGCATCGTATCCTTCTTTATATAAATCCTGAATCTGTTTTCCTGTTAATCTGACCGTCTGGATTGTCTGTGACCAGCCTGTCGGAAGAATGGTACAGATATCATAGTCTGTAATATTCTTTGCATACAGTTTTCCGCTCACGCCACCATTGTTCTGGTTAGTGCCATTTCCACTGATCCATGTTCCAAGGGATATAAGAGCAATGTCACTTCCGGTCGCCTCGGCAAAGCATCTACCCACCAGCTTTGCACAGCTTTCCTGTGAGATTTCCTCTGTAGCTGTTGTGAACACTTCCGGCTGATCATTTACCACGCTGTCCTGATCCTCATCCAGCTGATCTGCCACATCCTTTATTGATGCCTTATCCTGCATGAATTCCAGCATTTTGGTTCCGGTATTTACAATCGTATTTTCCCATCCAGAATAAATAAACGGTGTCGTATTCCCTGCATTGATAAAATCTGAAATGTCTGCATAGAAGGTGTCATCCGCCTTTGCATCTTTAAAAGGAAGTAGTCCTGCTTTTAATGTGCTCTCCGGATACAGGGCACTCGTTCCTTCTACCGTAGACAACACCTTCATGACTTTTAATGCATCTTCAAGTTTCTCAGGATTATTCTCCAGCTTTTTATTCAATCCGTAAAAACGGTTTACATTTAAAACAAATACATTCTGGCTTCCATCTTCAGACAGGTATGGCATCAGACCAAATTTGTCCGTTGTATCTTCTGAGTCCATAATGCCATTCTGTGGTCCCAATAGAAACAGTGCGTTTCCCTTTATAAAAGCTTCTTTTGTTTTACTATCATCTATCGGATCACTGTTGCTGCTGTCAAACATACCGATGTCTTTCCATTTTTGGATATATTCCATGCTGTCCATCATGCCTTCCGTGTCACTGACATTTGCCTTTCCTGACAGGTAATCTTTCTGCCACTGCTTTCCAGACAAGGTACCAAGGAATCCCGCATCCGCAATATTACATATATACTGGAAGGCAGAACCCGGATACTGAATCTGTGCCATACATAACGTAACTCCTGCTTCTTTTGCTTTGCCTGCAAGTTCTTCAAGCTCTGTAAAAGATGTTGGCAGCTTCCAGCCATGTTTCTCAAGCAGTGTTTTATTATAAGTGATTCCATAACAGTTGTACAAAGATGGAAGCATATAAAGTGCACCATCATCGGATACCTCTTTCAGACGTGATTCCACATAATTATCTGTAAAATCGTATCCGGAGAGATCAATCATCTTATCACTGACATCCACCACATCTGGCTTATAAAAAGTCTGTGTGCAGATGTCCGGAAGATCATCTGCCTCTAACATATTCTGCAGATAGGTTGTTGTATTTGACCCGCTATACGTGATTACTTCGAGATTAACCTCTGGATATGTTTTATGCACTTCTTCTATAAAGCTGTCCACCTCCAGATAAGGCGCCATAAAAGTAATTGCTTCATGTTCCTCTGACGCTTCATCTGTTTTCCCGCATCCTATAAGTCCTGTTGCTGCTATACATGTCAAAATAAGACATATACTTTGCACTTTTTTGATTTTCATATATTTCTCTCTTCTCTGATAAATTTTACTTCGTCTCCAGCTTATTCTGTAATGTATGGATCAGCTCTTCAATGATGATCGGCTTTGACAGGAACCCATTCATTCCTGCTTCCAATGCATTTTTGCGGTCTTCATCGAATGCATTAGCAGTCATGGCAAGGATTGTGATTCCTGCCAGTTCCGGGTTGTCCAGTGCACGGATCTGACGGGTGGCCTCATACCCGTTCATCACAGGCATCTGCACATCCATCAGTACCAGATCATATTCTCCCGGTGTTGAATTCCTGATTCTCTCTACTGCCTCAACTCCATTTTCAGCTGTGTCAACCTGGAAACCATACTCCTTAAGAATCTCCACAGCGATTTCACTGTTTAATTCATTATCTTCTACAAGCAGTATCTGTTTGTTCTTAAATTCTGCATTTACTGACGCAGGGGTTATATCCGTTCTGTTATTCTGTTTCTGACCGATTGCATTCAACAAAGTCTCTCGCAGATCTGACATGAACATCGGCTTAGAGCAGAATGCCGTTACCCCTGCTGCCCTGGCCTCTACTTCAATATCTGACCAGTCATAAGCTGTCAGGATAATGATCGGTGTATCATCACCAAGGCTGCGGATCTGACGGGTAACTTCAATACCATTCATATCCGGCAGACGCCAGTCAATGATATAGGTATGGAATGCATCCCCCAGTTCCAGAGACTGTCTGGCACGAAGGACTGCCTCTTTACCGGAAAGTGTCCACTCTGAACGCATTCCAACTTTCACCAGCATCTTTGTCACACTGTCGCAGGTATTAAAGTCATCATCTACAACCAATGCCTTAAGCCCCTCCAGTTCTACAATCTTTTCCATCCGCTGATGTTCTGTCTGGATCCGGAGATCCAGGCGGACGATAAATTCTGTACCTCTTCCCTGTTCTGTCTGAATCTCAATCGTACCGCCCATCATATCCACGATATTCTTCGTGATAGCCATGCCAAGCCCTGTACCCTGTGTCCTGCTGACAGTAGAAGTTCTCTCCCGCTCAAAAGGATCAAAGATTCTCCGTGCGAATTCCCGGCTCATACCAATTCCAGTATCCTTTACCCGGATCTCATACATGCTTCTTTCCTTCTTTGTTCCATGGAACTGCCTGATCCGGACAGAAACTGTTCCGCCTGCCGGAGTAAACTTGATCGCATTCGACAACAGATTCAATAACACCTGATTCAGTCTTGTCTTATCGCAATACACATCCTCGTCCATAACATCCATGGCATCCATATAAAGCTCCAGCTGTTTTGCATGGATCTGCCCGCTGATAATAGTTTTCAGATCATGAAGCACTTCCGATAGATTGACTTCTGTTTCTTCCAGATGAATCTTACCACTCTCGATACGGCTCATATCCAATATATCATTGATCAGTGAAAGCAGGTGATTGCCTGAAGACAGAATCTTACTCAGGTAATCCTGGACTCTTCTCTTGTCCTCTATATTGCTCACAGCTAACGTTGCAAAACCGATGATAGCATTCATTGGTGTCCGGATGTCATGAGACATATTTGAAAGGAATGTGCTCTTCGCCCGGTTCGCGGTTTCTGCAGCATGGACAGCCTCTGAAAGAGCCTGGTTTTTCTGTTTATCTGCTGTTCTGTCTGACATGACCAGGATATATTTTTTCTCTCCTGCGACTTCACTTCCCATTGCAACAATATGAAACCATCGCCGTTCTCTTGTTTTCTGGTGGACATATTCAAACTCCCACTCTCTCTGTTCCTGAACCGACAAGCCTTCCAGGTAATTTTTCATCTGGTTTGTGGAATTCTGAGGATGCAGTTTCCTGAGAACATGAATATCCTTCTGCATCTGTTCTACTGTAATACCCATCAGTTTATCAACATTCGGACTGACGTAATCTACTTTGGATGTCTCTGCATCCAGCATCAGGAATACATCATCCACATTCATCGACAACTTTTGGAATAACTCATCCCGATACATGATTTCCGTATCTTTTTTCTTTAAGCTCACTCTGTTTTTCCGGAGGATAACTGCAATAATATATAGAGCAATACCCAACATGATAATGCCCATGATCAACATTGTAGTGAACTGAAGCTTATTCATACTGGCATTGACTATTTCGGCCGGAGCAATTCCAAGCAGTGTCCAGTCCTGTATCTCTGACTTTTCATAAACCAGATAGTATTTTGTTCCATTCAGTTCTACAAGCATTGCGCCTGTATTTCCCTGTTTCAACTCTTCTGAAAGCTTCGTGATCTCTCCCTCTGACAGATGTGAATGTTCTCTCAGGATACCGAAGAAATTATATACTGTTCCAAAGGAATCCGAGGAATGATCGATCACAACACGGCCATCGGAATGAATTACATACCCACTCGCATTTCCATCAAAGGCAGAAATATCCAGTACTTTGATAATATCAGCATTATCATAAGCGATCGCGATCGCATCATATTCAAATCCTTTGAAAATTCCCTGTTTCGGGCTGGCAAAAACGATCATCTGCGGTTTTCCCGGAAGAACTGCATTTGTTATGATATCACTCTCCTGTACAAGCTGATCCTCAATATTCTCCTGTAGTCCGAGATATCCGGTTTCACCTGTCACGGTAATATAATTTCCATCCGCTGATAAAAAGTAAAAATTGGAAAACTCTGTTTCTTTCTGCGCCTTATCAATATAATCGCAAATCTCACTTTCACTTGAAGCAGTCTGAAGAAATTCACTCCATAAATGGAGATAGGTCAGATTTTTATTGACCAACTCTGTTAATGAACGGTTCGACTGCTGGAAAATCTCTGTCAGATGAGACACGCTTTCCTGGTAAACTGTCTTTGAGACAAACTTGAAATATTGGACGCTGCAAAAAATAATTCCAACAAGCAGCACAATAGTTGCAACGACTGCTGATTGTTTTTTCATAAAAGACTTTTTTCTTTTCTTATTCTGATTTGTAGTACCCATTCTTTTTACCTCAATGTGATATAGTCTTCAGGTTCTGCAAGAACCGCATCACCGTTTGAGACATAGTTTATCCAGGTATCTTTCACAGGTGCATCCTCCTTAGTAAATGCAAGATTCTGAGCCTCCGGGAAAGCCTCCATGTGTTTTGCTGTTGCCAAACAGGTTACTGTAAAGGTATCTTTGTCTTTGACGGACTTTCCATCCTTTTTCAGATCTGTCAGTGTATAACCGTCCTTATTTTCCTTAATTTCCATAGAAATACCGCTGGCCACAGGCAGGGATCCACGGTTAAATGGTACAAGTCCACCCTCGTAGCCTTCTACAAACGCTCTGACCATTTCTTTCAGTTCGGCTCCACTCATTTCCTGTTTGTAAGCAAAAAGACCGTTCGGCATGATCATATTGCCTGCCATTTTTTCCGTATAATCAGCTTTCAGAACATTGCCTGTAAAGCTGTTTCCTGTTGCGAGCAATACATCAGTTCCATAAATCTCACGCAATGTATTCGCCATAACAGAATAAGAAGCATTTCCACCCTTACTATGGAAAAGATTCGAATACGTGTTCTGTGATGTCAGCACAGCCTTTTCAGAGGTTGATTTCTCTGTGAGAAGCTGATCGTTGAATGCCTGATAGGCCTGTTCTGCATCGTACTCTCCTGCGATCATCTTAGAAACCACATCTTTGGAAACAGAGAAAAAGTCATTGGATGCAATTCGGATATACATATGGTTTTCTTCTACTACCGGCTTAACGTCTTTCAGATAATCTGTAAGCTGGAGGCTCACGTCCTGACTATAACTCAGAATGTCCTGGCCATCAAAAACAACTCTGTTCTGCGCGTCCTCTGAAAGCATTACATTCAGCACTTTCATTGCCTTTTCCCGACGCGTTGAATCCTGTTCCAGATCACGATTCAGTGCCACCTGGAAATACGGTGTAGTCATCAGCCACTTTTCTCCGTTCTCTTCAAAGAACGGAAGAAACACGGTGTCAATCCCCTGTTCCTGGAACATTTTTACTCCTGCTGAACTTCCAAAGTACATCGCAAGCTCACCGTTCTGAAACATGGTAGTCACCTTGTCGTAGTTCATGTCTAAATCATCCTGTCCCAGGTTTGTATCCTGGATAAACTGGCTCATACGTTCAAATGCCTTCGGCCAGACAGTATCATCCAGTCCGACTCTTTCTGTATTGGACGGATCACTGTAGGCGGTGCGCCACTTACGTCCTTCTTTAGACGCCAGATCTGCCGCTGAAAGTCCCTGCAGTGTTTCCATGCAGGTATAATCGTAAAAATAGTCAGCGGTAAATCCGCGGAGCCCGACTTTCTCAAATGCCTGACATGCAGAGACGAAGCTCTCATAATCTGTAGGAAGCGGAATGTTGTACTTTTCAAACAGACCCTTGTTGACCACAAATCCGTGAGCATCTGCACATACCGGAAGCCAGTTCACGCTTCCGTCCTCATTCATAAAATTGGTGAGATAGGTGTCGTAAACAGCCCCTGCCTCATTCGTTGTTGAAAGATCCATCAGACTGTCCTTCAACGGACTGGCATCGTGCAACGAGAACCGGCAACAGGTTATAATATCCGGCAGTCCGCCATTTTCATTGAGGAATTTGTAGAAATCTAAATCGTTATTTCCAACTACAAATTCGACATTTGTATCTGGCAGCTGCTCCTGAATGTATGGAGCATATTTATCATATAGATTCGTACTCCATAAATATACTGTGATTGTTTCTGCATCTTCTTTCGCTTCACTCTTCTCTCCACATCCTGCCAGAAGGCATACTCCCATCACAAATACCAGGAATACGGAAATCAGCCGGCTCCATTTTATTTTTTTCATAATACTCCCCTCTAGAAACTATATCGACTCTCTCACCACTTATCTAGTCTTCCATTTTTGTGGACTACTCCACAATATCCAGCTGCCCGACAATTCCGATATATCCATCTGTTTTCAGTGACGACCATAATGTGTGCAGTTTCAGATCACACATCTGCCTTTCACCTCTTACTTTTAACATCATTTTTATTGAAACTTCTTTATTTTCACTTGTTACTGAATCCAGCAAATCTTTTATGCGCTGAATATCCTCTTCGCTTATATCATATGCTCCATATAAATCATATCCCAGAACACCTCTCTGATACTCTTTCTGCGATTCTCCGTCTCTTAAAACCAAATTTCCTGAGATCGCATTATACTCCATTGAAATCTTACCGCTATTTGTCATAAAGAACTTCATCTTTTCCTGCAGGATTTCAATAACACGCTGGGAATGATCCTTGCGTGGCAGTGCCTTTTCTCTCAGTATCTCATCAGAGATCCTCTGTGCTTCATAATACTCTCTGTTATCATCTTTTTCTTTCCTAAATGTTTTGGAAAGCTGAGGACTGATCTCTTTCAGGCATTCCAGAAGAAGCGGGTTAAACTGTCCGCACTGACCTTCCAGGATCATCTGGATCGCTGTATCATGATCATATGCATTCTTATAGCACCGTACACTTGTAAGCGCATCATACACATCAGCAATTGACACAATCTGCGCAGAGATCGGTATTTCTTCCCCTTTCAGTCCATCCGGATATCCTCTTCCGTCCCATCGTTCGTGGTGCCACCGACAGATTTCATATGCAGTGCGTACCAGAGGCTTGTCCTGTGGGAAATCCATATCCCGGATCATAGACGCTCCAATCTCACTGTGGCTTTTCATGATCTTGAATTCTTCATCTGTCAGTCTGCCTGGTTTATTGAGGATTTCTTCCGGAATGCTGACCTTTCCAATGTCATGAAGGGAAGATGCTGTTGTGATCAAAGCAATATCCGCTTCTGTCAGATGATACGCATCTGTTTTCCTGATCAATTCTCTCAACAGCATCTCTGTTGCGATACGGATATGTAATATATGTTCGCTGCTTTCACTGTTATGAGAACCTAATACATTGCTCAGGATCCCGATCATAATCGTGTTGTTTTCTTCTTTCTCATAAACCTGATCTACAACCACATTGATCAATCGTTTCTGGTTTGCATAAAGTCCCAGTGTATTCTGGACTCTTTTCTTTACGATAATCGCATCAAACGGTCGACTGATATAGTCTGTGATCCCCAGATCATACGCTTTTCGCATAATTTCGACAGATTCTTCTGATGAAATCATAACAACCGGTACTTCATCAATCCACCGTAACTCCCTCATATGTTCCAACACCTGGAATCCATTCATCTGCGGCATATTGATATCCAGAAGCATCAGGTCGGTCTCCGGATGTACTTCCAGGATCTGGATTGCCTGATTTCCATTTTCAGCTTCCAGATAATCATAACTGCTGCCAAGGATCTCCTTTAATATATCTCTGTTAAGTTCTGAATCATCTACAATAAGCAGTTTTTGTTTTTCGCTCATACTTTATCCTCACAGTTCTTATTTTTTCCTGCTAATTCAGCAATAATCTTTACTAATAGTTTCATATCGATCGGCTTTGAGACATGCTCATTCATTCCCGCTTCTTTTGACTTTATCCTGTCCTCAACAAAGGCATTCGCAGTCATTGCGATGATCGGAATTTTCTTTGCATCACTTCTGTCCATTGAGCGGATTGTCTTTGTTGCCTCATATCCATTCATAACCGGCATCATGACGTCCATAAGAATTACGTCAAATTCACCGGAAGCACTTTTCTCAAAAGCTTCGACTGCCTCCTGGCCGTTCCATGCCTTTACTACAGAAGCGCCTTCACTTTGAATGACAAATTCTGCGATCTCCATGTTCAATTCATTGTCTTCTACAAGAAGAATGTTTAATCCTCTGATGGAAGCCGTTGCTTCCTCCTGCTTCTCTTTGTCTCTCGTTACGTTCTCATTTATTTTAAATGGAATTGTGATCACAAAAGTAGTACCTGTACCCTGCTCACTTGTAAAGGTGATCGTTCCACCCATTTTTTCTACAAGACTCTTTGTGATCGGCATTCCCAGACCTGTGCCGCCAAACTTGGAAGCTCCGCCTTTCTGCTCCTGCGCAAATGGTTCAAACAGATGTTTTTGGAATTCTTTACTCATACCAATTCCCGTATCCTGACATGTGAACTCCATCATTACAACTCCATCCTGATCGGAAGGAATCTCCTTGCTGCTTAAACGGACTGTCCCATAATCTTTATTGTACTTCACGGCATTACTCAGGATATTCATCAGAAGACGCTTCAGATGGATTGGACTGCCTATAAGATCTTTATGAATGATCTCTGGTGTTTTGTGTTCCACCTTGATTTCTCTTTCATCAGCCATCTTTCCAACTACATCCACCACTTCTGAAATAACTTTATAAATATCAAATGGCTTCTCTTCCAGATAAATTTCTCCCGACTCCAGTTTGCTCATATCAAGAACTTCATTGACCAATTCCTGGAGAATATTGGAAGCCTCACGGATTTTCCCTCTGCATTCAGTCTGTCTCGACAGATCATCACGATAATAATCGCCCACATCAAGCATTCCACAGATTCCATTGATCGGTGTCCGGATATCATGGCTCATCCTCTGCAGGAATTCTGTCTTCGCCCGGTTCGCCGCATCAGCCTTTTCCGCTGCTTCCAGAAGGCTCTTTTGATACTTCTGTTCTTTTTCCTTTTCTATTTTGAGAATGTTTTTCTGTGATTTTCTGTAAAGCATCCACATTAATGCTATCACGATCAGATAGATGAACATACACATGATCACATTTGGCAGAAGCGACTGAAATATGATCGAATCCGGAACGTAAGCATAGATGTAATGGTCTCTCTGCTTCAACATAACGCCATGACACCGGACTCCATCGATCGTTAAGCCCATCATATGCTTACTGTCTGCATGATCTTTTAACTTCTGGATTACTTCATAATCGGTTGTGCTTTGTCCGATCAGCTTCGTATTGTTTGAAGCAATGATCACACCTTCGTCAGCCACGATGATCGTCCCATCGCTATCCTTCCGGTAGCCATTCAACAGACTCTGTATCGTAAGCGTATAATTCGTTGCATACTCTGCGGAAGTATAGTAATACGTCACTACAACTCCCGGTGCATCTTTTCTTGTGCAGGCAGCCATATCAATATAAGACCCGTCATTATGACTGATTCTCTTGGCATACACTTTTTCATCATAAATTGCTGTGTCCAGTACGATTTCATTCTCTGCGCATTCTTTTATTTCCGGCAATAAGCTTTCATTCGTACTGTATTCACATACTATAGTTCCATCTGTATCCAGAATCACGATTCCCGTCAGCCATAACTGCTCTGCACTTTCTTTCAGCAATTGATTATCCAGTGTTTTTTCATTCTCTGTTTCTGCAGCTATATTTTTGCTGACCTGCCTGGTTCCCTCAATGGCACGAAGCAGACTTTTGGATTCTGATGACTCGTTATAATGTGTATAGGTAGAACATTGTACTTTCACATAATTCACCGTATCCAAAAGCTCAGCCTCTTCCTTTTCTTTGTCTGCATTGCTGAAAAAACATACAGCCAGCACGACAAGACAAATCCCAACAGCTGTACTGATGATCCAGAATTTCTTTTCTGTTGGGGCAGATTTTTTATTCTTCTTCAAGCTGGTCCACCTCCAGATATTTTTCCGGGTTATCAAGATATTTTCCTATGATTTTTGCAGAAGTTCCGTCTTTCTTCATTTCCGCCATAGTCTGCTCCAGTTTCTCCGGCAGATCCCTGGTTTCATTTTTGGAAAAAGCGACTCCGATCCCGACTGTCATAAGTGGTTCATCCAGGATCCGGAATTTCGCATCATAGTCTTTCATATACTGTATAACTGATTCCTCGTGTGCACCTACTGCATCTGCATATCCCTTTCCAAGGAATGTATAGATCAGTTCCCTGTGTTCCAGACTGATCAGATTGCCGAGCTTTGGAATCCTGCTGTCTGTTCTTTGCAGAAAGATTCCTTCCGGTTTTGTTGTAGATTGTACGGCAAGCGTCTTTCCTTCCAGATCACTCAGGGTATAGATATCACTGTTCTCATTGACTGCAACCACCTGGTTACTGACCATATACGGACCGGCCCACTTATAGTCATCCAATCGTCCTTTCATGGAGAAACATCCCATAATGCAATCAATATCGCCGTTCTCTACCAATTCTTGCTTCCTCTCCCAGTCAATATTGACAATTTCTACGTCATAACCCATTCGACCAAATGCTTCCGTTGCCAGTTCAACATCAATTCCTGTCGGTACACCGTCTTCATTCAGATAATTATATGGGGGATAACTGTCGCTTCCAAGCGTTATAACCGGACGTTCTGCTGTGTCAGATGATTTATCTGTTTTTTCACAGCCGGAAAGTCCTATTACCAGACATGCCAGCAAAAGACCTGCGCTTATCACTCTCTTTATTTTCATATATTTTTTTCTCTTTCCTTTTCAAATAAAAATATGATAACTGTTCAGAGCCAGCCTCCAAAATACTACGCATTTTACACCTGTTTTATGAAATTTTGCTTGGCTCTGAACAGTTGCAAAATATGATTCTATTATATCTTGATATTATTCTGTATACAAGAAAAACCTGTTACTGTTCACCATATTGACATTCCTTTTACAGAGTGTCATAATACTTGCGGAGATAGTATTTGAAATACTACAAAACTATACTCTGACTGAATCACAACAATTTCATATTGAACAGTTACCCCGCCAGAATCGGCGGACAACGAGCTTATATTTATTTAAGACATAAAATAAGACTCAGGGAATACGAAGAATAGCAAAAGCATTTGCAGGGATTAGTATGCCTTGACGAATGCTTTTTTTTGTAAGGAGACCAATAAGAAATGACAGTTGAGATGTTAAAAGGAAAGATTCATCGTGCTACGGTAGTACAGGCCGAACTGGATTATGTCGGAAGTATTACTGTTGATGAAGACCTGCTGGAAGCAGCAGGAATTATGGAATATGAGAAAGTTCAGATCGTGGATGTAAATAACGGAAGCCGATTTGAAACTTATACGATCTGCGGCAAGCGCGGAAGCGGAATGATCTGCTTAAATGGTGCTGCGGCAAGATGCGTAAGTACTGGTGACAAGATCATTATCATGTGTTATGCACATTATGATTCTGAAGAAGCCAAAGAACATAAACCACAGGTTGTTTTTGTAGATGATGAGAATAAGATCAGCCGTGTTACAAACTATGAGAAACACGGATTGCTGAAAGATATGGCATAACTGCAAAAGTGATTGTAACCTATAAATGAAAATGAAATTTGTTGAATTCAGAACAAGAGGCTATCTCCTAATTTAGTTTTAAAAGGAGAACACCATGCAGGTAACAAAAACAGTAAAGGAAACAAGAGATTTAATTAAGAACTGGAAAAGAGAAGGGAAAACAATCGGTCTTGTACCGACAATGGGATTCCTTCATGAAGGACACGCAAGTCTGATCAAAAGATGCCGCGAAGAAAATGATATCGTTGTTGTATCTGATTTTGTAAACCCGACACAGTTTGGACCGACAGAAGATCTGGAAGCATATCCGAGAGATTTCAAACGTGACAGCGAACTCTGCGAGAGCCTTGGAGCCGATGTCATCTTTCATCCGGAACCGGAGGATATGTATCATGATCCACATGCCTTTGTAAGTATTGATACTTTATCAGATACACTGTGCGGTAAGACAAGACCAATCCATTTTAAAGGTGTATGTACCGTTGTTTCTAAGTTATTTAACATTGTAACACCGGACAGAGCCTATTTTGGTCAGAAAGATGCACAGCAGCTGGCAATCATCCGCAAAATGGTTCAGGATCTGAATTTTGATATCCAGATCGTAGGATGCCCGATCATCCGTGAAGAAGACGGACTTGCGAAATCATCCAGAAATACATATTTAAGTGAAGAAGAAAGAAAAGCCGCACTTTGTCTTTCAAGAGCTGTAAAAGCCGGTCAGGATACGATCTGCAAGGGAATCAAAGCAGAAGAAGTTTTAACAAAGATGCGTGAGATCATTGAAGCTGAACCTCTTGCAAAGATTGATTATGTATCTATGGTAGATGCACTGGATATGCAGCCGGTAGAGAGCGTAGAGAAAGATGTCCTGGTCGCTATGGCAGTTTACATCGGAAAAACCAGACTGATCGACAACTTTAGCTACGAGGTATAACATATGGAAAATGTGATGAAAAAAGTGGGGAAAGCCAGTTCTTTTCTTACAAAATACATTGGAATTATTATCATCTGCTTCTCCGTGATCGCATTTTTCTTGCGCGACGGATTCGCGTGGACAACCAATTATACTTCCATCTTTCTCGGGGTTGCCATGTTCGGTATGGGACTTACGATCAAGATGGACGATTTTAAAAGAGTCTTTTCAAGACCGAAAGAAATCGTGATCGGATTTGTGGCACAATACACGATCATGCCTGTTGTAGCATGGGGGTTATGCCAGCTGATGCATCTTCCGACAGATCTTGCACTTGGCGTTATTCTGGTCGGATGTTGTCCCGGCGGAACAGCAAGTAATGTAATTACATATATTGCCGGAGGTGATGTGGCACTCTCTGTTGGAATGACGATCACTTCCACACTTGCAGCCCCACTGATGACACCGTTATTAGTGTATCTACTTGCCGGCGCCTGGGTAGAAGTATCTTTCCTTGCAATGGTAATTTCTGTTGTGAAGGTTGTACTGATTCCGGTGCTTCTTGGTATTTTGATCAACTGGATCTTCGGAAAGCAGATTCAGAAAATATCAGAAGTACTTCCACTGATTTCTGTTGTATCCATCGTAATGATCATCAGTGGAATCGTATCTGTCAACGCAGAAAAGATCTTAAGCTGCGGTCTGCTTGTGCTTGGAGTTGTGGCACTTCACAATCTCTGTGGAATGGGAATCGGGCTTGGAGCCGCAAAGCTTTTACATATCGAATATGATAAAGCCACTGCGATTGCGATCGAAGTCGGAATGCAGAACAGCGGTCTTGCGATTTCTCTTGCAACAGCTAATTTTGCAGCCAATCCACTGGCAACGCTTCCGGGAGCGATCTTCAGTGTATGGCATAATATATCAGGCTCTTTATTCGCCGGGATCCGCAGAGGTGGAACTGGTACGAAAGAAGCTTGCCTGGAAGTAACTGAATAGATAAAAAGAAAACTCCTGTGATTTTGTAGATTCAAATCACAGGAGTTTTTCCTTTTCATTTATTATGCTATGTCTATTGATACCTGGCAATCGTCTCTTTCAATATCTGTGTATCAACCGGTTTTGCAATATGGGCATTCATGCCTGCATCCAGACTTGCCTGGACATCTTCCTGAAATGCATTCGCTGTCATTGCAATGATCGGAATACCTGCCTTTTCTTTATCTGCGAACTGACGGATCTGTTTTGTTGCCTGATATCCATCCATCTTCGGCATCTGAATATCCATAAGGATCAGATCATAAGTTCCTGCCGGCATCTGATCGATCTGATCCACGCACTGGACGCCATCCCAAACCCGGTCGATCAGCAATCCTTCCTTTTCTAAGACAGTCATTGTAATCTCTGCATTCAGATCGTTATCCTCTGCAAGTAAGATTCGTTTCACTTTTAACATTTTTTCAGACATATCTTGTTTTAAATTTGATTTCTTTTCCTCGCAAATCTCATCTGCAATTCTGTGCTGAAGAATCACTGTGAAACAGCTTCCCTTACCAGGTTCACTTTCTACTTCGATCGTTCCGCCCATCATATCAATCATTCGCTTCACAATCGACATCCCAAGTCCTGTTCCGCTGACTTTTCCGATCGTCGTGTTGCGTTCACGACTGAAGGCATCAAACATGAGCGGGATATAATCCTTACTCATACCGATACCGGTATCTGACACTTCTGTTTTGATCTTTACATATCCTTCTTTATCTCCCGGAAGTTCCTGTACTTTGATCGTCACAGTTCCACCATCCGGAGTATATTTCAGTGCGTTGCTTACAAGATTGCTCAGAATTTCTCTGATTTTCGTTCCGTCACACACAACATTCTTGTGCGTCACGTGCATTTCACTCTTAATCTGTATATTTTTTTCTTTTGCAGCTGATGCAAACACACCATCTACTTCTTCTAATATATCACCCATTCTTTCAACATTCTCATCGATTTCCATCTTGCCACTCTCAATGCGGGCCATATCAAGAACATTGTTGATAATGGATAACAAGAGCTTTCCTGACAACTCTATTTTCTTCTGATAATCCAACAACTTCGGATCTGTCAAACCTTCTTTCATCAACTGATTATATCCAAGGATAACATTCATTGGTGTACGGATATCATGCGACATATTATTCAGAAAGTTCGTCTTGGCTTTGTTTGCATTCTCCGCTTTTTCTGCTTCGATCCGCAATCTTTCATTCAATTCCCGCGTATCTTCCGCTGCCTTCTTTGCAACAGTTTCTGCTCTTCTGGATTCTCTTAAAAGTCCAAGGATCATTACGAGCACGATTGTAATTGCACCAAGACAGATTAGCGAAACTGTCCTCAAATTATCTTTTATAAAATCTGCAAATGTAACTTTCTCGGACTCTTTTACATACATAGAGATTGAACCCGTAAGCAGATTTTCAGGCATAACCTTCAATGTTTTATTTAAGACTGATAAAAGATACTTATTCCCACTGTTGACAGCAAAGCATGCCTGCTCCGGATTTGAAAGCGGAACTTTATAAAACTTATATTTACTGTTATATTCCTCTGCACTGCTGGAACTGTAGATCAGGAAGTCTGCCTCTCCTTTATCTACCAGTTCCGCCGCTGCAGCATTAGAATCGCATTCGATGATTTCCCACTGTGGATAATAATATTCAATATGTTTCTTTATAGAATAGGCATCTTTATCAAGAGCAACACGGTTGGACTCATTTTCATTGAAAGGATGCTTATTAGTAACAGCTGACAGATTATATGTCCAGATTGTGTCTGTACATGCAAACTGATATTCTTCCGCTATGTTCGGATGCTGATTAAAATGAAAGATCATATCTATTTCATTTTCTCGCAATGCCTGAATCAGTTCATCATAATCATCATATCCGACCAGTTGGAATTCCAGTTCATAATTTCCCAGACAGTCCGCAGCATATTGTATATAATCCGAGATTGCCCCACTAAACTTGCCATTTGACAGATCCATCGTACTGACTCCGGGATCACCATTCAGGAATCCCATCCGGATCGCACCGTGTTCTTCCAGCCAGGCCTTCTCTTCTTTTGAGATAACCGGTGCATAATTTATCGAAAAATATCTTTTATACAGCTCTGCGCTATAAAATGGCCGGTCTTCCTCCAATGCACGCATAGCACTGTCCAGATCTTCTTTTATGTCAGTACGTTCCTTATTGATCGCAAAATAGATCTCTGATTTCCCAATACAGCTAACGGTGGATATTCCCTGTCCTGCCCATGTCGATTCTTCGAGAGTAACAAAACAGTCGATTTCATGACTGGCCATCTTTTTCTCTACATCTGCCTTTCCACTTACATTTACATGTTCTGTTTCCAGTCCGTATTTTTGCTCCCATTCCGTCAGCATTTTTTCCGGCTGGCTTCCTTTTAGGACACCGATTTTCTTCCCATTCAGCATTTTCAGATCCGAGGATGAAATATCTGTATTGTTAAGATCTGCATATAGATAATACTTCTCTTCTCCCATAGGCTTATCAGAAAACAGCATTTCATCTGTACGTTCTTCCTGATATGAAATATCTCCTATAAGATCAATCTCACCATTCTGAAGCAGTTCAAAACAATTCTCCCATGAACATGGAACATACTCAAATTTCCACCCCGTATATCCGGCTAATGTCTCCAGCAATTCATAGCCATATCCTTTTCTTATGCCTTTCTCGTTAACGTAATTGAATGTGTCCTCAAAAGAGCCGACACGGACCACCTTATCTGATGTCTCATTCTCTGCTGCTTTTACCGGTATCGGAACACACACAAGCATATAGATTAAGAATATGCTCAGAATCATACATATACATTGTTTTGTTCTGGCACTTGTTAATGTATGGTTTTTTGCAGTTGTTTTTTTCATTAATTCCCCTGTTCCTTATGATTTGTTTAATCTCATATTCTACATTCATAATAATTATAACAGAATGCTCTTTTGTTTTCACTAAAAAAGAAAAGCAAACGAGGATAGTGAAACTACTTTCTCCATCCTCGTTTGCTTTTCTTTAATTTCCTAATACAACCGCTATCTTGATCTCTTTCTCTCCTGAGTTTGGAAGTTAATATATTCATATAAATCCAGCAACCCTTGTTGTTACTGGAAATTTTTTGTCAATCTTTTGTATTTTATATATAGCGTAATCTAATGTAATGTGTTATAATATTAAAAACGGATGTTTATCAGGAGGTGCACAATGACTATTCTGTTGTTTGGAGTTTCTAATATAGGAAAAACTGTAACCGGAGAATTATTGGCTCAAAAACTAAAATATGACTTTTATGACCTTGATGAGGAAATCAAAAAACTTTACAACACTACATTAGAGATTTTTGTTTCCACCGGAACATTGCAGGAGCGAGATAAAAAACGCTGCCAGCTTCTACGTTCTCTCGTTAAGAAAGCTGGAAACAAGGTCATTGCTGTCACCCCTTTGTCTTATGCCGGGCCCATTATTCCCATCATCAGTTCCCCTGACGTGTTTTCTGTTGAATTGTTGGATTCTCCCGAAAATATTTTTGAACGTTTGGTTTTCAGCGATGAAAACGATGTGATTTATCACGATGATGATTACAAGAATAAACACAAAAGTCACTATCTGAATGAAATCAAAAAGGATATCCACTGGTATGGTTCCGTTTATTCAAATATCCACAATAAATTTTATATGGCTGGAAGAACTCCCCAAGAAGTTGTGGATACACTGATTCGGGAATACTGCTTTAAGGGCACGGAGGTATCATAAACATGTATTTACGTAAAATCAAACGTCCACAAGGTATTTATCTTGCCATACAGGAAAGTTATTATGACAGTTCCTGTAAACAGAGCAGGACACGGACAATTCAAAGCCTCGGATATTTAGAAGAATTAAAAAAGAAGTATGATGATCCTATAGCATTCTTTACACAAAAAGCTGCAGATATGACGATCGAAAAGAAAAAGGAAAAATCCGTCTCCATTACGATTAACAAAAACGAAAAAATGAACACAGGAACAGATGATATCCGAAATGTAGGCTATGGAATTCTGAAACAGATTTATAAAGATTTAGAGATAGATAAGTTTTGGAACTGGAAAACAAGGAACCTTTCTGTTGAATTCAGTGTAGACCAAATCTTCCGGCTGTTGGTTTTTTCACGCATCCTTGCTCCTGCTTCCAAGAAAGGAACCTTTGATAACCGGACATTCTATTTTGAAGATTTCAGGGATTTTTCCCTTGATGATGTCTACCATGCACTGGACATTATCTGTGCGAATAATGAAGCTTTACAGAAATGGATTTTTGAGCACTCTGAACAGCTTTACAGCCGTGACCTTTCTGTTTCCTACTTTGACTGTACCAACTATTACTTTGACATCGGGCGTTCCGATATGGATACTCTGGATGAAAGCGGAAATCCAATTGATAAAGCAGGAAATCCGGTCAGTGCCAAATATAGAAAACGTGGTCCCGAAAAAAATCACCGTCCTGACCCCATTGTTGAAATGGGATTACTCATGGATCGCAATGGTATTCCTCTTGCATTTGACCTGTTTCCGGGAAATGAGTCAGAAAAGGTCCATATGAGGCCAATCATTAACCGTTTAAAAAGTGAATTTTCAGACACCCGCATCATCTTTGTTGCTGACAGAGGACTGAATACCTCGGATAACATTTACTATCTCAATGGCACGAATAAAGGAGATAACAACATACGTGACGGTTATGTTTACGGACAGTCCGTGAGAGGTGCAGATGCCCTGTTTAAAGAATGGGTTCTGTCCGGCGGATACCACAACGAAAAGATAACTGGAGAGGATGGAAAAGAAATTTGTTTCATTCATAAATCCAGAATACATCCCAAAGAGCTGCATGTAAATGTAACAAAACCCGGGCAAAAGAAGGCTTCCAAGAAAACGGTTCGTGTTGACCAAAAGCAGATGGTTTATTATTCTGAAAAATATGCAAAAAAACAGCGGGCTGACAGAGAAGTGATGATCCAGCGGGCAAAGGATTTGATTAAATATCCAAAGAAGTATGATAAAGTGACTTCTGCCGGTTCCGCTTCCTATGTAAAAAATATCGCTTTTGACAAAAATACAGGCGAGATTGTCGAGGGAAAAGCATTGGAACTGAATATGGAAAAGATAAATGAAGAAATGAAATATGACGGATACTATTCCATTGTTACAAGTGAGCTCAATATGTCTGATATGAAAATGAGGGATGTATACAGGGGTCTTGCACAAATAGAAGAAACCTTTAAAATATCAAAAAGTGAGTTTTCTTCCAGACCTGTCTATGTACGTACCAACGATCATATAGATGCCCACTTTACCACCTGCTTTACTTCGCTGGTACTGATTCGTCTTCTTCAGGCAAAACTGGAAAACAAATATCCTGTAACAAATATCATAACCGCATTAAAAAAGTATTGTTGTGTACCTCTTGATACGAATACTTATCAATTTACTTATTATGACCCTATTTTAGAAGCTTGCGGTAAAGCTTTTGATATAGACCTTAACAGCAAATACCGCACCAGGCAACAAATACAACGCCTTCTAAAATATTAAAAAAATTTTTTGCAATACCAAAATGGAGGTCATTACGCCATACAGAGAAATCGGCGCAGCCCAGTATTTTCAAGGGTTACGCCGTTTTTACTTCCAAACTCGAGATTATAACAGAATGCTCTTTTGTTTTCACTAAAAAAGAAAAGCAAACGAGGATAGTGAAACTACTTTCTCCATCCTCGTTTGCTTTTCTTTAATTTCCTAATACAACCGCTATCTTGATCTCTTTCTCTGTCTCACTAAGATCGAGTGTTCCTCCATCCTCTACTGTAACATGTACTTCATACAAGGTATCTTCCGACAACTTTTCTGGTATCTTTCCATCTTCTGTCTGGAGCTTCCACAGATCTTTCGAAACCTCTGTCAGCTTACCGTCTTTTCCATAAGCATACAGCTTAAAGTCATCCGTTTCACCTGCAAGCCCTTTCATTCGTATCGCCACAGTCGTACTCGGATGTACATTTTCTACCGTTATCGTATTCAGCCATCCTGCGACATTGCCCTGACCTCCGTCTTCCGTAAATTTTTTCTGCGTTAATATATTTCGCATTGCCTTGTCCAAATCTACTTTTCGGTAAGGCATTTCCGGAAGATATACGAACCGATCCTGCAGTCTGAGGAGCTCAAGATATCCGGTTGGACAGTATAATGCATTTCCACTGCTTCCTGCATACATACCGATCGCCATATTGTTATATCCCGGTTTGTCTGACACATCCATTGAAAATGCGGTCTCACCGGTCTCGAAATCGATCATGATAAACTGCCACATGCCACTGTCCATATCCTGAATATAACCGTAAATGTATCCTGTTGCGGTAGAAAGCTTCATCATCGATGTATCCCGGATATCATCTCTGCACCAGATACTCTTCATTTCATATCCATCATCTGTCTTGATCGTATCAACACGCTCAACTCCCGGCATGACCATTTTATTTCCTTTCTGCAGCCAGTTTACATCATAGATATTTTCATATGTCTGTACAGATGAATCGTTATCTGCGTCCGCAAGCTTCGCACTTCCTGCACCAAACCAGTTACATACAATTGTGCTGACTGTACCTTCACTGTTATCATATACGATTGCTGAATTTTCTACGGATACCTGCATTTCTTCCGGCAGCTCATCAATAACAGGCGTGCTTGCAACCTTTTCACCGGTCTTCATATCTAATGCCAGCAGATTCACCGGATTCTGATTATCGGTAAACATGACCAGATTGCTGGTTAGTGACGGCGAACATCCGCTCCCCCACGCCAGACCTCCTCCGGTCGTTTCATCACCTTCTTTGCTGTCTTTTGCCCCTGCACTTTCATATGGAGTACACCATTCGACCTGTACACCATTATCTGCTTTTAACAGATAGCAGTTCTGGTTTGTTAATATGACTGCGCCGTCTTTCGAAGAGGCAATTCCATTTTCTGCCCCTTCTCCAGGAGTTAATTCATATACAAATGTAGACGCTGTCAGATCAACCTCTTCTCCATTCAGAATTGTGTTGATCGCGTCTCTGGAAATGTATCCCATCGCACCTTGCTGCTGACGTTCCGGATAGATTCTGAATCCGCCGGTTGCAAACCAGAGATTTCCTTCATAGTCAAACACTACGGATAATAAATTCTGATCCAATGTCTTTCCGGTAATTGCCTCTGCCGCTGCTTTAATATCAATATCCAGCACTTTCTCAAATTCCGGCAGCACATTTCCTTCCTCGTCTGTTGCTTTTAACATAAGTACATGATTGTTGCTTGTCGGACACACGAGACGATTGCTTTCATCAACAAAGGAATAGGAACTTTGTATCACATATCCTCCACCGTCATGCTGTTTCGGTGAGAAATATCCGATCGTCTGTGTTTCTTCCGCATTGATATCACGGATTGCAAGTCCTCCCAGCAACGGAACAACTGAATGTCCATAATTGTCAAAAAATACCGCCGGAGACGCATTCGGATTCACCTTTTCATAAGAAACATTAATTTCCGGATAAATGCCAACAGGCAGTACTTCATCTGTTGAATCTGAATTATAACAATCATGGTGGATATTCGCATCATTTTTTGCCATATAAGGATTCTCATCAATTGCCTTTTTTGTAAGTGGTTTTATCGTTACGCCTGAGCTTACGCTTTCTGTTTTTGTCTGTTCCTGTTTCACCTCATCTGTCTTTGGTTCATTTGCTGAACAGCCTGATGTAATTGCAACTGCTGATATAATAAATGCTAAAAGAATTGTTCGCTTTTTCATATTATTCTGCCTCCTTTTATATTTTTATTATAAAAAAAGCGCTGTTATTTTCAATTCTTCTGGCACGAATCATGCTAAAATGGCACGAATTGTAAAAGACACCATCTCCTGACCGAATTACTTTCAGCCAGAGATGGTGTCTTTGTTATCCACATTCTTCTGTTAAATGAAATCTTTTTTCCACATTTATTCCATGTTTTTCACATTCCGGATGTGGATTTCCCATTACTTTTCACACTGCGTGCACTCAACAATAATTTCTCTTCATTTTTAAAAATTAATATATCCCTGCAGCCAGATCGTACCTTTGAACCGTCTTCCGATCTCCGGCTCTCCCATCACGGAATCTGCCGGAACACAGATATCAAATGTCAGTTCATTTACATTCAGACGCATCTGATACAATCTCACACCTGTCATTCTGTTAATCCGCTCTCTCACTGCCAGGATTTCTCCCATGATCGAATACATATCACATTCTGCTCCAAACGGCATGAAATACGTATCCACAATGGAAAACACATCCTCATTCGCCAATCTCTTTGACACCTTGGAATAGAGATCCATATCGTCAAATGTCAGCGTCTCGATTGCTGCCTGATCACCCTTGCGGGCTGCGTTCATCAATTCTCTTCTTGTATCTGATGCACGCTTTTCATTTAAAATCTGTTGCTCATTTTTATTGACCGGAAGCAGGATCATTCCACCTTGTGCCAATCCTGAAAATGTCACAGATGTCTGCACATCCTTTGCAAGACCAGCCTGTTTCTCCCGCATATATTCCACACCATTCTGCAGTGTGAAGATCAGACTGATTCCGATCTTGGAATCCTCGCAAAGACCAACATACTGTTCTTTCTCAATCTTTCTCTGCACATCGATTTCTGCATAAGTTGTAACTCCGCTTCCCTCAAAATACGGGAAATAATATGCAGCTTCAAAATGTTCCTCATCATCAAGTTCTCCGCAGAGTGTGATCCCCACATCCTGACCGAACTCTTTCTGGAATTCGCAGAAATCTTCGCCCGGTCTGTAGGATACAATTGTCTGATGTGTGAAATTCTCTTCTACTTCTTTTAAGAGCTTTTTCAGATCTTTTCTTGTTTGAATATTTTCAAATCCAATTGCTTTTAAATACTGATGCATATTTTATTTGCTTTATATTTCTTTATTTGTTCTTTGGTGTAATTTCTTTGTTTCCACCCATGTATGGCTGAAGAACTTCCGGAATTTTTACAGAACCATCTGCCTGAAGATTGTTCTCAAGGAACGCGATCAGCATTCTCGGTGGAGCAACAACTGTGTTGTTTAATGTATGAGCAAAGTAGCTTCCGTTCTCTCCTTTGATACGGATACCAAGTCTTCTTGCCTGGGCATCTCCTAAGTTAGAGCATGAACCAACCTCGAAGTACTTCTTCTGTCTTGGTGACCATGCTTCAACATCGATTGATTTAACCTTAAGATCAGCTAAATCTCCTGAACAGCACTCAAGTGTTCTTACCGGAATATCCATTGTTCTG
>OIYG01000730.1_pt1 | contig 29435 bp, 27 predicted proteins | sample 1587861 | NCBI WGS metagenome assembly OIYG01 (sample SAMN03283272) | human gut metagenome | biome: human-associated habitat; material: feces | host: Homo sapiens | place: Peru | collected 2012 | reverse complement strand
ATCTTATTAAATCTTCGTTTATTCCACCTAAAGAAATTCGTCAGTTAAGAGAACTATCTAGGTATAGAATCAAATTGATTGGCATGCGCTCTTCTGAACGTCTTAGATATCAAAATGCCATGACTGTTTCAAACATTGGTTTAGCATCAGTTTTAACAGACCCATTTGGTAAATCTGCTACAGCAATCATGAAAGAAGCTATGAATTCTAATACTATTGATGAAGAAAAGATTAAATCTTTACTTCAAAAATCTGCCAAAAAGAAGACTGAAGCAGTTCTTAAATCTTTGGAAGGGTCACATATCGAAACCGATCAAAAACTTAAGATGAATATCGCTATGTCTCATATGGAAGAACTTGATAAGCATATTGAAGAAGTAGAATTTGAAATGGCAAAACGTTGTATACCATATGCTCCTTTAATTGCATGTCTTATTAAAATACCAGGCATTTCTTATTTAGCTGCAATGACTATCATCGCCGAGATAGGTATAGATATGACTCAATTTGAAACAGACAAACAACTATCATGTTGGGCAGGATTAGCACCAGCAAACAATGAATCTGCGAATAAAAAGAAATCTGTTAGAGTATCTAAAGCTGGTTCTTATATTAAACCATTACTAGTGCAATGCGCTCTTTCAGCCATTAAATCCAATAGTGAACCATACTACAGAATCAAATACACAAATATTAAGAAACGTAGAGGTCATAAGAAGGCAATCATTGCCATAGCGCGCATGATGTTGGTCGCATCATACCATATACTTCTAACGGGAGAAGTATTTAATCCATCAGACTTAGAAGAAATTCACAAACCTAAAACTTCAAAGAACAAATTAACAGCAGAATCAGCCCTAGCTTTCCTTCAGGCACAAGGCTATGATGTATCTGCTATAAACTTAACAGTTTAAAACCTGTAACTTTTTATAAATTTTACAAGTTGAGGTTCTCAACCACTTTTTTTATGTCAAATTTCGTATTTAATTTTTACACTTAATTCTCCAATATCCCGTCTTCCTAGAACCAATTCTAGAAACTATACCATTCTTACATAAATCATTTAAATGCCTATGAACTGTTATCTCTGATTTATTCACAATGTTAGCTAATTCAGGAATCGTAATATACTTATTATTTTTAATAGAATTTATAATCATATCATCCAAGTTACTTATTCTATAATCTAATCTATTATCATTAATCATATTGATAGTCTTTCTATTAAATATGAAAGTAAAACCAAACTCATCATTAAAGTAACTATAATCAACATCATTAGATGCACAAAGACTAAAAGTTCTCTCAAAACCTGTACCAAAAGAATCAATGTAGCCAAACTTAAATAAAGTAGAGGCAATCAAAACATTTCTTATCTTACTGCCTACATTACCACTAGCGAATCTTTTAGGATCAATGTCCTTGATAATGCCACCTGGATTATAGATTTTCACATATGACTTAAATATAGAGAACTGATGATAATCACCTTCTATTCCATATGAACAATGAGCATAAGAATTAACCACAATCTCTCTTATGGCCCTTAGTGGAATCTCAGGAACATCCTCTCTTTGATAGCCAATAATATTAGACTTAAAAGTTATGTGATTTTGAATATAAGAAATTGTCTCTCTTATGCACTCGATAATATTCCCTCTAAACTCTTTAATTTCTCCAAATTCACTTCTACTATCAGTTGGAAAATTAGCTTCCTTAATAAGTAAAGGCTTATTATTACCAAATAGATACCAACCTGCATTATTTAATTTTCCATTTACACTCAACAAACCAAGCTTAGTCAATGCATCTTCAGCATTCTTATAAACATAATCCAGTCTTCCACTATCATTTGCCGTTCTTATACACTCAATCAACAAATCCTCATCTACGTCGTCGACACCATATTCGGTTTCTCTATTTTCCCACCTAGAATAATTAATCTCTTTATTCTCAAAGAAAAACTGAAGCTGATTATTAGACATCATCACATCCGCATCATTAATCCTAATATAATATCTTCCATATGCAGAATAAGGAGTATCATCCCCCTCTACTTCTACTTTAATTACTTCTCTATCATCCAAAATGACAGTATCAACATTAACCCTATTAGGCAAAGGCTTTAAATTATTTTGTATCTCATGCGAAACATCAGCAAGTGTCTTCTTGCCCACATCCAAACCCACTACCTTACCATCATCCCTTATCCCAAAATAGACAAGACCCTTATTTGATTTATTTAACATAGCACTCAATGAAATAATGCCTTCTTTTAATTGAGATAAAGATTTCTTTAATTCTACAACCTCAGTTTCAATAAACATAAAGCCTCCCTTCTTTTAAATATCTTATCATTTAACCTATCATTTATCTTAACATGATAAGTTATCACAGCCTTATTCTATCCTATAAACAATAAGAATTATTCCTATATTATTCCCATCTTTATCAATAAATGTGGAAAAGTAATTAAAAAGACTGGATAACCCAATCTTTAACTCTCTATTCGACTAAAGTCTTAATCCCAAAGACAAAATAAATGATATGGAAAAGCCATACAACACTTAAGACAACACAACCAGCAACAATGCCCTTTAGACCCATCATCACAAAACCAATGCTCATCAAGATAGTAACCGTAATCATGATTCTAACTTTAGCCTTAATAGTCATACCTCTTCCTGAGACAAAATCTTTTAGATTATCTTCATATAATTTAGTGCTCTTAAACCATCTATCAAGTTTTTCACTTGATCTTGCGAAACAAAAGGCAGCCATCATCAAAAACGGAAATGATGGAATTAGCGGTAAAGCTGCGCCAATAGCGCCCAACACTAAGCCTACACAACCAAGCACAATATATATTATTCTTTTCATTTATTTCTTCCTCTCTATCAAATGTCTTATCGCAATAATAGGATGATGAAACAACATCCTAGGACCAGAGAAACGCATTACTTCCTTTATCTTTTCTCTCATGTCTTTCTTGTAACAATGAACCTGACACTTTGAACAAAAAGTCTTAGTTTCCATAAAAGGACAACTATCCACCCTACTTCTTGCATATGCATCTAATTCTCTACATTCAGGGCACAACTCTTTACTTTTATGTTTCTTCTTACAATATAGCTCTATCATAAAAGAAACTAATTCCTTCTCCCTTTCTCTCTTTGATTCAATATCCATTAGCTCATTCTTCCACTTTCAACCGAATAACACTTATCCACAATAGACATCGTAGACTTACGATGAGACACAAGAAGAACCGTCTTAGACTCACATTCTTCCTTAATAGACTTTAAAATAACCGCCTCATTTAAACTATCCAAATTAGAAGTAGGCTCATCCAACAACATGAAATCCCCATCATGCAAGAAAGCTCTAGCCAAACCAAGACGCTGTCTTTCACCACCCGATAAAGTATCACCCAATTCTCCAACACTAGTATCATAACCATTTGGTAAAGACTCAATAAAATCATGAACTGAAGCCTTCTTACAAGCCTCTATCACTTCTTCCTTTGTCGCATCCAACTTAGCTATTCTTAAATTATTAATAATCGAATCATGAAACAAACACGTTTCCTGAGTAACATAACTTTCCATGTCCCTTAGGTTCTTTGTATTGATATCTTCAATATTCTTATTAGAAATATTAATACTACCCTTATCAACCTTCCAAAAACGCATAAACAACTTCAACAAAGTAGTCTTACCAGAACCCGACTTACCCATAATACCGATAATCTTTCCTTTAGGTACATTAATAGATAAGTTATTCAAGATATTCTCATCACCATAAGAAAACTCAACATTATTAGCGCTTGCACCATCAAAACTTACATCATCCTTACCAACAACATCCTCAAGCACAGGACTCTCTTCTAAGATATCCAAGACCCTATTGCCTGCGGCAAAAGTACTTTGTAACGTTGTACCTAAGGCTGATAAAGAAACACATGGACCAAAAGAACTCATCAAAGCCAAAGTAGCAATTACGCAGCCCTTAAAATCCACCAAATAAGCCGATACAAACAACATCATTAAGTCAAAAGACAAAATAACGGTATTAGTAAGAGCCATATTCTTGCCAACATTAGACTTCATTTCTTTATCAGTATCTAATAAAGAATCAGTCATTTCATCCATCTGCTTTACTCTATTATTCATTTGATTATATTGAATAGTCTCATTTAAACCTCTTAAACTATCTAACACAAAAGCCGATAAATTACCTGCTTTATTACGATATTTGATTCCAACATCACCACTTCTTCTTGAAGCCAACAAAGGTAAGACAACCCCCACTGTTATATAAGCCATCAAAGCTAATAAACCTAATAAAATATGGATTCTACCAATAAAAATTATCATCACCACACAAAACAAGAAAGCGATACAAATAGGCGAAATAGTATGGGCATAAAACACTTCCAACAATTCAATATCCGAAGTAATAATCGAAATCAAATTGCCCTTATCCTTACCATCTAACTTAGCAGGACACAAGCGTCTTAAAGCAGTAAAGACCTTATCTCTTATTAAAGCCAATAATTTAAACGCAATATAATGGTTACAAGTTTGTTCACCATATCTTAAGAAACCTCTAATTAAGGCAATTATAATCAAGATTGTAAACAAAATCTTTAAACTATATTCCCCTACAATGGCATAGCCACCAATAATCGTAATAAAAGTAGCACATAGATTACCTAACAAACCAAGTATAATAGCCAGAATCATATAGCCAGTTAGCGGTCTTACTAAGCCAACTAGCTCTCTCATTACCCTAAAACCACTTCTTTTCATGACTATTTTCCTCCTACATACTTCTCTAACTCTTGTTGAGAAGTCCACAAATTCTTATAAACACCATTCTTCTTTAATAAGTCTTCATGCTTACCATATTCAACAACACTACCCTTGTCTAAAACATAAATGTTATCAGCATTCTCTACATTAGCTAAACGATGAGAAATTAATATAACCGTCTTAGTCTTAGCCAAATTATGAATCTCTTTCATGATGTCATTCTCACTTTCCACATCAATATTAGAAGTAGCCTCATCAAAGATATAAACTCTAGAATCATGTAATAATGCACGAGCTAATGCCAAACGTTGACATTGACCGCCTGACAAATTACTACCCTTTTCATTCAACATGGTATCCAAACCGCCTTCTTCTTTTAAGAAAGAAGCTAAATTAACTCTCTCTAAAACCTTCCACAATGTTTGTTCATCACACTTTGGATTAGCCAACAACAAATTATCCATAACACTGCCCTTAAAAATATAAGAAGCATGAGAAATATAAGTGATAGTATCCATTAAACTCGCTTCAGCAATTTCCTTTAAAGAAACACCACCAACACTAACATCACCAAAATAACCCTTATTCCTACCAACCAGTATTCCAGCCAAAGTAGACTTACCACAACCTGATTCGCCCACAATAGCTGTAAAACTGCCCATTGGAAAAGACATACTAACATCATGTAATATTTCTCTACTTACATCATATGAGAAGTTAAGATGTTCTATTTTGATTGAATAATCATTTTCAATAACTTTACCACCAACATCATCCACCTTTAGATCCAACAACCTAAAAATCTTCTCAGAAGCAGCCATACCATTCATCGCAATATGAAAATAAGAACCCAACATTCTCATAGGCAAGAAGAAATCGGCTGCCAACAAAATAATTAATAGACAACCACTTAAATCAACATTACCCGCTCTATATTGAGTTATCGAAAGAATAACACCCAAAGCCGCACCACCATAAGCCACTATATCCATAATAGTGATGGAATTAAGTTGCATCGTTAAAACCTTCATTGTAATTTTTCTAAAACGCTCACTCTGTTTTTTCATCTCTTGATGCTTATACTCATCGGCCCCGTAAATCTTAGAAGTGGTTAAACCCTGTAGATTCTCCAAGAAAGTATCGCCTAATTCACTATATTGGTCCCAATATCTTGCTAGCAACTTCTTTGCCCACTTTTGAATAATCACAATTGTGATTGGAATTAATGGTACACACACGAGTAAGACAACAGCACTAGGCACATTCACAAAACACAAAACAACAAATAGTGTCAAAGGTGCCAACATCGCATAAAAGAATTGAGGCAAATAAGAACCAAAATAAGTCTCTAATTGATCAACACCCTCAACAGCTACCTGCACTATCTCTGATGTGTTTACTTTCTCTTTATAAGATGACCCCAAATGATATAATTTCTCAAAAATCATTTCCCTTAATTTCTTCTTCACGGACATGGAAGATAAATATGATAACTTACTAGAAATATTTGTGCATATATAACGTATTACTAAAGCTATTATTGACACAAATAAGGTAATCATCATTTGTCTTGCATCCTTTAAATTGCCCAACATTATCGCTATTTCATACATCAAAAGAATATTAGCCAACAAAGATATCCATTGACACAGTACATTCCCAAAGATATATTTCTTACTCTCACTTACAGTATTAACTAGTCTTTTATTTATCATAAACTTTCCCTCTAGTTAGCATAGGCCAATTAATAGTCTTAAAAAAAGCTAACCTAAGTTAGCATATGTTAACTGTATATAGTTAAGCACCTCTAACTAAAAAAGTCAACCTTCTACAAGTATCTTGTCGCGGTTAAGCAATTTTGGTCACTTCTTGATTAAGAGAAAATGTCGCTTCTAGTTAATCGTTAATCATATATCATGACACTTACGATTCAATAAAATGTTATAAAGTGACTTATTTAAATGAATTGTTTCATACAACTCTTCAAAAAACTAGAATTAGTCTTTTTATGTCCCCATTCTACCTTTATTTTTTCATTAACTGTCAGAGATGGTATTTATAGATATAATTAATACAGTAATTGATTATTGAGATTAATTATTTCAACAATAATCAATAATAGTATTGATATCATTATTACTATTTTTTTGTTTTCAAGAAAATTATTAAATAAATTAGTTTTGCCAAAGAAATGTGCTATTAAATAAAATATAAAACCAATAAAAAAGATTATTCCTAAAAAATTATATTTAAGACTAGATTTTATATCAAATTTCAATAAAGATAACACAGAACGTGTTAAACCACAACCAGGACATGGAATATTAAACAAATTAAAAAAGGGACAAACCCTAATATCTAACAAATTAAATATAATTGAAATAGTCCCTAATATAATTAAATCTAGGAAAATACCTTTCCTTTTCATTTTTAAATAATCATTGAAATTGCAGCTAGATTATTTTCTTTAACTTTTTTACTAATTGTAAACCAGTCAATAATCGTTAAAACGCCACAGCAACCACAAGTCAATAACTTTAAAATTCCCATGCCAGTATCGCCAATCATAAATCTGTCGACACCAAGTGTACCTAGAAATATTGAAATCAATAATAAAGTAGTAGGATCCTTTAATTCACAAGATTGAACAGCAACTAAAGAATCATCTGAAGCTTTTTCAAGCTTTTGACGAATAACGGGAATTGCACTTGCTTCAAAATATTTAGCATTTGCAGTTAGATATAAATCTATTTGTTGTTTTTCCATAATAGTTTCCCCCTAATAACTCAATTATATATATATATATAAGTCAAGTATTAACACGAAACACTTTCAACACTTTCAACAAGTATCTTGTGCTTAAGCGTATAGTTTAACCAAAGTGTCAACACAATACCCTTCAAACTAGCTGAAATAGAACATGTCCACCAGATACCATCCAAGCCCATTGATTGTTGTAGGATATAAGCCAAAGGAATTCTTAGAGCAGTTAAACTAACACCAACCAAAGAAGGCGGTAATGTAATACCAAGTCCATTAAAAACACCGGCTGAAGTATATTCGTTCACATTAAATAATTGAGAGAAACCTAAAATTCTTAAATAAGAAGCACCAATCTCAATAACATCCTTTTCTCTAATAAAAATAGAAATAATTTGTTTTGGGAACAACACCAAAACAAGAGTACAGAAAGTTCCCCAGACAATACCAATACCCTCAATTGTCTTCTTGCCATTGGCAATACGATCCTTTTTCTTAGCACCATAGTTTTGAGCTATAAAGGCATTACCAGCACTAGAAAAGCCTTCTGCCGCAACATAAGTAATCGATTCAATTTGTGTACCAATCTTTTGAGCCGAAATAGCCGCATCACCAAATGATGTGATAAATCTAGACATAACCATCGTAATAACTGAAAACGCAATATTCTCAAGTCCTGTTGGTAAGCCAATCTTAGTAATATCTTTATAATAATAGCTATCTTGTTTCTTCAAAATCGGAATCGAAATAATAAATTCGTCCTTAGAAGCTATATAAAAATTCATAACCAAAGAAACAGACTGGGCAATAATGGTCGCAATAGCAGCACCCTTTACACCCATACCAAATTTAAAAATTAATATTGGATCTAAAACTATATTAGTAAACAAACCTGCCGCATTAATCACAAAAGGTGTTCTAGAATCACCCCTAGCATTATGAATACCCGAGAACATATTATTAAAGAAAGACACTAATAGAAAGATTGAACAAACAACCATATAATCAATAGAATCTTTAATCATTGTCTTAGACTCTAGTCCAAAGGCATTAATATAGGCATCAGCCCCTAGTGTTCCAACAATTGATAAAAACAAGCCTTCTAATAAGATTAATTGAAAGCCAGCTGATGCATAACTTAAGGCTCTTTTTCTATCTCCTGCACCCAACGATTGTCCAACTCTAACTTGAGTTCCTGTTCTATTAATGACAACCACACCAAACGCAAACCATGTAAACATGCCAGCCATACCAGCAGCTGTTACCGCATCAGCAGAAAGTCTACCAAGCCATACCATATCAGCTAAATTATAGGCTGTATTCAAAACTCCCTGTGCCATCATTGGAGCCGACAAGAAAAGGATCGTTTTTAATATATTTCCATTTAATAAATCTTCTCTTTTAGTTCTCATATCCACCATTGTATTACCTTTATTCGATATTTCCTATATACTTGATAGTAGCGGAGGTAAATCAATGAATTTACATTATGATCATTATAAAGAAACAGTACTAGATACTGTAATCAAAGAAGAAAAAGACGGCTACTATACCTTTGAAGATACTGTCTTCTTTGGTGAAAAAGGCGGTATGCCAAGTGACAAAGGAACTATTAATGGTTTAGAAGTATTAGATTTAAAGTGGGAAGGAGATACCCTTTACCATAAGGTTGATGGAACACTATCTAATCCAATCCACATGGAAGTTGATTTCTTGACAAGACACAATAATACAATTGTTCACTCAGCTATCCATCTAATCCATGGCTTTATGGTAAAACACAATCTACCATATGATGCCTTTGGAGCTAACCTAGATAATATTTGGTATGAAATTAATACTAAGGTAGAAGAAGAAACACTTGTGGAACTTGAACAATATGTAAGACAAGCTATCTTAGATTCTGTTGATGTTGAAATATCTTATATTGATGGTAAGGATTATGAAGATGAATTCTTTAAACAATTTGATACTTTAAGAATTGTTAAGATTGGTGATTATGACAGCCAACCATGTAGTACACCACATGTAGATAACACAAGAGAAATTGGCTCATTCTCAATTCTATCTTATGAAAAATCATCACGTGGTATTAGACTACAGGCTGCCATTGGTTCTGCAAGCGATAGTAAGTTAAAGAATGTCTATGATGAATACAAGAAAACAATTGTTGCGATTAATCCTGGTAAGGATAAATTAAGTGATGCAGCTAAGAATTTAGTTGATAATAATAAAGCGCTAAAGAAAGAAATCACCGATTTAAAGAAAGAACTATTAACATATAAGACTAAAGCTTATATTAGTTCAACAGATAAGATCATTACCATCCATGAAGATAGCTCTTTATTAAGAGATATCGCAATGGCCCTAGTAAAAGAAATAGACGACAATCGCTTCTTAATCAGTGAAAAAGATGCAACGCTAGCTATCATTTCACACAATAATAAAGCACGTGATATCTTCAATAATATTAAAGATGAGCTACAGCTAAGTGGTGGTGGCGCACCTTTCTGTGTATGTGTGACATCAAGTTTAAGTCATGATGAATTATTAGAAAAGTTAAAGGAGAAAACAAATGAACTTACATTATGATCATTACAAAGAAACAGTGCTAGATACTGTAATTAAGGAAGAAAAAGATGGTTACTACTGTTTTGAAGATACAATATTCTATGGTGAAAAAGGTGGTATGCCAAGTGATAAAGGAACTATTAATGGCTTAGAAGTATTAGATTTAAAGTGGGACGGTGATACTTTATATCACAAAGTAAATGGCGAACTATCTAATCCAATCCATATGGAAGTTGACTTATTCACACGTCATACTAACACAATCGTACAATCAGCTTTACATATTGCGGATGGTTTCTGTGTTAAACACAATTTCCCATTAGGATCAATTGGAACTAATCACGATAATATCTGGTATGAAATTAATACTGAAGTAGATGATAAGACTTTGGATGAACTTGAACAATATGTAAGACAAGCTATCTTAGATTCAATCGATGTTGAAATCTCTTATGTTGCAGGTAAGGACTATGGTGATGAACACTATGCACATTTTGATACAGTAAGAATTATTAAGATAGGTGATTATGATAAACAGCCATGTGGTACTTTACATGTAAACAATACTTCTGAAATTGGTTCTTTCTCAATTCTATCTCATGAGAAAACTTCTCGTGGTACAAGACTACATTGCGCAATCGGTATGACAAGTGCCGATCATTTAAAAGAAGTATATGATGAATATAGAAAAACCGCAGTAGTCATCAATCCTGGTAAAGATAAATTAAGTGATGTTGCCAAGACTCTAGTTGAAAACAATAAAGCTCTTAAGAAAGAATTAGCTGATTTAAAGAAAGAGTTATTACAATTCCAGGCAAAGGCTTATACTAGCTCAACTGATAAAGTAATTACCATCCATGAAGATAGCTCTCTTTTGAGAGATATCGCAATGGCCCTAGTTAAAGAAATAAGTGATGATCGTTTCCTAATTAGCGAAAAGGATTCATCACTCGCAATTATCTCTCATGATAATAAATCACGTGATATCTTCAATAGTTTAAAAGATGAACTACAACTAAATGGTGGCGGTGCTCCATTCTGTGTAACTGCATCTTCTAAATTAAGTCATGATGAACTATTAGAAAAGTTAAACAACCTATAAAACTAACAAAGGGGCATTCGCCCCTTTTGTGTTATAAACTATATTCCTTTTCCTTCTACATTAATGTATGTTGGAACTTCGCTAATCTTTGGAATTTCTTCACTAAATTCAGCACATGATAATTCGATTGTATCAGTATGATAAGTAACCACATATTCCTCATCACCAAACTTAACATCATACTTATTAGAATCACCGATTCTCTTTAAAGTGCCCTCTTCCAATTCGCCAAATTGAACGTATCTTTGTGCCTTACCATCCTGTGTAAATACAAAATGAACACATTCACTTGGCATATTCATTGAGAAGGTACCCACAATAACACCTGGATTATTGTATTTATTAAAATCATCCTTCTCTTTCCACAACAAAGACAATACAGTCAAAAGACCAACGCATAAGCATGAAACTACAATTATTGAGATCTTCTTTTTCATTGATTCGCCCTCCTCTTATTTATATTTTTATTTTAACAAAAAAATGCAGAAACAATACTTTTAGAAAAACGGGGCAATTTGATATCTAAATATTGAGAAAAACGGGGCAAAACTATGCTCAAAAATCATGGAAAACGGGGCAAAATGATGTATTATAAAGAAAAAGGAGCATTTAAGATGAAAAGACAATATGAAGATAAGATTCAAAATTGGATAAACGATAGTAAAAAAGCCTTACTTATATATGGTGCAAGACAAGTTGGCAAAACTTATCTAATAAGAGAAATGCTGAAGAAAAATAATATTTCTTATTTTGAGGTTAACTTCCAAGAAAGAGAAGATATCTTAAATGCGATTAAAGATTTAAGTAATGCTGAAGATATTTCGATGAAATTAGCACTGTATTCTGATATCCCGCTAATAGAAGGCGAATCAGTTATCTTTTTAGATGAGGTGCAACTATATCCTGAAATAATCACTAAAATTAAATTTTTAGTTGATGAAGGAAAATATAGATATATTCTAAGTGGTTCTAACTTAGGTGTTGAATTAAAGGGCATAAAGAGTATTCCTGTTGGCTATGTGGATATGTTTCAAATGTTCCCCATGAACTTATTCGAATTTGTTAATGCAATCGGAATTAACGATACTACAATCAAATATTTAAAAGATTGTTTTGAAAAATTAGAACCAGTTGATGAAATAATTCATAAACGTATGCTTAATGCCTTTTATTATTATCTAATTTGTGGTGGTATGCCCTATGTTGTTGATACTTTTGTCAAAACAAGGAATTTACGTGAAGTTCGCGATGAACAGCAGAATATCATAAGACAATACAAAGCTGATTTCATCAAATATGAAAATGATGATAAGAAGCTAAAAATCATTTCAATCTTTGATTCTATTCCAGCTCAACTTAATCAACAAAATAGAAGATTTGTGTTTACACAATTAGACAAAGAATTAAAGTTTGATCGTTACGAAAACAGTTTCTTATGGCTTAAGGATGCTGCAGTGGCTATACCTATTTACATTGCGAATGAACCGAAAGCTCCATTAATCCTTTCGAAGTCTACAAACCAATTTAAGTTATTTATGTCTGATGTCGGCTTATTAACATCATGTTACCCAGACTATGTTAGTAAAGAACTTCTTGATATGAATCCTGATTACGAAATTAATAATGGTGCATTATTTGAAAATTATATTGCGGAAGAGCTAATAAGCAACAATATCACACCATATTATTTTAAGAACAAGAACATTGGAGAAATCGACTTTATGATGGAATACGACAATCAAATCATTCCACTTGAAATTAAATCAGGTAAAGATTATAAGCTTCATAAGGCATTAGATAATTTATTAAACACTAGAGAATATTCTATTAAGAAAGCTTATATTCTATCTCCTTCTAATATAGAGGTTGATGATAAAAACATCTATCTACCTATCTATATGACAGGACTATTTGGTAAAAATAAGACTGAAGATATCATCATCAATCTTAATATCTAGCAATCAAGGCAATCATGAATTGCCTTTTTAAATTAAAAAGCTCTAAAACCTAAGAGTTCTAGAGCACAAATAACTATTTGGTGGAGATGAGGGGGATTGAACCCCTGTCCAAGAATAGTCCCACATTTAGATTTCTACAGTTTAGTTTAGTTTTTAATAAGACAATACAAACGACCTAAACTACCAAGTATTGAATTTGCCTTTTCGGTTTTCGGATTGAAAGATAAGGCTAACTTTCTTCACCTAGTTTGTGTTTACGACTGATTGCTACAAGCTTTACAATCAGAAGCTGCTTTGGGAGCTAACGTCGCTCAACCGATTAAGCAAATGCTAATTCGTTATTGCCGAATAATTTTGTTTGGTTATAAGGTAACCACTCCACTGCAATCCAAATCCAACATAAACCTGTCGAAACCAAGACATCCCCATGTTTTATTTGTATTCTAAATTATACACTTTTAACACGTTAACGCAATAGGCTTTGAATACTCTAATTGGAAGGCTAATATAAAAATATATGAAATAGGATAATATAGAAACATACTAAACATATAAAATTATTGTTATCTTGTAATATTTCAACATAGATTTTTTTACATACTAAGAAAAAGTAAATTCTATTTCAAACAGCAAATAGCAAGTGATAATGTTGTGCTACTTTCATCCAAAAGGCAACATTTTTATTCTTTTCATGGTATATTATAAGTGAAGCTAAACATTCGGTGCTTCACTACCGTTAAATGAGAAGATAAACATTCGGTGCTTCACTACCGTTAAATGAGAAGAAAAACAGTTTAGTTTCAAATGAGGACTGGTCCTCATTTTTTTTAGGAGGAATAGTTGTGGACAAAGAATTGTCGTTTTATATAATTGATGAGAAATATGTAAAATATCTTCAAGATAAAGAATTAGAAAAAAGAGGTTTTACAAAAGTTTCAAACACATTTAATCTTTTATACCTACACAAAAAATGTTATGTAGGTATAATCTTCGAAATTAATGGTTTTAAATATCTTGCCCCATTAACTCATCCCAAAACTCATTACGAAGAAAATAAACAATTTTTTAATAGAATCTCAACACCAATAAACATAACTACCGGTGAAAAGACTAAGTATTTTGGCAGAATAATGTATAGTTATATGATACCTGTTCCAACTGATGACCTCATTGAAGAGATAATCATTAACGATGTTGATGATTATGGATATAGAATGTTATTATTAACGCAATATTTTTTCATAAATGACAAAAAAGTAAAAGATTCGATATATTTAAAAGCAAGCATGTTATATAAAAAGGTTTGTAATAATCCTAATCATTATTTGTCAAAAGTATGTTGTGACTTTAAATATTTAGAAGATATTTCTAAAGACTATACTGATCAAAAATAACCATAATTAAAAGGAGTTTAACGTTACTCCTTTTAATTTACAAATACATTTTATTTTTATTACTTTTTTATCTTTCTTCCCTAAAGTAAGACACACCTAAATGACCTGGTGCTTGATTCTCCTTCTTCTTCTTGGCAGAAACCACACACAATACTACAATAGTAACAATATAAGGCAACATCTTATAAAGATTTTGAAGATAAGTAACTCTTTCTACCTTCAAGACATCAGCCAAAGCCCTAGAGATTTCAGCAGGAATATAAATATAAGCCCAGTAGCACAAGCCAAACAAGTAAGCACCCCAGGTAGCATTTTTAGGCTTCCAAGAAGTAAAAATTACAAGGGCAACAGCCAACCAACCCAAAGCTTCAATAGTATTATCATTAGCCCATGTTCCTTGGATATAGTCCATTACATAAAACAAACCACCAAGACCACAAATAGCACCACCAACAATAGAAGCTAAATACTTATACTTAGTAACATTAATACCAGCCGCATCAGCAGTAGCTGGATTCTCACCAACTGCCCTTAAATTTAATCCAGTTCTTGTCTTTGTTAAGAAATAATTAGCCACAAAAGCCAAAACTAAACAGAAATAAGCCATCCAACCATAATTCAAGAATAAAGAACCAAATAGCCCTAACTTACCTGAAATAAATGGTAAACGTAATTTAAACACATTGGCAGTAGTAGCTACTGAAATGGAACCAACACCACCTGACAGTTTCATCAAAGAGCCACCAAAGAAATTAGCGATACCAGTTCCAAAAATAGTAAGTGTTAAACCAGTAACATTTTGATTAGCCTTTAAAGTAACAGTCAAGAAACTATAAATCAAACTACCCAAGGCACTAGCTAAGATGGCACACAATAATGCACAAATCATACCAATGGTACCATTAGGCGTAGCAGTACTGCTCTCATAAATAAAAGCACCAGTCAAAGCACCAATACCACCTAGCTGCATAATACCTGGAACACCCAAATTCAAATTACCAGCCTTTTGATTGATAGTCTCACCAATACAACCAAACATAATAACAGTTCCAAAAGTAATGGCTGAAACAACCCAAGAAATTAATTGTGCACTAGTCATTATGCTTCCTCCTTATGTGAATGCTTAACAAACTTATAATTGACAAAGAATTCAGATCCTAAAATAAAGAACAAAATAATACCTGTAATAATATTAGAAGCATATTCATTTAAGCCAAAGTCAGAGGCAATTTGAGAAGCACCCTTATTCAAGAACACTATCAACAATGAAATAAAGGCCATAGACAAGATATTAAACTTAGCCAACCAACATACGATAATCGCTGTAAAACCTCTACCGCCTGCAGTTTGTTTAGAAATAGTATGAGACATACCAGCTACCTCTACAAAACCTGCAATACCGGCAATACCACCAGACAATAAGACAGTTCTAATAATTGTATTCTTTACATTAATACCTGCATACTTAGCAGTAGCCTCAGATTCACCAACTACAGCCAATTCAAAACCATGTTTAGAATATTTTAAATAAATATAAACAAGAACCGAGATCAATAATACAATAATTACATTCAACAAATATTGATACTCACCAATAGACATAAACCAACCACCATGAGTATTCATATTAATAATACCTACCGAATGGGCTTGTTTCTTATCCCAGAAGTCAACGAAGAATTCTACTAATTGAATCGCAACATAATTCATCATCAAAGTAAACAAAGTTTCATTGGTATTATACTTAGCCTTAAAATAAGCAGGCAAGAAAGACCACAAAGCACCACAAATTGCTGAAGTAATTAACATAATTAATAATAATACTGGAGTAGAAATAGTATTACCATAATTAATCATCAAAGCAGCAGTAACCAAACCACCAATTAAAACTTGACCCTCTGCACCACAGTTCCAGAATCTCATTTTAAAAGCTGGAGTAAGTGACACTGCCACTAGTAACAAGAACACAGCATCTCTAATAGTAATCCAGAATCTTCTAGAAGTACCAAAGGCACCCTTATACATAGAAGCATAAACAGAAATAGGATCTAGCTTAGTCACAAAATATAAGAATAAAGCTGAAACAATTAATGAAAGAATAACCGCAATAGCCTTAATCAAAATAGTTTGCCAAAGAGGACTATCATCTTTTTTACTAATTGTAAATTTAGGTTCCTTAGCCATTATGCCTCCTTTAGATTGGTCATCAAATAACCAAGCTCTTCCTTACTACACTTACGGCCATCCAAGATACCATTGACATGACCATCACACATTACAAGAATTCTATCGCAAAGTGCCAACAATACATCTAGGTCCTCACCTACATAAATTACTGCCACACCCTTTTTCTTCTCTTCATTTAACAAATTATAAATTGTATAAGAAGTATTAATATCCAAACCCCTTACCGCATAAGCAGTCATAAGTACCGTAGGTTTTGCGGCTACTTCTCTACCAACTAAAACCTTTTGAATATTACCACCAGACAATCTACGTAGTGGATATTCTAAAGATGGTGTCTTAACATCCAAATCATTCATAATCTTTTGAGCCATCTCGGTAGGCTTTTTTGTATGCAAGAAAGGCCCAGAACCCTTCTTATATCTCTTCAACAAGACATTCTCAGTCATGCCCATATTACCAACAAGACCCATACCCAATCTATCTTCAGGCACAAAAGCCAAGTGCAAGCCAAAGCCTCTAATCTTCTCAGTAGACAAGCCAACTAATTGATGATCACCATGAGCAGTAGAATGATAAATTACTGAAGAATCATCATCAGCCTTAGTCAAACCTATTATTGCCTCCAATAATTCCTTTTGACCACAACCCGAGATACCAGCTATACCCATAATCTCACCAGAATATAAGTCAAACGTAGCATCATTAACAACCTTTTTGCCATCATTATTAGTAACTGTTAAATGAGCTACCTCTAATCTTTTCTCTTTATGTTCAATTAAATCACGATTGATATTAAGCTCTACCTTTTGACCTACCATCATCTCGGTTAATAATTGTTCAGTGGCATCCTTAGTATCAACAGTACCCACATATTCACCTTTTCTTAAAATTGTTACCCTATCAGAAACCTCAAGAACCTCATTCAACTTATGAGTAATAATAACAACAGCCTTGCCATCATCCCTCATATTCTTAATGACATTAAACAATTTTCTTGTCTCTTGTGGAGTTAATACAGCCGTAGGTTCATCTAGAATAAGCACCTCAGCACCACGATATAAGGTCTTAACAATCTCTAATGTTTGTTTCTCTGACACTGACATATCATAGACTTTTGCGTCTAGATTTAATTCAAAACCATACTTATTACAAATTTCTTCTACCTTGCTTCTTACTTCCTTAGCATCTAATTTACTAGGAAGACCAAGTAGAATATTTTCTAGGGCAGAAAAAACATCAATCAACTTAAAGTGTTGATGCACCATACCGATGCCCAAATGATACGCATCACTAGGAGAAGTAATACTAACTTCTTTGCCATCAAAAAAGATTTGACCAGAGTCAGGATAATAAATGCCTGCAAGCATATTCATAAGAGTAGTCTTACCAGAACCATTCTCTCCCAACAAAGAAAGTATTTCTTTATGTCTGATATTCATTGTGACATTACTATTTGCCACAACCTTATCACCAAATGTCTTAGTGATATTCACCATTTCAATTGCGTTTTGCATAAAACCTCCAAAAAAAGCTACAGGTCACAAACGGGCCTGTAGCTAAGATATTTAATTAATTATTCACCTAAAGCAGTGATACCATCAATCAATTGAGCATTAGGGAAGTATGGAGCACTTCTAAATTCTGATTCATGGAAGTATCCATCAGCCACACCCTCTGTTTCAGGAACAAAGTCAGCATCAACATCACCCAACATACTAGTAGGATTAACACCATCAATTGTGAAAGTTGTTGTATCAAATACATGAAACTTGCCAGAAGCGATATCATCTTCAACAGCCTTAACAGCATCAGCAGTACCCTCAGCACAAGAAGTACCTAAGTCAGTAATACCAACTGCATTAGAAGCGAAACCATCACTCCAGTCAGTATCCATTTCAGTCTTATTTAATAAGCAAGAGAATGCATATTCATAGAATACTTCCCAGTTATTAGTAGCACTAGTTAATGCTGCAGTAGGAGCAACATCTAACATAGAAATGTTATAACCTACTTCATAAGCATTGAAACCATACTTGTTAGAATCGTTGTTGTTTTGAACTGTACTTGGAGCACCAGTTGTATCAGCATGTTGAGAAATAATTACACAACCTCTAGACATTAAATCATCCGCAACTGTACCCTCAGCAGTTAAATCAGCCCAAGAGTTAGTGTATTCAACATACATATGTACGTTTTCATAAACTGACTTAACACCCAAATAGAAAGCAGTGAAACCAGAAACAACTTCTGAATATGGATATGCACCAACATAACCAAGCTTAACTTCACCATCTTCATTATAGTTAGCAGGGACTAGTTCACCCTTTTCATCTAATTCCTTTAATTTTAAACCTGCTACAACACCTGAAACATATCTAGCTTCAAAGATTCTTGTAAAGGCATTATGTAAATTGCTTAAACCAGAAACAGCAGCTCTATCACCTGTAACAGCGATAACAGTTACTTCAGGATACTCACTAGCAACTTGTTCCATATAAGTTTGATGACCATAAGAGTTTGATAATACTAAAGACGCACCATTTTCAATGCAGTCAACAGCAGCATCATAACAGCCTTGATCTTCCTTAATGTTATACTTCCAAATAATGTTAGATTCAGGAATACCTAGCTTCTCAGCAGCAGCCTTAATACCAGCGATATGTGCATAGCTATAGCCTTCATTCTCATCACCTAAGATGATTGCACCAATCTTAACATCAGCATCACCAGTTGTCTTATCACCCTCATCAGATGAACAGCCAACTAGAGTAAATACCATTAGTAGAGCTAACAGTAAAGCAATTAATTTTTTCATTTGTCTCTCCTTTATTTATGTTAAACAAGAACACCTTGCATTAACCAAAAAACTCGATTGAACCATCATGCATAGACTTAATACGTGCAAGAGACTCAACCCTAACTCCCATATTCTTAATTCTTTCTTCACCTGGTTGATAAGACTTACTTACCGCAATACCACAACCCTCAACTGTTGCGCCTGCTTGCTTACAAATATTAATAAGTGCATTTAAAGCCTCACCATTAGCCAAGAAATCATCAATAATTAATACATTATCATTTTCATTTAAATATCTCTTAGAAACCTGAATATGATATTCAACATTACGAGTATATGACTTCTCCACACACTCATAAACTTCGCCACCAATATTTGATGACTTGCCCTTTTTCGCATAAACAACAGGACAATTATCAAAATATCTTGCAGCCATTACCGCAATACCAATACCACTAGATTCGATTGTTAATATCTTATTAATCTTACTGTCAGAATAAAGTTTCTTAAATTCTTGGCCCATTTGGTCCAATAATTCAACATCGATTTGATGATTCAAAAAATTATCAATCTTTAAGATGTCACCATTTAAAATAATGCCATCACTTAAGATTTTATCTTCTAAAAGTTTCAAAAAGAAAAGCCCCCCTAAGTATCCTAACATCGTCAAGGGACAAGCCAGATACAAAAGACGGCTCATTCATAGTAATGCTATTTACGGTAGCAATGTAGAAACTCCCTTGCCATATCCAAAGGATTATACGATGTATATGTAAGTATCTTAACACAAACAAAAAATAATGAAAGCCCTTTTCATAAAAATTAGATATTTTTGCTTTACAACATAATAAAAGATGTCCACATTTATGAAGACACCTTATATTTTTATAAATTATTAGTAATATATCTTGCTACATAGACACCACTTGCAGATGCATGTGACAACGAATGGGTAATACCAGAACCATCACCAATGACAAATAGTCCCTTGTATTTAGACATTAGATTATTATCTACTTCTACTGTCATGTTATAGAACTTAACTTCTACACCATACAACAATGTATCATCATTAGCCATACCTGGGGCAATCTTATCTAATGCATGGATCATGTCAACGATAGAGTCTAGGATTCTCTTTGGAAGCACTAGAGATAAATCACCTGGAGTAGCATTTAATGTAGGTCTAACACAACCTTCGGCAATTCTTGCAGGTGTTGATCTTCTTCCTCTTTCAAGGTCACCGAACCTTTGAACAATGACACCACCACCTAACATATTAGATAATCTAGCTATTGATTCACCATAGCCATTAGAGTCTTTAAATGGATATGAGAAGTTTTTAGATACAAGTAGGGCAAAGTTAGTATTCTCAGTCTTTTTATCATCACCCTCATATGAGTGACCATTTACAGTAATAATACCGTTAGTATTCTCGTTTACGACAATACCATTAGGATTCATACAGAAAGTTCTAACATTATCTTCCCAGTGTGGAGTACGATAGACAATCTTTGATTCATATAGTTCATCAGTAATGTCTGAGAAGATTACAGCAGGTATTTCTACTCTAACACCGATATCTACTCTATTTGATTTAGTTGGGATATCTAGGCTCTTACAAATCTTTTCCATCCAAGATGAACCAGATCTTCCTACTGAAATGATTAAGTCTTTACAGTTATATGTTTCCTTATCAGTTACTACACTAAAGTCATTATCGCCATTGGCAATAACATCAGTTACAGGTGTATTAAAGATGATATCTGCATGATCCTTAATTTCATTGTAAATATTCTCTAAAACGATATAGTTAACATCAGTTCCTAAGTGTCTTACTTCAGCATCTAATAGCTTTAAAGAGTTTTGCATACAAATCTTCTTTAATTTAGTTCCAGCTGTAGAATATTTCTTACAGTTTTGACCACCATGTTCAACATTGATTTCATCTACATAGTTCATTAAGTCTAGTGCTTGTTCATAACCAATGTATTCATATAGAGTACCACCAAAGTCGTTGGTAATATTATATTTACCATCAGAGAAAGCGCCTGCTCCACCAAAACCTGACATGATTGAGCATGATTTACAATTGATACATGACTTAATATTCTTACCATCAATCGGACAATGTCTCTTATTTAGAGCATTACCACTATCTAATAGACAAATCTTTAGACTAGGGTCTTTTTTAACCAGTTCATATGCAGAATAAATACCACCAGGTCCTGCACCTATAATAACTACATCATAATTCATTCAAAATACCTCACCAATTTATTATAGATTAAAAGTTCTTCTTACGCTTAATCTTATCTCCATTACTTTCAATGATATCCTTAAACCAATAGTAACTCTTCTTAGGTGTTCTCTTTAGATTCTCATCATCAAAGTCTATAGCTACTAAACCATATCTTTTCTCAACACCGTTTTTCCAAGAATACAAGTCAAAAGAACTCCATGCATAATAGCCTCTTACATCAACACCCTTATCAACTGCATTCATAATGGCATTAATATGATCGTTCATAAATGAAATACGATAATCATCTTGAACCTGGCTTACCTTAACATCTTCTCTAACACCTATACCATTTTCAGTAATATAAATAGGCAAATGATAATCATTATAAGCTTCAATTAAACCCTTTTCTAAACCTTGAGGATAAATTTCAGTTCCCCATTCAGTATAAGTAGCATTTGGGTTATCAAAGATTTGTTCAAACCATCCCTTAATAATTACGGTGTTCTTACCTTTAAAGTTCTTACCACTATTATTAACGACAAAATTAGTTTCACCTTCTGTATAAGGCTTCACCAAAGTATGTGAATAATAATTTAAACCCAAGAAATCAACAGTATTATTCTTAATAATAGGTAAATGTTCATCTTTAATAAAAGACAAATCAAACTTTTCACTCAAAGACTCCAACAAATCAAAAGGCAATTCACCCTTAGCAGCTGTGTCAAGAACCCATCTATTTGCATAATTATCCGCAAAACGCATAGCGATTCTAGTCTTTAAAGTATCATCAACACCATTAACAGGAGAAAATGAATGCACAATACCAATTTGACCATCATAATTATTTTCTTTAAACTCTTTAACAGCTAAGGCGCTTGCAAACATAATATGATAAGCGGCTACTATCATCTCATAAGGATCTTTGTGGCCTGGTGGATAATTGCCTATAAGATAGCCAGAAGCTGTACACCACTTAGGTTCATTAAAAGTCACCCAATGTTTAACTAAATCACCAAAGTTGTCAAAACATACCTTAGCGAAATATTGATACGCATAACATGTTTCTTCATTCAACCAACCGCCCTTGTCCTCAAGATATTGCGGTAAATCCCAATGATATATGGTAACAAAAGGAGTAATGTCATTTTCTTTTAAACAAAGAAGTAAATCTCTATAAAACTTAATTCCCTTTGGATTAATTTCACCTTCAATATTTTTAATAATTCTTGGCCAAGAAATAGAAAAACGATAAGAGTTTTGACCACCATCCTTCATCATCTTAATATCTTCTCTAAAATGATGATAATGATCACTAGCTACATCACCTGTTTCATATCCACCTTCATGTAAATATTTGTCCCACATGCTTAGAGCCTTATCATCCTCATTCCAAGCACCTTCACATTGATAAGAGGCAGTGGCGCCACCCCATAAAAAGTCTTTTCTTAATGTCATTATTTATCCTTTTTTAAATCATATATTTCTTTTTGCATGTAAATGATTTGTCTAGCAAGATCTTTCATCATAATCGCATTATTTAAATGATCTTGAGCATGAACCATTAAAAGATCTGTATAACAAGCTTCACCATTGGCCATCTTAACCAAAAGATCTGTTTGCATCTGATGAGCCTCATTTAGCTCAACTTCAGCCTCTTTCATCTTATCTTCGGCCTTATCAAATTCACCCTTATTGGCAAAATTAACAGCTTCCATAAAACTACTCTTAGCGTTGCCTGCATGTAATATAAGCGTAAATGATTGTTCCTCAGTAATTATATTCTCCATAAAATACCCTTTCTAAAATTAGGAGCCACACGCGGCTCCTAATCAATTATTCTGACATTAGCTTATCGCAGTTTCTCTCGTGAGCCTTAAAGAACGGATAATAGATTACAATATCAACAAGTATCAACACTACAATCAATACTGCAGCCTTAATATCACCTGTTGCTAAATATGAACCAAAGATAGATGGCATATTATATGACAACATTGCGAAAGTTCTACCAATGACATCTGCAGACATCAACAAATATGAAACAGTTACATTAACCACAGAAGTTAAGAAACAAGGAATAAACAAAATTGGATTAAGCATGATAGGAAGACCAAATGTAATAGGTTCTGAGATTCCAAAGAAAGCAGGAATAATACCAAGCTTACCAACCATCTTAATATCTTCTTTCTTAGAAGTTAAACATAAAATACCCAAGGCTAAACAGTTACCAAGACCACCGATAATACCAAAGTAGCACCAGAATGATACAGTAAATACATGCGGTAAAACAGCGCCAGCAGCTTTAGCAGCAGCATTGATTGATAAAGTACCATATTCAATTGGAGCTAATAAGCCACTCCATACAGCATCATGGATACCAAAGAACCAACCAACATTTAGAAGGAATGCGACTAACATAGCTACAGGTAGTGAATCAGCTACTTCAAAGGCAGGTGATAAAATGTTGATTACAACTCCAGCTAAAGAAGTTCCAGCAGCCTTTGAACAAATAGTGAAGATAATAGAATCAATAGTTAAAATAATGATTGTTGGAACAAGAGAAGCGAAAGTATCAGATAATGCAGCAGGCACTGAATCTGGCATCTTAATATAGCCGACTTTCTTATCTCTCATTAGCTTAAACATTTCAACAGTAAAGATAGCTACAAAAATCGCAACCAAAATACCCTTACCATCCCAATATGTGATTTGAACTAAAGCATTACCATAACCTAATTCTTGTGGATAACTAGCCAACATTACAAAACCAGCAACTGCTGTAATAAGTGGCATAAATACATTTAGTTCATATCTTTTTGATAAGTAATATGTAATACCAATACATACATATAATGACATAACGCTCATTGTGATTAGATTTAACCAGCCAAGAATTAATGAGTTGTTAGTTGCAAAGTTTTTCCAAGCTACCAAGAAAGCATTAGTTGATTCAAAACCTGAACCAGCGTTAATAACAGCAATGATTGCACCAAAGAATAGAGGTGGCAAAATAGTCATGAAAGTATCACGAATAGCCATCAAATGTCTTTGTTTAGCAATTTTGTTGGCGATAGGCATTAAATGCTTCTCAAGCCACGCAATAAATTTTTCCATAATAAATATCTCCTCTTAAATTTATTTGTTTAGTATCTCTTTAGCTTGCTTAAGAACTTCAGCTGCATTCATTCTTCCATAAGCAAGTGGGTTGATACTTACAACCGGAATACGATTTTTAGTACTCTCTTTAATTTGGTCAATTAAATAACGTACTTGTGGGCCAACCATAATGATATCTGCTACATCAGTGTGCTTTAGATACTCTTGTTCACTATAAGCATTAACATCAAATTCGCCCTTTCCTGCTTCAACCATTCTTTTTGCCAACATACTTGTTGACATTCCCGCATTACAAACTAAAACTATATTGATCATCTTACATCCTCCCAATCACTATTTATTTCATCGCGATACCAATAATATGACTTCTTTGGAATTCTCTTGCAGTTATTCTTGAAATCTACCGCGATTAAACCATATCTTTTTTCAGTTCCATTTTTCCAAGAATATAAGTCAAATGGTGACCACACGAAGTAGCCATTAATATCAGAACCATCTTTTTTAGCCTTCAATAAAGCTCTAACATTCTCTTTGATATACTCAATTCTTTCATCATCATTTAAATCACCATGAATATCCTCATACATGCCTAAACCATTTTCAGTAAGATACATAGGCTTGTTTAAATAATTATTTCTAGCTACCGCATCATACATCGTCTCAGGCTTGTTGACCATGTTCCAAGGATTATGAGGAAGCTTTTGCATAGTGTCGTTATCAATTTCAAACCAACCCTTAACAACACTTCTCATATCACCCTTATAATTCTTACCTAAATTATTAACTTTAACGTTTGTCTCACCACCACTATATGGAAGCACATATTGCGGAGAATAATAATTAAGACCGATGAAATCTACTGTATTGTCTTTAATAATTTCTAAGTCTTCTTCTTTCACAAAACTAAAGTCATAACCACTATTCTTTAGTTTCTCTACCATATCAGCAGGGAATCTTCCAAGGCATGCTGTTTCCGTTTGCCAATTATTACAATAATTCTCAGCGTTTCTAATAGCCTCTGAATTATCACCAACTGAATAAATTGTTTGATAAGAAGCAACTAAACCAATCTCACCATTATAGTTGCCTTCTTTATATTTCTTAACAGCCAAAGCACTAGCCAACATCACGTTATAACAGCATTCAATTACTTCTTGAACATTACCAACATGATTTGGTGGATAGTTGCCTGACATATAGCCACTAAATATAAACCACTTTGGTTCATTGAATGTTGAAAAGAATTTTACATCACTAAATTCTTTAAATAATACTTCGCAATAGTTCGCAAAAGCATAGACAACATCCTTATTCAACCAACCACCACATTCTTGCCAATATTCCGGTAAATCCCAATGGTAACAAGTAACAAAAGGTTCAATATCATATTTTCTACATTCATCAATTAAAGATCTATAGAATTCAATTCCCTTTTTGTTTACTTCGCCTTCCTTGTTTTTAATGATTCTAGGCCAAGAAATAGAAAATCTATAAGCATTATGACCGCCCTCAGCCATAAGCTTAATATCTTCCTTATACTTATGATAATGATCACTAGCTACATCTCCATTTTCTAAATTATTGTCATGAAGATATTTGTCCCACATACTTAGAGCCTTATCGTCTTCGTTCCAAGCACCTTCGCACTGATATGAAGCAGTAGCACCGCCCCACAAAAACTTTATACCAGTCATACGTTTACCTCACATGAGCAATATATCACTTTGTAAAATGATTATAGTTTCTTATATTTCACACCATTGTGAAAAAATATAATTCATTTTGTGTTTTAATATAAATATGGTTAAATTCACCATAAGACAGCTTGAAATATTAAAGATAATCTCTTCTTGTAATGAGCATATTACTTCAAAAACAATTACCTCTGACTTAGATATCACAAGAAGAACTTTAATCAACGATATTAAATATATAAATCAAGAAAAAGAAATCATAATTTCGAATAATAAGGGTTATCTAATAAATGATTCATTTATTGAAGAAATAGATGATATATTGGCTGACTATCAAATAGAAGAAGAAAATGTCGATAAGATAATTAAATATATTCTAATAAAAAATAATAGTTTAATTGTAAATGAAATTACTGAATATTTTTATATTTCGAATAGTAAATTTTTAAAGTTGCTTCCTCAAATTAATGCTCAATTAAAATTATATGATTTAAAAATTGAAAGAAAAAACAATCATGTAAGCATTATTGGAGATGAACAAAATAAAAGACAACTATTAGGAAATATTATTCACAATGAATCTTATTCTTTCTTTTCAGATATTGATAATTTTAAAGACTATTTTCCTAATATTCCCGTAAATGAAATATGTTTAGAAACAGAAAACCTAATAAATGAATATGGTTACACTATTCCAAAATACTATGAAATAAACTTTTTGATTAATCTCTTAGTTACTATCTCTAGAAATCCTTTTATTATTTCTAATGCCTATGAAAAATCACCAAGTACAATCAGAAACTATGATGCTAGAATCTTGGCTTATAAGATTAATGAAATGTTGGAAACTAAATTTCATATGCACTATATCAATAAATTATTAACTATTAAGGAAATTGAACAAACTCTTGATGGCTTTATTTCTAGAAATGGTGAAAAGCCAAGGGTCTTTGACTTGTCAGATTCTTTTGTGAAAATGATAAGAGAAATTGTCGAAGATACTTTTAATTACTATTATTTAACATCTATAGATTATCAAGAATTCTTAAGCGTCTTTTGTCTTCATGTATCTGAAATGATCAAAAGATGCATGAACTCTATTAGTTATGTTCCAACTAATATTTCTATTAAACAAAATGCACCATATGTATATGAGGTAGCTGTATCTATTGCCTCTAAAATCGCAAAGAACTTTAATATAAATATTCCAGAAGTTGAAATTAATTTAATTGCCATTCACATTGGCTATGCGATTGAGCAAGCTGCCGAAAAAGCATCAATTGCCCCAATTATTTTAGTATCATCTTTCCCAGGAACTAATACCATCTTAGCCGATAAGATTGTTAAGGAAATTGGTTATAAGGTACAAATAATGGGATTTTATGGTTCAATGTCCGATATTCCCTATAGACTATATAAGAATTGTTTAATTATCACTACCGAAGAAGATGTTAATAGAAACATTAGAAAATGTATAGTGTCTCCATTTGCCTCTGATAAAGATATTATCAAAGTACAGGAAGCAATTACTGCATTTATAAAAGAAAAGAATGCTATGGAAGTTTCAACTTTGATTAATAGGTACCTTACAAAAGATACTTTCTATGTCTTAAATGAAAAAATGGATAAATATGAAGCGATTAACTTCTTATGTGAAAAAGCATTAAAGAATAATGATGTCTTAGAAGATTTTCACAATCAAGTAATAAGTAGAGAAAACTTATCATCAACATGTTTCTTTGATAAGTTTGCGATACCACATTCAAATATTCAAAATGCCTTGAGCACAAAATTATATGTAATGTTAAATCACACTAAAGTTAATTGGAATAAATCAAAGATTAATTTAGTTTGTCTAATACTGATAAAAAGAGATACAAATGACGATTTCAGAAAACTATATGCTGGTTTGACTGATATTTTATGTGACAACAATCTTCTTTTTAACAACATAGATAAGATTAAAAACTTAGATGACTTTTTATATTTTTTATTAAAATAACAGGAGGAAATTAAAATGATTATTAAAGTCGGAACAACAAAAATCAAGGACATTATTAAAGAAATTGATGGCAAAGAAATCAACGGTGTAACATTTAAATACACCGGTAAAACAATGGGCATTACTGCTTCATTTGAACATAATGCCAACGACTATGAAAGTGCTAAACAAGCTTTAAAAGCTTATCTTAAGTCATCAGATGACTATGCCGCGCTATTTGTATCATATTCTGAATAAAGGCTGAATTAAGCCTTTTTCTTTATTAAAAAATGATGAACTCAATCATCATTTAAACTTTAATATTCTTAAAAGCTTTAAGAATCCAATTATAGTTATCCTTAAGAGCTTCTTTTTCACCTTGGGCTATCAAAGAATAATAAGAATTATCATTACCCATATAGATACAAGCTAAACCACAATCACCATACTTATATACCGCATGTTTATTATCATTGGTAATCAAAGTACATCCACTTTCAAAAATTACTGTATTTTCATACTGTTTTCTCAAATCATAGAAAGATAAGTTATTTTTATTATGCAGTTTCTGCATAGTAATCACATAATCATCCCCTCTTAAATCAGTATAATCACCAGTTATCACCTTGCTTTCTAATACAACATCGACAGGAATATTGATGGTTAAGTCCTTAAACTTGTATGAATAATCCAATGAATTAGCACACGCAAATAGCGTTAAAAGTAAAAAGATACACAAAAACTTCTTCATATAAGCACCCTGGTATATTGTTATTGACTCATAAAACAGTCATAAACAATATACATCTCCTTTC
>OIYG01000729.1_pt1 | contig 29458 bp, 28 predicted proteins | sample 1587861 | NCBI WGS metagenome assembly OIYG01 (sample SAMN03283272) | human gut metagenome | biome: human-associated habitat; material: feces | host: Homo sapiens | place: Peru | collected 2012 | reverse complement strand
TTAAAGCGGCACGCGAGCTGGGTTCAGAACGTCGTGAGACAGTTCGGTCCCTATCTGTTGCGGGCGTAGGAGATTTGAAGGGAGCTGTCCTTAGTACGAGAGGACCGGGATGGACATACCTCTGGTGTACCAGTTGTTCTGCCAAGGGCACGGCTGGGTAGCTACGTATGGACGAGATAAACGCTGAAGGCATCTAAGCGTGAAACTCCCCCTGAGATAAGATCTCCACTGAGGCTCGACGTAGACTATGTCGTAGATAGGTCAGAGGTGGAAGTGCAGTAATGCATGGAGCTGACTGATACTAATAAGCCGAAAGCTTGACCAAAGCGCAGGCTCAGTGAGCTTTCGAAGAATTGCAAAGGAACACAGTGTTCAGTTTTCAAGGTATATGGAATTATCTATGCGCCTTTAGCTCAGTTGGTACTAGCCCGCAGGCTGTGCCCGGAGCAACCGCCGAAGGCGGCTCTTAGCGGAGGGCGGAGCAATTTATTGCGACTGTAGACGCAGTAGGTTGTCAGCGGAACGATTTCTATAGAAATATGCGCCTTTAGCTCAGTTGGTAGAGCAACTGACTCTTAATCAGTGGGTCCCGGGTTCGAGTCCCTGAAGGCGCACCAAATGGCCCGTTGGTCAAGTGGTTAAGACAGAGGCCTCTCACGCCTTTAACATCGGTTCGAATCCGGTACGGGTCACCACTTCTTTTCTTCAAGAGAAGAATTCTCTTGACATTATGGCGCGAAAGCGCTATAATCCAGAGGTCACAGGCAAAAGCCTTTGACATAAAAGTGGCTTAAAGGCCACCACATAAGTTGGTTTTGATTGCAGCGAGGGTCCACCTGTTCCCATCCCGAACACAGAAGTTAAGCTCGCTTGCGCCGACAATACTTGCAGGGTGACTTGCCGGGAAGATAGGTAAAGCCAACACGATTAGACCGCTTCGATTTTCGAAGCGGTTTTTTCTGTTTTTTTGTAACCCTGAGCTTTCGCTTCCTGTCTACCAAGGTGTAGGGACCTACAGAAAGGACGTGATACTTTGACGGATACACAGATCATAGTACTTTATTGGAATCGAGAAGAAGATGCGATTTCTGCGACGGCCGCCGCCTATGGAAGCCGACTGCTTGGGCTCTCGAAGTCTATTCTCACCGATCCCGGGGACGCCCAGGAGTGTGTGAACGATACCTATCTTCGGGCATGGAACGCGATTCCACCGGAGAAACCGAAAAGACTCTTCTCGTTTCTGGCCTGTATTTGCCGAAACCTTTCGTTTAATCGATTGGATTGGCAGAAGGCGGCAAAGCGGAAGGCAGAGGTTGTGTCTCTTACGGAGGAACTGGAGCAGTGCATTCCGGATGCCATGGCGGAGACACACTTTCAGAGCCAATATCTGAGAAATCTTCTTAATACGTTTCTTGCTTCTTTGCCGGAAGTGGACCGTTTGATTTTTCTGCGGCGATACTGGTATGGAGAGTCTGTTTCTCAGATTGCCAAGCAAATGCATATGGGAGAAAGTAATGTAAAAGTCCGGCTTTTCCGCATCAGAGGGAAGCTGCGGGACGTTTTGTCGATGGAGGGAATTGCTGTATGAACGGAAGAGATATTTTGAAGGAACTCTCTTTTATTGACCCAGGATATATCGAAGCGGCTGCGCCGCTGTCTGTCGAAAGAGGAAATGATGGTTTTAAGCATAAGTTTTTTTTGATTGCGGCCATTGCTGCAACACTGCTGCTTCTGACGGGGGCGGATGCCTATACAAAATGGTCTTCCAGCCTCGAAGCCCAGTATCGGCTCAGTGAAGATACCAAAAAGCAGGCTGAGCAAAGCGGACTGTCTGTGACGTATCCTCTGGAAACGGCTCAAGCTGACAACAGCGGTCTTTCCGTGACTGACCAGGGCATCACTGTTTCCGTGAAGCAGACCCTGATTGACGCCTGGAGCGCACAAATCGTTCTCGGCATTCAAGGATTTGAACTTCCCGATGGGGGGTATCCCTATGCCGAAATTGGCCAAACGACCTTCGATGGCGGCGAGTTCCACGGTTACGGAATGAACCACGAATTTTATGACGGGATCTTGGTCAAAGATGATGGAACCTATGCCTATGAAGACGGCGTTTCGCCGGAGGAAGGGCATTACACGGACTGTGACGTAGAAGAGGACCATTTCTACAAGGGCCGTTTTAACCTGCCGGATGGGAGCATGGAGCTCACCCTGACCTATCGCTTTGCAGAAACAGACGGCTCCATGCTTGGCAGAAATCTGGAGCTGCACATTACCGGCTTTGGCCAGGCCACGCCCCGGGGCAGAGCCTGGGAAGATTATGACGTGCTGTTTTCTGGAAACTGGGATCTGTCTATTCCTCTGAACGGGACGATGAAGACAATTACCAAAACGCCAAACTATAGCCTTCCGTCCGGAGACATCACTCTGGTGACAGCTACCATAGGCCCTATGTCAGGCGGCCTGGATTTTCGGCTGGACAGCCCTCTGAAAGGGGTGGATACGCCTGAGAACCTTGCGGCAACGGAAGAAATGGAATCCCGGGTGCCACGGATCGCTGCGGTGCGATTGAAAGACGGCACGGATATTCCGGTATGGGATACCGATCTGGGCTATCGGGAAGAGGAGAATTGCTTCCATATGAATTTCCGGATCAGCGAGAATTTTATTGACCTGTCTCAGGTTTCCGCTCTGGTGTTTCATGATCGAATGATGTGGTCGGGAAAACCGGAAGATTTCATAATTGTCCCTATTGACTGACGAAAAACAGCGCCCGGCTCGCACGAGTCGGGCGCTGTCGACTGCCTCTTTTTTTATTTTTCGTTTCTGAGTAAACCGATACTCCGTCCAATGCTGATTGCCATTTTCAGTTGCATTATATCAACTCTAATCTCCTTTTTGCACTTAGGACAGTAAAGTGGAAAGTTAAACATTGCCGTATCTGCATATACCTTAGTTCTGGTTTTACCATTGCAGATCGGGCAACGAATCCATCGAGATTCATTTTGAAATATGTTCACATTTTTCTCCAATTTAAACTATGGCTCTGCATCGTGTGTCTGGCCCATTTTGTGATTGGTTTTGTGTAAGTTAACTCCACAATAGACGTGGTACAGAATACGGCAATCCGTATTCCGTCTGATAAGTTATGCGGTTGCCTACATATTGAAAGTTCCCATTTTTCAGTGGCCTGACGGTCACTTCATGCGCAAACAGGCAATCCATTTTTAAATCTGTGGAAAGCATTTGGACGGTCAGCGTCATTGTTCCGTCCGGATTCATGACATAAGCCGTAACTTCTGGATCGATATTGTAGTACCATATTTTAACAAAATCGTTTGTGTTCAATGGCCTCCAAGGGTAGTAGTCACCTTCAGCATGATATTGTGCAAGCGATTGGAAGGTTTCTATATCAATGTTATAGTACGGTAAGACGATTTCTTCAAATTCGTTGGCCGGTATGGCATAGCTGCTTTTGTCTTCGAGAACGGTATAATGATCGGCAAGGAACTGCTTTCCATGATGCGCGTAGTATAGATATTCAAACTGATCGTTAAAGCTTAGATTTCCCCAATTTCCTTCCTGCCAATCAATGAGGAAAATATTGGTGGCAATGCAGCCAACAGGATAGATATAGTGAAAAGCAAGATCAAATAGTTCCGTATTCGGAGCAGCAAGTCGAATCAGACAAAAATCTGGATAGTGTTTATCATTTGCAGGATAGATCCTGTAATAGAAATTACCTTTCTCTGTTAGTACCCAATCCTTGATTTCATGACATTCATAATATGGCTCTTTTATCTCATCCGGGTAATACGTCATACTGTAAACAAAAGCGCCGGATTCGTCATATGTGAACAGTCTATATGATAAGCCCCCCGATTTCAAAATGGTGATAACCTCTTGTTCGGAATCTCTGTTCTGCTGTACAGCATCCCAAAATACATAGAACCTTTCGGATGTGGTCAAATATTCCGGGTAAGGTTCGTTTGTATCTATTACATCATATCCTGCATCATAAAGCAGGTTCTCTATGGAATCGATACTGCTTTGGGACAAGCAGGAATCGTCCCATGGACTGTCTGGAACTGTTTTCTCGGCAGACTCATATAGTGCATGGTACAAAGATTCGATTTCTTTACACCGGACTTCAAGACGGTCAAATATAGGGTCATCAATCGGAACGTTATGATGGCTTTCATTTGTGGTTGCCAGAGCATTATCCGCTTCTGTGGCGGCAATCGTGTCTTTTGACTGAAAACTTGGCTTCGGGTTTTCAGTTCTGTTCCCGCAAGCATACAGTCCGATAATCAGTGCAAAAAGAACAACAGTAATTTTAAGATATTTCATGAATTTGGACTCCTTTTTCTTCGAATTCAGTAAGGGTTTCTTCTGTAACAGGGGTGATGCAGAAGTGTTCCCAATCGCCGATGGCGAAGTAGGGATACACACCGATTCCTTCCCGATAGAATAAGGCGAAGGGGACAGCATTCTTGCTGAACCACTCGTCACTGGAAAAAACATTCTGGTTTCCCAGCGCAACGATCTCTGCGCATAGGTCCACAATACGCGCATCGGGCAAGTCCGGAAAGAATACTTTCATCGTGTAATAACACATCTCCTTGTATTGCTCGAACCCAGATTGCGTAAAGCTATGCTCGTCAAAATTAACGGTGATTTGCTGTATGTAGTCATCATTTGTCGGTACATACACCGTGATCGTAGGCAATGAATATACATGTTCATCCTCAGTGAAGGAGTAACATTTTGTTTCGTATTCGGAATGGATTGCAGAATCGTAGGTAAAACACTGCCACTGGGATACCGGGGGTAACAAACTGCGATAATAGTCAATTTTATAATAGCTGTTGTAGCTTTCCACGTAGTCGCTGGTGGAGATCGTAAAGACTAACTCATTTTTTCGATTTTCCATGACCTGTATATCCAAAGCACCGGTTTCCACCTGTGATGCGGTTGACTCGGCTTCGTTATCCAAAGTCTGGCGTTGCGTGGAGCCATCGAAATACAATAGGATTTGCTCGTCAAACTGTTCGTCCCCGGATAAAACCACTTCCACATAATCTGTCATCCAGGCAGTCGTCCAGCAGTTGCTGCTGATGCTGCATCCATCGTTTTTAAGTTCAAAATCCGCCTGGTTAATCTGGTTGTCCCCCTCTTTCAAAGTCAGCCGCCCGGATGCAGGCCCGAAGGGCCACACCGGTTCTCCAATTTCAATGAGCATTAATTCATACTTTCCGTCTGGGGAAACGGATGTATCCCGTATTGTTTTCCTGTAGTCCACTGCATAGCGGAAGCATCCTATAAGCAGAAAATTCATTCCAATGACCATGCAGATAGCAAAAAGCGCAATCCGAATACGTTTTTTCATGTAATTTCTCCCCTTACATTTGTAAGAATTTGAAATATAAAGTAAAGCCGCAAAAGCAGCCTTACTCTATAATGTTCATATCCTTAAGAATATTCGATGCTGTTTCATAAGCCAATGCGCCATCGGAACCATTCTGGCTGTGCAGATAAACTGCAACGAAATAGGTACCCTGATGTGTTTCTACGAACCCTATAAACCAACCCGCAATGTTGGTATCATTCAGCCGCCCGGTGCCGGTTTTTCCGTACAGCCCGTCCTCGTCCAGCAATATAGCATCCCGGACAGCGGCAATACTTTCATCCCTGAAACCGAAATCGTTGCGGTACAGTTTTACCAGCAGTTCAACTTGCTCCAAAGCGGAGATTTTCACACCGGAACCATTCCAAAACCCGTCAGAATCGTTGCCAAAGTTGCAGTCACCGTAGCCGATTTTTGAAAAGAAGTCCTCCATCTGCGCTGATCCTGCTGATTGATCAAGGGCATTAAAATACCAGTTTACAGAAGCCTGCATAGCGGAGCGCAGGGTTTGATCTCGGTTCCATGACTCAAAAGGATACGCCGCCCCATCCCAGGCAATGGTATTTGCTTCGGGAGTGATGATTCCTTGCTCCAATGCGTTGAGGGCACTGTAAATTTTATAAGTAGAGCACGGCGGGACACGGCGGGTTACCTCTGATTCGTTGGATACCGTATATTGGTTTGTGCTAAGATCATAAACAACAGCGCAGCCATCGGAATTGCCCAAAAATCTTTCCCAGTCGGATTCAACTACGGTCAATGTATCAGAGGGACTGTAATGGGTTTCAGTGTATTCGGTGCAATAGGCCAACACAGGAATTTGTCCGATTGCTGCCAAAGCCAGGAACCCCGCAAAACACCGTCCCAACAGGCGCTTCCATTTTGTCTCTCGTTGAAAGTCAACCACTTGTTGGAGACGATATTTCAGCTGATTTTTGCCCTGACAGAAACCGGCCACTGTAGGTAGAGGGGGACTGGAGACGGCAGCAAAGCGCAAGATTGTTTGACCATAGGCAATTCGTTCTTCTTCACAGGTCATCTCGTTCATAACATCCCAATCGCAGTAGGTTTCCCGATCCCTACGAATTTGCCGAAGGGCGAGCCATACAAGCGGGTTGCACCAAAAGAGGATCTGTATAGCGCAAAGCAGGTAATTGGTCATTGTGTCTCCGTGCTTGATATGTGTCAGTTCATGGAGCAGTATATGATCCAACTCGGATTTCGGCAATCCGTCAATGCTGTCTTTTGGAAGAACCACGAACGACTTTTTCCATCCGAAGCTGATTGGGGTGGTAATAAATCTGGACTGCAACAGTTTGATATGCCGTTTCAGTCCCAGCCTGAGTTGGCACTCATCAAACTGCTTACGGCACGCATAGGATGGTTCCACTGAAAGATGCTTTATCGTGTGGAGCCTCCAGATTCCAACCAAATATACGACAATGAATGCCAAAACGCCCGCCAACCAAAGAAACGAAGCAATAAAAATAAAGCGGCTGTTTTCGGGATGGGCAATTAACTCTGTTGTATCCTGAAGCCATCCTGCCTTTGTAGCAACTGCGGCGGTATTGATGGAGGTGTTCGAAATGGCAAATGCCCGCTGTCCAACAGATTTTGCGGGTTGAAACGCAGACCAAGTCCCATTGGGGAGGAAAGACAGGAAAAGGGAATAAGCCAGGACAAACCAGCTGCGATATTGAAAACGCAGGGACAGCCGATTGCGAAGCAGCCATTTCAGGCCAAGCATCATGCAAATGAGACAGGCATTCCATAGGTTTCCTATCAAGAACTGTTTTAAGAACATTATCATCGCCTCACTGTCGGCGCCGTTTGTCGAGAATACTCTGTAATTCATCCAAGTCTTCTGGGGTCAAATCCTTCTGATCCAGAAAACTTACAACCATCTGTTTCATGGCTCCGTCAAAAAAACGGGTTGCCAGGGCGCGGCTTTCAGCAGCCAGATAATCGTCTTTTTTTACACAGGGAGTATAGACAAAAACACGGCTTTCCTTTTCGTGTACGATCACGCCCTTCTTTTCCAGGCGGGATAGCATTGTGTAGATTGTTTTCGGACTCCAATTTTTTGTCTTAGCCAATCGATCTGTGATTTCATTGGTACTGATGGGGGCATATTTCCAAATAATATCCATCACTTCAAACTCGGCATCTGAAATCTGGGGTAACTTGTTCATACTGTTGCTCCTAAATCTTACGAATGTAAGATATTATATATGAAAAAAATATTTATGTCAATACCGTGTGCCCTTGCGAAAAGATCATCTTATTTTTGGTTGCCGAAGCAGGGGAGTATACCCCCGGCGGCTTTCTGGACGCACTGCTGACAAACCGCAACAGCGGCCCCACCAACGAGGACATCCTCTGGCAGATTCAGTGCAATGTCATTGCGGATCTGATAAAGAAGGGCCCCTGCGTCATTGTCGGCCGGTGTGCGGACTTTATCCTGAAGAACCGTCCCGATGTTCTGAAGGTCTTCATTCATGCAGATATGGCCTTCCGGGCAAAGCGCATTGTAGAAGAGTACGGCGAGCGGACCGAGACTCCGGAGCAGCGGCTGAAGGATAAGGATAAGCGCAGAAGCACCTATTATCGCTTCTACACCGGCCAGAAATGGGGGCAGGTTCAATCTTACGATATGACGCTGAACAGCGGAAAGCTGGGTATCGAAAAGTGCGCGGAGTTGATTTGCACGATTCTGACATAACATTTTTGTGGAATATGCCTATTTGCATGATCTGAGCCCTCTGTGATATCCTTATGGAAAAAGGAAAAGGAGTTTTTTCTATGAAGGAATACGAGATCCTGGTGGAGACCATCAATCCCTGCGGCGGGGAAGCCCACGCCAAAAAGGAGATTCTTGAGGCAGAGTGCGAAAGCCCGGAAAGCTACGTGCAGGCCAACGCCCCCTACCCGGTCATGGACCGGGTGCAGACCAAAACCGGCGATTTGCTGATCATCACCGGCGACGGCAAGGGGAGCATGGTCCGCTACACGTTCACGGAGTGCTGAGCCGATACCTTAGAATTGGATAAAATAACAGCGCAAATATCCAAAGAAATTGCAAAAAAAGTGCTTGCATTTCCTATGATTCTATGCTAAAATAAATCGGTCTGAAATCAAGGTGTGTCCTCTGCCGCGAAAAAGCGCGGGCATGAACGCCTAATATTTAAGGAGGACAATAAAATGGATTTGGTAAAAGCACTGAACAGCCAGTACATGAAGGAAGAGCTGCCCGAGATCCGGGTTGGCGACACCGTCCGTGTGCACGTTCGCATCAAGGAAGGCGCTCGTGAGCGTATCCAGGTTTTCGAAGGCACCATCATTGCCCGCAAGCATGGCGGCATTGGTGAGACCATCACCGTTCGCCGTGTTTCCTACGGTGTCGGCTGCGAGAAGGTCTTCCCCCTGCATTCTCCCAACGTGGCTATGATCGAGACCGTCCGTAAGGGCCAGGTTCGCCGCGCGAAGCTGTACTACCTGCGGGATCGTTTCGGCAAGGCTGCCAAGATCAAGGAGAAGGTTTAATTCTGCTTTTCATAAAGAAAGAGGGCTTTGCCCTCTTTTTTTATGCTCTGACGAAAAATTTGCTTTTTATTTCTGGAAAATACCTACAAGCTGTGGTACAATATCCTATATTATGCCGGGAGAGAAACAGGAGGGAACAAACGTGGCGCGATTCGAATCCAAAAAGCAGAAGGAAGAAAATCCGGGGTTTCAAAAGAGTCTTGTGCTGTATCTGCACGATCTGTGCTGGATGCTGTCTGTGGTTATGATCGTATTCCTGGTTTTTTTCCGCATCATCGTGGTGTCCGGGCCCTCTATGCGGCAGACGCTGCTGGATGGGGACTATTTGCTTTTGACCGGCAATCTCTTCTATCGGGAGCCGAAACAGGGGAACATTGTGGTCCTCAGTAAGCAGGCCTATGATCACGGGAAGCCCATTGTCAAGCGCGTCATCGCCACAGAAGGGCAGATCGTGGATATGGACTTTGAAAACGGCATTGTCTATGTAGATGGCCTCCCTTTGGAGGAGGATTACACCAACACCCTGACCAATCTGGACGAAGGGGCTGTGTTCCCACAGATCGTGGAGGAAAACTGTGTCTTTGTCATGGGTGACAACCGCAACAATTCCAAGGACAGCCGCTCCCTGGAGATTGGCCAGGTGGACAAGCGGGAGATTCTGGGCAAGGTGGCACTGATCCTCTTCCCGGGCACGGACGGCGGCTCTCAAAAGCGGGATTTTCAGCGAATCGGAAAGGTAAACTAAATGGAGAATATGAATATTCAGTGGTATCCGGGCCACATGACAAAAACCCGGCGGCAGATCGAGGCAGACCTGAAGCAGGTGGATGCGGTCTGCGAAATCGTAGACGCCCGGATTCCTCTGTCCAGCCGGAACCCGGATATTGACGCCATCTGCGGCAGCAAACCCAGAATGATCGTCCTGAACCGCATGGACTTGGCAGACCCTGCCGCTACAAGCCGGTGGAAAAGCTATTTTGAGAAGAAGGGCATGGCTGTCATTGCCACGGACTGCAAGACCAAGCGGGGCATTTCCGGCTTTACCCCTGCTGCCCGGAAGGCCTGCACCGAAAAGCTCCAAAGGGATGCGGCGAAGGGCATGAATAGACCCCTGCGGGTTATGGTGGTAGGAATTCCCAATGTGGGCAAATCCACCCTCATCAATCAGATTTCCGGCAGAAAAGGCGCCAAGGCGGAAAACCGCCCAGGTGTGACCCGGGGCAAGCAGTGGGTGACGGTGGACGCGGGATTGCAGCTGCTGGATACCCCGGGAATCCTCTGGCCCAAATTTGAAGACCCCGAGGTTGGCATGATGCTGGCCTTTACGGGGGCCGTCAAGGAGGGCGTCATCGATGTGGAGGAGCTGGCCTGCCGCCTGATGGAGCTGCTGCTGGAATACTATCCGGAAACGCTGAAGGAGCGCTACAAGATAGAAGCCCCCCAGGGGACCCGGGGCTACGAGCTGCTGGAAATGGCAGGAAAGAACAGAGGCTATCTGCTTGCCCGGGGGGAGATCCACACCGAGCGGATGGCAAAGGTACTGCTGGATGAATTCCGCAGCGGAAAACTGGGAAAATTTACCCTGGAGCAGCCCAAGGAGGCAGAGCTATGAGTGAAATCAATCTCTGGGAGATCGAGTCGGAGCTCCCGTTTGAGCTGATCTGCGGTGTGGACGAGGCGGGCAGAGGCCCTCTGGCCGGACCGGTGTGTGCGGCAGCGGTCATCCTGCCCAAGGGACTGGTGATCCCGGGGCTGAACGACAGCAAGAAGCTCTCCGACAAGCGCCGCCGGGAGCTGTTTCCAATCATTCAGCAGGAGGCGGTGAGCTTTGGCATTGCTTTTGCAAGCCAGGAGGAGATTGACGAGATCAATATCCTGCAGGCCACCTTTCTGGCCATGCGCCGGGCGATGGAGCAGCTGAATCCCCAGCCGGAATTTGCCCTGATCGACGGCAACCGGGAGACGGACTTCGGCGTGCCCTGCAAAACGGTCATCAAGGGCGACAGCCTGAGCGCCAATATTGCCGCCGCTTCCGTGCTGGCCAAGGTCACCCGGGACAACTGGATGATGGAAGCTGCGGAAAAATACCCGGGCTATGGCTTTGAAATTCACAAGGGCTATGGCACCAAGGCCCACTATGCGGCCCTGGAAAAGCTGGGGCCTTGCCCCATCCACAGAAGGTCCTTTTTGAAAAAGCTCTATGGCTAATCTGCTGGGCCCCTGGGGGGAAGAAAAGGCAGCAGAATTTCTGCGCCGAAAGGGCTATGCACTGGTGGCATCCAATTACCGGTGCAAATTCGGGGAAATTGACCTGATCGTCAAAAACAGGCGCTATCTGGTTTTTGTGGAGGTCAAGCTGCGCAAAAATGCGGCGTTTGCCCTGGCGCGGGAATTTGTGGACTACCGGAAGCAGCAAAGGCTCCGCACCACGGCGTCCATGTACTTATCCCGGTATCCCACAAGCTTGCAGCCCCGGTTCGATGTGATCGAAATCTATGCACCCCAGGGAACGGAGACAAAAAAGCTGATTATCAATCATTTGGAGGATGCATTTGAATGAATTTTCCGGTATTTGATCTGCACTGCGACACCGCCCTGCGGCTGCTGGGCGACGATGTGAATCAGGCAGGAAGCCTGAATGCGAATGGCGGTCATATTGACCTGACCCGAGCGAAACAGCTTTCCGGCTACTGCCAGTGCTTTGCCTGCTTTACAACGCCCTATATGGAAAAAAAGGACTGGTACGGCCTGTCTCCCGTTGTCGTTTTTGAGCGGGAAATTGCCACCATCCAGCGGGAGATCGACAAGAACAAAAGAAAGATCGGCCTGGTATATAGCGCCGATGATATCCGGACAAACTACGAAAAGGGAAAAATGTCCGCCCTTCTGACCATTGAAGGCCCGGCGGGCTTTGGCTTTGACCCGGAGCTGCTGGAAAGCATGTTCCAGGCCGGCTTCCGCATTTCTACCCTTGGCTGGAATGAGAGCAACGTCCTCACCGGCTCCAACCAGACCGGAGAGGGCCTGACAGACCTGGGGCGGGAATATGTCCGCAGTGCCCAGGAGCTAGGAATCCTGGTGGATGTGAGCCATATCAGCGATGCAGGTTTCTGGGATATTATGAAGATCACCCAGGCACCTGTGATAGCCTCCCATTCCAACAGCCGGGCCGTCTGTCCCCATGCCCGGAACCTGACGGACGATATGTTCCGGGCCATCCGGGATACGGGCGGCGTGGCAGGTATCAATCAGTTCGCGGAATTCCTGGGGGAAAAGCCCACGCTGGACACGATCTGCGACCATATTTTCCATTTCCTGGAAATGGATCCGGAGTGCCGCCATATTGCGTTGGGCGGCGACCTGGACGGCTGTGATGCTTTGGCCCAGGGCTTTGAGGGCGTCCAGAGCTATCCGGCTCTGGCCCAGCGCCTGCTGGAGCGGGGCCTGACGGAGGAAATGGTTATGAATCTCTATTGGAACAATGCTTTGGGAGTGATGGACGCTGCGGTACGCAACAACAAGAAGTAAGGAACCCCTTTATGATGCAAAGAAAGCATTCTCCCAGGACAGAAGCCCGGATGGCGGGCTGTATGTGCCGGAGACGGTGCCCCGGCTGAGCGGGGAGGAGATCCGGAATCTGGGAAAGCTGCCGGAAAACGGCGCCTTTGTCCGGCTGCTGGACATGTACCTTGACCTGGGGATTACTGCCTGGGACCTGGATTTCTCCGTAGGCCGCCGCTGGGTTCGTGCCCGGGAGCTGGACCGAAGGACGGTTTTGGCGCAGTGCTGGCATAACCCGGAGGGGGAGCTGAGCTACATTCTGCGCTTTCTGTCGGAACGGCTGGGGTGCAGCTGCGGCTTCTGGGCGAAAACCTGCGTCAAGCTGGCGGTTATGGGCATGCTGCTCTCCCGGATGGAGCAGGAGGAGACAGATCTGGCGGTGCTGTCCGGAGATTTCTCCGGCGTTCTGGCGGGGGTGTATTTGAAGCAAATGGGCTTCCCGGTAGGGAAAATCATTTGCTGCTGCAATGAAAACAACAGCCCCTGGGAGCTGGTACACCTGGGGCAGCTGCGGACCGATGGGGTCTGCGAAAAGACCCGCACGCCGCTTGCGGATGTGGTGCTGCCCATGGGACTGGAGCACCTGCTGTACTGCATTGGCGGCCCAAAACCGGCAGTGGAATATGCCAAGGTTTCCTATATGGGCCTGACCTATGAGCCGGAACAGAGCCTTTTGCGGCAAATGCAGCGCGCACTGTTTGTGGGCGTGACCAGCGAGAGCCGCCTGACGCTGACGCTGACGGGCGTTCTGAAAAATTATGATTGCCTGCTCAGCCCCTATACGGCCATTCTCTATGCCGGGGTGCAGGATTATCGCTCTAAGGCGGGGGAGAACCGCAGGGCGCTGCTCCTGTCGGAGCGCAGCCCGGAACCGGACAGCGATACCATTTCTGCGCTGCTGGATGTGCCCGGGGCAACGGTCAGGGAATACTTGAATACGGGGAGGTGAGTGCGTGGCGCTGTATGCCATAGGCGATTTGCATCTGTGCCTGGGCGCGCCGAAGCCCATGGATGTTTTCGGCGGTGCATGGGTTGGCTATATGGAAAAGCTCCGGCAGGGATTCCGGGTGATTGGCCCGGAGGATACCACGGTGCTTATGGGCGATCTGAGCTGGGCACTGGACCTTCCCAGCGCAAAAGCGGATTTTGCCTGGATTCAGCAGATCCCCGGCAGAAAAATCATTCTAAAGGGAAATCACGATTATTGGTGGAGCACGGCTGCGAAATTCGAGAAATTTTGCCGGGAAAACGAATTCACCCAGATGAATCTGCTGAATAATAACTGCTATTTCTATGAGGACTATGCCATCTGCGGCACCCGCGGCTGGTTTTTCGAGGAGGAAAAGTCCGGTACCCACGATGAGAAGGTGTTCCGCCGGGAACTGATGCGCCTGGAGGCGTCCCTGAAAGCGGCAGGGGACCGGGAGAAGCTGGTGTTTCTCCACTATCCGCCCAGGTACAAGGGATACACCTGCCAGGAGATTCTGGATATTCTGGAGAAATATGGTGTCCGGCAGTGCTTTTATGGGCATTTGCACGGCGGAAGCCACAAGCTGGCGCTGGAAGGGCAGTGGGATGGCATTTTCTATCGCCTGCTGTCTGCGGACTATGTGAATTTCCAGCCTCAGCCGGTAATCAAATGAAAACTTTTTAAGAAAAGTGTGGACAATTCCCACTTTATTTGATAGAATATATCGGCTATGTAAAAATATAAATAAAGGGTGCGTTCCAAAGCACCTATCAGGAGGTATATTTACATGAATGTTAAGAGCGTAGAAAGAAACGGCAATCAGGCCACCATCGTGGTGGAGATCGACAAGGAGCTGATGGAGCGCGGTGTCAACAGCGCTTATATGAAGGCCCGTAAGAGCATCATGATCCCCGGCTTCCGCAAGGGCAAGGCTCCCCGGAAGATGATTGAGGCTATGTACGGTGCCCATGTCTTCTACGAAGACGGCCTGGAGGAGATCTTCCCCGAGATCTATGAGTTCGCCGTTGCCAGCCAGGATGGCTTCAAGGCCATTGGCCGCCCCAGCCTGACCGATATGCAGATTGCTGACGACAACACCGTCACCCTGACCCTGACCACCGATGTTTACCCCGAGGTCACTCTGGGCCAGTACAAGGGCCTGGAGGTTGAGAAGGCTGAGCCCACCGTTACCGACGCACAGGTTCAGGCCGAGCTGGACGCCATGGCCAAGAACGTGGCTTCCACCGAGAATGTGGACCGTCCCGCTGAGATGGGCGACACTGCCAATATCGACTTCGAGGGCTTCGACAATGGCGTTCCCTTCGAGGGCGGCAAGGGCGAGAACTTCGACCTGACCCTGGGCAGCCACTCCTTTGTTCCCGGCTTTGAGGAGCAGATTGTCGGCATGAACGTGGGCGAGGAGAAGGACATCGACATCACCTTCCCCGAGGACTATCACAAGGACCTGGCCGGCAAGGCTGTTGTGTTCCATGTGAAGGTCAACAAGCTGACCATGAACATCATCCCCGAGCAGGACGATGAGTTTGCAAAGGACGTTTCCGAGTTCGACACCCTGGAGGCCCTGAAGGCCGACATCCGTGCCAAGGCTCTGGAGAAGGCCCAGAAGCAGCTGGATTCCGATTTCGAGAACGCTGCCGTTGAGAAGGCCGCCGAGAACACCACCGTGGATATGCCCAATGCTCTGGTTGAGAAGGAGCTGGATGTGCAGATGGAGCGCTTCGGCTACCAGCTGCAGATGAGCGGCTACTCCATGGAGCAGTACGCCAAGATGATGGGCGGCGATGTGAACACCATGCGCAATGCCTTCCGTCCCACCGCTGAGAAGCAGGCCAAGATCTCCGTCACCCTGGAGAAAATCGCCGAGGTGGAGAACCTGACCGTCACCGAGCAGGACATCGAGGAAGAGTTCGAGAGCATGGCCAAGCAGTACGAGATGGAGGTTTCCAAGGTCAAGGAGCTGGTTCCCGTTGAGGAGCTGACCGAGTCCCTGAAGACCCGCAAGGCTGTGAAGCTGATTGTGGACAGCGCCGTTGCCGTTGCGCCCAAGGCTGAGGAGAAGACCGAGGAATAAGCCTCTTTCCAAATGGTTAGAATGTTTCACGGCAAAGCCTAGGCAGCCGGCTTGAAAACAAAAATACGGATCGCGGGGGAAGCAAAAGGCCCCCTCGATCCGCCGCGTGTTTTCCATGGCTGTCAATTGAAAGGAGACATCACCATGAGTTTAGTACCCTATGTTGTTGAGCAGACCAGCCGCGGCGAACGCAGCTATGATATTTTTTCCCGTCTGCTGAATGACCGCATTATTTTCCTGTCCGAAGAGGTCAACGATACCACAGCTAGCCTGGTAGTTGCCCAGCTGCTGTATCTGGAAGCGCAGGATCCGGATAAGGACATTCAGTTCTATATCAATTCCCCCGGCGGCAGTGTCACGGCCGGTATGGCCATCTATGACACCATGCAATACATCAAGTGCGATGTTGCAACCATCTGCGTGGGCATGGCCGCATCCATGGGTGCTTTCCTGCTGAGCTCCGGCACCAAGGGCAAGCGGATGGCTCTGCCCAATTCTGAAATCATGATCCACCAGCCCTCTGCGGGCACCCAGGGTCAGATTACGGACATGGCCATTCATCTGAAGCGGTTGGAAAACGTCAAGACCCGGATGAACCGCATCCTGTCCGAGAATACCGGCAAGAGCATCGAAGAGGTCACCGCTGCCTGCGAGCGGGATAATTTCCTGAATGCGGAAGAGGCAAAGACCTTCGGCCTCATCGACCGGGTTCTGGAGCATCATTGATTTTTAAGAGAAACGAGGTGCCGGAAAATGGCAAGAACAAGTGAGCCGCCGGTTCGATGCAGCTTCTGCGGGAAGCGGGAGTCCCAGGCCGGTCGGCTGATTGCCGGCCCCGGCGTGTATATCTGCAGCGACTGTGTGCAGGCCTGCAGCGAGCTGCTGCGGGATGAGATCGATGTGGGCGGCAGTGCCCCCAAGCTGGAAAAGCTGCCAACCCCCATGGAAATGAAGGCCTTCATGGACCACTATATCATTGGTCAGGAAGAGGCCAAAATCGCCCTGTCCGTTGCGGTCTACAATCACTATAAGCGCATTACGTTCCCGGACAATTCCGATGTGGATCTGCAGAAGAGCAATATTCTGCTCATCGGCCCCACGGGCTGCGGCAAGACCCTCTTTGCACAGACACTGGCCAAGATCCTCAACGTGCCCTTTGCAATCGCAGACGCTACCACGCTGACCGAGGCCGGCTATGTGGGCGACGATGTGGAGAACATTCTGCTTCGCCTCCTGCAGGCTGCGGATTTTGACGTGGAGCTGGCCCAGCGGGGCATTATTTACATCGATGAAATGGACAAAATCGCCCGCAAGAGCGAGAATACCTCCATTACCCGGGATGTGTCCGGCGAGGGCGTGCAGCAGGCGCTGCTGAAAATCCTGGAGGGCACCGTTGCCAATGTCCCGCCCCAGGGCGGACGGAAGCACCCCCAGCAGGAGATGATCCAGGTAGATACCACCAATATCCTCTTCATCTGCGGCGGTGCCTTCGATGGGCTGGATAAGATCATTGAGGCCCGGACGGACCGGAGCACCATCGGCTTTGATGCGCCGGTGGAAAGCCGGAAGAACCGGGATGTGGGCAAGCTGCTTGCCCAGGTGGAACCCCACGATCTGATGAAGTTCGGCATTATCCCTGAGCTCATTGGCCGTATGCCCATGATCGCCTGCCTGGAGAGTCTTAGCCAGGAGGACCTGGTTCGCATTATGGTAGAGCCCAAGAACGCCATTGTCCGCCAGTATCAGAAGCTGCTGGAGATGGACGGCGTGGCTCTGGAGATCACCGAGGATGCCATGAAGGCCGTTGCCAAGAAGGCCATTGACCGCCAGATCGGTGCCAGGGGCCTGCGGGCAATTCTGGAGAAAATCATGACGAACATCATGTTCCAGATTCCCTCGGATCTGACCATCCAGAAGGTGATTCTGACACCGGAATGCGTCGAGGGTGGGCAGCCTACCATTGTGCGAGATCCTGCCCATCCCAGAGAGCCCCTGAACGGGAAGAAATAATGCTTTAAGGGGGCGGAGAAATCTGCCCCCTTTTGTCTTCATAGGTACTTTTTGGTGCCATTAACTCCACAAAGGAGGGAAAATACAATGAGCGAGATGATTTATGCCGGGAATATGCCGGTCCTGGCCCTGCGGGGGCTGGCCATTTTCCCGGATCAGACGGTCCACTTCGATGTGGGCCGGCCCAAGTCTGCCCTGGCGCTGGAGGCGGCGATGAAGGAGAATCAGACCCTCTTTCTGACACCCCAGAAGGACATCATGGTGGACGACCCCAAGCTGGGAGACCTGTATACCGTGGGTACCATTGTCCAGGTCAAGCAGGTGCTGAAGGCCCAGGATGAAAATCTGCGGGTCTTGGTCACCGGCCTTTCTCGGGGACGCATTACGGAAATGCGGCAGACAGAGCCGTATTTGGCCGGTCAGGTGGAGTCTGTCTCCTGCCCGGAGAGCGGCAGCGGCCCCAGAAGTCAGGCACTGCGCCGGGAGGCAAACAGCCTCTACGCCGCCTATACGGAGTACACGGAGCACCCGGCCCAGCTGATTCAGCTGAAAATGCTTGCCAGCGATGACGACGGCTTCCTTGCGGATTCCATCGGCCAGAATTCCGGCCTGGACATCCAGGACAAGGCGGCCCTTTTGGCCCAGCTGAACCCCACCAAGCGCCTGGAAATGGCAGTTGCTATGCTGCGCCGGGAGATTGAGGTTCTGAAGCTGGAATCCGAAATCCAGGACAAGACCCGGGTCAATATGGACCAGAACCAGCGGGACTACTATCTGCGCGAGCAGATGCGTGCCATTCGGGAAGAACTGGGCGAGGAAGACGAGAATGCAGAGCTGGACGAGGACATTGCCCGCATCAAGAAGCTGCATCTTGCCGAGGAGCAGGAGAAGAAGCTGATCAAGGATGCCGAAAAGCTGAAGAAGCAGCCTTTCGGCTCCTCCGAAGCCTCCGTCCTGCGCAACTATCTGGACACGGTGCTGGATCTTCCGTGGAATGTGAAGACCAAGGACCGGGTGGACGTGGCCGCTGCCCGGAAGGTGCTGGACAAGGATCACTTCGGCATGGAAAAGGTGAAGGAGCGGATTCTGGAGACCATGGCCGTCAAGCAGATGGCCCCGGACAGCCAGCACCAGATACTCTGTCTGGTAGGCCCTCCCGGCGTGGGCAAAACCTCTATTGCCTATTCCATTGCCCGGTGCATGAACCGGAAGATGGTCCGCATTTCCCTGGGCGGCGTCCATGACGAGGCCGATATCCGGGGCCACCGGAAGACCTATGTGGGAGCCATGCCCGGCCGCATCATGACGGCCATGACCCAGGCCGGGACCTCCAACCCCGTTGTCCTGCTGGACGAGATCGACAAAATGGGCTCAGACTACCGGGGCGACCCCAGCGCGGCGCTGCTGGAGGTGCTGGATGCGGAGCAGAACAGCACCTATCGGGACCATTATATTGAGATTCCCTTCGACCTGTCCGATGTAATGTTTATCACCACCGCCAACACCCTGGATACCGTCCCCAGACCCCTGCTGGACCGTATGGAGATCATCGAACTGGGCTCCTATTCCGATGAAGAGAAGCTCATGATTGCCAAGAATTACCTGGTGCCCAAGCAGCTGAAAAAGCACGGCCTGAAAAAGACCCAGCTGCGCATTACGGATGATGCCATTCGGGAGATCATCTGCTGCTATACCCGGGAATCCGGCGTTCGGAACCTGGAGCGGGAAATCGGTGCCATTTGCCGGAAGGCAGATATGCAGCTGCTTTCCCAGGAGGAGCCAAAGAAAATCACCGTCACCGGCGGCAATCTGGAGGACTTCCTGGGCATCCGCAAATTCCTGCCGGACCGTCTGCCGGGCAGCGACCAGGTGGGCCTGGTCACGGGCCTGGCCTGGACCAGCGTAGGCGGCGAGACCCTGGAAGTGGAAGTCAATGTGATGGAGGGCTCCGGAAAGCTGGAGCTCACCGGCAACCTGGGCAACGTCATGAAGGAGTCTGCCCATGCTGCCCTGAGCTATATCCGGGCCAACGCCCAGAAGCTGGGCGTTCCCGCGGACTTCTATAAGACCAAGGATATCCATGTCCATTTCCCGGAGGGCGCTGTGCCCAAGGACGGCCCCAGTGCCGGTGTGACGGTCTGTACGGCAATCGTCTCCGCCCTGACCAATACCACCGTCCGGCGGGATGTGGCCATGACCGGCGAAGTTTCCCTTCGGGGCCGGGTCATGCGCATTGGCGGCCTGAAGGAGAAGACCATGGCGGCGCTTCGCCACGGCATCCGCACGGTCATTATTCCCAAGGACAACGAGCGGGACCTGGAAGAGATCGACCAGACCGTCCGCAAGCAGCTGAATTTCATCAGCGCTTCTACGGTGGATACGGTGCTGAATGCGGCGCTGAACCGGACTGCGGAGATGAACCCCGCCATTCTGGGCAGCTTGCCGGAGGACGTTTCCGCCAAGGCAAGACGGCCGGAGCTGCAGCAGTAAGGAGGCGGCTATGAATTTTCAGAACGTAGAATTCTTGATTTCCGCCGCCTCGCCCAAGGATTTCCCGGGGAAACGGCTGCCGGAGATTGCCTTTGCGGGCAAGTCCAATGTGGGCAAATCCTCCGTCATCAACCGCCTTTTGCAGCGCAAGAGCATGGCAAAGGTGGGGGATAAGCCGGGAAAGACCGTCCATGTGAACTATTTTTTGCTGGATAAAACCTGCTATCTGGTGGACCTGCCCGGCTACGGCTTTGCAAAGGTACCCCAGGCGGAAAAGGACCGCTGGGCAAAGCTCATGGAGGACTATTTCGCTGCCAACCGCATTACTCTGGGGGTGCTGATCGTGGACTACCGCCATCCGCCCACGAACAACGATATCACCATGGCCAGGTGGTTTCTGGATTCCGGCTGCCCCTTTGTGGTCCTTGCCAACAAGAAGGACAAGCTGAAGAAGAGCGAGCTGGAGCCGAACCTCGCCACCATCCGCGCCGACCTGGAGCTGCCCGAGAGCTGCCCTGTAATCCCCTTCTCTGCCGAGAAGGGCGACGGCCGGGACGAACTGGTGAAGTGCATCCTGAACGCCGTAAAGGCATAAACCACGTCTATAAGAATATCCCTCTGCCATTGCGGCAGAGGGATGTCTTTTGTTATGGGGAATTACTCTGCGTCCCGCAGCCGTTCCACCACGCTATATTTCATCGCCTGCTTATGCATGGCGGTGGGAATCAGCCAGCCCAGCAGCGCGAACAGGGGAATGGCGGTAAGTGCGGGGATCACATTGAACCTGGCGCTGAAAAACCAGAACATTTTTTCCATAAGTTTTCCAAGCAAGGGACTCATCATGACCGAAAGAACCAGCGCGGCCCCGGCAGAGCCCAGGGCATAGAATAATCCCTCGTAAACAAGCATTGTATTGAGCTGCCTACCGGTCATTCCCACCGCCTGGAGAACCGCAAATTCTCTTCTGCGGGAAAGGATCCCCGTCATAATGGCATTGAAGAAGTTGAGAACGCCAACAAGGCCGACAATGGCGCAGAGCAGCCCACCCAGCAGCAGGAACATGGTCTGGAAGCTTTCGAATTCTGCCCGGACTGTTGCTTTGCTTTCATACATCAATCCGGACAAATTGTCAGCAGTTAAATCAGCAAGGTAATTCTCCGCGGATGCTTCGCTTATGTCATCGGTCGTATCGAACAGATAAAACATCGGGATACTTTCTTGCCGGCTGTCACGGTTGAGTTTCTCAATGGGAAGCACAAAACTATAGCCTGGTGAATAATGACGGAAGCTCATGGAGTTTGGCACTATGACATAAGCACAGATTGTATAAGCTACATCATGGCTGGCAGAAAGCTGAAACTGTACGTATTCTGCAGGCGTATTTTCATCGCAGAGGTTTCCGGTACGGCTGTCAATATAATGTCCTTCATCAATATAGGTTATGGTCTGAACAGAACCGACAGGCGGGTAAAAATCAGGATTGCGCACATTTCCGTAATCATCTGTATAAACGACTGCAGCGATGGCATTTGTATCTTTTTGAAACATAGGAGATATGTCGCCCTCTACCACAGTTAATTTATCAAACAAGGAATCATCCAAGCCTTCCATTAACGTACTCTCGCCCACAAGATCACCACGGCGATCTCTCTGTTCCAACACGTCCTTCGCATTTTCCTCGGAAGTATAGTGCATCATGTCCTGCAGCCAGTGCTCCTCGCGCATCCAGGCATATGGAGTATAACCGGTCAGCGTATAACCACAACCGGACAGGGACAGAGCGGTATTCGCTTTGATTTGTTCAATTTGTTCCTGTGAAATATAACTGCTGGAATCGTTATAACGGAAATAGTCCGTTGAGCTTACGATAAAGTCAGCACATGTTTTTTTTGCCAGATACTTTTCCATATCGAAACCACCTGTAAAAGTGACCAGGATATTGAGAAGTACCACCGAAAGCGAAAGAGAGATAACTACAAGAACAGTTTTCCTTTTATTGCGCCCCAAGTTGGCAAAAGCCATTTGATATACTTTTGCACCACGGGTAGTACGGCGCTTCTTTTTGCTCCTTACAATTTCCGTGTACTTTGTTGCTTCCACCGGAGAAACTTTTGAGGCAATCTTTCCCGGACGGGAACAGGACAGCAGAACGGTGACCAGGGCGAACAAAGCAGAGGCAAGAAAAATCAGGGGAGAGGCGCTGATGGTGGTGATCTCAGCGCCGAAGGTTGTCCTGGCCATCACGACAGGGGTCAGGACTGCGCCAACGCCGTAGCCCAGCAGCATACCCGCCGGAATGCCAACGACGCACAGAAGCAGCGCTTGCTGTCGGATGATGCGCTTTAACTGGCGGGGCGTTGTGCCGATGGTTTTCAGCAGGCCGTAAAATCGAATGTCCCCGGTGACGGAGATCTGGAAGATGTTGTAAATGATCAGATATCCGGTGAAAATCACCAGCAGGAGAAAGGCCGCTATGGCAATCACCGTCTGGGGGTCGAGCTGGGATGCCATTTGGGAAGTGGTATAGCCCCAGTTGACACCGATTCGAACGCTGTTGGAATCGCCGTAGCTGTCCCAGGTGTAGCCCAGGTCGGTATCCACTTGCTCCATCTGCCCCCGAATGTTGGCAGCGGACGCCATCATCACATTCAAATCCACACGGAAAGGCTCCAGCCCCTGTTCCGCTGCCTGGGCTTCAATGGAGGAGGCATAGTCTGCGGGGATATTGATGTAGTGAACAGGCATCAGGTCGTCATAGTCCCAGAAGCCCACCAGGGTGAAAGTGTCCGTCACAGGGAAAGCGGTCTGATTCTTGTCCGTGACGGAATAGGAAACGGTGACCTCTGCTCCCAATTCCGGCGTGATACCAAGCATTTGCAGGGCCGCAGTATCCATGGCCACTTCTTTTCCGCTTGTGGGCATGCGCCCGGTGGTGGGGGTGGCGTAGCTCCATTTGGTGCAGTTTGCATCCATATAGCTGATTTCAGCCGGGATTTTGGCAAAAACCCCCTCTGTGCTGATGCCGATGACCTTTCGCGCGCCCACCTCCTTCACGTTCGGGTGGGCAGCGATCCGCTCTGCCTGCTCCGGGGATACGTCCTTAAATGTACCGTGGGCATAGCCCCCCAATTGCCGGAATTGGTAGGTTTCGTAGCTGGAATTCAGGGAAAGGACAATGGTAAATAGAGACGTAAATAGCAGCGTCGTCAAGGCAATGGCGAAAACCGCGATCTGGTTCCGCCGCCGGTTGGCCCGGAGAAACCGGAAGCTGAGCCTGCGGATGCATTTCTGGTTTGAGACCTTCATCACAGCCACCTCCTCAGCGGCCTGTGACGATGCGGCCATCTTCAATGCGGATGATCCGGTCAGCCAGCTGGGCGATTTCCTCATTGTGGGTGATCATCACGATGGTCTGGGCGAATTTCTGACTGGTCACCTTCAATAGGCTTAGTACATCCTGACTGGTCTTGCTGTCCAGATTGCCGGTTGGCTCGTCTGCCAGAATGATGGCCGGGGCCGCCGCCAAAGCCCGGGCGATTGCCACCCGCTGCTGCTGCCCGCCGGAGAGCTGGCCGGGCAGCGCATCCAGCTTTTTCTCCAGACCCAGGGTTTGCACGATCTGCCCGACAAAGGCCTTATTGATTTTTCCACCGTCCAGCTCAATGGGCAGGACGATGTTCTCGTATACATTCAGCACCGGAACCAGATTGTAGCTCTGAAAGACAAAGCCGATTTTCCTGCGGCGGAAGATGGTCAGCGCTTCCTCTTTCAAGGCAAAAATCTCCTGCCCGTCAACCGTAACCGTGCCCTCCGTAGGCCGGTCCAGCCCACCCAGCATATGCAGCAGGGTAGATTTTCCGGAGCCGGATGTGCCGACGATGGCGACAAATTCACCTTTTTCCACACGCAGATCAACGCCATCCAGGGCGTGAACCGCATTGTCGCCGGAGCCATAAATCTTTTTCAGCCCCTGGGCCTGTAGAATTGCCATAAATGAGTACCTCCATAAAAAATCTGTATGCACGCAAAGAAAACATCCTTTGCTGCATACAGATTGTCGCATAGGATTCTTTCCACATTCTTTCCGTCAGAAAATGAATTCTAACAGTTTTGAAAGAATCGAAGTTATTTCGGCAGAAATACGGAAAAAGTGCTCCCTTCTCCGGGGGCAGAGGTAACCCTGATGTAGCCCCCTTCGCCGGAGATGATCTGGCGGGCCAAATATAGCCCAATACCAACGCCTTCCTGCTCCTGCACGGTTTCCCCACGATAAAAGCGGGTAAATATCTTTCCCTGTTCCCGTTCCGGGATGCCTGGGCCGGTGTCCGAGATGTCGATTCGCGCGAACATTTCGTAGCTGTCCGCGCGGATGGTAATTTCGCCGTGCTGCGTGTATTTGATTGCGTTGTCAATCAGATTTGTCAGGGCTTCCGCTGTCCATTTTGGGTCAAAAACGGCAGAAGCTTCGGTATCGTATAGGTGCAGGGCCAATCCCTTTTCGGCAGCCTTGGCGGCGTACTGCTCCGCGGCGTTTTGAAGCAGCGGCTGCAGTGCTGTGCGTTTTGGGGAAAGGGAAATGATCCCGTTTTCCAGCCTGGACAGCTTCACGAGAGCATCAATCAAAAATTGAAGCTTCTTGGCCTGCGCGTGGAGTGTGTCCACATTTGCCTCGGTCGATGGGGGAAGGGCTTCTTCCTGCAGAAGCTCACTGTATAGCAGCAGGTTTGCAATGGGTGTTTTGGTTTGATGGGAGATATCGGCAACCAGTGCTTTGATTTTGTCCTTTTCTCGGGCCAGGTTTCGGGAGGAGGTTTCCGCTGCGGAAAGATAATGGGCAAATTTTGTCTCCAATGCGGAGAGCTTGCTCTCATCAAAGGTGGTTTCAGAAAAGGAACCGTCCATTGCGGCATCCAGCATTTTTTCGATATGTTCCATGGTTTTCCGGCTTTTTCGCCGCTCCTGCCATACAATGGCGGCGGCTGCAAGAAAGCACAGCAGAAAAAATACAACTTCTGTCTTATTCATCCGTCCTTACCCAGCTGTAGCCAATGCCGTATACCGTTTTGATATATGCCTGTGCGCCAAGCTTATCCCGCAGACGCTTTACCGCAACGGAGAGGGCGTTTTCATCCACATATTCCGCGCCATCCGTCCAGATTCGGTCTACAAGTAGGCTTCGGGGCACGGTTTGGCCCCGATTTTCTACAAGCAGGTGCAGCAGCTTTTGCTCCGTTTTGCTCAGTTCGACTTTTGCATCTCCTGCGTAAAAGCACATGGCCGCAAAATCAAAGCGGAAATGGTCGATTTGGACCGCCCCACTGCTGCGGACTGGCACCTGCTTTCGCAGCTGGGTGTTCACTCTTGCCCGCAGGACTGAAAGGGAAAAGGGCTTGGTAATATAATCGTCGGCGCCCTGTTCCAGCCCGTCTACAATGTCCATATCCGTGTCATTTGCCGTCAGAAGAATGACGGGAACATCCGGCGTACCCTCTTTTATTTCCCGCAGCAGCTGTAGGCCGCTGCCATCCGGCAGATTGATGTCCAACAAAATCAAGGATGCTTTTCCGCAAAGCAGCTGTTCCCGCGCCGCTTTCAGGTCCCGGCAGGAAATAAGCTGCCGATTTTCCGCGTTCAGCGCCTTGCACAGCCCTTGGTTTAAGCCCACATCATCTTCAACGATCAATAATTGTTCCATTTTTCAGTGCATTGGCGTTCTTAGCGGATGAAGTGGGTAGCAACCCGGGGCTCTTTTTCGGGCAGGCCGTAGGCTTCCTTCCCGAGGGTGATGCTCTTCATGAGAAATGCCATGTTTCGTGCCAGGGCGCGCATGGTCTGCTTGCCCTCCTCGTCCTGCTCTGCCTCGCCGGGCAGGCGGCCGTGGATGCTGTTCCAGTATTGGCTGGAGGCCAGCGGCATTCCGGAAATGGTAAAGTATTTGTTCAGCTCGTCAAAGGTGGCGGAGCAGCCGCCCCGGCGGGCGCAGACCACGCTGGCGCCTACCTTCATGGTCAGATCGCACCGGCAGCTGTAGAACAGCCGGTCCAGGAAGGAAATCAGATTGCCGTTGGCAGAGGCATAGTACACGGGGCTTGCCACGACCACACCGTCTGCCTTGGCAAGCAGGGGGGCGGCTTCGTTGACGGCATCGTCAAAGACGCATTTGCCAAGCTCTGCGCATTTGTTGCAGGCAATGCAGCCGCGGACGGCCTTGGCACCCACATTCAGCTCTGTGACCTCGATGCCCTCCTGGGCAAAGACATTTTTCATTTCCCGCAGGGCGATGGCGGTATTGCCGTTTCCTCGGGGGCTTCCGTTGATCATCAATACATTCATAAAATATCCTCCCATTTTGATTCATGCTTACAGCAGCGGCGCTATGACCTTGGCCAGGTACCCGGTCAGCTTCACTAGGAAGGGCTCCTGCCGGAGGGTCTGCCAGGTGACTGGGCGGCAGGAGCCCATTGTATTCTGAAAATCCTGCCAGATGTCCTCCAGACAGTCCACGTCCTTCAGATAGGCGGCGCATTCAAAGTGGTGGTACAGACTTCTGTAGTCCAGATTGATGGTGCCTACCACGGCTTCCCGCCGGTCGCTGAGGAAGACCTTGGCGTGGACAAAGCCGGGGGTGTACTCATAGAGCTTCACACCGGCGGACAGCAGCGCCCTGTAGTGGGTCTTGGCCAGGGCGTAGGGGATTTTTTTGTCCGGGATGCCCGGAAGGATGATTCGCACGTCCACGCCCCGCTTGGCGGCGAATTTCAGGGCGGTTTCCATTTCTCCGTCCAGAATCAGGTAGGGCGTCATGATATAGACGTAGCTGTGGGCGCGGTTTAGAATGTCGATATAGACCATTTCGCCCAGCTTTTCCTTGTCCATGGGGCTGTCCGCATAGGGGATGACGTAGCCCTGTGCAGGGGCGGGCTCCGGAACGTCCAACTGCTCCGGAAATTGGGGCAGCTTTTCGTCGATGTTCCACATCTGCAAAAACATGAGGCTGAAGCTCTCCACGGCGTCGCCCTTGAGCATGATTGCAGTGTCCTTCCAGTGGCCGAAGCGCTCTATATGGTTGATGTATTCGTCCGCCAGATTGACCCCGCCGGTGAAGGCGGTCTTACCGTCAATTACCAGAATTTTCCTGTGGTCACGGTAGTTGTAGTGGGACGAAACGATGGGGGAGATGGGGCTGAACATCTTGCAGCGGATGCCCAGGGCCTCCATTTTTTGCGGGTAGCCCTCCGGCAGGGTGGTGAGCTCACAGGTGCCGTCATACAGCAGCCGGACATCCACACCCTGCTGCACCTTTCGCTCCAGAATTTCCAGGACCTTGCCCCACATAAGGCCTTCCCGGAGAATAAAGTACTCCAGATAGATGGAATGCTCCGCTTTTTCCAGCTCTATGAGCATCTGCGCCCATTTGTCTTCTCCCTGGGGAAAATAGGTGACCTGGGTATTGGTGTAGACCGGGAAGCTGCCGCAGGAGCCAATGTAGCGGGCCAGGCCTGCCGCGCCCGGGTCTTCCTGCTGAAGCTGCTCCAGGGTATCCTCCCGGGAGTGAATCAGGTGGTGGGACAGCACCTCGCTTCTGGCTACCAGGGCCTGCAATGTTCTGCGGCCCCATTCGCTCTGCGTCCAGATGTAAAGGGCACAGCCGAATACGGGGAGCAAGTCAATCACGAGGAGCCATGTGATTTTGGCGCTGGCATCCATGGAGCTGTTCACCAGAATCAGCATGACCGCAACGGTAAACAGCGCGCTGCCGCCTAAGAACAATGGAATATTGTCTTCGAACCAGAAGTACAGGGAAAACAGAATCCCGGCTTGCAGCAGCAGGGAGACGAACAGCAGCGTTTTCCGATTGAAAACAGCCCGGATGAAGCTCTTTTTTCCTTTGTTCAAAAGCTGTCTGCCGGTTTGAGAGAGTTCTTTGGAATCCATGAACAGCCTCCTTTTTGCTTTATTTTCTCCATTATAATCCATTTACGAGGGTAAATCAATGAAAAAAGAGAAATGGATCGGGAAAATCAATTAAGATTTCTTTATTTTTGCATATGCGGTTTGCGTTTCCGGGCTGTCTATGCTATAATCCTTGGGAATGGTAAAAAAGACCCTGAAAGGAATAAGCTATGATTATTGGCATTTTTACGGATACCTTTTATCCGGAAATCAACGGCGTGGCTACCTCCTGCCTGAATCTATATCAGCAATTGCAGAAAATGGGACATACGGTCCATGTCTATGCACCCAAGTGCAAGGGGTGGGAGGAATTCCAGAGCGACACCCTGCATTACCTGGAATCGGCACAGTTTATCCTTCTGCGGGACAGAAATGTGGCGTTCCCCGGCATGGGGACCATCCGACAGGCTCTGGATATGCATTTTGATGTGGTGCATACCAACAGTGAGTTTGTCATGGGCTTTTTGGGCACCTATGTTGCCCGCCATACGGGCTGCGTTCGGGTGCATACCTATCACACGGTGTGGGAAGACTATACATACTATGTTACCCACGGTCACGGGGACAACACTGCCAAAAGCCTTGCCAAGCGCTATAGTGAGTGGTGGTGCGACCGGTTTGACAGGGTGATCGTACCCACGGCCAAAACGGAGAATCTGCTGCGGCAGTATGGGGTGGAAGCACCCATTGACATCATCCCCAGCGGCATGGACCTGGGGCGCTTCTCGCCGGAAAGGCACAGCGCAGAGGAAAAGGCGGCAACCCGGGCGGAATGCGGCATTCCGGAGGGAAAGCGGGTGCTGTTGAACATCGGGCGGCTGGCAAAGGAAAAGAATATCGAAAAGATCCTGCGGGTCTTTCCGGAGCTGCATGAGCACTGTCCGGACGTGCAGCTGGTCATCATTGGCGAAGGCCCGCTGCGGGCGGAATTGCAGGAGCAGGCATTGGCCCTGGGGATGGCGGACAGTGTATCCATTGTGGGCTCCAAGCCCTGGGAGGAGATCGACCGGTACTATGCCATCGGCGATGTGTTCGTCAGTGCCTCCCATTCCGAGACCCAGGGCCTGACCTATATCGAAGCGGCGGCTTCCGGGTTGTGCGTCTGCGCGGTGGACGATCCCTGCCTTCTGGGCGTCTTCACAGACGGCGTCAGCGCGGTCCTGTCCGGGGACAGTGACGAGCAGCTGCTGGAGAGTCTGATGCTGTCCTTCAGTCCCATTGGAAATCGGATCCGCCGCAATGCGGTGGAGGCGGCCAGACCCTACAGCACGGAACAGTTCGCCCGGCGGGTCGAGCAGTGCTATGTGAACGCAATAGCACAGAAATCGGCGGTCCCTGCATTCGGGAATATCTGAACAATAAGGCAGGACGCAATGCTGAACCGCTCCCTGTCAAGTAGACAGATGAAAAAACAAAAATAGTTTTCTACCAG
>OIYG01000728.1_pt1 | contig 29470 bp, 27 predicted proteins | sample 1587861 | NCBI WGS metagenome assembly OIYG01 (sample SAMN03283272) | human gut metagenome | biome: human-associated habitat; material: feces | host: Homo sapiens | place: Peru | collected 2012 | reverse complement strand
TTCAAGCTCTTTACTGCAATTGAGATTGCCATTGAGATTGCTTGCGGATTTTAGGTTTATCTAAAAGATCTCTTAGCTTCCTATCAATCTTTTCTCTTTCTACGCCACGATCAAAGAGGGTTGGTAGAACCTGATAAATAGTATCTGAAACATTTTGCAGTTTCTTACAAACATCACGTACGTCCATGATATCTGACATAAAATAGTTAATGGTATTGGAATAGATAAAACTAGCTTGTGGTTTATTCCCCATCTTAGCCATTATATCTTTGATATATCCATCCATAGCTGTTTCCACTTCACTACTTAACGTCGTATTTTTCACAAACTCTTTGCCCTGTACCTGAGAGGCAACACAAACAAACTTATCGTCTTGCATTGTGAGCACATTCTTTGATGCAAGAAAATCCACAAGATTTTCCGAGATATTTTTCTTCGCGACACAATCCTCTAACAGAATGTTCAGACTCCACTCTTTAGAATCCAACTCTATAGGCAACACAAATTCTTCCTGTTCCAAGTCTTTTCTGAAACGATGAAAAACAGCAGCTAGCACACCATTCAAGTTTTTCTTAATCACCTTATCAGATGATTCGTTGACATCTCCTAAGAGCATTTGCCCAATAACATGAACGACAAATCGACCAATATGGCTTAGCAAAACGTCCTCATTTTCCCCTGGACGAAAAACTCTAACCCACTTGAAATTACCAGTACCGAGAATGTACTGTGGTACAATGCTTCCATTGTCAATTTGGATATCAACCCATTGATGCATCTCTTTAGCAGAAATACCTTTTGTTTCTATATTATTGGCATTGTCCCAAATAAAATTCCACAGATATTGAAAGGTATAACCAAAACGAAGACGTTCCTGTCTGTTAACACTGATATAACGAGAACCACGTTCTATCATCATTGTCTGATTGAAGAACATAGCAGAAAGCGCTTCTTTCATAGTCTTGCTATCAAAGACCATTTTTAGATTAGTCGCCTTCAATAAATTCGCCTCCATACTTGAAAGCCGAGAAGACTCAAAGACAATATTATCATATATGTTCTCTATATCATCAGAAATTGGTAATATATAATATTGCTCGCTGTCAAGTGCTTCATTCCAAGCACTAACTATTTCATCTGCAATAGTCTCGCTTCCTAACAAGTAAACCAAATTAGAAGAGTCAATATTTCTGTGAACAATCTCACCATCAGTATTGAGAATAGCACATTCAACACTTCTTCTAAAATAACAAAATGTATCTACAGAAGAGAAATAATTAAACAACACCACCGCTGTCCTTACGAGATTACGGTCGTTCATCTTTTGACTCCACAATTTTTCTGATATCCCCTCCAATTGTTTTGCCATTTCACGCCATAGAGCGTTCACTTGGACAATGTTTCCAAAAGATATAAATCTAAACAATCCAAGATTTGTCTGCATTAGTTCCGGTGCTATCGAAACAATAGAAATTTTGCAGCCATCCACAAATATTCTCAATTTGCGGAAAGTTGAATTTTTCACATCTGACAACAATACAGAAATGCTCTTGATCCCAATAGGACTATCTATCATATAGACCTTTTCCGAGCCAAAAACGCTCTCTAAAGAAGCCAAAAGCTTATATATATCTACAGGAGATTTTGTCTCATAGCATATCTCAGGGAACTCCACCTCGAGCGACTTGCCCAAACTACGCAAGTCCTTCATCACTTCCTTCACGAAGAAGTGACCATATCCCAAGCGTACATTTTTTATCGCTTTTACCTCAACATCTCCAAAATCCAAAGATTCCTTGTCTTTAATACAAGAATAGATTCCCTCGATATGTACCCTTTCCTTTAAACCATAAACAGCGATATATGATTCTATTTCATCTTTCAATGCAGAAATCGTAGAACCATAATATATAGCATCATCGACAATAAATATACGATATTCCTGATCCGATTTGGCCAATATTCTGTCAAACAAAAACGGCAAAGCATGTTCTGTCATAACATTCAATTCCTTCAAGCCCATATTCTTTCTCAAATATTCGAGAAGCCTTGGACCTTTTCGGGACAATGCTATGACTATATCCGAATCTGCAGAGATGATGGAAGAGTTCAAATTCTTCACTATACCTTGCAGACTTTTTATATATGTTTCTTTATCCGTCATTGACACTGAGGTTCTTAAATTGGATAATGAATTTTCAATATAAATATTGTAAAAAAATCCCTTTCAGACATTCCTTAGGTTCCTCAAATCTCAGCTTTACCCCTGTGATTCAAGTACTTAGAGAATTTCACATTACAATATTTCATATTTTTTATCCTCATCTCTAACAAAAGAGTGAGATTTATGATGCAAAAATAGATATAATTTATGGATTTCGCAAGTTTTTTATATTTTTTAATAGTAAAATGAACTTCAATCCTACTTTACTTTCACGAACTTACACTCCACGCTGCATGCCATTGCTATCAAGCCTTCTATCAACACTATGAAGCGCTTGTCCTTCGCCCCCTTCACTCGCTGGTAATAACCAGAGATGCCAGCAAGTGGGCCATCGCCGATGACCACTCTTGCATTCTTCCGAAGCTGCCCCATCGTTTGGGGAGTGAGAAACTCTGGCTCGTCATAACCGACCGACTCGTAAAAACGGACGAAGTTATCCATCTGCCTCTGCGGCACAACTATCGGAGACAGGGGATTTAGAATGAACTGCAGAATGTCCAGCCCCTTCTTCACTTTCATGATGCCATTGTAGCTGTCATGCACGAAGACGAAGTTGTGGATAGCCGGTTCCTCCCACGTTACAATTTCACCATCCCGAATCTCCTGCATTTTCTTCATCGGGATAAAATTCTCTATATGGTGAGCATCCAAGAGTGCCTTGGCCTTCATCTCCCGACGAAAAGGAGAACTCATTGCATACCACAAGATTTCATTTGGATCACAAGATAACCTCATATTGTCTTTTGATTATTTTCCATCTGCTTCCTTCTCTCTAATAGCAGAGGTTAAATAAGGACTTTATTTTTCTTGTCAACCTATCGTTATCTATTTTGACGATAGCAGCAAAATACTATTAACTATAAACTACAATTTCTCATACCCTCTATAGCATCATCATAGCGTTTTATATACTTATCAACAATTTGGATAGATAAGTCATCAAGATGAGAGCATCTATTATAAATATCTCTCAATTGCATATTCCGAAGATTTTCCAAATCTTCAATAGAGTCAACTATAGTTTGAGACGGATTATCTATAACCTCATCGTTGACTTCAAATGTTTGAGTAGCCGTCAGTTTCTTTGGCTTTATCTGCTTTAATAACTGCCTACAAGACATATAAGGCTGGTTTTGAGCCAACCAATTATAAACTGCAATAAGGCACGTCATCTGCTGTTTTTCTCTCTCATCAAGTTGCTTGATCTCAACGACATCAACATAACCATCAAAAACCTGATGAAATAAGCTTTGCAATTTTTTCAACTTATCCTGTGCATCCAGCAATATCATCGTCATTCTTTGAACATCATTGATGAAGCCACCTGAAGGCTGGTAACACCGTCTGAAGAAGATTGTCAAATCAGTAGAATAATGAGAATACAAGGAGTTTAATTCCTTCAAATTATCTTTTGCACTTTGGTCTTCATTCTCCTCTTTGTTAATTTCATAACCTAATCCGAATCTATTTATTTCAGTTGCAGGCAACTCTATGTGAGTATTTATAATCTTATCACACACCTCATTAGAAACTTGGTCCATTTTGGCATTGTGCGCCTTTCCTACTCGATGAATGTCATCAATGCCTTGCCAATATTCTTTTATTACATTAACAAATAGCTTACGCAAAGTTATCAATTGATCACAATAAGCCTTTCTGGAAGGAAGGACATAGCTTTTTTCATACAAATGCACCATCATTGTGCGCGGTTCTTGCATATCGTCAAGCGGTAACTTTTCTCTACTTATATGCTTTTCAAAAGTCAAATCTATATCTTCAAAAATATCATCTTTTATTATCTCTGAATGATATACATCTGCATTTGGAAATGCTTTTCTCAGCAAATCAATATGATGCATATTAATGCGATGCATTATATCCCCATCTCCATTTCCAAATTGTTTCCCTGCAGTAAAATAGTCTAAGAAAGTAAGACATTTAACCTCATTTTCACAAACATCAAACTCCAAGATATTATTTTGGATGCGAAATTGTTTAACGAAGTTTTCTTCCAGTTGACTAAATGTGGTAGAATCGTAACCAGCCAATTTCAGTCCAAGAAGAACATCTGCCATCTCTTCCAAATTATTAGGAGCTTTAGCATCTATCTTAAAATCAACAAACTCTGGCTTATAAGAAAGCTGCAAATTACATATCGTTAAGAATTTTGCCAACCAAAAATAGTCACGCCACTCTTTAGGCTTTTCCAAAGAAATGGAACTATCAAGCCATCTACATAAATAGAAATAGACCTCAGTCTGCGAAGAAAATCTTTTTCTTACATCATCCATAGTAATACCTATATGGCTTCCAAACAATTTATCAACAGATTCCTCAAGTTCGATTTCCGTAAAGTTAACAGGCACTAACACTTGCCAACGAAGAGGCGCAGTTTGTCTTAACCAATCAAACGCTGCTTGATTATTATCAATATAATGCTTAACTCCACACCACACCAATGTTCTTGCCACAATATACGCTTGCATAGAGTTTATCTTCTTACACTCCAATTCACGTAAAAGAGAATCAGGCGTATATTTTCCTTCATCTATAAGGGCCATAAGAAACAGAGGACTTGTGCTTTCATTAATATGCTCGAATAATTCCATACCAATTTCTCCTAAACCATTTCTATAATTCCTAAATATCTCTTCAACTATGATATGAGTTCTAATGGGGTGAACATCAGAAAATCCTTCACCATTATACTCAAAGAATTCACCTTTCATTTGGTCTATACATCGAGACAGGTCCATTGGAGAAAGATGACACAAGTTCCGAATGGCATTCACAGAGATATTTCCCTGCAAGACATTCGAGACAGATATATACTGAAGAAAGGAGGCATTTACATGATCAAGTCTTCCTATCTGTTCAGAGATTCTTGCCCTTAGAGGAACACCTTGCGTCAGGAAATACACATATTCAAGCAATGTTTGAGGATGTCCGGAATCATTCCAAGCCTCTTCAAATATATCAATATGGCACAATCCTCTTTCGCATAGATGATCAAATATATCCTTTGCTTCAGATTCGGTTAAATCTAAAGCAAGAGTAGAATAATGAAGTTTCTCATTAACCTTGTTTTTACACCTATTCCAATCATCCTGCCGGATTGTTACTAAGCATTTAACAAAAGGAGTATCCTCTATTTCATTTGCCACTTGAATCCATGAAGTATCGTATGGCAGCACATCTAAATATACAAAAGCTTCACTCTTCAAACCTTTCGAAATATCTTTGATGGTGGCAATAATCTGCGATATATTATTCTGATTTACATATTTAATCTCATATCGTAAAGGAGTACCACAAATCTTCAAATAACGATATGCTAAACTACTTTTGCCAGAACCAGAAACACCCGTTATGAAAACAAGATTATTGTCTTTCAGCTTCTCATAGAGTTGTTGCAACTTTTCTTCTCTGACAACATCATAATTTTTGGCAATATGTATTTCCTTAGCAGATATACCTTGATAATAAGATATTTCAGAATTAACGTCTTCCTGACAAACGGACTGAAAAAGTGGAATTACTGTTAGTCCAAATTGAGTAAAGAATTCCTTTTGACGCACAGAAAACGCTATAATCTGTCCTACCTGACAACATAAATCATCATAAGTAGCAGACTTTTCATTTATCACAAGGTAACAAACCCACTGAACCAAATAATCCTTTACTATTAAAGGATCAATAGATGGAAATCGATTTTTTAAAACAGATTCAACATAATTTTCCAACTCTCCTTGCGATTTAGACTGCCATAATATTTTTGCAGCAAGCTCCTTGGAAGAAGCATAATCCAAATGAAGAGTTTCCTCTTTTTTGAGCGACTTTACAAGAGAGGACACCTTCGTCAATCTATCAGAAATCACTCCTTTATCATTGCCATGTCCAACCGCCACGAATGATATTTTTACATTTGAATTTTCATCTAAACTATCTTTACCACGAGAAAACAAAGAAGTAGATTTTCCCTTGGAAAACAGATCAGAATACACGATTGTCCCAGAATAACACTTCACCTGTACGGTTTCGATAATTTGGTCATTCAAATATATGTCTAAATCTTCTCTTCCTTCAGGCACAAATACTTCTTTCGAATCGGCAGCCCCTAACATTCTATACAAGGTATAGAGATATTGAACTTGATAACCATATACTGTTGATGCAACGGACATAAATATTACCTTTTTCTCAAATCTGATACTTAAAAGTCAAGATTAAACTTTTAATATCTCCTCATACAACTTCTCAATACTCTCATTCACCTTAACAGGAGCGAACACCTTTTCTCCGAAACTTTTTGAATATTCAGCCATATTTCTGCAAAGTTCAGGAGACTCCATCAGTTTCCGAAGCTGCATGGTAAGCGCATCCACATCATCAAATGGGAAAGTGAGGCAGTTTCTTCCCTCCTCAATCACATCAGGCAGACCACCTACAGGAGTAGTTACCACAGCGATACCTCTTGCCCAGGCTTCCAACACCACCATAGGGAAACCCTCATGGCGAGAGCACATACAATAGATGCTTGCTTTATTCCAGACATCCTCCTTTTGCTTGCCAGTGATATAACCAGTAAAGGTAACACTATCATCCAAATCCATATTATGAGCCATCGCCTGAAAGCGCTCCACTTCACCATTTCCCATGATGGTAATATGCCAGTCAGGAAAATCTGCCTTCAGATTCTTCCATGCTTTCAGGAGCAAATCCGGATGCTTGTTATCGTTCAGAAAGGCAGCCATGATGATACTCTTCTCTTTGATAGAATAATCCACAGCAGGAGTCGGAGCACAGGCATTATAGATAACAGCAGTCTTGGCTTTCACTGTAGGAAACCATTCTGCAAAACACTTCTGCCACTTCTTTGCCAACAATACCACACAATCAGCTCGGTTCAGACACCATATAAACAAACGATTATGCGTGTGATCCTCCAACTGATTACCCATGTGAATATGCATGATAATCTTCTTTCTGCCGAGCAATGCCAACAGGAGCACAGGCATTTGAATAATCAGACAAATCTTATCAGGAACCGTATGGAAATGGACAATATCATACTGCCATATCGTAAACAGCGCCTTGAAATAAGCCTTCAATGCAAACCACAATTTCACACCATATCCTCTCTGTATCTGCGTACCAAGCCATCCACACCGATATTTTTTCCAGAACGGCATGGTCTTCATCAGTCTCAGTACACTCGCCACTCCGCCGCCACTCTGTTCAGCGGAGCCTACCATCAAAACTTTAGACATAAATATAAGCTATTTTATTACCTTTAGCCTTTTTAAAAGCCACAACAATCCAAACAACAGAAAACCAAGCCGATTACGAATTAAAAAGAGAGGAACTGATATTCTTAACGGGCAACCACTTAAACATATAGATTTAATTGCTGTTTTAACATCTGAAAGAGAAACATAAGTACAAATAGCCTTCCATCCTAAAATAAAAGAAAAATCACTCAACTTAACATATAATTCCAGTAACGATAAAACTAAACTCCCTGAATAATAACAAAATATATCAGTATCCTTTTTCTTAATGAAAATATCTCTTACAATTCCTCTCTCCCTTACACCATCTATTTTATTACTTAAAAGAGCTTTTGGATTTATTAGACCTTGAGACATACAACCTGAATCACGAATGATATAATGATAGAGTTGTTGATCAATTGTTACCACCTTATTTGCATAACATAGAAATCTCAAAATAAAAAATCTATCTTCAGACATTTTTACGCCTTTAGGAAATATAATGTGATTATTTTTAATAACAGAGGATTTAAAAAGAAAACGCCAAACAGATGCCCATTCATTGGTTTCATAAAAAGCAGATTTCCCAAATTGTTTTAAACTATTTCCAGCATAGCCAATAAAACGAGGAACAAGCTCTTTTAAAATTTCATTACCTTCATAAATTGCATTTCCTTTGTTACCATTGAAATCAGCACCATTTGATTTATAATGAAATTGAATAGCATCGGCTTGATTTTTTTCACACTCTTCTAAGGAAATTTCTAATAATCGAGCATCTATATCATCATCTGGATCCATGAAATAAATGTATTCACCTTGTGATAGTTTGATACCTTCATTTCGTGCTTGAGCAACACCCTGATTTAGGAAATCATAGACTTTAAATTGACTACGGAAACAATGTTTTTTAATAACCTCTAAGGTATTATCAGTACTTCCATCATTTATAAATATTACTTCATAATCCGTAAATGTTTGTTTCAAAATAGCATTCACAGCATTATCTATATAACATGCTACATTATAACAAGGTAAAATGATACTTACCTTGTATTTATAATTCACTACATTATTCATGAATTTTATATTTATCTATTTTTATGTGTTTCCAACATTTTTTTCCTCATTTCCTCTCTTCTTCTCTGTTCCATAGCATTTCTATTGGCATTCAGACACAATGCTATCAGCATACAATATCCCATACCTTTACCTGAAAGCCAAGATGAATCAGCAGTCTGCTCAATAGCAAGACAACAGAAGGTGATCATAGCCACACGATAATAGCGCATATCAGCAATAATATCAAAAGCAGCCAAACGACGCTTCCAGAACCAGCAGAAGAAAAATACACCGACGATACCAAACTGTGCTAAAGTTGGATAATAGGCATCACAGATAAAACCACCACCTTCATTCAATCCCCAGATACCATTTAAATTATACTTATAATAAAGAGGAGAATAAAATTTCCATGCACCATTACATGCAAAACTGCCCATACCAGAACCGAAAGGCAAATAATCCCAAAGAATCCTTAACGAAGTTTTATAAGTCATAGGACGAGCTAATTGATCGTTGCTTAATCCAGAAACATAATAAGCATCAAATCTTGTCCACGTTACCATCAATATGACAGTTACCAACAAAACTACATATATCATAGTTTTAGGGGACTTAAAATTCAATCTATTTTTAATAAAATAAACAAAACCTATAAAACAAATGACCTCGCCCATAAATTTAAATTTTGGTGCCAACATACCAGTTAAAACCAACAAAAGAGTGATATTTCGATTGCGTTTTGTTGCTTTTGTAAAGAGATACCACGACATACCGGTACATATAGCTAACTGACCAAGAACAGGGAATTCTGCTTCTACCTGAGTATCTAAAGTCTGCGGATGATAGAAAATCCAAGAGAATAAAGTTATAACCATTGTACCTAACATCCATTTCTTTTGCCTCTTGGTAAACCTTGGATTCAAAATCCAAGTACAATAAATAATTGCATAAGGACGAATTTCCTGCATCAAATCGAGCCAAACAGCCCCAGAAACATTAGCGCCAAAAAGAAGAGAATATACTGTATAAAAAGCAATCAGACTTATACAAACAGTAAACTCTTTCCATGGTCGCTTATTTATACTGCGATTATGACTATACATCCACAATGTATAGACAAACAACAATACTGTCATTGCCTCATCTACACTGGAGAAACCTGGAAGATCATTATAAGCAATACATGTAGGAAAGTATATAATCCAATAAAGGGTAAAAAAACGAGATATATTCTTCATTTTTCAAAATTTAATTTATCTTTAGTGTTTATTCTCAAACGGTATTTGGAACCAGCTATATTTCTTACAAGCCCAAGTCTTTTGACCTACAACATAGACTAATTGCACTAACCATTTCGGCAATATATTTTTGATAGACTTTGACAGAGATTTCTTCTGCCAGCTACCTGCGTAGTTATGAGCGCAGAAACTCTTTGCTGTCTGATGTACCTCTATAGAATTGCGACTATTAAAGTAATTCTTATCAAAGACAAACATCTGTTTCATCTTCAGATTGTAGTCCATAAAATTCAAAGTCGACAAGTCTGAAACTCTCCAGAATTTATAGCCCAGACCTGTTAGTACATGATGAAAACGACAAGGAAGAGGCAGCATATCATAACTTCCGTCTTCTTGAATGAAAGTCCTGCCTGTATAGGAATCCAACATATCCTTTACCCATTTACATCCAGGCTCACATCCTATAACAGCTGCTTCAAAAGCTCTTATTTGATCATGCCCTATGAAATAAGGTAAATTCAATAATGGATCAAAACTTTTATATACTAAAACATCCGAATCCAAATAGATACCACCATAGGTATACAAAGCAAAGAGGCGTATATAATCAGCAGCAAAAGCATATTTCTTTGCCTCGAATGCTTGCTTTGTCCAAATAGTATTATTTATATCGAATCGTTTGGTATCCCATACCCAGACTTCATAATCTGGCAGATACTTCTTCCATGTATCTAAACATTTTTGAATCTCTGCAGGATATGGATTACCCGATAACCAACAGAGATGAATAATTTTTGGTATCATTGTTTATGATTTAAATATTTGAAATTCAACACTCAGCTTTTCCATCAGCCATTTCATTCTCTTATCCCAGTTTCCAAGCATCTCTGCTGTTTCACGATTTTTATCCACAAGAGACTGATAATCTTCAATATGTTCTATCACATTAGCAATCAGCTCTTCTGCCGAGATTTTATCATTCAACTCTATCACAGGATTATATCCGATAAAGTCAATGAGTTCTTGCGGAGCATGCCCCACCATCACCATTCTTGAGAACATACATTCCCAATAGCGCTGCGTAAGGGTTTCTATATCATCGGCAATTTCTGGTTGTGTGATGCTTCGTGGCAATGCAATAGTTACTTTAGCATTCCCCATCGCCTCATATAGCTGCTCATTGGTATAAATGAACTTACCATTCTGCTTGGTACAGACATGATTCAAACTGTAATTCTTTGTATCAAAAACAGACTCCAATTGATCAGCCTTAAATACCTTATCATTGGAACGTCCAAACTCCAACAAATCAATATTTCTGTCTTTTAAAAGTTTTCCTTTCTGATATACAGAATCATCCACAGCTTCAGGGCACCAGATAACATTAATTTTTTGCCATCCCTTGTTCTTCCCAGAAAAACGTTCTTGCATCATCTCTGCTGTCTGCCGAGAAGAAAAGATAGCAGTCTTTACCTGATGCCTACGCAGCCATTCACAAGTCTTCTCAAAATAGCATGGCCAGCAGTCCCAAAACATAGGGACAACCTCATATCTTGCACAATCAGGAAACGTATCAAATAGCAAAGAAACAGGTTCTACAAATCTGAGCCTTGCCTCCTTCTTACTTTTCCATAAAGTAGGCAGTTCCCATCGAAATGTAGCCCCATGCAAACACTTCGGTGGATAATGACTCTTCACCACATCCCCTCCTAATCTCTTCCATGCCTCAAAAGGAGCAAGTTTGAAATTCAGAAAGCCAGGATGAATATAAGGAGAGACTGCCTTTATATATTTATTTCTATTTCCCATAAACAAATTTCTCTATTAATTTGCCTTGGTGAAGGACATAACCTACTCCAATAGACAATGCAGTTATCACTACAGACAATCCAACAGCAACAATAAACATAAGCAAAGAATTTTCTGTTCCTTCCCAATTATTACCTAAATCCTTTAGATGAATCATACTGATGAAAAAATAGTGAATTACATAAATATCGAGTGTTCGCTTACCGACAAAATCTAATAGAGATTCCCAACAGGACGTCGCTCCATGTCTGCTGACAAATAAGTTCACTACAATATATACCATACAAAAAGGCAAGAATATATGTTTATTTAAACTAACTAAAGCATGAAAAGGCATATCCACACAAAATAAAAATACATACGCCACAATACAAAGAGAGAACAACCAGTTTGCCTTATGCATTTTATCCAATAAATTATATTTGGTCGTCATGACTCCAAGTATAAAGAATGGATAAAAATTGCCACAGTTAAGCAGACAGAAGTAATCTTTTGTCTGAGACGTATATTTCCATAAGAGATACATGCCCCCCCAGATTGCTATGGCTAATGCTACATCTATAAACCATTTTTGCTTTAAATTTAATCTATAAATACTAAGAGAGACATAGAATACAGCCAAGGTCATGAGGTACCAATAACCATTTTTATTAGGTGATTCACAAAAACCTATCAATCCTGAAACAATATCCTTCGCAAAAGTCATTGTAAAACACATACCGAAAATTAACAAAGGAGTTAACAACCCTCGCAATTTCCTTCCCAGCCTATTTAAATTCCAATAAGGAGGTTTAACACCAGAACATGCCACTAAGCCAGAAAGGAACATAAATAATGGCATGTGAAAACTTGAGATAAATTCATAAAAAATATTATTCGGTTGGCAAAAAGCCATTCCATAAATATGTCCCATCACAACCAGGAAAATTGCCAAGCCCTTCAATCTATCAATATAATCAATTCGTCTTTCCATAATCATTATAATGATTTTATCACCTTACATGGATTTCCTGCTGCCACGCAATCGGCAGGAATACTCTTTGTCACTACACTTCCAGCACCGATGATGCTTCTTGCGCCGATCGTGACACCTTTGAGGATGATGCTGTGAGCACCTACCCAAACATCATCCTCTATAACAATTGGAGCAGACTTTGTGCCTTCATTAGATGAACGACGAGCCAAATAATCCAAAGGATGCGCATCAGTATCTGTTATAAGCACACATGCTCCAACCTTCACATTGTCACCAATGGTGACACTATCATGTATCCACATACGAGTACTGCTCATACCGACATTGTTACCTATCTTTAGAGATGCTCCTTTTTCCAAATAGATAGCACCTTGGAGATTGCTTGATATAGGATTAACGGCATCACCTGAAGAGAAGTAACAATTGTCACCTATGGCTATGACATTGTTTCCACTTGTCACCAAGTTCAGTTTCCCTGGTATTTGTACATTCCTACCCAAAACTGCACCTTTCTTCTTCAAAAGCGCACGATTCAACATGGGATAGAACTGCATACGGACCAACGCTGGAATATTCAAGAGTTTTCCTAAAATAGCAATCATGATATTACTTCTTTATTTGTTCATAGACATCCAACAATTCTTTCACGATTTGCCTCTTGTCATGACGAACCAAGGCAATTTCCTTTGCCTTTTTGCCAATAGCCATATTTTCCTCCTTATTGTCTATCAATCGCTTGATGTAATAAGCTGCCATATACGGGTCTGTCACAGGATACAAGAAGCCTGTCTTACCATGCTCAACCATCGAGTCTGTACCACCGACTCTACTTGCCACTACAGGGACACCTACCATCTGAGCCTCACCCACAGAATTAGGACTGTTCTCTATATATGAGGAATGGAAGTACATCGTGCTACTCAACAAGGCATCGCGTAACGTTTCTGCAGAAGCGACACCACATAGATTGACATTTAAATCTTGATGACTCAAACCTATATGTTTTTCCATAAACTCAGGATCAATGTTTCCATAAACATTCCATTGGAAATTCAAGTGCAATTCGTTTTTCAAGATATTAGCCACCTTCAAGATGACATCATATCCCTTATAAGTAGGGAAAGAGATGGTTGTGGTAATCGTTGGAACTTTCGGGATTTGCCTTTCCCTTGCCTCATAAAAGACATCACGCAAGATTTCCCCACCATAATAGTATTTCGCCTTTGGATTGAGAACTGCCATGGCTTGCCTATCCCACTCCGTCCTTCCGATGACATAGGGAACTGCATTCAAAATCGCTTTTTCACGATAAGCACTACGTTTCCAGTAAGCCAAATATTGAAGATGGTGGAACTTACCCTGCAATCCCTTACCACTCATGATATATTCTCTACGAGAAAATCCTGGAGGAAGGAGTATATATATATAGAGAGAGAGGAGGCCTTGGATGTGAAGCACCATTGGAATGTTGCCAGCCACTCTTGCAGCAAGTCCATGATACAGCTCCGAGCCGAAGATGTGTATCACATCAGGCTTGAAATCCTCAATCACTTCCTTGAACTTATGCTCGTAATAAGGCCATAACACCTCATCCCTTGCTGCATCGTTGAGTTTGAACAAATCAAGAATTTTGTCTTTCTTTGACTTCGTGTGATGTGGGATAGGATAATAAACCACACCATCTTGTTCTACCATTGCTGGTTCACCATTTCGACAAAAGGCAATGCCCAATTTGATGTCATCGCGCTTTGCCAACTCTTTTTGCATGGATGAGATCCATCCTCCACCGTTATAGCCACCACCACAAGAATGAGGCGACTGATAGTTTCCTGCCGTAGCAGTAATCCATAATAATCTCATTTTACAAACTCCTCCTTTTATCTATAATCTACACCCAACAATCTTCGTACAAAAGATTTTAAGCGTTGAAATAAAACTTTAACTGTAATTTTTCTGCCCTTTCCGTAAAATCGTGAGAAGGCTTGATACATCAACTGATTTTCCATAACAGGAATATCAGAAAGCAATATAGGCACTTGACTTAATTTCATATTGCTGTAAGTGGAACTTATGCCACTATGTGTTCCTGTTCCATCCATACCTGATTGAATCGCCATCGTTTGATTTGGAAACAGATGCAGCTTGTTTGCCAGAAAGCATGAAGCATAAAACCGTACTGCCCATGAGTCGTTTAGCCCCACCTTGTCACAGTACAAGATGCCATAAAATGGACCAGTTCCTCCTATATTAAACTCATTTGTCTTCCAGCGGAGCCTCTTCAACAATTCTCTGGAGTCAGGATTGAACAACAGCCAAGCACGTTTCCACGTTGCCCATCCCCAACAGGCAAAATACCGCAAGAAGAATGTCTCGGAAGTTTGTGTGTCCGTTGGATTCAAAAAGGCACTTATGGAAGCAACTCTGTCATCATCCTTATACTTCTCCAAGGCATCGTTCATGTATTTCAAGAAATAAGGAGACACAATCAAGTCATCCTCCACGACTATGACTCTACCATATTTATCCGTCAACTCTGTGATGCCCGCTATCAAACTCTTGGACAATCCCCAATTGCTTTCACGTTCCACAATGGTCACAGACTTAAAGCCTATTATGGTATGGATGTACTCTCGATTTTGCTTTACGCCCTCTATTTTCGTCTCATTCTTGGGACCATCCGAAAATACAAACAAATCGCTTTGAGAAGCCTCTGTATTTCTTAACAAGGACTCTACTGCAGACTGTGTATGGTCAGCACGATTGTACGTAAAAAGGGCTATTGGTGCATATTTCATATTATCCATTACCATCTGTTTTAAAATAAGAATTAAATGTTTTTATATCTTCAACATTTATACTATTACCATTATCTACTCCTATGTACATACTTTTTATACTCAACATTTTTACCTCTTTTTTCCATATTACATTTGAAATTAAAGTACAAGCAAAAAGAGAAAGTTCGTTTGGGTCACCATCTATTTGGGTGCATTCTTCATCAGAAAGCAAAGTTGGATTATCGGCAATTTTCTGCAATCCCACCCAAATATTATAGTTATTCTCTTTATAGTTCTTCAACTTATATTTATTTTTCCAATCCTTTGTTGGTTCTTTAAATACCAAACAAGGAAGTTCTTTGTTATTCAGTATATAAAGATAATTAGCCAAAGCCTTACTGCCACTATTAAAAGTGTATATATGAATACCATTATATATGTACTCATTTTTACTCTTTATATTCTCTGATAAACCTTCAATTTTACCTATATAATACCTCAAATAAACATCAAAGGCTATTATTACATGTTTTTTAGGTGATAATTTCAACTTATCTATAGCCTCAAAGAGAGATTGACTATCAACATTTAGTTTTTTACAATTTTGAGCTAAAAAAGTTGTCGCAAAATAATATTTAAATTTATATAGCATTGCTGAACTCATACTATAATCTATATCTACATAGCTGATATCAGGTTTATCTACAAAAGCATGATTAGGATACAATTGGAACACTGTACCATTTACCAAATATGGAATAGTTGATACATTTTTATCGAAATTCCTTTCTTGAAAGAGAGAATATAATTGTAGTCCACGTTCCACCTCTTTCACTATACCTGTTTTTATGTCATCTATCTTTCTTTTGCTATATGGTTGATGAATTTTTAAATCTTTATCTGCTTTCTTCAATGCATCCAAATAATCATCAATATACTCATCCAATTTTTTAATTTGAGAATTGTTTCGTTGATTAATATATGATATCCTCTGTTTAATATCTCCTAATCCTATAATCTCAAGATATTCCGTTCTATAGGATACTTGTTCTATACAATACTTCAAAGCCAACATATCTTCCTTTGCCTTTTGAATATCTTGCGAATTGTCTGGTACAGCAGGAATGCCAAATACATATTCAACACCAAACGGATACTGCGGCAAAGTATATAACCTATATGCCAATAGTGCTATAAACATATTAGCCGCTCCAATAATTTTACCTGTAGAAAGTCCTCTTAACTGAGGCATTGGATAACGTTGATCCAAAACAAACGGACTCTCCAAATAGAGATTATTTAATGATGAAAACATTCTAAAACATTCCCCTAATGTAGATGGAACAAGAGGGTAAGATGGTGGTTGATTTTGTGTAAAAGATAACATTCTCTTTACCAACGAATATTTACCTTGCTGTAAGAAAGAAGCCCCAAGCATGACATGAAATTCCAAAAATCTATGCCGTTCTTTATGATGAAACTCAACCTCTTCTGGTTTATAGCTTCTTTTAGTCTTTGGATTTACATCATATTCACTTATTCTTTGCATATGAAACTCATAGAATTGGGAAGCACTCTCCCAATAACTCATAACCCATTCTTCTTTTTCATAAAACACTTGACAAATTAGATTTTTCCAAAGCATTGCATAGGTGTTCTCGGATATATAACTGTTAGGTAACAAGAACATCGTCAGAAAAGAATTACCATTATTTATAGTCATCGGCTCATATTTCTCTTTGCACAAACGCTTGTTCAACTGGGTTATACCATCATAAATATAACTTTCAAAGGTTATTCTTTCTTGCACTTGATAACAACCAACAATATATTCTGCCCACTCATCATATATACACCTAATGGCTCTCGTATCAGAAGATTGTAGAATAAAACTTGCCAAGTCTATCCATTCCATAAAATAATTTCCGGCCTTTGATTGCGAGATTTTATTAGTTTTTTGGAAGTCTGCCCATATTTGATCATGAAGTTTACCCGCAGCATTATATAGCTGAAAGGTATTGTAAAGCAAAAAGAAAGAAGCCATCAAAGCCATAGTCGCTATAGTCTGAATCGCTATATAAACATAAGCATATTCCGAACGGTCAAGTAAAAAAGGATTAATAACCACCACAACTAAGTTGACAGCAAGTAGCCATTTGAAGAGATTAAAATGAAATTCATTAGAAAACCTCAAAGTTAACATCGAAGAATCATATTTTTCATCAATTCGCTCTATGCTACTATTTATCAAAGGATATGCGATACCAAAGACTGCTGCGACTATGGCCAACATGCCGCTGTATGTATAATTAGTAAAATCAAACATATTATTTGAATTTTGTCGTTTTTAATCTCTTATTTACTTCTCGTAACTCTACTATAGTTCTAGTCATCTTCTTATTCAAAGAATCTAACTTGATAGAACACATCATTTTAAACTGTCGCATATCAGCCAACTCGTCCAACACTTGTTTCTTCCATATAGAATCATCCTTTTCCTTAGAGCACTGTATTATATGAACATTATATTCTAACGTTCTTCCCTTATTTTCATTCCATCTTGCCAAACGGCAAACGAGAACAGAAAGCCCTAACCATACTATCAGAACTAAAAAGAATGGCTTTTTAATGTTAGTTTTCAGACTCTCCATATAACCTTTCCAGCTGGTTAATGGTTTCTCGAACAAGATACGAAGCTTTATAAAAATATCCTTTAGCTTTTGCCCTTTGAAATAAATACTTGCCAAACGGAACCACTTGATACTCATTCTTACTTTCTTTATACGAAATGTATTCATTTAATAAAACATCAAATTTAAGTTTCTTGTCTGCAAAAACTTTTTCAAACATAATAAGAGCATCAATGTTAACCATAACCAAGTCTTTTACCCTTACCATGTCATCAATATTTCGCTCTGAGATTATTTCTCGAAATCTATTGTTCAAATAATAATTAAAGCCTTCTATATCGAAACAACTATCCGTATAAACCAATATTGGATATACAGATATTAATTCGTCTTTACTACCTTTTCCTACTAACTTATAAAGATGCTTTTCTATATCATTTGCCAATTGGGTAACACCTTTCGGTCGACCTTTTTCATTTTCCACCAATTCTTTTTCTACAGCACTTATAATCGTATCATAATCATTAGATTCTATAATTTTTGCATTTAACTGAATATCCTTAAACTCAAAAATAAATACCCGATTAGCTTTTCTTGCATAATAATCAGGCAAGCCTGATCCTATAGTATTCAGTTGTTCCCCTGTTACTTTCTTGTATTTTGAAGATGCCAACACACGATTTATGACATCATAAAACAAATATTGTTCAATAAATTTTTGCCCAACCAATTGCTTGAGTTGTACATAAGCAGATACTCCCTTTGTCCCTAGAATCTTCTGCTTTTCTAATTCTTTTGCCATATCAAACAGCAAAGAACGGAAAAACTTATTCACAAAGAATTTTATATACAAAACACAATAAGTATCATCAGAAATTTTATATAATGGATATTCTTGAATATTAATTGTTGAGTTGACATCTTGTAAATTTACACAAAAATTATCAAGAAAATCACATATTACGCATTGTGATTCTGGAGCAATCTTAATAACATTTGTTTTCTGCTCATTGAACAAAAGTGAATCTACCAAAGAGAACAATTGTAGCATATACAGTGAAGAAGATTGGCTACCCTTCGCTTTTAGATAAGTTGAAACATATGATGCGAACAAAGTGTCTTTCTTTGGGAAATCAATCAAGAACATCTTGCTTTTAGGCAATTCTATCAAAGGATCTACCACACTCAACACTTTATTCATTCTCAATGCAAACGGCATATAATATCGTAGCATATCATCTGCAGTATAGGATTCTGGGGTATTTTTTTCATCTTGGCAAATCAAAAACTCATCACAAAAGATGAGATACGCTTTAAACAACCGCCCTTTATCTTCCTTTGTTAATTCTCTACTTTCAGAATTGGAATGGTTCAATAAATACTCCACTGTTTTCAACAAAGGGGGCAAATCAATAAATTGGTCTGTTGTTTGTCCTACAGATCCCATGAATTTTATGATTCTATCTCTCAAATCAGAATCAAATTGAAATAACAAAGGACAAATGATATTGTATTCGTTTTCGGAAATCGTCATATTTACCTTACGATTCCCTACATATGTAAGCCATAATACAGATTCACATGTTGGCAATCCATCAAGCAAACTATCAACCGTCTCGTTGCTGTCATTATACAATTGAGAATACGATATCCCTCTTGCATATTTTAACTTCATCTCCATAAGAATACTTCTTTATAAACATTAACTGATTTTATTTCTCAGGTAAAGTTATCTTAGAACCCATTTTCAAGCAAAACTCTTTGGTGACATCCCCATCATATCCTCCTTCCGACGTAAAAGTCATTTCACCAAAGTAAATTTTGTCTCCAACTATATAAAAATCTACACGAACTTGAGGATGTCCTTGAGCCAATTTTGATGCATAATCCAATAATTTTGACAAATTATCTGGCTTAGGTATTTCAATATCTGTACCTCGAAGCTGTTTATTCAATACTTCTGGCATCAGATGCCAATTACAATCGTAATAAGAAAAACGAGATTGATGTCCAATCACTCTATCGGTGCAAACCAATATGCAGAAAGGCTTTCCGTCAAAGCAGTAGACTTTATAATCTGCCAATGATTTTGAAAATTCACAATCATTTTCCAGTAATTGCTCAGCTATAATCAAAGGCTTTATTTTAAGATAATGAGGCTCCATTGTATCATAGCCAAACCTTAATTTCAACCATTCATTTAATTTCGACCTTGTGGCAGGGATATCCAACTTTGACTTATCAAGTACTGGCAAGATAGTTCCTGCACCATGATTCGTCTTTAGGATAAACTGATTGGGAAGTTTATCAAAATCTATATCGTTAGCATCTTTCCAAACACCATACAATTTAACCAAAGCATCTTCACCTATGCGTTGCTTGACGTAATCTCTAACAAGATACTTGTCAGCCAAACGTGTCCAAACAGAAGTGTCATAATTGAATTTCATCCAATTAATTTTCTCGTTTATGGTTTGAGGACTCTTCCAATCTATATCGTACCCAACCAAACTTCTATGTAATTCATTCGCAATGCCCTTTGGAGCGAAATGAAAACGCAGCCAAAATTTTGTATTGGCATAGATCGAATGAATAAATTCTGGACAAATTTTTCGTAAAATACCACTCATTTTTAATCTCTGTATTTAAATTTTCGAATTAATAAATGCAATATCTTATTTTTTAACGCAGAACTAGATAGCATCAGGTAAAGACTCAACAATAGTTTCTCGGTAAAGGAACAAGTTGATTTAAAATTAGAAAGCATTTCTTTCAAATCTGCATCTTTCACATAATACTTGGAATTGATTACGGTAATTAAGTTATTGAGCAACCATTCCTTTTGAATTCCTATCAAAAATGGATCAATGCTCCGACTACAGGTTTGAATAATATGCTTATAAGCAATCGTTTCCTTTATTACATTTACGTTGCCTGTTATTGAATTAGGATTATATCGATGGTAATAAGTACAAACATCGCAATATGCCATTGTTCTAACATATTTTGATAAGAAAAATGTCCAAAGATTATCCTCATGTATGATTCCCTCTTCAAAATATAAATGATGCTCTTTCAAAAAAGAAAGGTTGATGAGTCTACTTTGAGCACCCACGATATCACCTAAGTACTGCAAAAGAAAGGTTTTAATCTCTGCTTGACATGTGCAAAATTCAGGAAACTTTATATTGCTGATGGAATTTGCATATTTCTCATCTTCAAAGAAAGCCCCTTGAACAAGGTTTACCTTTCCATATTTTTCCACTAGACTCCACATTATTTCTAAACAATTGGGAGTTATCTCATCATCACTATCCAAAAAATAAACATACTCGCCACTGGCGACATCTATTCCTGAATTACGAGCAGCAGAAAGACCTCCATTTTTCTCTCGCTCAACTATTCGGAACAAAACATTGCCTTGATAATGCTCAATAAAATCCTTTGCAATGAACAAACTTCTATCGCTACCACAATCATCTACAAGTATACACTCAACACCATCTGTCATAGTCTGATCAGTAATTGACTTCAAACATATAGCAAGATATTGCTCTACTTGGTACATCGGAACTATTATAGATATCTTCATCATTGTATCATTTGTTTTAAGTGTTCAACTACTCTCTTTGAGGCATAGCCATCATCAACACTACCATAAACTTTGTAGAACTTTTGAAGCTTTTTTGAATAATCAGCCATATTGAAATTTTTAATAGCGGCCTCCATCTCATCATTATTTTTACATAAGGCAAACGGCAATTGATAATACATAGGCTTCAAGCCACGCATGGCCGTATATTTGTCTATATCGGAAGCATAGAGGAATACAGGCTTACGAGTATTGCTAAAATCCAAGGCTACACTGGAGTAATCGCTTATAGCTATGTCCGCAATCAATAATAGCTCGTGGATATCCGTATAATATGTCATATTCCAAATACGCTCTCCAAAATCGTATGGAGGATGCTTGAACCATTCAAAACAAGGATGCAATGTTATAAAAAACATCCACTTATCTCCAGTCTTTTTCTCTAAAGTATCCAAAACACGATGAAGGTCTAAATCATAGGCCTCTGTTGTGCCACTATCACGAAATGTCGGAGCATAGAAAGCAATCTTCATTCCATCCGGAATTTTTAGTTTACTGCGTATCTCTGCTTGTTTAACAGAAGAATCATGATAGTACTGGTCATTGCGAGGGAATCCGACTTCCCATATCTCTGCATTTTTAGGAACCCAAAATGTATCTTTCAGAACTTGTGTATGATATGTTCCCATCGAAACAAAGATGTCTGTCAGGGCAGAATGCTGTTTACTGTTCTTAATCCAATTCACTGGCAATACCGCATCGCCTTCAGCACACTTACAACCTGGTTGACCATGAGGGATGTAAATGAATACCTGCCCTTTCTTTTTCTTTACAGGATACAACGACTTAGAATTATTAATCATGATATGGGCTGTCGCCAGCTCATACACCGCTCTTATTCTATTGTACTTCACCTTACGAATAAATTTGGGTATCTCTATATCATAATGCTCTACCATCCAAACCATATCGTATGGAAGTTTTTGGCGATGTATTTCTTCTGCTATGTATTTGAGGTTACATTTATATCCACCACCATTTCCTTGAATAAACACGATTTTGTTTTTCTTTATAGGAAGGCAATAGAACCAATCAATACATTTATCTCTAAGTTTATTATAGATTGGTTCTATTAAATCCTTTAGTTTTCGAACATTTTTCATACTATTTGCGTATAAACGAATCTTTAAGTTTTGTCATTATAGTATTTCTTGCATAAGAATATGCTTCAGGTTTGAACAATTCAGACATTCCGATATAAAACACTGCCCCGAAAGCCACTTGCACAACAAGTGCCATGTATATGTTTGATATTATTAAACCAATAAGAAAGACCAATATACCCATTATAATGGATAACAACAAACCAGCCTTTATATCGTTGACTTGCTCCCTCAAGGCATAATCCAAAAACTTTTTATTAGGTTGTGTATTCATGTATAAAACATAAATACTATATATTAACATTGCAGCAGATATTCCTATCGGTCCAAAATACAAACCTATAAAAATGAGAAGTATCATCACAGGCTTCTTATAGAACTCTAACTTGAGGACCTCTCCAGACTTTCCTATGGCATAAATAGACTGTAAATTTGCATTGTTTAAAGAGACGACAACACCTGTCAAACAAGCTAACTGCATAAATGGAATTGCTGGCGTCCATTTTGCAGAATACAACAATGGAACAACCTTGTCTGACACAGCAGCCAATCCCAAAAATATTGGTGAAAGAATATAACTACTTACCATCATGGCACGGCGCATTCCACGCTTTACTGCTTCCTTATCTCCTTGAAGTTTAGATAAAGCAGGAAAAAGAACTGTATTTACGGTTCCCGATATATTAGTTCCAAACAGTTGGGGCAAGCCTTCACCCCTATTGAAGTAAGCCAAGTCAGCTGCAGTATATTTAAAGCCGATTAGATAGCCTTTTAATTGATCACATAATGTTCCTATAAAACTGGATGCAGTTTTTTTCCATGCAAAATTAAACAATATCTTGAACCTATTCCAAGAGAACATCAATTTGGGATACCAGCGAACAATGCAGAACATGACTAAAGTATTTGTAACCGAGCTAACCATTTGCTGAGCTACTAACGCCCATGGTCCAAAACCCTGATAAGCCATCACGATTCCTATAATGGCAGAAACAACTTGTCCTACAATACTCGCCGTAAAATATTTTTTAAAAGCCATTTGGCGTGATATGATGGCGTTCTGAACCATTGCCAACGCTCCTATAGGCATTGTCAACGCCAACACTCGCATTACAGGACATATCTGTTCATTATGATAGAATGAGGCAAAATAAGGAGAGCCGAAATAAACAACACCATAGATAATAAAACTCATAAAGAGCGAAGAATAGAATATCGTGTTATAGTCCAGTTCATCAGCATCTTTTTTTTGTATTAAAGCTGCATCCATACTTCCCGAAATAAAGATGCCCACCAAAACATTAAACATACATGCCAATGCCACCACTCCATAGTCGGCAGGTGTCAGCAATCGAGCTAAAATTACAGTTACGACAAAACTAAATAACTGGGATGTTATTTTTTGCAGGAACTGCCATAACACTCCCGACAATGTCTTTGATTTTATATTATTGTCCATTAAAATTATCCTTTACATATCTTGGTTTGGAAAGAGGACTGTGTTTGACCATGCAGGCTGACCGAAGATTTTGTTGATTTTGTTTCTTATCAATGTATAGTAAGTCCATAGACGACCTTCTCTGACATGTGTACGCAAATAAAAAGGAGTTATGTTTTTTACATAAGGAACAAAACGTCCTGGAGGTACAATAGAAAAGAAATCACTAACAGGAGTTTCAACATAAACAGGTCTCTTTTGGATATGAACATACAAAGACTCATCTTTAACCACCTTTCCATCTTTGATTCCATATCTAAACAACTTGCCATTTTCGAAAGAGAACATTATTTTCTTTATGCCCAAGTTAAATTTTCTAACAGTTCCTGAGAAAAAGCCATAATGATAAGGAGCCAGGTTATCAAATACTTTGTCTAACCAAACCTTATCTTTTAGGTTATTCATCCAATAATGAGCCGTACCATTATGACATAGTCCCCATTCATCAAACCCAAAAGGTTTCTGTTCTGTAAATATCTTAGTTATATCATCAGCCTTTCGATAAATAGCATTTATTTCTATTGTGTTGCGAAACAAGGAAAAAAATCCATCTACACCTAACCGATCATATTTGTTAAGTATATCATCGGTCACAAACTTACGAATATCCCCAAAAATCAAATCTGCATCACAGTGTCCCCAAAAATCATAATCTTTGATATATTCTTGGAACATCTCCCCATAAGCCACTTTATAATCACACATTTTATATGGCTTGGAAATAATACATCCTTCCCATACATTTTTTTTCGCCAAATTTTCCACGAAAGCCAAGTTGGTTTTGATAACCCTTAGGTTTTTCGGAGGGGCAACTATCGTCTGGTCAGTAGGCATCAAAAAATCCACAGAAGGATTATGCTCCACTGACTTCAACCAAAAGGAAAAGTCCTTCCTAAAAGGACCAAACCAAGGAATTATAAATACTATTTTCTTCATTCTTATATTATTTTTCTTCACAAATCAATTTAATCAAACCAAACAAACTATAATTTACCATATCCATGTAATTAGCATCTATACCTTCTGACACCAATGTCTTGCCGTCATGGTCTTCGATTTGCTTGGTTCGCTTTATCTTCATCAATATCAAATCAACATAACTTGAAATTCTCATTAGTCTCCACGCCTCACCATAATCATGATTTTTCTTATCCAATAACTCTAACGTTTTGCATATATAAGAATCATAAAGTTCAATCACCTTATCATTGTCCATATCAACATCATTGGCATATCCAAACTTCAGTTGGATAAGTCCCATAATGCCATAGTTAACGATGCCTATAAACTCAGGAATTATGCCTTCTCCGACAAGACACTCCCCAGTTTCCTCCAAGGTTCGAATCCTATTTGCCTTGATATAAATTTGATCAGTTATGGACTTAGGACGCATTATGCGCCAAGAAGCGCCATAATCCTGAGTTTTCTTCACGAACATCTCTCTACACAGAGATGTCACCTGTTGTAATTCTTCTTTTGTAGTCATTTTATAAATTATTGTAAGCAAAAGTAGTTAAGAAGCAATGGTAGTATTGTACTACATTGGCTCTTGTGAAATATTATTTAATTGTGTTTTTTCCATCTTTAAAGCCTATCAGCAACCATACAAGCATCATTGCCGAACTGACAGTCATTCCTCCTTCTTCGCCCTTGGCACAAAAGCAAGCCTTGTGGGACAAAATATTGTTCAGCAGTCTCCAGGTTTCGCTTTACCTTGAAAGCTTCTACCTTATAGATTTCATCTACGGTCGTTGGCTCTGCTGCAGCAATATAGCTGTAACCGGTCTCAGGACGACTTGGCTTAATACCGATCGTTACTATCGCTTCCTTATCAGAAGTATAGCTCAATGCCTTGCTCAATACTCGCTGATACTCTGGGGTATTGATTACCAGAGCATCGGATGGTGTCACTACTATGTTTGCTTTCGGATGCTTCTTTTGTATCTTCCAGCAAGCATAGGCGATACAAGGTGCAGTATTGCGAGCCTCTGGTTCTGCCAATATATTATCTACTGGCATTTCAGGGATTTATTCCTTGACAATGCTGATATATTTCTCGTTTGTCACTACCCACATATTCTCTACAGGACAGATTGGCTTCAATCTATCTACTGTCAATTGAATGAGGGAACGGCCGACTCCCATCACATCAATGAATTGTTTTGGGTAGTCGGGTGTTGACATCGGCCAAAAGCGGCTTCCTATGCCGCCAGCCATGATTATGATTTGTATGTCGTTGTAATTATTCATAAAGCTTTTTCTTTCATATCAAAGGGTTCGAAAAACGACATGGAATTCCTTACCGTTTTTCTAAAATCAACCCGTCCTTCTTTACCATTAAAGAAGGCTCCACCTCTCTTCTCGGTCTTCTCCCCTCAGGGGAAAAGAGGAAACCGCTCCTCCCTGTCGCTCTTAACCGCTGCGCTATAAGGTTGACGGACCATCAGAGGTCTCGTCAGAGAGGTAGTGCGGGATGGGACCGCCTTAATCCTTACCTTTCATTTTATCCAATAGTATTAATAAAGGACACACCATTTTGATTCTCTATATTTTTTGCACTTCTAATGAGAACTCACCTTATAAAAATTAAAAGAATACTTACAGTAAATTTGCTATAATATCACTGAACAGAAACTTATTTTCTTCCTTAATATTATAATCTTTCCTTATTTCTTCCTCATTAAACTTTGAATAAAATGATTTGAGTGCTCTCTCTTTATCATTGAGAAATCTATGAATCAAGTCTGCTAAAGATAATTCTTTATTATGAATTTTATATGACAATGCAAACAATGTATCATAATCTATAATTGTTGGCGAATAAATCATTCGTTTTCCGAAATTGTATTGTGCAATTAGTTCTGAAAATTTACCAAACAAAAGTTCTGATACTCCCATTGCCGAAAATGCTCTGTCAGTTGTTATCACTATTGGATAGACTTCCGTAACGTTAGTTACTTCAGGATCAATTTCTTCCATTGTGTTTTTATTGAAAATTCCATTTAGTGTATAAAGAATTTGCCCAAACCCTTTTCTTTTATGTCCATCATCCAAACAAAGTCTATTTAGAATTTCTGCTTTTATAAATGTAACATTCTCTGAATATTTAACATTATCGCTCAGCACCAGGTCTTTATATTCTATAATGAAAAGTGAATTGCCGCATCTTAAATAATAATCAGGTTCTGCCTGAACTTTTTTACTTTTTAAATCTTCACCCGTAAAATTACAATCTGCTATGCCTTCATAAATTTTATCCATCAATGTGTATAACAAACTTTTCTCAGAAAACTTTGTACCTAAATCACCTGCTATATCTGGATAACTTTTAAATGCCTTTCCTCTTTCGTTACATCCATTAATACTTAATATGTAGTTGATGAAATCAAATTTTAAGTTTTGATAGAACTTATCAACAAAAAGATTGGCATTCAACATCAAGTAGAGCCCATTCTTGGGAGAATAAAGAGGATGATTGCGAAGATATGTTATATCATGATCGTCCCATAATGTTTTGCATTCTTCGGGAATAACTGAAAAATTATCAAAGAAAACTTGATGCGACATATCTTGTTCTTCCACCGTTATCCATTGATTATTTATAGAAGCATGATAAAAATTGAAAAGTCTTAAAATATAATCTTGCCAAGATGCTACTCCACGATTCGAACAAAACGATTCCAAAAAAGATGAATACAATTTATCTTTCGAGCAGAAATCAAAGAATTTGCAGGCTTTGTATAACTGTACCCTAAAATCTTTTGAAACTTTAAACTCAATAGTAGGCAAGTCTATTCTAAGCATCAGGCCTATTGGGTCATTTTTCAAAAGGCTGATACCTGCTGCTTGTTTATTAGTCCAATAAGAAGTTGCATATAATAATGCCTTGTATATCTTGGCTATATCTTCATATGCAAGTTTATCTTCATTTTCATTATAAGCCTGTAGAGCCATCAAGTAAAAATTCAAGCACGTTTCCGAGCTTAGCAAACTGACATTTGGATGATTCGCGATAAATGATGCGGCACGTTTCTTGGCTTCTTCATCAAGATAGCAACACATTTCATAGAATAATTCCTGTTGTTTTGTTTGATCAGAATAAGCATATAGAACTTTGTTTTGTCTTTCTACAACAAAATTCAAGGCACTTACGGTTGGCACATCTTTTAGATAATCCACAGGAGAGAAAGACTCATAGTTATCCCACAAGTCATGATATGATATAGCAATTAAACCTCGTTCCATAAATTTATTCTGTTTGCCATTCGTTACAAATTGCTTTATAAAATTCTTTCGTTTTGCCTTCTTTTAACCAGTTTTCTACAAAATGTGGATTGTCGCTCTTAGGCTTAGGATTAGCAGTATTGATACGAGCCATGACTGGAGTACGTACTGCGTCACCCAATATTATAGCATGTTGCTGTGGTGTAAGTATCCGCTCAACGCCGTATTGCATATCTCAAAATAATATTGTAACTTTGCACGGCGGCATCATTTTTCTAATTTTGAGACAAGAATACAAAGTTTAGCCCTCCATCAGCACAAGCTAATGGAGGTTATACCTTAATTTGACTAAATTTTATTTTTTTTATTGTTCCACATCTTCCCAGAACTCTGGAAGAAGAGTATAATACTTATCCTCAGGCGTAGAATCTATGTGCTTCAACACATAACAAAGCCAACGCTCAGGATTTTTATCTAGCACCTTACGCTGTAATGGTGATATACCAAAACCAGTACATAAACCTATATCCACTTATCCAAATAACATTTAAAATCCTCTATACCTATAACCTCCACTTTAGGAAAAGGAATATTTTCCAGGACATTAAAGTGCTTGTCTTCTGTAACAATACACTTTGCATTTGCAGCAATGGCACAATCTACAAACTTATTGTCATCTTTATCTGCCTCAATTAAAGCAAAAGTATAATGAGGATCTTTGCGAATTACATTGGGTCTAGTCAATATAGCATAAACTATGGCCTCAGAAACTTGAGGAGATATATTGCGGGACAATACCTCAGAATATTCCTCTATTATTTCATTGGACACGCATAGGTTATAATCGCCTCTAAGAAAAGCATTCCACACCTTACGATACGGACTTCTAGGGGCGATTGACATAATCAAACTATTTGTATCCAATACAATATTCATAACCTAAAGATTATAATATTGGTTTATTGTATGGAGTACGTTCATGGAGATGCCGGAAACTCTCG
>OIYG01000726.1_pt1 | contig 29638 bp, 18 predicted proteins | sample 1587861 | NCBI WGS metagenome assembly OIYG01 (sample SAMN03283272) | human gut metagenome | biome: human-associated habitat; material: feces | host: Homo sapiens | place: Peru | collected 2012 | reverse complement strand
TCAATTTGGAACAAAATCCCTCGCTGACCACTCTTGCGATTTAATCAGAGCTTCCCTTACTTGATGTCGTTGCCGGTCAGTTCCTGACGGAAGACGGCCTCGGTGTCCTTGTTTTCGGGCTTGTACAGGCCGGGAACGGCTGCGTACAGCGCGGCGCAGACGACCAGATCCTGCTTCCAGGTGATCTCGTTCGGGGCATGGGCCTGAGATTCCGCGCCGGGGCCGAAGCCGACGCACGGGATGCCGTAGCGGCCCTGGATGGAGACGCCGTTGGTGGAGAAGGTCCACTTGTCGGTCAGCGGACGACCCTCGCGCTTGGCCTTCGCGGTGTCGTCGGCATAGAGGCGCTTGTCGCCCCAGAGCGCGTGATGCGCGTCGATCAGGGCCTGAACGTGCGCGGCGGATTCCTTGTTGATCCAAGTCGGGAAGAAGCACTCGGTCTCATAGACATGACCCGTCCATGCGGGGCGGTCATACATATACATGGAGACCTTGACGTCCTTGGCGTACTTCTTGCAGGCGGGCAGGTCTTCGATTTCCTTCAGGCAGGACTGATAGGTCTCGCCTGCGGTCATGCGGCGGTCGATGGAGATGGAGCAGGAGTCTGCGACCGCGCAGCGGGAGGGAGAGGTGTAGAAGATCTGGGAGGTGGTGCAGGTGCCGCGGCCGAGGAAGCGGGCGTCCTCGTAGTGCTCGGGGTTGTACTTCGGGTCGAGCATCTTGACAAGACCCTTGACCTCCTTGTCGTCGGCGGCGTCGTTCTCGTTGAGGTCGCGGACGTTCAGCAGAACCTCTGCCATCTTGTGGATCGCGTTGTCGCCGCGCTCCGGCGCCGAGCCGTGGCAGGAAACGCCGTGCATGTCGACACGGATCTCCATACGGCCGCGATGGCCGCGATAGATGCCGCCGTCGGTCGGCTCGGTGGAGATGACGAACTCGATCTTGCTGCGGGCGTCCTCCGGGCCGTTGAAATATTCGTTGACAATGGACTGCCAGCACATGCCGTCGCAGTCTTCTTCCTGCACGGAGCCGACGACCATGATCTTATAGCCCTCGGGGATGAGGTTCAGATCCTTCATGATCTTCGCGCCGTAGGTCGCGGACGCCATGCCGCCTTCCTGGTCGGAGCCGCCGCGGCCGTAGATGATCTCGTCGGTCTCGTAGCCCTTATAGGGGTCGTCCGTCCAGTTCTCGATGTTGCCGATGCCGACGGTGTCGATGTGGGAGTCGATGGCGATGATCTTGTCGCCGTTGCCCATCCAGCCGATGACGTTGCCGAGCTTGTCGATCTCGACCTTGTCGTAGCCGAGCTTTTCCATCTCGGCCTTGATGCGCATGACGACGCCCTTTTCCTCACAGCTCTCGCTGGGAATGGCGATCATGTCGCGAAGGAAACGGCTCATGTCTGCGCGGTAGTTTTGGGCTGCGCTTTTGATTGCTTCAAAATCCATATCTTTCCCTCCAAAAAGAATTTCATTGCTTACGACCAAATCCATTCTATGGTCTCACATTCATTCTACCATATATCGCGCTAATGTCAAATAATTTTTTGCATTTCCTAAAAAATTTTTTGAAATCATGCAAAACATGATTGATTTTTGTGAGAATTATGCTATTATATAATTGTTGAGACGAAAAGATATTGCCTGAATTTTGAAGAAGACCCGCCGCACCTGACGGGACGGCGCGTGAACGCGGCGGAGCTTCGGAAAGGAGCGGATATATGCTCACCGACAGCGAACTGGAAGCGCTGCGGCGTATCGCCAAGGGCGTGGCCGCGCAGTTCGGCGAACATTGCGAGGTGGTCGTGCACGAGATCTCCGAGCGCAGCACCTGCCATTCGATCATCGCACTGGAAAACGGCGCGATCTCCGGACGAAAGCTCGGCGACGGGCCGTCGCAGGTCGTCCTCGAGCAGCTCGGCAAGGACGACGCCTGCCCGGACGATCACCTCTGCTATCTGAGCCGCACGCCGGAGGGAAAGCTGCTGAAGTCGACCTCGGTCTACATCCCCGATGAAAACGGCAGAGTCGCCGCCATCTTCGGGATCAACTTCGACATTTCCACCCTCGCCATGGCCGAGCAGGCGCTCAGTGAGCTGACGTCGACGATGAGCCGCGAGAAAGATCCCCCCGCCCGCATTTCCCACAACGTCAATGACCTGCTCGACGACCTGATCGAGCAATCCGACCGTCTGATCGGCAAGCCGCCGGCGATGATGACCAAGGAGGACAAGGTGAGAGCCATCCGCTTCCTGAACGATCACGGCGCGCTGCTTATCACAAAATCCGGCGATAAGATCGCCAATCACTTCGGCATCTCCAAGTACACCCTTTATTCTTATCTAGACGTAAAAACAACAGGAGGAAAAACTAATGATTGATCTGCGCATCAACAAGGAAGGTCTTGCCCACAACATCCAGAAGGCCAAGGAAAACAACATCATCATCCCGACCATCGCCCAGATGCAGAATCCCGATCTGATCCCCGAGAAGATCAAAGCGAAGCTGACCAAGACCGGCCTGTGGGACGTCGATCCCGTCAACCTGTTCCGCATTTCGTGGCACAATGAGGCCAAGGAGAGCGGCGGCTTGTTCCAGCACGTTCCGAATCACGTCGAGATTCCCTCCAAGCTGTCCGGCGTGCCCTGCCGCATCGTCGCAATGTCCGGCAAGTGGTTCCCGACCGGCTGCCATAAGGTCGGCGCTTCCTTCGGCTGCCTGGCTCCGCGTCTTGTGACCGGCCAGTTCGATGCCACCTATCATCATGCCGTCTGGCCCTCCACCGGCAACTACTGCCGCGGCGGCGCATTCAACTCCAAGCTGCTGGCCTGCGACTCCGTCGCGATCCTGCCGCAGGATATGTCCAAGGAGCGCTTCGACTGGCTCAAGCAGATCGCCGGTCAGATCATCGCCACGCCGGGCTGCGAGTCCAACGTCAAGGAGATCTTCGACAAGACGTGGGAGCTGAAGCAGGATCCGTCCATGATGATCTTCAACCAGTTCGCCGAGATGGGCAACCCCCTCTGGCATTATAATGTTACCGGCTATGCGCTGTCTGATCTCTTCGAGTCCATCAAGAAGCCCGGTCAGCGTCTGGCGGGTGCCTGCTTCACCTCCGGCTCGGCCGGCACGATGTCCGCGGGCGACCTGCTCAAGGAGCGCTATCCCGGCATGAAGCTCGCCGTCGGCGAGGCGCTGCAGTGCCCGACCATCCTCAACAACGGCTTCGGCGGCCACCGCATCGAGGGCATCGGCGACAAGCACATTCCTTGGGTCCATAACGTCAAGAATACCGACATGGCCATTGCCATCGACGACGAGGATTCGCAGAGACTGCTCCGCCTGTTCAACACGCCGGAGGGTCAGAAGTACCTCAAGGACGAGCTGGGCATGACCGACGAGCAGATCGAGAAGTTCACGTGGATGGGCATCTCCGGCATCGCCAACGTCCTGTGCTGCATCAAGTTCGCGAAGTACTATGAGCTGACCGAGGATGATGTCGTCGTCACCGTCCTGACCGACTCGGCCGTGATGTACAAGTCCCGCGTGGAGGAGCTGAACGAGCTGCACGGCGCCTACAACACCGTCGAGGCCGCGAAGGATCACGCGCTGCATATGCTCGGCCTGAAGACCGACAACCTGCTCGAGCTGACCTATGCCGAGCGCAAGCGCGTGCACAACCTCAAGTATTACACTTGGGTCGAGCAGCAGCAGATGAACGTCGAGGATCTGAACGCACAGTGGTACGACACCAAGGGCACTTGGGACGCCGTCCATGCACAGGCGAAGGAGCTTGACGCCCTCATCGACGAGTTCAACGAGGCCACCGGCCTGCTCAAGGCGCTTTAATTCAAAAAACGAGGGGAGGGGCATGTCCCCCTCCCCGCTTTCATAAGGAGAAACACATATGAAAAATGTGATTTGCGGCCGCTGCGTCAAGTGCGGCAAGGAATACGAGGCCGTCCCGAACCTGACCAACTGCTCCTGCGGTGGCATTCTGGACATCATCTACGACTACGACTACATCAAGTCCGTCTTCACCAAGGAAAAGCTGGCTGCCCGCGACGACCGCTCCATGTGGCGCTATCGCGAGCTGCTGCCCGTTGAGGAGACCACGCCGAACACGCCGCTGCGCGTCGGCTGGAGCCCGCTCTATCAGGCCGACCGTCTGGCCAAGGAGCTGGGCATCGCCAAGCTCTGGGTCAAGGACGACGGCATCAACCCGACCGCCTCGCTGAAGGATCGCGCCTCGGCCATGGCCGTGGCCAAGGCACAGGAGGCCGGGGCGAAGGTCATCGCCTGCTCCTCCACCGGAAACGCCGCTTCCTCGCTGGCCGGAAACGCCGCCGCAGCGGGTCTGAAGACCTATATCTTCGTCCCGTCCCGCGCCCCGAAGGGCAAGGTCGCGCAGCTCATGACCTTCGGCGCGAACGTCGTGTCCGTGCAGGGCAACTATGAGGAGACGTTTGAGCTTTCCAAGAAGGCCATCGACAAGTGGGGCTGGTATAACCGCAACGCGGCCATCAACCCCTACCTCTCCGAGGGCAAGAAGACCGTCGGTCTGGAGATCATGGAGCAGCTCAACTGGGAGGTGCCGGATTATATCGCCATCTCCGTCGGCGACGGCTGCACGATCGCCGGCCTGTGGAAGGGTCTGAAGGATCTCTATGCAATCGGCTTCATCGACCATCTGCCGCGCCTGATCTCGGCACAGGCCGAGGGCTGCCACCCGATCAACCGCGCCATTGCCGAGAACAAGCCGTGGGAGCCGATGGAGGAGAACACCCTCGCCGACTCCATCGCCGTCGGCGTGCCGCGCAATGCCGATAAGGCGCTCATGGCCATCCGCGAGAGCAACGGCATCGTCGTCAACGTTACCGACGAGGAGATCATGGCCGCGCAGAAACTGCTCGGCCGCACCTGCGGCGTCTTCGGCGAGCCTGCCGGCGTCACCGGCGCCGCCGGCCTGAAGAAGCTCTGCCAGGAGGGCAAGATCCCGGCCGACGCAAAGGTCGTCTCCGTCGTGACCGGCAACGGCCTGAAGGATGTCGCCAATGCGATCAAGTCCTGCGGCGAGCCGATGAGCTGCCCGAACGACATGGACGCCCTGCTGGAGCAGTTCGCTTCCCATGGCATCCACCCGAACGAGAACTGAGCGGGAACATATAATCTGCAAAGAGGCCGCGCCGATTTTCGGCGCGGCCTTCAGACTGTCAAAAACCTTTTTTGATAGAGCAAATTTCACTGCGCAGCCGTGTGCGCGCCGCCGTATTCGCTCTGCCAGAGCGCGAGTGTGTGCTTCAGGTAGCTGCGGTTCAGGCGGCAGAGGTAGTCCGGCTTGCCGTCAAAGCGCCCGGTTTCGCCGTAGCACATTGCCGCGCAGGCGTGGCACAGGAAATTCAGGGAGCAGGAGGCGCAGGCATCCGGCAGACGGATGGCGGCGGTGGCCTTGCGCGTCTGCGCCCATGCGGCGTCGAAGCCGAGCTCCGTGACCGGGAAGGCAGGCTCGTACATCTGGCCGCAGGGGAGCATCCGCCCGTCCCACGTCAGCCAGAAGGCGCTGCTGCCCGCGCGGCAGCTCACGCCCTGCCCCGGCTGCCCCTCGCAGGGCTGCCCGGCGTGCTGCGCGATGCCGCGCGACATCTGCTCGGCCAGCAGGCAGAACTGCGCCTTTGTCATGGTCAGAAGATTATACCGCGCCTGAAACAGCCCGGCGTCCTCCGCAGACATCCGGAAGTTTTCGCCGAGCCCGGCGCGGTCACGGCGCACGGGCGGGAAGAGATAGGGCGTGGCTTGCAGCTGCGCGCCGAGCGCGCGTGCCTCGGCGATGATCGACGGCATTTCGGCGAGGTTATCCGGCGTGAGCGTCAGGTTCAGCTTGACGGACAGACCGGCGCTGCGCATCCGCTCGATGCTGCGGACGATCCGGTCATAGGCCGGGACGCCGCACAGGGTCTGATAGGTTGCGTTCGTTGTTCCGTAAAGAGAAACGTTGATGCGCGTCGGCGTCTCCTCACGGAACAGCTCGAGCAGCTCGTCATTCAGCAGCGCGCCGTTCGTGTTGATCGAGATCAGAAAGCCCATGCGGTGCAGCGCGCGGTAGATTTCCGGAAAATCCGGCCGCAGGAACGGCTCACCGCCGGTCAGAAGCAGAAAGACCGTGCCCGCACGCTTTGCGGCTTCTCCAAGCGCGATCCACTCCTGCGCCGTCAGCTCACGGCCGCGCCGCCTTTGCTCGGCCTCCGTCAGGTGCACATAGCACATTTTGCAGTTAAAGTTGCAGCGCGCGGTCAGCTCGAAGGTGCCCGCGATGGGCAGTCCGAAGCGCTTGCCGCGCGCGTGAAAATAGTCCAAAAGCTTGGGGGTCACGGCGTGCTCCATGGCAGACTCCTTTCCAGACAGGCGACCGCCCCGGCGTCCGGTCGACCGGAGAGGCGGAAAACCGGGACGCGCGCGGCCAGCCCGGCGGCAAGGTCGAGCGCCGCCTGTATGTCGCGCTCGTTCCACGGCTGAAGCGCCGTCTGGCTCAAAATCGCCTTGACGGCCTCGGCGGGGGAGAGGCGTTCGACGTGGTTCTGCGCAGCCTGGCGCAGCGTTACGATCGCGCCGACCGGCAGGTCGAAGCGTTCGCAGATGCCGGAGGTGCCGGCATAGGGCAGACCGCTGACGCGCGCCTGTCCGTCCGTGAGGCGCAGCAGCGCCTTGTCGCCGTTGCGCACGGCTGCGCCGCTGTGTGCCTGCCAGAGCGCCGCCTGCGTCGATTTGCCGACGCCGGACGGCCCGGTGAAGAGCAGCGCCCGACCGTCGGTTTCAGTCACGGCGGCGTGCAGGATCGCGCGCCCGCGCGCCAGCAGCAGGCTCTCCATCATCATCCCGGATAGCACCTGATCGAGCGTACAGGTGCAGGTCGGAGAGAGAATTTGCAGGCGCGGCCGACGCTCGTCGCAGTGCAGGACGGAATAGCCCCATGTGGGGAGCGTCCCGTGCGCGCTGACCTCGGCGAAAACGCGTTCGCCGCTGCGGTGAACGCGGTAAAACGAATCCTCGTAGATCACGGGCGCGTCAAGCGCCGCGTCGGCGTCCTGATAAAGCTCAAGCGTGACGTCCGGCGCTCCTTCCGCGCGGAACTGCGGCAGAAACGAGCCGTCGCTGAGCGGCGGGACGCGGCCGGAAAAGCCGATCCTTACGCCGCCCAGCGAAAAAACCGTGTCAGTCGGCATAGGACAGATAGACGACGGCGCTCTGCGCCTCGGTCGCGTGGCTCTGGATGCTCTGCCCGATCGCGCCGCTCTCAATGCCGCTGAAGCGGGCGCGGTAGGTGATGCCGCCCAGCAGAACGCCGTTCTCGACGTTTTTATAGTAGACGGAGACGTCGTTGGCGAAGCTCCGTCCGGAGACGTTGCGGATGTTGATGACGCCGTCGCCCAGATAGACCTCAAAATCGGCGTCGTACTGCTCGACGAGCGACGCTGCGGGGACGCACGTGCTGACCACGGCATCAACGACCGGGTCCGTGCCGCGCGCGGCCTCCTGCACCAGAACGGTCGCCCCTGCGGGCAGCCCGCTGAGCACGAAGCTGCTGCTTCCGGCCGTGATCTCGGCATATTCGACGGTCGTCTCGCCGGTGTTTTTGACCAGCAGAGCGGCGACCTGCTCGACCGCCTCGTCGCTGCCGTCCTCAAAATAGCGGCCGCTGTAGCTGCCGGCGGCGAGGATCGACAGACCCTGCCCGGTGACGGGCTGCCAGTCCGCCTGCGGCTCAAAGCCCGCAACGGTCGGAAGCTGCCCGGCGGGGTCGGCGGTCGTCTCCGTCGCGGCGGTCGAGGCGTCGGGCGCCTGCGCGGCGCACGCGCCGAGCAGCAGACAGAGCAGCAGAAGCGAGACGGTTATCAGTTTTCTCATATGGTTCGAGCCTTCTTATTTGAATTTTACGGGGAAAGCCTGCCGTTCCTGCCTCAGCCGAGGACGACCCAATCAGAGGATTTGCAAGTTTTATTCCCTTTAAGTTCCTATTATAGACGGGAAATGCGGCGCTGTCAACATTGATCGACAGATACGGGGAGAAAGAAATGATCCAGTGTCTGCAAACGCAGAAAAAGGAGAGACACGGAAAAGAAAGGTCGGACGGACGGCACGAGGGACACTTTACGGGATATACGAGGCGCGGACTGCGCGGCTTTGACAAAAAACGGGATTGCATTTCCGCAAAAGAGCCGGTATAATAAAAGAAACGGGACGTTTTGGATAGAAAGCGGGGAGAAATATGCGGTCAAAGGATCCGGAGCTGATGGAGCGCATCCGTGCCTACGCAGGGCAGTTTTACCGCGACCGGCGGGCGTGTCCCTCCGTCGGCGAGATCGCCAGGGCGCTCGGCATCGCCAAGACCACGGCTTACCGTTATCTGCTCGAGATGAACGAGCGCGGGATGCTCGTCTACGACGGGCGCTCCATCGAAACGGCGCAGACCGACAAATGCACCACGGGCTATTGCTCGGCGCCGATCGTCGGCTCGATCCGCTGCGGCGACCCCGAGCAGGAGGAGCAGACCGTTGAGGAATACGTCAGTCTGCCTGAGTCGGTCTTCGGGAAGGGGCCGTTCTATCTGCTTCGTGCCGACGGCGATTCCATGACGGACGTCGGGATCGACGACGGCGACCTCGTGCTTATCCGCAGACAGAGCACGGCGTCCGTCGGCGACGTGGTCGTCGCGCTCGACGAGCACAATCAGAACACGCTCAAGACCTTTGCCGGGATCGACGGGGAGTCCGGCTGCGCCGTCCTGCGCTATGAGAACCGGGAGCGCTATCCGGACAAGATCATCCGCGTTCGCGAGCTGGTCGTGCAGGGCGTTGCCGCGCGGATCATCAAAAATGTGAAGGCATAAGGGGTGAACATGGGAACCTCTGAATCAATCGGCTGCGGCGGTCAGCGGGTCTTTTGCCCCAGCTGACCGCTCTTGCAATTCCCTTGAAATGCAAGCGGTTCGGCTAAGGCGTGGCGCTCCGGACGGCATATAAAACAGAAACAGCTTGACACAGAAAACGACAGGGAAAACCTGTCGTTTTTGCGTTATTATGCGGTATCTCTGCGGAAGGAACTGGAATATCGGAATTTTGCCGCGTCGGGCGCAGAATTGTGCCCTCCTCGCAATGACGAAAATACGGGACGCCGGATGCAAATGCGAGGAGGCATTTTTGAGGGACGCAGGAGTGGCGGGGTGCATAAAATGTAGAAACGGGGGAGCGGCGGCCTCCGTTTGTCTGCAAAGGCAGCGCGGTTGCACAAAACGAGGCAATTTTGGAGGAATTTGCAGCTAAGGGTAAAAAGGGGGAATGCGCGGAAGCTTTTGCAGTCGGAATCGGTCGGAAATGAATGAGGAGGAATGGAACATGCACAAGGTTTTTATCAGTCCCAGCGACCAGAGGCGCAACACCTACGCCTCCGGCAACACGAACGAGGCGGAGGTCTGCGGCAGGATCGGCGCGGCGTGCCGGGCGGCGCTCGAGCGCTGCGGCTTTGCCGTGGAGCTGGTGCAGTATGAGCCGATGTCGAGCAAATGCGCCAAGTCGGACGCGTTCGGCGCGGAGCTGCATCTGCCGATTCACACGAACGCCTTCAACGGCAAGACGAGCGGCACGCGCATCATGTGCTACGCGCTGAGCGGCGAGGGCTACAAGGCGTGCAAGGCGATTTTTGACGTTCTCGCGCCGCTGACGCCGGGCACGTCCGAGAATATCACGGCGCACCCCGAGCTTTATGAGATCAAAAATGCGAGCGCGCCGACGGCCTATGTCGAGGTCGATTTCCACGACGTGCCCGAGGTCGCCGCGTGGCTGACCGCGAGCACCGAGACGATCGGCGAGACGATCGCAAAGGGTGTCTGCAACTATTTTGGCGAGGCGTATGTGGAATCGACTGCGCCGCAGCCCGCCTCGGACGGGCACTATCACACGTTTGAGGAGCTTCCGGACTGGGCGAAGCCCGCGATCCGCGAGCTGATGGACGCCGACGCCCTGCGCGGCCGCGAGGGCGACCTCGACCTCTCGGACGACCTGCTGCGGTCGCTGGTCGTGAACAAGCGCTATACAGATTTTCTGCTTGACCAATAAAACGCCCGGGACTGCTGCAAACAGCAGATTGCAAGAGAATCACCCCATCCAAAGTCAGATGAAGTCGTGAAATTCCGGTTTTTATCGGAGTTTCACGACTTTTTTTGCCCGGGAACCTCTGAATCAATCGGCAGCGGCACTCAGCGGGCCTTTTGCCGCAACTGACCGCTCTTGCGATTGAAGCATAGGTTTCCCGATCCGGCCGGTGCAGGAGCGCCGTCGCCTTCTGCGGGAGGGCGGCGCGGGCAGCCGTAACGGGGCGGGAACGGTCTGCGGGCAGCCGTCGGCGAAGGGACGCGGCGGACGCAGTCGGGAAAAATGACGGGATGACTTTTTACGAGCGGGAGGCTGGGAAGCCTGATAACATTTTGTACAAATTATACAAGAATTTTCGCGGTTCCGCTCAAATATAGTCTTTTTACAGCAAAAAATGTCTTGAAAATCAGAAAGCGCCTGTGGTATAATTTCATAATGAATAAAAGGGAAATTTTCGGATTTTCCGGCGGCCGGCAAATGCCCTTGCCAGCCGCAAATATCCTTGGCAGGAGGAAGAGATATGAGACAATTCAGCAAACGTTTCTGCGCGCTGCTGCTTCTGTGCGCGATGCTTCTGGGGCTGTGCCCCGGTCTTGCGACGCTTGCCGCCGCAGCTTCGATCCCGAACAGCAGCGAAGCGCGCGTGACCAGCGTGAAATTCGGCGAGATCACGGACGGCTCCGCTCCGTGGGACGATGACAACGCGCCCGGCAACGACAGCGGCGCGGACAACAAGATCGTCCGCAGCTTTGACACGGTGAACTATTCGTTCAGCGTGGAAGTCGCGTCGACGGACACCGCAAAGGCATACACCGAGGCCTATGTCTGCGTGATGTTCACGTTGCCGCTGTCGAGCGCGCAGGCCGAGTTCGACACGGCGGCCATGGCGTGGATGGAAAACAGCGGAAAATATGCTTACCGGGTCACCGAAAACGGCAATTCTCAGATGCTTGTGGCCTATAAGCATCTGGAAAACGACGGGAATACCGTTGTTCCGGGCACGTTCGGCGAGAATCTGACCGTTCGCGTGAAGGGCATGGCGAACGGCGCAGAGGTCAAGCCGGCGATCCGCGCGTACATCGACGGGGCGGCCGAGCAGGCGACGGATGTCGCCGAGACCGTGACGGTCAGCGCCGCGCCGAGCTATAACATCAAGGTCAAGGGCAACACGAGCTACAAGGACAGCTTTAACTTTAACACCGGCAATACGGAGGGCAGCCAGATCGCGGCGAACTATGGGATCGCGGGCGACAAGCTCGTTCCCGGCCGCTTGATGAATTTCGCGGTCTGCCTCGAGCTGTATAACAATAAGCCCGACAAGGGCTTCAAGGGCATCGAGATCCCGAACGGCAGCCCGATCACCTTCAAGCTCAGGCTGAGCAGCAAATATCGGATCAACACGCCGAATGCCGGTTCGGAATTCACGGCCGGGCAGGAGATCGCGGCCGACGCGCTTGGCTATATGCCGCTGCTTTACAGCGCGGACGGCAATATGCTCCAGTCGTATGGCGAGGCGAACGGCGACGGACGCGTGCTCTATGACGCTACCAACGCCGTGGTCAACGGCGCGCCTTATAACGTCGGCGGAGAAGATAGGAGCTGCTTCAACGGCGGCACATGGTCGGCCGTTCAGCTGCGGAACGAGGACGGCACGCCGACGGGCGAGGTTCTCGTCACGGTCAGCGGCTACGAGATCAACGTGGACAAGATGCCGACGATGGACGGCGACCGCAGCTCCGAGGTCGGCGCATACGGCGCAGACAAGGGCATCGGCGTGTTCTCGGCGGGTGAGTTCTGGGTCGTGCAGCCCTTCAACCAACTGGGCAACGACACGACCGACAGCGCACAGTATCAGATCATTCAGGAATACGGACAGGGCGCGTTCTATACGACCGCCACGGCAAGCGACCTGAGGCTTACGACCGTCAACAACACGGCATTCGCCGACACCGAGGGCACGAACGACCAGCAGCAGAAGAAGGACGACGACGTCCACGAGGCCGGTCTGGAGCTGACGCTGCCCGGCGTCCTGCAAAACCGTGTGTTTTACGCAGGTCTCGAGCATTCGACCAGTTGGGGCGTGAATGTTGATAATCAGCGCCACGGCGACGACGTTGCGGTTCCGGGCGCGGAGTTTTATCTGCGCGCGGGCTTCACCTACTACACCAGCAATGAGGAAAACAACCAGCTCTGGTTCGCAACGAACTTCCTGCGCTTCCCAGCGGCGGCCTATGAGCTGACCGGAGATTATAAGAAGGACTTCATCGAAGGCGCGGACAGATCCGAGGCGACTCTGACGGTCAAATACGGCGCAAAGACGGACGGCACGGATTGGAAAAGCTTTGACGAGATGCGCGACGCGACCGAGGATCAGCTTGAGTATTACGACTCCCTTGTGGAGCTGCAAAGCAAAGGCAAGACCTGCGTCGCCGTGCTGCTGTATATCCAGGGGCCGGGTCTGCTGATCGATCAGAAGCCCCACTACGGCGCTCTTATGAGCGCGAAAGTGCGCGACACGGCGACGGTCAACCAGACCTACAGCATCGTCTCGACCTCCCGCGTCTGGACGAAGGCCATGTGCGCGAACAGTGCGGTCGAGGCGGTCAGAGCGTCCGTCATTCCGGGCGGGGACGGCACCTATGCCACCCCGAGCTGGGAGACCTATCTGGCCAACCGCCCCACGCTCCTGACGGAGAACCATTTCACCAACGCCAAGGGCGAGACGGAATGGCTCAACAGCGGCAATATCCCCGCGATCAACAACGCGGGTGTGCCGCAGAGCACGCAATATGTTCCGGCGACCTACGACGAGGCGCATGTGCTGCATAACCACAACTCCGACTGGGGTCACTGGGGCGACACGATGCTCATCATCGGCTATAAGACCGGCGTCTCCATGGTCGAGGCGCAGCGCGTCAACGGGCAGGAAAAGGAGACCTATGCGCTGGATAAGTCGCAGCGCGAGGCGGATTTTGTCGTGCAGCCGACGGCAAGCTTTGACAAGAGTCAGGGCACGCCGCAAAAGACGACCGATCTGACGATCACCGTCACCCTGCCGAAATACCTGAGCTACATCGAAGGCTCGTCCTATTTCGGCGGCACCTACACCCAGAGAAGCGCCAACGGCGGCACGCGCGGCACGGTCACGGACGGCACGGTGCTGCCGCCGACCGTCACGGCGGTGCAGGACGAGCAGGGAAATGCCACCGGAGAAACACAGCTGGTCTGGACGCTCGTCGACGTCGCCGTCGGGCAGGAGATCCCACCGATCTATTATTCGACCTTCATCGGCAGCAAGTCGCCCGATGCGGACTGCCCGGCGGGCACGACCTCGCTCGCGCCGACCGTGACCATCTCGGGCACGGAGGACTACCGCGTCTTCTCGGCCGAAAACGGCAACCTCGCCTCTGAGGGCATCACGGTCACGAAGGGCACGGCCAACGCCTTTACGAAATCGGTCAAGGCCGACACCGTCGAGGCCGACGGCACGGTCGACTATGAGATCTACAGCAGCAACAACGCCGCGCAGGCCGAGCAGGTCTACCTGCTCGACACGATGCCCTTTGACGGGCAGAACGACAGCACCTTCGCCGGGACGTACCATGTGACGGCGTGGAAGCTTGACCCGACGCTCTGCGACGCGGGCAAGCTCCGCGTGTATTACACGCTGGACGAGCAGTACAAGAACGCCACGGCGGCGACCGTCCCGCAGGCGACGGCGCAGAGCTGGACGCCGGCAACGATCGGCGCCGACGGCACGCTCACGGATATGAACGGCCAGCGCCCGACCGCATGGGCGATCATCGGCGAACTCGACTCGAACAAGGCGATCAACATTGAGCTGCAGATCCAGCTTGAGCCGGATCTGAGCGCTTTCAAGGACAACACCACCTATGTCAACACGATTTCCTCGGGCGAGCTGCGGGCAACGGCCGCGGCCAGCGTGGTCAAGCGGAGCATCTCCGGCATGGCGTGGTCGGACGACGACGCCGACGGCAGAAAGAACGAGGCGGCCGACCCCAACGACACGCGCTGCGCGGGCACGACGTTCTATACGCGCGCCGATAAGCGCGACCCGATCCTCTTCCTGAATAAATCGCTTTATGAAAACACGGCGACCTCCGACCTGAAGCAGCTCAAGGTGGTCATGAGCGGCTCGCCGAATTCCGTAGATCCGATCAAGCTCTATTTCAGAACAGACAACAAGGGCTGGGCCGAGGTCAATCGCTTTGAGATCAACAATCCGACGCTCGTGAAAAACGGCGGCGAGAAGCTCTCGCAGACGGAAAAGGAATATGTCTTTGACCTCAACGCGAGCGTGAACGTCAACTGGAAGGGCACGATCACCGAGCTGCGCCTCGACCCGCTGGAGGGCAACGGCCTCTCCTTTAATATCAAGAGCATCACGCTCGTGAAGGCCGACGGCTCGGAGCAGGTTCTGGACTTTTGCACCAAGGGCGCGTATGAGAATTATGTTACTCCCAGCGATTCCATTTTGCCGGGCATCTCTTACCCGACCGCTGAGGATTATACGCTCCCGCAGGAGGCCATTCTCTCGACCAAGCGCCCCGGCGCGACCTTCACGGCGGCGGACGACGGCAAGGGCGACCTCATCTTCACCTTCCTTGAGACGATGTATGCCGGCCTTTCGGCCAGCGACCTCAAGGCCGTGCGCGTGGTCGCCAGCGGCGATCCCGCAACGGAAGACACGATGAAGTTCTATTACGCGGCGGGTAACGACAATGGGCCGTCCGAGAGACGCATGATCGAGGCAGACAAAGTCAACTGGGACGAAAAAACCTTTACCTTTGACCTTTCGAGCCGCTCGGATTGGACGGGCACGATCAACGCGCTGCGTCTTGACCCGATTCAGGGCGCGAACCTGAAAGTCACGCTGAAAACCATTATGCTCGACCTTGCCGACGGCACGACGCGCACCTTCGACTTCACGGTTCCGGGCGCTTGGAAGAGCTTCCTGAGCGTGATCAATTCGCAGGGCGACCCGGTCTACGTGGCCGACACCGGCGACGTCACGCGCGACAGCGTGAAGGTTTCGCTTTACCGCAAGGGTGAGACCGGCGGCACGACGTTCGATACCGGAAACGGCTCGGGAGACGCGATCCTGACCGCCAAGGATGTCATGTATCAGGGGCTGAACACCAGCGACGTCAAGAGCGTGCGTTTTGTGATGTCGGGCGATTCCGACAGCGAGAGACCGCCCGAGCTGTTCTATATGAGTGGGAGCGACAAGGGCTTCAGCGGTGGAAAGACGCTTTCGTTGAACAGCAGTCTGCGGCTGAGCAAGGACATGAAGGAATATGTGTTCGAGATGTCGAGCTTCAGCAATTGGAAGCTCAACGAGGAGCTGACCGGCCTGCGCTTTGACCCGCTTCAGAACAAAAACAAGACTTTCACGATCCGCAGCATCACGATCGAGCTGACGGACGGCACGCAGCGGTGCTTCGATTTCACGACGAAGGACGCTTATCAGAAGTATGTCACCCTGACAAACCTGCCGACGGTGTCCTATGCCGAGGCGGACGACGCCTATGTCCCCGTGACCGACAGCAATTACCGCCCTGTTTCGACCTATCTCGGCAAGAGCATCAATGTGAAGAACCCTGCCGACGTGCAGGATTACACCTCCGGCAGCTATGAGTTCCGGGGTCTCTCCGGCGGCACCTACATGGTGCGCATGGAGAGCGGCACGACCGATCTCGGCCAATTTGACTGCGCGACCAACGCCGAGTCCGTCCGCGACGCCAACGGCAAGCTGGTCGCAGCCGAGCTGCGCGGCATCGTGGTGCCCTCGACGACAGAGGACTTCTCCTCCGACGGCCACGACATCGGCTTCTACGGCAAGACCACGGTCGTTCTGAACTACGACCGCAAGGTGACGGTCAATGTGCACCGCTTCCGCACGGAGACACCGACGGTGGAAGTTGCAAGCGCCGTCGACGCGACCGTCTGGTCGAGCAAGCTCGAAAAGACCGACTCCAAGGGCAGAACCGTGACCTTCGCCGAGGTCGGCGCGGACGGGAACGTGACGATCACGCCGTATGACCTGATCTATTCCAAGGAAAACCCCGACGCCACGGTGTTCTATCGCGTCACCTATCCCGACGGCACGAGCGTGGTTCACGAGATCGTCATCAAGCCTGCGGACGTGGTCTATTACGAGGAGTCGAACGACGACCTTATGACCTTCACCGACGGCCAGCGCGGCAAGTGGTACAAGGTCACGGGGCAGTATCTCCACGATATTAAGGCCGACGCCGCGGATTACGACGCCAACGCCAACGGCCAGCATCAGGACGCCGATTCCCACACCGACGACTATGACAGCATGTACAGCCAGAACGAGAACAACCTCTATTTCTCGGCCGGTACGGCGCGCATGGTCAACGTGACCTCGGCGATCAAGGACGCGACGGTCACGGCGGGTTATCCCTCCGTGCAGTTCACCTTCTTCGGCACGGGCTTCGAGCTTGTGAGCATGGGCACGCCCTATGGCGGCGTGGTCAACGTGCAGGTCTATGAGGGCGATTATGAGGCAGGGGAGAAGCCATATTACACCCGCACCGTCAACACGCGCTACGGCGTTTATTACGGCGAGGACGACGACGGCGGCAAGACCCCGGAGGGTCGCGAGACCGACCGGCTCTATCAGGGCACGGCGCTGGTCAAGGACGACCTGACCTACGGCAAATACACCGTCGTCTGCACGCCGATGTATTCCAAGTATTTTGACCCCTATAACGTCGGCTCGTTCGACATTCTGGTCGACGGCGTGCGCATTCTGAACCCGATCGGCACGGCGTCCGAATATGACCGCACCGCCATGAACGACATTCTGACGTCCGGCGTCAGCCTGTTCATCACGGAATACGGCAAGACCGAGCTGAGCGACAAGCTCGAGCACGGCCCGAAGTACGAGATCCACCTCGCGCCGCAGCAGTCCATCGCCGTCTCGGTCACGGCCGAGGCGGGCGCGACCCTGCGCATGGGCGCGCAGAGCTACACCGGCGCGGCCGGTGAGCTGAGCGTCTACTCGGTCAAGAGCTTCACGGATGACGCCGTGACCACCCCGATCAGCAAGAATACGCTGACCGGCACGGAGATGCACTACCCGGTCTATACCGCCGGCAGCGCGGGCACGCAGATCCTGCTCTTCAAGAACACCGGCAAGGCGAACATCGCCCTGACAAGCTTTGAGTATCTGCCGGGCACGGTCACGAAGCTGTGCTGCCAGCCTGAGGACACGAACGCTGCACTCGGTCTGGCCAACGCGCTGCTGACGCCCGAGCATGTCACGGATCCGCTCGCGGGAAGCCTGGGCATCAGGGGTGCGTCGCTGACGCTGTCGAGCGATATTTCCATCAACTTCTACGTTCCGAAGAAGAACGTCGAGGGCTATGAGAACCCCTATCTGCTCTGCACGAAGCAGATCTATGACAAGAAGGGCAGCCTCGTCGGCACGGAGGAGCTGAAGCTCACGGGTCGCAGAGAAAACGGCGACAACTGGGTCTATACCTACACCGGCATCGCGGCCAAGGAGATGGGCAGCCTTGTCACGGCCACCGTGCACGGCACGAAGGACGGCAAGGAGTACACCGGCAAGTCGCTGGAATACAGCGTGAAGCAATACGCCTATAACAAGCTCAAGGCCGACACGACGGACGACAAGTTCAAGACGATGCTGGTCGACATGCTGAATTACGGCGCGGCCGCGCAGGAATACTGGGGCTACAACCCGAAGAACCTTGTCAACGCCGAGCTGACCGAAGAGCAGAAGGCCTATGCCACGCCGACCGTTCCGGCGCTGACCGACAATCGCGCCGTCAGCGGCACGGCCAACGGCCTGGAGCTGAAGGGCATCACCCTGCTCATGCAGGAAAAGATCGCCATCAAGTATTATTTCACGCACAAGAATTACACCGGCAAGATGAGCGACCTGACGATGAAGGTCACCTACGTTGACAGCAACGGTCAGACGCAGACGTCCGAGATCACCGGCGACAAGTTCACGACGAACGGAGACAGCTACGCCGTCGTGTTCGACGAGCTGAATCCGACGCAGCTGCACACGGTCTGCACAGCCGAGGTCTTTGACAAGGACGGCAAGAAGGTCAGTCAGACCGTGACCTACAGCGCCGCGTCCTATGCCGCGCGTAAGCTGGCCGACGGAAAGACCAACGAGAAATTCGCCAAGCTGCTCAGAGAAATGATGAAGTACGGCGATTCCTCCGCGAATTACTTCGGCGTTTCCACAAAGCAGGTGCGCACGCCGCGTCAGGCCTATGAGATCTGCTATTCCTATTCTCTGGATCAGCCGAAGAACCTCGAGGGCATCACCTCCGGCTGGCAGGTCGATAACCGCGCCGGACTCGGAAAAGTCACAAACACAAACAACGGCGTCATCAGCGACGTGAAAACGGACGAGCATTCGCGCCTGCTCCGCTATTTCAACAACGAGACGGCAGGCCGCTTCGACCTCCGCTATGCGCTGGATTATGCCGGAGGCTTTGACGGCAACGTCGTGCGGCTGAGCGCCGAGGACGGTTCGGATACGTACTATCTTGAAACCAAGGCTGACGGCTTCTATATCAAGGGCAAAGACGGAAATGTCACAACAAAAATTGCGGATAAGTCGGTGATCGACGAGAATTCGTCCGTGCAGCTTCGCGTGATCGTGGATTTGGATCGCGGCGTCAGCCGAACCATTCTCAACGGCAAGGACTGCGGAACGCATCCCCTGCTCGGAAGCTACTTCCGTCTGCTGAGCTTTGAGACCACGGATGCCGGTACCTGCACGACGGTGGTCAAGGGCGGCTATGCCGAGGCAAACTATGCGATCTTTGAGGAGTTTACGTTCCCGACGCGTGCGATCCCGTCAGATTTCACCAATGACGGTGCGCTCTCGCTCGTCAGCGAGTATCTGCGGCTGGCAGCCGGAAAGAAAACCGCATGCAGCTTCGAGCCGCTGAGCGGCAAGGTCTGCTTCACATTCTCGACCAAGCCCGAGAAGAACGATCAGAACACGAGCTGGAGCCTCTGCGCCGGAGACAGCGCAGTCGTCAAGCTCGAGCTGCAGAACGGCTATCTCTACGCCAACGGCCAGCAGATCATGAAGACCAAGGCGCAGGGCGTGCTCACCGAGACGCAGGAGCAGCTTCAGAACAACATGTGGCATCTGATCCGCGTCGAGGCCGACATGGCCACGCAGAAGGCGGTCATCAAGGTGCACACCAAGCAGGTCGCAACGGTCGATTTCCTGACGAGGACAAGCTATGTCGACAGTGTCCTTTTTGACAATACCGCGAGCGCAGGCTATGCCGAGCTGGATGACATCATGGTCTACAATCTGGTCGACTATGACGTCCCCGCGCCGCAGGTCGTGAATGACAAGTACAACATCGGCATCAACGTCTGCTCCCTCTGGGAGAACGGCAGCCATTGGGGCTGGGCGACGATCACGCCGCACGACGACCACAAGCCGATCTTGGGCTACTACGACGAAAACCTGACCGAGACGGCCGACTGGGAGATCAAGTACATGACCGAGCACGGCATTGATTTCCAGGCCTTCTGCTGGTATGCCTCCAGCGGAAACGGGGCGCTCGAGCCCAGCGCCAAGCATCTCAACCGCGCCTTTGTCAACGCAAAATACAGCGACAAGATGAAGTTCTGTCTGCTCTGGGAGGCGGCAAACGGCTCGTTCCCCACAACGGTGGACGCGTTCAAGAACTACTATGTGCCGTTTATCATCGAGAACTATTTCACGAACCCGAGCTACATGACCATCGACGAAAAGCCGGTTATCGCGATCTTCGGCGCGAGCAGGATCAAAGAGCACTATAAGAACGATGCCAAGACCGTGAAGGGCATGTTCGATTACCTGCGCGCGGAGGCCATTAAGGTCGGCTTCAAGGGCGTGATCGTGCTCGACTGCAACGGCGGCGAGACGAAGCTCAAGGACTACGGCTTTGACGGCTGGTATGCCTATAACTGGGGCACGGACTACACGCTTGAGCGGGACAAGGCCAAAAACCTCGAGAAGCAGGAGAAGGTCGATGCCTATGCCGTTCCGACCATCAGCGTGGGCTTCAACCACGTCGGCTGGGCGCAGGAGCGTTTCCCGATGATGTCCGTCTCGGACTTCAAGGCGGCCAACGAATGGGTGCGTGACACCTATCTGCCAACCTATGCCAATAAGAGCAAGCCCGGCGTGGATGGTGACGGTCACTGGCAGGAGAACTTCGCCATGATCTCCACCTGGAACGAATACGGCGAGGGCACCTATATCATGCCGAGCGACGGCCTGCACGGCTTCGAGTATCTCGACGCGCTGCGCGAGGTGTATTCCGGTGGCGATGCGCATACCGACGTGAAGCCCACCGCCGAGCAGAAGGCGCTCATCACGCATAACTATCCGCAGGATATTCGCCTTCTGCGCCGAAACGGCAATGACACCGGCCTGCAGCCCCTGAGCGTCAAGACCTATACGACGAACTTCTATAACGATAATATGGCGTACAATATGACGGTGCTGGGCAACGGCTCCTTCAAGAGCACGACAGACGGTCCGTACTTCATCCTCAACGATGAGAATTTCAAGGGCAAGGACGCGTCGGAGCTGCTGCGTGTGCGCGTGAAGGTGTCCGGCATTCCGGAGGGCCAAACCATGCAGCTCTACTACGAAACGGACAAGAACCCGCGTACCGAGTCCAATTCGATCAAGCTCAAATCCACTACGGACGGGGAGCAGGAGTTCGTGTTTGCACTTTGCTCGCGGCCGTCATGGATCGGAAAAATGAAATCCCTGATGCTTAAACCGGTGGACAAGAATGACGTGACCTTCACGATCGAATCCGTGACCCTTGAGTACGGCGGCAATTATCCGACCGTTTCCATCAACGGCACAAAGCTCAACAACCAGATCCAGACCGAGACGCAGAACGGGGTGGACTATGTGCCCTTTGAGCCGGGCGTCAGCATGATCCATCATGCGCTCTCGCTGTATTTCGACTGGAGCTATGAGACCAAGACCCTGACGCTCTATCGCAACAAGCATTCCTATCAGTTCGTGGTCGGCAGAGATTACGCGCTGGTCGACGGGAAAAAGCAGGTCAAGCTGGGCGGGTCGGTTTATCAGCGGGACAACATCCCGATGCTGCCGATCGAGGGCCTGGCAATGACACTCGGCCTGCACTACACGAAGAGCGGAAAGGACTACCGGATCTCCACGCAGGAGGCGTCGTACTTTGACAGCGAGGCGGACGGCATCTGGACGTTCAACCGCTCCGGAGACACGCGCGGCTGGACGATGGGCGGCGGCACGATGAGCTTCACGAACGACGCTCTCGTGATCGAGGGCACCAAGACCAGCCAAAACACCTACGATCCCAGACTGAGCCGAGAAAATCTGAATCTGGATTGCAGCAAATACACCCAGATCGAGGTCTGCGTGAAGTGGGATATCACGGGCAACAGCAACAAAGAGAAAGCGATGAAGATCTACTATACAACGACCAAGGCTCCGGGGCTGAGCGAGAGCAAAACGGCGAAGATTCCCATCGAGACAAGCTCGAACGGCGAGTTCAAGACCCTCATCTTCGATATGACGAAGGATCAGGGCAACACCGGCTCGTGGAAGGGCTTTGTCACGCAGCTGCGCTTCGACCCGTTCGACGACGCCGGCACGACGGAGGTCAAGTATATCCGCTTCGTCGAGGCCAAGGAGAAAACGGTGCTCGTCGAGGACGATGCCGAGGGAACGGCGAAGTTCTTCGTCGGCGACAATCAGTCAATCAGCATTGTCACAGACCCCACCGCGGTCAATAACAAGTGCTACTACGTAACGTCGTCTTATACAACTTGGCTGTATGCAAAAACAAATGCCACCTTTACGCCGGGTATGACCTATCAGATCGATTTCGATGTGATGCTTGACCAGAACAGCCCGGCGAATAGCACCGACCTCTTCTGTAATTTGCAGTACATGGACGAAAACGGCAAGACCGATCACAATGACCACCATGTCAAAATCACGAAGAATGGCGGCTGGGTGCATTTCAGCGCGCGGCAAACGGTTTCCGCAAATTCAACGGATCGAAGCAAGGATCTGTTCACGGTGTACAGCAATCCTTATAATCATGGGATGGCTGACGCATCGTCCTGCTTCTATTACCTTGATAACGTCAAGGTGACGGCCGTGGACAACGAGTCCAAGCAGCTTTCGTCCGCTGGAATCGGTCTGACGGGCGCGGCCGCCGCCGCAGTCAGCGGACAGAGCGCGGCCTTCCTCCTGCCGACCGACGCCGAGAGAAAAAAGAGCTTTCTGAACAAGTGAGGTGCTGATGATGAAAAAGAAATATTCGAAACCCGAGCTGATTTATGAAAGCTTCACCCTCGCCGGGGCTACCATCGCGAGCTGCACGGTCAAGCAAAACGCCACGCAGATCGGGGAGTGCACCGTTCCGTATGACCCGGAGGACCCCAACACCGGCTGGTATCTGTTCAATCCGGAGTTCCACGTGTGCAACGTCCAGCCGCCGGCAGATCAGCTCTGCCCCTACGACATCTCCGGTGAGCAGTACAACCTGTTCACCTCCTGAGAGGCCGGAAGAAATGCGGAGGGCACGCGCCCTCCGCAGAAAGGAAAAACAATGAAGGAATTTCAGTATCCGGAAGTGAAGATCCAGATTTTTGCGCCGGTCGACATTCTGACCGTCTCAACGACGGAGCCGACCGACTCGACCGTGTGCGACGTGGAGCTTCCGATCATCCCGGTGTAAGTGGAAAGAAAACAGGCTGCTGCGGAGTTCCGCAGCAGCCTGTTTTTGTAGGTTCTATAATAAATGTTGGGGTCAGGTGATGAGCCTGACCCCTTCGCTATCGTTCGTTCCGGGATGGCAAATCGATCTTTTAAAGATTGCCGCGTCGGGCGCAAAAATGCGCCCTCCTCGCAATGACACAAAACCGGTAGGTTTTGCGAAAAAACCTACCGGTTTCTTAATCGGAATGTTTTGATCTGTCGCGGGGCGACACCGCAACGGCGCTTCTCCGGAAGCACCGATTTACGTGGGCGCAAGCCTGCATATCCCATCCGTTGGTATATTTCACATGCCCAAAGAGCGAATTTCACAGCGCGGCCGCGCGGGCGCGGTTCTATTTCACGGCGCGGGTGCATATCCTCTGGGAGAACGCCGAAAGGAGGAGCGCTATGCCATCAACAGGAACCTTGCTCGTCCGGGTCTACAGCTCGGCGGCGCAGCTCCCGATTCAGGGGGCATGTGTGCGCGTACTGGCGAAAACCGCAACGGGGCAGCGTGTGCTCGCTGTGCGCACGACGGACAGCAGCGGGCTGATCGAGCCTGTCACGCTGCAGGCCGAGCCGGCGGCCAACAGCCTGACACCGGGGCAGGCCGAGCCGTTTGCGTCGGTGGACGTCACCGTCGCGCATCCGTATTTCCTGCCCATTGACATTCGGGGAATCCAGATTTTCTCGGGCATCCGCAGCATTCAGGACATCATGCTCCTGCCGCTGGAGGAGCGCCCGGCCGACCCAAACGCCGCTGAGAACGTGACGATCCCGGCGCAGGAGCTTTAACCATGCAGACCGTCACACCGTACATCCCGAGACAGATCACGGTGCATCTGGGCGCGCCGGATTCCAACGCGGAGAATGTCACCGTGCCGTTCAACGAGTACGTCAAGAATGTTGCCTCGAGCGAGGTCTATCCGACGTGGGACGAGAGCGCCCTGCGCGCGAACATTCTGGCGATCAGCTCGTTCGCGCTCAACCGGGTCTACACGGAGTTTTACCGCAGCCGAGGGTATCCCTTTGACATCACGTCCTCGACGGCCATCGACCAGAAATTCATCAACGGGCGCAATATTTTCGACAACATTTCCAAGCTTGTCGACGGCCTTTACACGAGCTACATCCGCAAACGCGGCAGCATTGAGCCGCTGGCGGCGAAATACTGCAACGGCACGACCGTCACCTGCTCGGGCATGAGCCAGTGGGGCACGCAGAACCTTGCGCGGCAGGGAAAAACGGCCGGGGAGATCCTGCGGTATTATTACGGCAGCGACGTCGAGCTGGTGAATCAAGCGCCGGTGCGCGGTTATACGCCTTCCTACCCCGGCACGCCGCTGCGGCGCGGCTCGCAGGGCGCCGGCGTCGTGCAGGCGCAGGTGATGCTCGACCGCGTGGCGCGGAACTATCCGTCGATCCCGCGCATCGACCCGATCGACGGAATCTTCGGCAGCGGGACGGAGGCGTCCGTGCGCCGCTTCCAGCAGATTTTCAATCTGACGTCCGACGGCATTGTCGGCAGGACAACGTGGTATCAGCTCGTGCGGCTTTATGTCGGCATTCTGGAGCTGGCGGAGCTGGACGGGGAGGGGCAGATGTTCCTCGGAAGCAATTGGCAGGCGCCACCCAGTCTTCAGGTCGGCAGCACGGGCGTGAAGGTGCAGCAGCTGCAATATATGCTGCGTTTGATGGCCGAATATGTCAGCACGATCGAAACGGTGGAGATGGACGGTATTTTCGGCCCGAAAACCGAGGAGGCCGTTATCGCGTTCCAGCGCTTTGCGGGGCTGACGCCGGATGGGATCGTCGGCCCGGCGACCTGGGCGGCGCTCTATAGCCGCGCCGTCGGCGTTGTGGATTCGTCAAACTCGCTCTCGTCGCTGTCGGCGCAGTACCCCGGCCGCGCGGTACAGCTCGGCGACAGCGATTTTTCCTGAGAGGGGGAGGAGACTATGCTTACCGGAACGCCCGAGGCGTCGTCCGTCGCGGCGCTTCAAGCCAATCTGTCGGCTGTTCTGCCCGAGCTGCTTCTGATCGTTGACGGCATCTTCGGCCGCGAGACGCAGCAGGCCGTCCGCGTGTTTCAGGCGCGGGAGGGGCTGCCTGTCACCGGGATCGCCGATCTGCAAACATGGGAGCTGCTGAGCGACCGCGCCGAGTCGGCACGTGTTTCCCAGCTGGAGGCCGAGCCGCTGCGCCTTGCGCTCCTGCCGGGGCAGATTTTGCGCGCCGGCGAAAAGAACCGGCATCTGTTCCTCGTGCAGGGAATGCTGGCAGCGCTCTGCGACGCGTATGAGGATATCCCGAGCGCGCCCTCGACCGGCGTGCTCGATCAGCCGACGGCCGAGAGCATTCGCGCGATGCAGGCGCGCTACGGTCTGCCTGTGACCGGTGAGGTCGACAAGGCAACATGGCAGCTGCTGGCGCGGGACTATCGGAGCGCCGTCGGAGACGGCACGGCTACGCAGTAAAATTCGGCTGATCGCCGCAGAAGAAAAGGGAAGTGCGGGCGCAGCCCACACTTCCCTTTTCATATGTGTCAGGATCGTTCGCTTGCTTGAAGCAACCTCCGCTGCGCAGCGCGTGCGGGCGCGTTACTCGCCGCATTTGAGCGCGAAGCTCCAGCTGTCGCGGCACATCTGCTCGAGCGTTTTCTCGGTTTTCCAGCCGAGCAGGCGCTCGGCCTTGGAGGCGTCTGCCCAGCAGCGCGCGAGATCGCCCGCGCGGCGCGGCCCGATCCGATAGGGCACATGCACGCCGGTGGCCTCCTCAAAGGTGCGGATCAGCTCGAGCACACTCGTGCCGCTGCCCGTTCCGAGGTTGATGGCCTCTGCGCCGGTGTGCGCCAGCGCATATTCGATCGCGCAGAGATGTCCCCTCGCGAGGTCAACGACATGCAGATAATCGCGCAGGCAGGTGCCGTCGGGCGTGTCATAATCGTCGCCGAAAACGGTCAGCATCGGAAGCTGTCCCGCCGCCACGCGCACGACATAGGGCATCAGATTGTTCGGGATCCCGGACGGATCGTCGCCCAGAAGGCCGGATTCATGCGCGCCGATGGGGTTGAAATAGCGCAGGAGCACGGCCGAGAAATCCGGCTTCGCGGCGGCGTAATCGCGCAGGATCTGCTCGCTCATGACCTTCGTCCAGCCGTAGGGATTCGTGCAGACGTGCGCGGGCATGGTCTCCACATAGGGCACGGGATTCTCCGGGCCGTAGACCGTCGCCGAGGACGAGAAGATCAGGCGCTTGCAGCCGAATTCCTCCATGACCTCCAGCAGCGTCAGAAGAGCGTCAAGGTTGTTGCGGTAATAGCGCAGGGGCTGGCCGACGCTCTCGCCGACGGCCTTCAGACCGGCGAAGTGGATCACGGCGCCGATCTCGTGCGCCTGAAAGACCGCGCGCAGGGCGGCGCGATCGCCGACGTCCTGCTCAAAAAAGGCCGGACGCACGCCGGTGATGTGCTCAATGCGGTCGAGCACCTCGGCGTTGGAATTGACGAGGTTATCGACGATCACAGGCTCGTAGCCTGCCTCGATCAGCTCCACGCAGGTGTGACTTCCAATGAAGCCCATGCCGCCGGCAACTAAAATCTTCATAACTGTTTTCCTCCGTTTTCCTCTGCCCACCGGAGGATCAGATCGCGGTGGGTGATGACTAAATTCAGCGCCGAAAGCTCCTCCGGCGTAAAAAATTGCAGCTGTAGGGATTCCGCGCTCGGCTTCAGCTCCGGCAGGCGTTCCAGCCTTGCGCGGAACAGGACGATGACCATGCGCCAGACCGTGCCGTCGCGATAGGCCGCGATGCGCGCGTCCTGCGTGGTGCAGACGTGGGTGAAGGCGCTCTCCGGAAGAAAGATCCCCGTCTCCTCCCGCAGCTCGCGGGCAATGCCGCGCGTTTCGCGCTCGCCGCTGCGCAGGCGGCCGCCGATCAGCCCCCATTGGCCGCAGTCCCAGCGCTTTTCCAGCAGAAGCCGCCCTTCAGCCTCCAGAAGCACGTTCGTTCCGATGTGTGTCGGGCTGTTCGGCTTCGGCGCAGCGGGGTCGTTGCAGAAATATCGGCCGATCTCCATGGCTGCCGTCCTCTCTTTGTGGATTCCGGACATCATTATAGCACAAGTCAGGATTTTTGCAACAGATGATTCATGCGCATCAGAAGCGCGGCGACCTGCGCCCGGGTGGCCGACGCCTTCGGCTCGAGCCGAAGCGTGCCGTCTGACTCCCGACTGCCGCGCAGGAGGTCGGCGGCAATCGCCCAGCCGACGCCCTCGCGGGCATAGGCGCTGACGCGGTCGGTATCGGCAAAGCTGTCCGGAATCGCCGACGGATCGACGGATATGCCGCGGTAGCGCGCGTAGCGCAGGAGGAGCACGGCGATCTGCTCACGAGTGACGGCGGAATCCGGTTCGAAGCGCCCGTTTCCGACGCCGTCGACGATGCCGCGCTCGGCCGCCCAGCGGACGGCCCCGGCATAGTAGCTGCGTGCGGAAACGTCCGAAAAGCGCAGGCTTTCCTGCGCACCCGGCTGTCCCTCCATGCGCCAGAGCACCGTGACGAGCATGGCGCGGGTCATTGTGCCGTCCGGCTCAAAGAGGCCGTCTCCGCAGCCGTTGAACAGCGCGTGAGCAAGCGCGAAATCGATCGATTCGTGATACCATGCGTTGCGGTCAACATCCGTGAACGCCGCGCAGGGGTCGGCCGGCTCGGCCGCGAGCTCGGTGAACACGGCGTGAATCGTGCTGTCGGCGTGTACACTGCGGATCACATATTGCTCGGCGGGCGTCAGCTCGTCGCCGTCGACCACAAGCCGGCTCAGCCTCCAGCCGTCATCCGGCCGGATCGTGAGCACCACGCGCGCGCCCTTCTGCACGTGCTGCGTGGGTGTGATATAGCCCTTTCCCTCGTAAGAGGTTGCGATCGTATAGGTTGGAGCAGCGTAGGTGCCGTTGATATAGTGCGCGTTCGGGTCGACAAAGAGCAGACCGTCGTTTTCTTTGCCCTCCTGCTCGAGCACGCGGATGAAGCTCTCGTTGTCGACCTGCGTGCTGTCCACACATTTTTGGTTCCACGACGCAAACGGTGTGTTCGAGGCGGTGGCGATGTATTGGTTCACGGAGACGCGAAGGTGCTTGTCGGCATAGCCGTCGAAAAACTTGCCGTTTTGATAGATGCAGACGCCGTCCTCAACAAGCGCCGTGACGGTCGAGCCGGAATAATAGCAGTCGATGCCGCTCATGCGCAGACCGAGGCCTCGGCCGGAGCTGATGCCCCAGCTCAGAACGGTCAGCAGGTCGGAATAGGTGATGTCATAGACATAGAGCAGGTTGCAGAAGGGCGCGATCGTATAGACGTCGCCCTTGGTGATGTAGCGGCGGCTGCCGTCAAGAAGAAGCTCCGTCCGGATGCCGCCCTTGTTGGTGAAGGAGACCTTCGAGCCGGTGGCGCGGTTGGCCATGTCGGTCATCCAGTTGCCGCCCGTGCTGGAGAAGGGATTGTTGCCGATCTGATCGGTGCTGATGCCGACGGTGACGTAGCCGAGGCGCGTGTTCAGCTCGCCCTGCACGTTTTCCAGATAAAACCGGCTCAGCGAGAGCACGTCCGGCGCCAGCTCTGAGGCGTTGGCGGCGGTGTCGGTGAGGCGCTCCGTGACCGCTTGCAGGCTCTCAATCGCCGCGCCGCGCACGCTGACGGCGCCGCTGCCGTCAAAGCACAGCTCGGCATAGGCATAGGCCGCTGCCTTCGACCAGGGCTGCATGTAGGTCACGCCGCCGGAGACACCGGTCTGCCCCGTATGCGAATGCCCGCCGCAGACGAGATCGAAGGCCGTTCCGTCCGAGAGCTGCCCTGCGAGGGCGGCTGCGTCCATATGCGCCAGCAGGATAGCGGCGTCCGCGCGGCCGTCGGCCTTGAGCGCCTCGGCCGTCTGCTCCGCACGGTTCAGCTCGGCAAGAATCGTATAGGGCGCAATCTCCGAGGCCATGATCGACGAGGCATAGGCCGCAACGTAGCCGACCACCGCTATGCGCACGGTGCGCGTCTGACCGGAGGGAGAGACGGCAGTTTTATTCAGAATGACGTAATCCTGCGTGAAATCCACGCGGTCGGACGTCCCGGCGTAGTAGATATTCGAGGCGAGAATGGGAATCTTGCTGTCGTGCTCCGTGCCTGCGAGCGTATAGTGCGGCATCGTGCCGTCTGAGTCGGTCGTGGCCGTGATGCCCCAGTCGAATTCGTGGTTGCCCAGCGAGACCGCGTCATATCCCATCGCGTCGAAGGCCGCGACCATCGGCTCACCGTTTTGCAGGTTCGAGACGGCGTTGCCCTGATAAATGTCGCCGCCGTCGAGCAGGATTGTGCGGGCGGCGTCGCCGCCGCGCGCGTCGTCAACCTTGTCGGCGATATAGGCCATGCGGTAAAGCGCGGTCGTCTCGCTGGCCGTGCTGGTCGTTTCGACCAAGAAGCCGTGAACGTCAGAGGTCTCAAAAACTGGAAGCGTGTAGGTCTCTGCCGCCTGCGCGCGCAGGGGAGGCAGCAGACCGAGCAGCAGCGCCAGCACGCAGAGCAGCGCGGCGAGCCGGTGGCATTGTTTCATCGAAAATCCCGTCCTCTTCTTTAGGAACCTCTGAATCAATCGGCTGCGGCGCTCAGCGGGTCTTTTGCCCCAGCTTA
>OIYG01000724.1_pt1 | contig 29729 bp, 60 predicted proteins | sample 1587861 | NCBI WGS metagenome assembly OIYG01 (sample SAMN03283272) | human gut metagenome | biome: human-associated habitat; material: feces | host: Homo sapiens | place: Peru | collected 2012 | reverse complement strand
CTTGTGCGCTGCTTGTGCTGCTGCTTGTGCGCTGCTTGTGCTGCTGCTTGTGCTGCTGCTTGTGTTGCTGCTTATCCAGAAAAAAACATTTTTAAAATATTTTTATTTTAGTATTGACAAGTCGTCTTGTATATATATACTTATGGTTGTAAAGACAAGTAGTCTTGTATAGAAAGTGAGAAATAAAAACATGAAAAAACTTAAAGCATTATTACTTGCAACATTAGCAGCTGCTAACATTTACACGCTTATTAATAGCGATAAGCAGCAAGAACAACCAACAAACGAAAAGCATTTATTATCAATTGAACATTTCGAATATGATTATTATCAATCATATTTGCATGGATCAGTACCAGTTGATCATGACACATTTATAGCTATAAAAGTAGCTTACACAATAACAGAAGATGAAAGCTATATCTATTTATTAGATAGTTTAAATAATCAAGAATATGTAATAGCTCAAATGATTATTGATATAAATAACGGGCAGTGAGTGAAAAAATTAAAAAATATAAAAAAAGCATTGACATGTCACCACGTGGTGATAATATATAAGTGTAATCACCAAGTGGTGACAACTAGAAAGGAGGAAAAAATGACCAACAAAGAAATAGAAATGTTGAAGCGCTGCATTTTAGCAAATTTAAAAGTATTAAAAATACTTTTAGAAAATGAAAAGCTCAATAATCAGGCAATCATAGCATTAATTAACTCAATGATTAAAGAGCTTGAATTAAGTAGCTTATAGCAGCTACAGGGCGGAACGCCTCCGCCCTTCAATTTTAGCATAAAAATAACATGATAAAAAAATAAAAGGAGAAAAAAACATGACTTACAATTACAGATTAGAAGAAAAAAACGACATTTACAATTATATTACAGAAAATTATGAAGATATTAAAAGTGAACTAGAAGATCGTGATTCATTTTATGAAACATTATATGACAATTTATTTAATGAAGATTCAGTAACAGGAAATGCTAGCGGCTCATATACTTTTAACCGTTACAAATCACGCGAGTATGTTTTAGGAAATGAAGATCTATTAAGAGAAGCATATACAGAATTTTGCTGTATGGATTCACTCGGCAATGATTTTATAGAAGAAAATTACGAAAAAATGGATGTGACTATTCGCTGTTATTTATTGGGTGAATGTTTAAGCGATGTTTTAGACGACCTAGAAAGCGAAATTGAATAATATGATGAAAAGATATATTTCAGTTAGTAAAAATACGCAATGTTATGTATTTTCAACAGTAATAAATAATCGCTGTTATGAACAATGTTATTTCGGCTACACCATGCAAGAAATGCGGCGGATGTTCCGCGAACATTGCGGACTTATTGGCGATAAAAATGTTAGATTCATTTCACGATAATATAAAAAGACGCCCTGAAAGAGTCGTTGAAAATTACGACGAAACCGTCGCAGCTGCGGCGGTCGGCGTTATGCCATGGAGGTTTTTGTTATGCTTGTACCTGAATTGATTAAAATAAAACCTATTGAAGCATTTAAAAATAGATCTTTAAGGACAGAATATAACAGCCAATGCGATAATGCTTTAAAATTCTGGACAGATTACATTTTTAATAATGTCGAAAACGGAATAGAAATTGAAGATAAAAATATAATGATTATTTCTAAGGGAATAAATAACCCTGGTTATATTAGAATCTCAATTTTCAATCATGAAAGAGATTATTTTTTGTATGCAGTAATGCATAAAGAATATAAGCCAACTGAAATGAAACGGCTTTTCAATGACTATTTATTAAAAATAAGCATTTCGAAATCCTAGAAAACAATTTGCGGAGGTATAGATATGTATAAATATGGAATGCGATTAAGAGGTTTCGGTTGTGGATCACAGCCAAACGGCTTTGTTAAGTGGGAGGATTGTGACAAAAACATAACTGGATATTGGAGTTATGTTTGGTACGATTTCAAGCTTGATAACAACGATTTATTCACTTATAGCATGGATTTACTAAGCGATTAGAAATCCTACGTTTAAAAATTTGGAGGTATATATGAAAATCAGCAAAACATTTAGTGGAAGTAACGAATTATATTTGCAGAAATTAACTAGACAACAACGCTCTAGCTTGATTGAGAGCGCTGTATCTGACAACATTTACATGCGCGAAATGATACAAAAGCAAATTGAAAACGAAAATGCATACCTTAAAAGTGTTCATCAACCATCTATGTGGTATGCAATTAGATCTCAGTTGCATGATATGGTGAAAACTTATAGCGATATAGGAAGCGTATTGATAGGGAATGAGCATTTTTCTACAACTTTTCATAACGGATATGGTGATGGCACAACTAGAACAGGATACATTGATGCCAACAATTCTGTATTGAGATTCATGAAGTTCGAAACAACGTTCCAGGTGAACGGTGATAGCTGCTTTATTTACAGCTACGACTGTTTAAACGGTGAAGATTTAAAAGATAAATCCTACATTGCTGGAACTATTCCATGTGGTAAATACGATGTATACCACTATGAAGGTATCATTGCATTAGTTAAACAAGCAAAATGAAATCCTACAAACAAGTCTATGGCCGTATAGCTGTGGACTTGTTGTTTAAGCATTTTGAAATCCTGCAAAGTAAATTATAATGGTATTGTTTAAAGGAGAAATTACCATGCCAGAAAAGAAATTTGATAAACTAGAATATAACAAAGTGTACAATAAACAGCACACAAAAATGATATGTATTTACCTTAGAATAGAACAAGACTCTGATATAATTGAAGAAATTAGCTCTGCACCAAATAAAACAGATTACATCCGTAATTTAGTTCGTGCTGATATTGAACGCAAAAAGCAAGCATCCAAAAATTCTGAAGTTGAATAATCAATCGTATGTTTGCTAATAGAAGCAAATTGAAATCCTACAATAAATATAAATAAGGTATGAAAGAGGTGTAATATGGCATTATCAGAAGAAGCAAAAAAGAGAAAGAGCAAATATAACGCAGAGAGAAATCAATTAGTTAGTGTTCGCATGGAATTCAGATTTCAAAAAGCAACCGATATGGATGTAGTGGAATACATTAAAGCACAACCAAATAAAGTGGAATACATCCGTCAATTAGTCAGAGCGGATATGCAAGCAAATCGAAATCCTAAGCAAAAATAAATAGAGGTATATGTGAAAACAGGAGGTATTGCAAATGTGTCTAACAATAAACTTTACAGAAGAAGAGAAGCGTTTGCTTAACAGCTATGCTAAAGTTCATTCAACGTCAGTTAGTGATGCCATCAAAAAAATAGTTTTAGAAAAAATTGAAGATGAATATGATGCTGCTTATGCTGAAAATGCATATAAAGCTTATATTGAAAGTAGCAAAAAAACATACTCTTTTTCTGAAGCTATGGAAGAACTGGGATTATGAAGTATCTAGATAGTTATATATAAGCAAAGCAAAATCCTACAAAGGAATAAAATAAGGTATATAAAAAGCGGTCAATTCAATCTTGATCGCTTTCTTCTTTTAGATGTTTAATTACTTCTGATGTATCTTTTGATAAAAGTATTTCTACTTTTGCGTGTAATCCATAATTCAAGCCTTTATTGAATCCTACATGATATCCAATAAACAGAAGCATTGTCATCACTCCAATTTGCGTTATTATACTAAGCATTTTCAAATCCTACAACATAACATTTCACGGCTTGTCTTAATCCAAGCCAAATTTTGATACATGTATTCAATACCTTTTATCGTAATAGAATAAGTTACCATTTTCATATATTCTATCCTATCTGCAAAAAACTTTGTTTCACCCTCGAAGATATAACCGTTTGATATTAGATTATCAATAATAGTATTCCAATAGTTATCATTTATAATTGGAAACAATGAGCCATCATTCTGTATTTCATTACAATATCCAGGTCTTCCGTCTCTCAACATTTCATATAAGTAATTCAATATTTTATATACGACCACACAATAATCATTTTTCGCCATAATCAAGTCCTCCTAAATCCTACGCTTCAATTTTTAAAGGTATATCATTTATATTTGCTCATTACATGTTCAATATTTCTTTTAGCATCAATTAAATCGACTATAGAATTTATAAATGATTTCAAATCAATTAAACCTGGATCTTCTATATTATTTACATAATGTGTTTGACTGTTGCCTATAGTCTTTGAGCCTTTTGCCAGGATTTTAATATTTTCATCATCAATGTAATCATCTATGCATCGGCCTAAAGGCACTTTTTCTATTTCATCTTTTTTATCGCTGTGAAGATATATTGCATAATCTTTAATCAACACTTCAAGAGATTTTCTAAAACCAATTCCAGCTATTTCATCAAGTTTATTTTCCTGTGCAAACAATGATTGATTATATATCTTTTGAAATCTAGGCGATAATTCATTAATCCATTCTGAAAAAATCTTTTCTTCTGGAATCTTTGGTGTTGTTCCTATTAGAATTGGAGTAATAATTCTAAATTCATATGTTGCAATAAATGTATTATGGCACGCTGGGCATAAACATGTTCTAAACACTTTACATCTGCAGTTATTGTAATCAAACAATGGTTCAGGACAAATATAAGAGTGACATATTGGGCAACGATTAGGTAATTTACCTTTAAATTCTCCTCGTTCTTTAATCAATTTATTACTTACTTTTTTTAAAATACGCATGGCTATATTTTACCATTATCTTTATTTTTTAAAACACGTTCTATTTCTTCAAGTCTTTTTTCAATATCATTCAGTCTTTTTAGAATTTCATTTAAAACAATACTTTGTAATTCATCCATACAAGTCCTCCTAAATCATAAGTGCTAACATATAATGGCATATATTTTTTCATATATATTTGTTATCTTTCTATATACTTGGGATTTGCTGCAATGCATATTTTTTCCTATTTCTTCATAAGATAATCTTCTTATATATACATCATCAAGAAGTTCTTTTTCTTCTTCCAGAAGATTTGCTTTGTTGAAAGAAATAAATAAATATTTACTTTTCTTTTTCTCAATCTTTTTAGCTACTTCTAAATCATCAATTTTAGAAATCATATCAATCAATCTTTGATCGTGTGTTATTCCACTTGGCGAACCAGGTTCTTTATCATATCTAATTCCTTTAGTTCCTAGTTTGCTTCTGCATTGCTTGATGTTTCTTTCTATTTCATTAATTTTTTCAATGCTCAAATACATTGAAGCTAGAAATCCTTTAATTTTTTGTACTTCTAAATCAGTCATTATCCTCTCAGAAATAAGTTACAGTTCTTATTTCTCAAAATCAGTAAATATACTAGTTTGTCCAAACCTATCAATACCATTAATTCTATTTGTTGCTATTTTCTGGTATTCTTCATTGATTTCAAATCCTATAAAATTTCTTCCTGTTTCTTTGCAAGCAACACAAGTTGTTCCACTTCCGCAAAATGCATCCAATACAATATCGTTTGGTTGCGTAGCATGAAGTATATGCTTTTCAACGAAATCCAACGGCTTAATTGTCGGATGTATGTATTTCTTTTTATCTTCAGTATTGGTAGAAGAAATATAATATGAGCGTTTTAAATCCATACCATCATTCAATCTTCTTGCTCCTTTTTCTCTGAAGAAAAGACAATATTCTGTATCACTCAACCACGTATTGTTTGTTTTTGGAATCGGATTTGTTTTATGCCACGTTAATATATTGAAGTTGCAGTCTTTCTTATTGCAGAAATAATCAATTGTATATGGAATCTGCGCTTTAGATAACCATATATATATGTATATTTCTTTTTCTACTCTGCAAAATTCATCATATATAGAATAATCAATTCCTGTATCAATACCCACAAGATTCTTTTTTTGCACAAGTCTGTTGCATTCTTGTTTATGCTTTTCCTTTTCGTATTCGCCAGTTGTTTCTTCATACAATTGTTTTTCTTTTTTAAATGCTATTTCTAAATTGTATTTTCTATTTCTAATTCCAAACGCACCACCGTCACCAGCAGAAGCAAATTGATATGGAAGATCAACATAAATTAAATCAATGCTCTTGTCAGGTATATTCTTTATCAGTTCATAAGCATTTCCGCATATAACTGTATTTAAATTTTCCTCAATAAAACTGCCCATTTTCTCCTTGAACATAAGAAGCATATCTTGTGTTCCATCTTGTTAAATCAGATAAGTTTTTATAAATCTTCTTGCATAGTCTTTTGAAATCATACTTCTTTGAACTTTTCTTGTTTTTCCATCTTCATCTTTGGCATATGAAATTCTTTTTTTTGGATGAATAATCATTGGTTCATCCATAATAATATTTTCTTTAGGTTCAAAGTTAACAAAGAAGTATTGTGTAGATTTTTCATAGTAATCACCATTTTCATGCCTGTTTTTATCAATAACTTTAGGCTTTATGGCCCAGTACTTAATCAAGTAATGAGTTGATGAATATGGATTTTCTATGACTAAACGAAGCCCCCCCGTAAAGCTACAATCGTGAGCATTGTTACAAATTCATACATATCATGCAGTTCCTTATGCATTTTCATATCTAACTGGAGCTTTTCTATATCATCATAATTTTTCATCTGGAAGGCAGTTCCTCTGAAATGCAGCTGAATTTGTTCTTCAAATCTAATGCAGGGAAAGAAAGCTAAAATCAAATCATCCTTTTTAATACTGTCGAATATTGAATCACGATAACAGTACGCCTTTTCTATTTCATCAAACAAATCAATCACATAATCTGTTTCACTGAAATCATTAGCAATATCATAATCGTATGCTTCATATCCAAGTTTTCTGAATTCATTTTTGAATGTTCCCGACTGTTCAAACATGCAATGAACTTTCATATTCTCTCCTTTAATCCATGCAACCGATGTATAGTTATGTTGCATGGTTCTAATTTCGTAAAATCCAAGATAACCGTTTATTTATGCGGTTATCCTAGATTGTGCTTTTTTCTTGTGCAACATAATTTGATTTGTTGCAACGCTTATATTCTCCAGTCAAGTGGACGTCCACAATATGGACATTCTGGCGAATAATAATCTGTTCCTCTTATCCACTTATGACAATGAGGACAGCCAAATCTTTCAAGCTTTACTTCCTCTTCATCTTCTTCAAAAACAAAGATGTCATATTCAACTTTATTATTCTGCTGCATTTTAAATATCACCTTCAGCACGATGTAATGAGCGTTCTGATTCAAATCCTTCTGGATATCTTGCTTTCAATTTATTGATGTTTGTCTGCATTACATCATCCATATCAAGGCCAAGTGCTTCACATGCTTCAGTAATCATCCAGAGACAATCACCAAGTTCTTTCTTGATATGCTCTTTGTCAAATTCATGTCCCTGATATACCTTCTGAAGAATTCCTGCAACTTCACCAGCTTCTGAAGTAAGTCCAAATACTGCATGATGTAATCTTCCTTTCTTGTCATCGTATGGAATGCTGCATGTTCTCATTGCGTATGTTTGATATTCGTTTCCTGTCATATTCCTAATTCCTCCAAAGTATATTTTTCCCATGCTTTCATATTTTTATACATAGTGTCTTTTTTGAAGCATGGCAAATTAATAGTGTTATCATTTTTGATTCCAATTCGAATATTATCAGTGCCAATAGAAGCTTTTTGAATATATAAAACTTTGTCTCTAAACGGTCCAATCACTGAACTTAAATATTTTCTTTCAACTTTATCAAGTATCTGTTCTTTATATTCTGACTTAAGCCATTTTCGCTTTTCATCCTGGCAATTTTTGCTTTTATTAAATATACATTCATCGCAATCTATAAAACCGCATTCACATATATATCCTCTTTCAGATATAGCAACCCATTTAACCAGTATATTTTCAATTCCGTCTTTATATTTCTCTATATTAAGCATTAAATAGTCCCTTCCGCTTTTGCTTCTTCTAGTTCTTTTTTTAATTTTTTATTTTCGATTTCTCTATTCAAATACCAGACAGCCTTTTCTAAATCTTCTATTTCGTTGCCTTTGTATTCACTTCTGGCAATGTATTTAATAGCATTACCTTTATTAAATCCTAGATTCCAATCTTCGATGGCATCTATCACTTCGATTGTTCCTTGATTGTAATGTGAAGGATGATCTACATTTTTATTCAATGTCAAATCCTCCTTCAATTACAATTGCCCCATCCTCAACATAATCAAAATCAAGTATTTCAACCGGGTCGTAAACTGGGAACCGTGTATCGCATATTTTAACGTCAGTTGCATCGTCGTATGCTTGTAAAAAGTTAATCAATTCCTTAACTGTCATTGTCTTTTATTCCTCTTTAAATATCCGCTTTTTTCAAGTCTTCTTATAAATTCTTCGAATATGGCATTTGCAACTGTTCTGTTTACTACAATTCCAAAATCACATAGTACCTGTTGCATAATTGCCCATTCCGTTAATACATATTCTTCTTTTTCTTCCATATATTTACCTCAAATTTTATTCTGTCTCTTCCATTGGAATTCCAGCGTCTATCCAAGAATCCAATTTTGTGTGCAGAAGAATCAATTCTGTTTGTAAAGAAACAAGAAATATCATTCTAATTTTTTCGCTCTCACATGCTTCGTAACAGTATTTTTTGCTTCGAAGTACTCTTTTAACGCTATTGATAGATTTGAGTACATCATTCAACTGATCGCTTGCGTTTTTCATGATTCTTCGTTCTCCTTCCATTTCTAAATCCTTTCTGCGATATATCCGTTCATTGTTTTTCTTATTGCTACTTCTTCATTAACTATTACCGTTAAAAGTCTGCTTATTGTGTTCTCACTCATTAATTCAAGCAAATCTTCTGGCAGCACTGAATTTCTGTATTCATTTAATCTATCAATCATCCATCCAGTAGCTATTGATTGAATATCACATGGAAACTTTAACGGTTTTGGTATTTCACCTTTTAATTGCATGGCGTAAATACTCTTGCATTTTTTGCTTTAACAATTTCTGTGTATTCTTCTGACAAGTCTTTTTCTAATTTACATTCACTTGTAAGCCAATCTAAATTAGTTTCATTTTTGTCTTTGTATTGTTTAATAAAATCGTTTACTTCTGCCATGTTTTTACAATTTTCTAAATGTTTTTTATATTTCAGAATGTTTATCATTTTCTTTCTCCTTTTTGTCTATTTCTAATTCCAAGTAATCAATTAGCTTAATAATGTTTTTTATTGCACAATCTAGAAGATATATTATCTTTGCTCTTTGTGCTTTAGTAAGCCAATCGTTGCCATAAACATTATTTGTTAGAAAAATTATTTCATCTCTCAGTCTATAAGCTGTGTAATGTACTTCTTCTAATTTCTCTTTCATAATCTAAACCCTCGTAAATCATCTGTGTCGCCAATCATCTTTGATTTCTTCCTCGCTTTTTTCTCTTGTCGTGTCATAGATATAAAACAGAAACAAGCAAATCAGAAGTATCAGTAGTATTATTCTTATAGTTGTCATTTTTTTATCACTCGTTTATCTTTTCAAAGATATAGTCAACAGAGTTCTTGATTACATCTTCTGCTTTCTGAATGTTATTATCTGTAATCTGTGAAGCAATCATCATTTTGTAACATGTTTCTTTGCTCGGAATGAATGGAATAACGATAAAAAGCAAAATAGAAAAGAAAATCACTATCTTTCTTGTTCTTCTGGCAGATTTCAGTTCTTTTTCCTTATATTCCAAATCATTGATTCTAAAAGTAAGAAAAATAATAACAGTTACAAGTGCAGACACCACAAGAATACACATTATTTGTAATTTCGCAAGGCAGTCAGCAAGATAGAACAGCCACGGATTGATTATTGGTGTCATAGTCCTAACTCCTCAAGAGTGTATTCTCTGCCAAGTTCCATATTTTGAAACATTCCAGTTGATTTTTTAAATGGTGGTAAAATTGTCGTGCATCCCCATGATTGAGAATCCTGTGAGTATAATGATATTTTTTCCATGCCATTTGCTACAGCTTCTAATTTTTTTATACACCTAACAAACCTTCTAAAAGGTTTAATCACTGCACTAAGATATTCTCTTTCTTCATCTGTCAAAACAGATTCTTTACATTCTGAATTTAGCCAATCCCTTGCATTATCAACACAATTACCACCGTGAAATATACATTTATAACAGCCTCCCATATCTTTACATCGGCACATCTCTCCGCTTTTAGATACCCCAATTGTGTAAGAAAATATTTCTTCAATTTTATCTTTGTATTTTTCTTTGTTTAACATATCTATATTCCTAATTCCTCAAGTGTATATTCTTTTCCAAGCTCCATACCTTTATACATGGTATTTCCATCAAATCTTGGCAAGCATGCATCAGCTGGTCCTTCAATAACCATATAGATATATTCTTCTGTGCAACGAGTATCTGCAAACTTTGTTATGCTTTTAACTTTGTCTCTAAAAGGTTTAACAACTGAACTAAGATATTCTTTTTCTTGTTTTGTTAAAATCGACTCTTTATATTCGGAGTTAAGCCATTCTTTAGCGGCTTCAAAACTCCCACATTTATTATTTATAAAAAATATGCATTTATCACAAGGGCGATCGCCGCATCGTGTAATCGCTTCCTCGTAATCTTGATAAACTGCAATTGTTTTAACTAATATATCTTCAAGTTTATCTTTGTATTTCTCTTTTTTAAGCATCTTTTCTCCCACTAAAATATCCGAGTGAATTTGCCATTACAGTAAATTCACTGAATGACTGTACATCATCCCAGTCATTGTTTTTTGCAATTCTTCTGGAAGCTGCCATGATAGGAATCAATTCATTTTCCCATTGTATTAAAACATCACGGTCCTTTTTAGCAGCATTCCATCCGCTTTTAAATTTATAATTCATATCAATTCCACGGTCTGAATCTTTCTACTTTCATAACCTGTTCATAGTAGCTGATTGCATTGGTTGCTTCGAGAAGTCTAGCAAATGCATCTTGATTCAGCTTTTCTAATAGTAGAAGCTTGTTTTTCAGCTTCTCATTCTCTTCTACTAGTTCTTCATATGTTTTCATTTCAGTTCCTTCTAAGCAATCGCCTTTCTTTCAGATATTCAAGACATGCGAATACATCTAAGTTACCTATAGGGTCTCCAAACTCATCCCATGCTTCAATTAAATCGTTTGAGCTTCCATATGATCCCATATGTTCAATAAATGAAATTCTGTATTTATTGGATTTAATAATGATTTGGAATCCATCGAACATTGGTCTGAAAATGTGTTCAATGTGCAAGTCTTTTAGCACTTCATCAAGTTCAAATATTGAGTTATATTCCATATTCTTTTTCCTTTCTTCCATGCAACCGAATCATAGTTATGTTGCATGGTTCTGTTTCTTTAAATTATTCATATCGCCTTTATTTATGCGTATTTCTTCACTTTTATGTTTTTACCGTGCAACATATTTTGACTTGTTGCATTATCCTCAATCTAACCATGTATAATTGTTTGGAAGGAGGTGATATACATGGAAAATAAAGAAAATGTAATTCGTGATGTTGCAATGATGCTTACTTTTATTGATATTCAAAAAAATCATTCTGATAATTTGCAAACTCATAGCAATGCATCAGCTGCATTAAAAAGTTATGCAGAATATCTTAATCTTTGCGAAGAAGAATATGATTCTTTTATTCAGCAAAGAGATCAAAAATAGCAGTATGTTCATTTGAATATGTTTTTGAATATCTTACATATGCACGTAACGCTTCAACAACATGTTCACTCTCGGAAATAGTAAGTTTTTCTTGGCAGAGAAAATTTACTATTTTCTTTTGCACGGAAACCAATTTTTCTCCTCTTTCATCTTTGCTTAAGTTTGTAAAATAAGTTTCAAATTCAATTTTTCCTACATTTGCCATATGCTACTCCTTTTCATCTAACAATGAACCGATAGTTGATTTTTTAATTGCTTTGAATTTTAACAAATACAATTTACTGTTTAATGCTTCGACTATGGCACGAAATTCAACCACTGTTATATTTTCATTTTCGCAACGTTTTATGATCTCGCTTATAATTTCATCAATCAAATTTTTACGCATTTTCTTATTTCTCCTTATAAAAAGAACGTTTTGATGCTCATTGTATTTCTTATAGCTTTCTTTTGAAGTTCTAACATTTCATGCCCTTCAAAAGTAAAATTGATACCATTTTTTAATAGCAAATATCCCAATGCACCAACCATAGAAAAGTAATTTATTTTTCTTTGCCAATTAATATACAAAAGACATGAGAGAACTATGATAATAATATTTTTAATCATTATTGCTGCTCCTTCAGGCTATGCCACCATCTGTCTATTTCATCTCTGGCGGTCATTAACCCATCAGCACATCCGTGCAAATAAGCACGTTTGCCATCATTATTGGATTCAATTTCCAATTTACTGTTAACATTCTTTGCAACAAACAAAATGTGTTGCAACATCACAATATCGTCATCCGTTACTATCTTTTTCATTCTTCCTCCTCAAGTAACTCTTTAAGACCGCCAAAATCATCTCTGAGCTTCTGTTTTCTGTGGTCTGCGCCTTTAACTTCAACTGGATAACACATTTCCATCAGTCTACTGTAAATGCGCTGTTTAGCCACTTCTGTGGGGTTCTTTAGCTCTTCTGATGTTAGATTGGTTGTAACTATAATTGGCTTTTTAGAACGGTATCTAGAGTCGATAACGTTCATCACCATTTCGTTCATATATTCTGTGTTTCTTTCACTTGCCAGATCGTCAATAACAAGCAGTTCATACTTGCATAGATAATCTATGTAGTCCTGTTTGTTTACGCCTGGTGTTGATAGAACATTTACAATTCTTGCAAATGTTGTAACCATGCACGAATAGCCTTTATCCAAGAGAGCATTGGCTATACAGCTCGCATAAAATGTTTTTCCTGTTCCTACTGATCCAAAGAGCAATAACCCCTTTGACCTCTTTTGCATTTCAGGAAATATATCTGCATATTTTCTACTGATTTTACTTAGTTTTGTATTCAGCAAATCATCGTTTGAAAATACACATTCTTTAAGACTTGGATCATTGAATGCTGCTCTACGCATTTCATAAATTTTCATCTTTCGTTGTTCTTCAGCATAGTGACGCTCACTTGCATCTCTAGCTTCTTCTTCGCACTTACAAAGACAGCGAACAACAACTGTCTTGTTGTCAAACTTTAGAACCGTTTCTTTGGGAGTTTGACATTTGCCACATATGAGCAATCCCTCTTTATTTCTGAAATCTTCTGTGTTTGTTTCTAAACTTCTTGCACTATCGCATATCACGTTTAGTAAGTTTTCGGTATTCATTTACACCTCTCAAAATATTTCATCGAGCGTACTATCACGCTCTTGCTCATTGACTATCTGATGATTGTTTCGAAGCCAGTTCCTTACTGTAGCTTTCCAATCTTTCATCGGACTCTTGCCAACAAGCCATCCTTTTGCTTCGTAATAGTCATAGAATCTCGCTACGTCTAACGATTTACCAAGACTTTTTACGTATTCAGCAATTTCTTGCTGAGTTGGTTTCACAAATTTTTTTTGTTTTTTCTTAACAACTACGTCAGTAGTTGTTTCTTTTTTTATATCTATATCTTTCTCTAACTCTATCTCTGGTGTAGAAATCTTGTTAGAAACCTCGTTAGATATATTGTTAGAAATCATGTTAGAAATCTTACGCTTTTCTTCTGAAATTCTTTTTTGATAATTTCTTTGTCTATCTGCTTCTGAGCTAGACTGACCTATAAAGTTTTGGATGTCTAACATATAAATTGCTCCAGTATCAAGAACATCAATTAGTCCTAAATCTTTAAATATTTTTAATGCCTTTTCTACATCTCCAACTGAATGTCTTGTTATTGTGGCAATCATTTGTGCATTGTATGGAATGCGGTCATTGAACATCAATTTTCCGTTTCCCTGTAAACTCATTAGATATAATTTCAACAAAATATTTGAATACTTATATCCATCTTGGATAGACTCAAGTATTTTCATTTCATTTGTATCGAAAAAATTTTCCTTAAGTCTCATATAGTAATATTTTTTATTGTCACTCATACAAATCACTCCCATTTAGTACCATAGTTTATTTTTTCTCTCTCTTTCTGGACATCACCATATTCCAGACAGATATAAGCCATAGTCACTATAGGGCTTTCATGCATTAGCAATCTTTGTGTTTGAAGAAGATCATGTGTCTCATCGTAATACCACCTTCCAAATGACTTTCTCATTGAGTGGCAACCGATTTGATACTTAACACCAGCTTCTTTTGCTAATGCTTTAATCTGTCTCCATGCGGTAACACGATTTATAGGAAAGTTATTTTCCTTACTGCTTGGAAACAAGTACTGACTTTGAGTAATGCCTAGCCACTTAATGTAGTCATTAATAGGCTGCATTACCTCTTTGGACATCGAATACTGCATACGTTTACCTGTCTTATGTTCAGTAAACGTAACTTCACCATCACTGATATCTCTAGGTGTTAGTTCTATCAGCGTTGTGATTCTTAGTCCTGTATTTACGCCTAAATGCATTAGTATCTTCAAGCGATACCATCTGAAATATTCTTCAGATGTTTCTTCAAGTGATTCCATTCTCACTCTTAAAATTCTTTGCATTTCTTCGTAATCTTCTTTCTTGAACGGTTTAACAACTTCTCGACCGTGCTTATCGAGTGTCTTCCGTTCGTATTTCGAACCCTTTGGATTAAATCTCTTTAATTGTCTAGGCATTCTCTCCTTTCTTCCTCCTATTCGTTATAATGTTCTACAGAAAGGAGGATATTATGTCTAAAAATGAAGTCATTCAGCAAGTCGCAATGATTATGACTATTCCGGAATACGCAAAGCTTCTTGAAGACTATAAGAGCGAACCAAGTTATCAAAAAACTTTACCATCCGAAAGAAAAGACAATCTTGTAAAAGATGCATTGCAAGCATATGAAGAAAATTACATTGCAGTATGTAGAAATTTTGATACATATATAAATGCATACACTGACCAAGATTTTTACGACCTAGCTATTCTTGAAAAGAATCAAGAGTAATTTCATTGCATTTTCTGTCTATGTAATCAGAAACAAGTTTTAAAGTTGTTTTTGATTCATCAATAGTGAATTTTCCCTCTATGAGAAGATTCACTATTTTTTTACGCATTAATACTTCTCTTTTAAATTTTTCTTTTTCATCTTTCGTACCTATAAGGCTAAGTACCTTTGCTTGATCTCTTTCCGAATCTTCAAAAAACATATTTTTTTCCTTTCTTTTCACCTAGATTAATCAAATAATTAATTCTCTCTTTTCTATATGTTTTCGAAAAGATAAGAAGTAATGTATCAGCTATAAACCATATAAGTAACAACCTTTCCATTCATATTTACCTTTCTAAGTGATTAGCAACTGCTGCATGGCGATTCAATAGTCCAAAAGGAATCCTTTCTTTAACAAGAACCACGCAGCAGCGTTATCACTTCTTTTGAGAATCAGCACGACTGTCAATCAAACAGCTTTAAAGTCAACGGAGGTATTTCGTGCTTTCCTCTCAATGCCAGTGGATATATTCCAATGCAGCCACAAACAGGACATGCTGTTTCATATTCTGTTTTGTGGGATAGTTTGTTGAAAATAGGTTTCTGGCACAACTCATTTTCCGCAAATCTACTTCTACAATTGGAGCAAATATATTTCATCCTATGAATTTGAATATTGAATCTAGTACTATAAATGCCATAAGTGGCAATACAGCTAATAGCAATTCAAATTCTTTCACTTCTTCGATATTCGTATCGAAATGATCCAACAGATAATTTTCTAGTGCTTTCATTTTTATTTCCTTTCTTCCCTCAAGCGTTCATAGGCTCTATCAACAGTTTTTTATATGCAAGATTACCATCACGTTTTTAAAGCTTTATTTTTTTATTCGAAAGGAGACGTTGATAGAGCGTATCAACACTCAAGGGATTATATGAATGAGGATATAAAAAACCTCATTGAATTTCTCAAAGAGGTTGCGTTGAAAATGTATACCTAAAAATAGTATAATTTTAATGCACTCTTTGAGTGTTTTATGAGGCGTTCGAGCTTAGTCGCCAAACTTACGTCGAGCGTCTCATCCTATTTTGCTTTGTTGATTAGTTGGCGGATACATTCCGCATAGCTAATCTCTTTTTTTTGGCATAGTTTATCAAGTTTACTTTTAGTTTCTTCATCAATCTTGATTTGTAGCCTGATATCTTTAGGTTGCCCTATTACAGGTCTGCCCATTTTTTTCTTTTCTGGCACACTCCTCCTTTCCCTTACGTACACATAGGTGTGTAGCTTAGTGCCTATTACATAATAATATTGGTGTGTACCTAAGTCAATATCTTTTAGATATTTTTTTCACCTCATTCAGTTTTCAAAGACCATTTAATGCTTAACGCTTTTTCTCACGTGCGTTTCTTGCTGCCAATATATATGGAGCAAAGAAACGTATCTTTTCTTCATTCTCTAGATCGTATCCGCGGATATCATGAATGAGGTCGTTTATTTCTTCCTCATCATATTTCCAATACCTGCCAACTCTAGAGCCTTTTAGCAATCCCACTTCTCTAAAAAGTGAGAACAGCTCTCTATCAAAGCCTGTATCTTTTGAGGCTTCAATAGCTGAATATCTTTTGTTTATTGACATTGACGTTCCTCCTTTTTTAAAAAGTGAATTTAATTCAGCTAATCTTGTAAAAAAATATTTTCTATATCTTTTACCGTTAATTTTAATGTCTTTTTCAAACCGACAATTTCAGATGCAGTAAAATCGCCCATCCCATTTAGCCTGTTATAAAGCGTTTCTCGCTTAATATTTGAGCGTTTTGCAATAACAGTCATAGGAATTCCGCTTTCTTTAATTATTGTTTTTAATTTTTCTAATTTGACCATCTTTTCCTTTCTAGTGAATTTAATTCAACTTGCATAATTATCTTATCTAAGAAGTGAATTATTGTCAACACTATAAATAGAAATGTTGAATTATTTTACACAAACAGTTATTCTATCAGTGAAAGGACATGTTAATATGTTAAAATTATACGAAAATATTAAAAAATATCGTTTGCAATTGAGAATGAGCCAAAAAGAATTAGCAAAAAGGACTGGCTACACCGACAGAAGTATGATCACAAAAATTGAAAAAGGTCATGTAGACCTACCATTATCTAAAATAATTTTATTTGCTGATGTGTTGCAGACAACTCCTATTGAATTGATGGAACTATCTGATGATGACTTAATGGAAGAAAGTACAATATATCATTCCAAGAATTCATTTACTCCAGATGATGTAAGAATGTTGGAAGTATATCATAAATCTTCACCAGAAACACAACAAATAATTAGATTGCTCTTGGCAAAAGAACAGGGTATTCCTGCTATAGCCGAGCAAGAACGCCCTATTGCCGATAATACGGATAATGAATCATCACGCATTAAGGATAAATAAATTATATACCCATCTAGCACATTTGTTTCAAAAAATCAATAGGAAATAACAATTTGCGTTTTATGCAAATTGTTCTCAACCTATTGACATTTTCAGATTTATTAAAACAGGTAAATATTCTTATTCGCAATGTTTTAACTAGTGTTTTTGCAATTTTTTCGCAAAATCGAGCGTTAAAACACTAAAATAAACGGTTTATTAACTTTTTAAGCAAATAAACCTTAGAACAAAAAAGCTACCATCTAGGTAGCAGTGAAATTTAAAGCAAGGAAATTATAACACATGATAGATAATTCAGGAATATATGAGAGAAAGTCCAAAGCAGGTATTTCATTACAAATTATCCTTAGATATGGAAAAGGAAAAGATAGAAAATCGTTTACCAAAACGATTAAAGTATCAGATTATCCAGATAAGAAAAGCGCATATGTTGTAGCTAGAATGATTAGAGATAAAGCACGTATTGATATTAGTGCTGGTAAAGCATTAGATAATACTGTGCCTAATGTTAAATGGTTCTTTGAAAAAGAATTAGAGTTATCTGGACTTTCAATTAAAACAAAAGCCAAACATAGAGTGTTATACAAATACTCTATTGCACAATTTGAGGATGTTCCATTAAATAAAATTAAGACATCTGACATTCAACAATCAATTGTTGAATTTGCTGAAAATCATTCAAATGACAGCATTCAAAGATTGGTTTCTGTATGGAGAGCTATTTACCATGCTGCATTAATGTTAGAGTATGAAATTACTGATAAGACTATAGCATTAAAGAATGTTAAGTCTAAAATTGTTTCTATTCCAAGAAGCACAGCAACTGATGTAGAAACATTCAATCTGTTTTGTGATGAATTATTAAAATATAATTCAAAAGATGGCGTGCCATGCAAGAGATCTCAAGACATTTGGTATATGCTGCAAATAATGAGATGGACAGGTTGTCGCACAGCAGAAGTGCTGGCACTTAACTGGAATGATTTCAACGCAGAAAACAAAACGCTATATATCAATAAAAGTGTTGGTTCAACAGGAACAGAAACAAGAAAAATAATCACTACTAAAACTGTTGAATCAATACGCTATGTACCATGCACAGACGAACTAATAGTCATTTTAAATAGTCTTAGAGATTATTCTAGTTCTTCACCTATGATTATTGAGCAGGATGGAAAACCGTATGAAATAAACGATGTAAGTAACCATATAATGTTAGTATCAAAGAAATGTGGGATTAAGTTTAACGCTTATATGTTGAGACATTTATTCTCTACTACACTATACCGTGAAGGTGTTAATCAAGCTGTTATCCGTGACTTGATGGGACATACTTCTTCCAGTATGACATTAGGCTATGCTAATACATCAGAAGAAGATAGGAAGAAAGCAATCAATAAAATAAAAGCCGAGGAGAAACAAGAAAATGAAGAAAACAACTAAAATAACAAGATGGGGAAATTCTCAGGGAATCAGATTACCTAAAGGTGCTTTAAATTTATTATCTCTAAATATTGGTGATGAATTGTCTATTAGTATTGCGGATGGCAAAATAATTTTATCGTCAGTCAAAAATGAGTTTAAGTTTTCTGATTTGTTTTCAAATTACATTGGTGAAACAAGGCAAAAAGAATATTGGAACGATTCACCAACAGGAAAAGAGAACATCTAAAGTATAAAATAAAAGCCGACTAGTTGTCGGTTTTTTATTGGTTTAAGTTAATTAATTCATCTAAGCTAATATATACAATTTTATTATCTGAAATCTGATTTGTTTCTTGATAATGTCTATATTCATCTAATAGATCATAATATAGTCCATCTGTTATAGGCTTTCCTTTTGTAAAGGTATAATCCCCACATTCAATCATAAAAATATTATCGAGCTGGGCATAGCAATATTTTGATATACCATCTTTTTCGCTTGGTTTTATCAGCTTATTAGAACGTTTTGCAGAAATATATACTTTATTAGGTTTAACCGTATCTAATTGAATCAGTTCAACATACTTTTCTTCAGTGTTAACATCTATAACTATATATTTGTGTTTAACTTCTGATATAGTACCAGGTTCATTATTAAAACGAATTCTCAGCCAAATTGTATCTTTAATCTTCAACATCATCAAAATCACTTTCTGCCGCATCGAACATTAAATACAACAAATCAGCATATTGTTCACGATATTCATCTTTTCTTGAAATAGAATCCATGTAATATGATATGCCAGAATTTTTTTCTTTCCACTCATTATCTTCGTGCGATATTTCAATAAGTTCATCGACAGAAGCGTCTTTAAACGTATCATAAATCTTATCCAAAAATATTTTTGTCTCTGAATCAATATCTGTTGATAAATTTGATTTCTTCAAGGACATATATTTTTTTTGCACATTAAAAGCTACAGCACCATTATCATAAGCTAATAATGTATCTGTAAACAATGGTGTTCCATATTTAGCAAGATGAAGATTTTGTGCTAAATGTAAATATTTATTTAATCTAGCATTGCCATCATAAAAAGTGTGATTATTTTTTTCGATTAAGTTGTTAGTGAAAACTGTTTTATCTTTATCTTTCGATAAAAAATATTTTGCAATTTCCGTCGCAGTATAGTTAGTCATATTTATCACCACCTTTTTGTAATCTAATTATACTATAGCTTAAAAATAAAAAAAGCAAATAGAAAGTTTAAAAAATATATAAACTTTGTTCGCAAAATTATTCGCAAAAATTAAAAAACCGCTTATTTATGCGGTTTTGTTAACTATAATGGTGCGGATAACAGGACTTGAACCTGCACGAGTTACCCCACTGACACCTGAAATCAGCGCGTCTACCAATTTCGCCATATCCGCATGCCAAATATTATAACATATAAAGGTACCTATTTTTTAAAATAAGTACCTTTTTTGTTACTAACAAAATTTATTTTTACTCTGAAATTTAGCTATTATTTTGTTTCAATTAATCCGTAACTGCCATCTTTACGAATATATACAACAGAAATAGAATCTGTTTCTTCATCAGTATAAATGTAGAAATCATGTCCACTTAATTCCATTTGCATGATAGCTTCATCTAAGTCCATCTTATCCGCATGAATAGTTTTCGTTTTTACTGGAATATCATTTTCTTCTTCGTTTTCAATTTCTAGTAGGAATGATTGAGCTAAAGAATCCTTATGGCGACGTGTTAATCTTGTTTTTTGTCTTCTGATTTGATCTTCAAGTTTATCTACTGCTAAATCAATTGCAGCATATAAATCATCATGTTCAACTTCAGCACGAAGAATACCAACCTTTGCAGGAATTGTAACTTCAATTTTATCTGTGTTTGGATATACTCTAACAACTACTCTAGCAACAGTATCTTTATCAATTAGCAAATATTTGTCTAGACCGTTTAGCTTCTTTTCTATAGCCTCCCTCATTGCATCAGTAACACTGATATTTTTTCCAATAATTTCAAAACGCATACTTTTACCTCTACTTTCTAATATGCTAATATGTGACTATTTTTTATAAATTATTATTTTATTATCCAGGAATTTTCACTTCCTCTCTATTATCTTTTGTCACTTATATTATAACATTATCAAAAAAAGATAATCTATACATTCTTTATAAATTGTAGTAACCACTTGTAAATAACCATCATCGCATAAGAATCCATTCCACAATACGCTTTTAGGTTATTAATAATTTCTTCTTTATCTGCTTCTTCATCATTCTTGTCTAATCTACGCCATTCATATACTGCGTCCATACCTTGATGAATTGCTAAATCATCATAAGATTTATCATGCATTAAAGACATAATTACTTTTACAGACCATAAGCCTCTCATTCTCACATCATAAACAAGACCACTTTCAAAAGGCAGCTGCAAATCAACCATACGATTATTGATTTGTTTTAACTCTTCTTCAAGTTCTGGGAAAGTATACATCATTTCTTCAATACGTATAGATTCTGCTCCAAAAGCATTATACGCAACTACGCTACCTTCTTTTGGAATATCATGTATTAAACTATTTGCTAATTCTCTTCGATCATCGTGAATAGACAAAAATACTTTATGCTCTACAGCACCATCTTCATGCATGATATGTATTGAATATTCAAAAGGCATTACATCGAATGGATGCATTTTTTCATATGGTGGTATTGCAAAACGTTCCCACTCAAAATCCAAAAATGTAATAGGATATTTAATTTCTTTCATCCACGCTGATAAAGCCAGCTTATCAACAAATAAGCCACCATTTCTATCAGCTTCAATTTGTGCATATTGTAATTTTGTTCCTTCTATTAAATTAAGATCAGCATCTTTCAAAAATTCAATTCCCTTTTTCTGCATATCAAAACGATATTGAGATCCTGACAAGGTCACAATCGAATTATCCGGATATTTTTCTTCTTCAAAGCATTCAGAATAATATCTGCATTTATTTCTTCCTGCACATTTATTTGTTCTTTTTGGTGGCAATACTGTTTCATAAGAACAATTTTCCATTTTTTCAAGAAGACTGGAAAGATCAGTCATATGACTATAAATAGCTTCTTTTAAGCTTATGCTTGGATTTTTATTTGCATTATAAAAAGTATCAGAAATTGTAAACAACTGATCAACATCTAATTCTTTTCCTCTTTCGTAAGAAGCGTTTAAATGAATGATATAAATATTATTAATCTCGATTTGATTATTTTGTAAAACCCATACAGTGTCGCAATAAAACTGCATATCTGTAGTAAGTGGATATAATCCAACAAATAAGAAATACAAGTCATATGCATTTTGAATGCGATGTAAAAAAGGAACTTTTACTCTTAATGTCTTATATTCAAATCTCGCTTTCACTAACCATTCATATGAATTTAAAGCTTCCAATGCCCTTCCCTTTGGGTCATTTCTTTCGCCAAGAAAATAATCAGTCAACTTAAGTTTTTGAACTGCAAGTTGCGTGATTTGTTCATCTAAGCGAACAAACTGTTGAAATTCACTTTTTTCATTTTCTTGATCTTTTAGATATAAAATAGGACATCGATTATATTTTTTACAATCTGATATATGAAACATATTAATCCTCTATAATTTCTGCCATCATATTTTGACCGCTTACTCTAGTATAAATGGCAAAATAAAAACTTCCTTTTTCTAATTTTGTATTACTTTTCACTCTGACTACACCATCTACACCATCTGGTGCAAATAAAGTAGTTCTACCTAAATACATATCTGTTAAAGGTTCATAACCTTCAATTAATACTTCTGTCTTTTGATTAACAAGCGCTTCTCTTGAATCTTTTACAATTTCATCCTGAAGCATCATAATTTCTTTCTTACGTCTTTCTTTTTCTTCTTCAGGCACATCATCGACCATATCATAGCTTGCCGTTCCTTCTTCTTTAGAATAAGTAAAACAACCTAAATGATCCCATTTAACAGCTTTAATTAATTCAACATTCAATTCATGATCCTCTAAAGTTTCTCCAGGGAAACCTGTCATTACAGTAGTACGTAACACTGCATTAGGTAATTCTTTACGAATTGTTGTTGTTCTTTCTAATATTTCTGCAGCGTTACTGCGACGATGCATTAATTTAAGCATTCTATCACTTCCATGTTGAATAGGAATATCAAAATATGGAAGAATATGTTTTGAATTCTTAATTGTTTCAATTAAATCATCTGGGATTTCATCTGGATATAAATACAGTATTCTAATCCATCTAACCCCTTCGATAACATCCAATTTTTTTAATAATGACGATAAATGAAGTTGTCTATCCCAATCAAAACCGTATCTAGAAGAATCTTGTGCAATTAAAGTTAGTTCTTTCACTCCAGAATTAACTAAACGGATAGCTTCTTTTACTAGCTCATCTTCCTTGAATGAACGTAAATCACCACGTATTAAAGGGATTGCACAATAACTGCATCGATTATCACATCCATCCGCAATTCTTAAATATGCCATCCATGGTTTATCTGATAATAATCTAGGAGCTTTACCATAGTTGTTTGCTATTTTTTCCCCTAAAACTTCACTTAAAATAGTACCTAAATTTGAATATTCATCAATTGCTACAAAACAATCAACTTCAGGCATTTCTTTTTCTAAGTCCGGTTTATATCTTTGCGCTAAGCAACCCATAACAATTAACTTCTTAAGATGATGTTCCTTCAAATCAGCTACATCTAAAATTGTATTAATTGCTTCTACTTTAGCACTCTCAATAAATCCACATGTATTGATAATAATTGCATCTGCTTCTTCATAGTCGGTTGTGATTTCCTGTTTACTTGCATGTAATAAACCAAGTAAATTTTCTGTATCAACTAAATTTTTTGCACAACCTAACGAAATCACACCTATTTTCATAACTTTTTTCTCCAATAACAGTATTTATTTTAGCATATAATGAAAATAGTTTTTTATCAGGATTATTCACAAGCACTTAAAACAAATACAAAACCATCAACTTATGAATTTTCGATCATTTTACTTATGGACATAATTTAGTAAATTATATCCTAAATAGTTTTTCCATATCTTATTTCTACAGAACGATTAAGCGACCTTCAACAAAGGAATTTAAATGTTGATGCTGACTTAAATATTCTTCAATAATGTCATTTGTAGAAGTTGAAATAATACGAGCTTTCTTTCTATTTTCAATTTCTTCCAGAGAAACATGGAAGAAATCATCAAAGTTTGTGTAGTGGAACTTAGTTAGACTAATGCTATAAAGTTCATCTTTTTCTACTGGTTTATCTTTAAAGTAGAACTTTTCAAATTCGTGTGTACTTCTATCATAAATAATTTCTACACCTTTGGAAAATTGATAGAATTCACAATGTTCACCTTCCCATACTTCATCACGCACCATGTAACGAACCATATTCATTAACTCTTCACCGGTAACTTCTAAAAGGTAAATAGGATCATCATATGGTAAACATTCTATTAAATCTTGATACATGACAATTGGGCCTAATTTTGTATTTCTTATTGAACCAGATCCTAAAAAAGCGATATCAATATTCAAACTTTCAACTAAAGCATCCGCTAGCAAGTTGCCAAGTTCCGTTTCCTGCGTACGGCAAGGATGTGTCAATTCTCTAGATAATCTTGTTACAACACGTTGATATTTAAAATCAGTTTCTGACTTATAGGAATAAATTAAATTTAAAATTTCAGTATCCACTGGACAGTTATGATTATTAATTGGAATTAACTTCCATTTATAAGATTCAATGCAATTGTTGTCTGTATCCACTACAATATCAAATCTGCCTATTTGATTCGTTCCAGTACCTGCTTGAACAATGAGAATATCATTTACAATACAAGGTTCTTCGATAATTGTATGAGAGTGACCACCAATAATTACATCAACTCCTAAACTTTCATCTAATAAAGATGCCAATTTCTTATCTTCTTCAAAACCAATATGTGTTAATAAAACTGTAAAATCAATATCAATAGAATTATATGTATTACAAATTTTAGCAATAGCCTGTGCTGCATCTTCAACGTCAATTAAAGATCCAATCATACCATCATTCTTTGTTTGTGAAATGACTTCTTCTGTTAAAATACCAATGAATAAAACCTTCATTCCATCAATACGAATAATCTTGCATGGATTAAATAATCTAGCATTATTTGTTCGTATATGCAAGTTGGCATTTACGATAGGAAATTTCGCACATTTCTCCAGAAATAATAATTGACCAATACCATAATCTGTTTCATGATTACCTATTGTTACAATATCTGGAGATAACATATTCATAATTTCAATTGTAGATAACCCCTGATACTCAGAATCGATAATTGATCCTCTAAACATATCCCCCGCTATAGCATAAAGAACATTTTTCTCTTCTCTTCTAACTTTGTTGATATAACCGGATAATAAAGATACCCCTCCAACCAGTTTTTCATCAACGTGTTCTGCCAAAAAATCTCCATGTAAATCATTAGAGTGCAAAATTGTCAATTTTTTTGTGTGCTTTTTTGCCATAATTAATATCCTTTCTTCTATTTTTTATTCGTTACATCAATTATTAAAAATGTTAATTATGTAGTAGCTATTTAAACTACCTTAATTTTACCATATATGTTTTTAATATAATGTTTACGAAACAAAATAATGACTTATTTTTTACAACAATTTCATTGGAAATACTTGCAAATAAAAACACATTGGTAGGTTATCGTCGTTTATTTTTAACGATTAAATACCAATGCGTTTAATTTTTAAGCTTAACAATTAATCAGCTAAAGATCCAAATGGATCCCATGGTTCAAGAACAGAAGGTTTATCTTCTAATGCTTTTCTTTGTTCATCTGTCAAATATTTTTTATTAATTGCAGCTTCATATACATATTTATCAAACCATGTATCAGAACAAATAAAGAATCCCTTATTAGCAATCTGATCACCCCATGAATTTTCAATCTTCCATCTTGTTGGCTTATCCTCAACTAAATTTACACCTGTAAATACCATTGCATGATTCATTGCACTGACTCTAGCATCCAGCATTTCTTCTTTTGTCATACTTAAATTTAGATCAAAAGTATTTTCATAATCGAATTGTTGATCATCCCACAATCCTGTTGTACGATTGCCATCTTTACCACAATCGCAGCCAAACCATACCAATTGAGATTCCTTTAATTGTGATAAAACAAGTTCTTTAAATTCATCAAGCGGTACATTCAAGAAGCAAATATCATTTCCATCCACAACATTTCCTAAATACTTAACAGTATATGTTTTATGATAAGGTTTATCTTTTGTTGGAGCATGAATAATCGTTACATAATCATCTAAATCTTTTTTTAAGAATTCCTGATAAAACTCTATTGGTGTAATATCTCTATATGCATGATATTTTTTGTTTTCTTTCTCATAATACTCAAATGTTATTTTTTGAGGTGGTACACCAAAACAATCACAAATAAATTGATAACATTCTTTTAAACATTCTTCTTTTAATGTAGAAATATCTTGATTTTTTTTACGTATATCAATTGCAAATTTTCTTAATCTTCTATTTAGAAGTGAGTTCATTGTTCTTGTATGACTTGATTGATATGTTTCAGGCATAGCAGTTTTAGGACAAATTCCATATTTTTTAACTAGAGAAACAACCATATCCCATTGGCCACCATCACCAACTGCTGTTTCCAGTAAATATCTCATTGTTTCAGATGTTAATGCTGAATTTTTTTCAGCAATTACACATTCCATAAAGAAGTTTACTTTTTCTAATTTGTCATAAAACGCAATAAAATTCTGTGATAGTTCAAAATTTTCAATCTTATATTTTTGGGCCATCATATTTCTTAATACATTCATCGCTGAAAAAATCCAACATCTACCTGAAGCCTGTTGATTTGTTACTGGTAAAGTTTCAATATCAATAGAAAAGAGATTTGGATTATTACATGTCGCATCAAATACAGAAGAAATTGTAGAAATATCATTATTTGTTAATGCATTTCTAACAATACGCGCTTTTGAATCCTTTAAATAATTATTTCTTAATACATCTAATTCTTTTAAATCTATAGCTTTCATCATGAAATCCCCCTTAAGAACTACTTTACACCTTTTATTTAAAAAATGAGAAAATATAATAAAGTAATTATTATTTCCAATTTCAATTCAACAGTGTTTAACCTCTCTTGTTTCTTTCCTTAATAACTTCATATATTGCAATTATAGATATCCGGATTTCAAGCAAATTACATATGATGGTCGTTAAAGCATTTATTGTTTCTGAAAAAAGAAGATTAGCTCTTCTTTTTAAATACTTTATTACATTTTGGACAATGAATTTCTACTTTTCCTCGTCCCTTTGGAACACGAACTACCTGATAACAGTTAGGACACAGATAATAATGATTATTCTTATCTTTCAAATTGTTTTTAGTAGCGATGAAAAAACGACGAATTATTTTTGTTTTATCTAAAAAGATATAATTTTCGCTTTGTCTAGCTGGTATATTTTTAGATAATGCACGATAAACAAAATAAATCAAACATAAATAGTTCAAGATTAAAAACAGCATATGATGACTCAGCATATAAATCACATTAAATACAAATGATGTAATAAATATACATAAGTTAAATTGATCATAACCATAACGACCAATCATAAAATTTCTTATTTTATTCATAAATCCTCCAACATAGTTAGATTTCTATTGTAGTAAATTTAATTTTTCATTTGTTAGTTCAATAGATATATGTGAAGATTTGCAATATACTTCACCATCTGTATGAACCCATAATGGAATTGATGTTTGGATATCAGCATGATGAAATTTTTTAGTATATACACCCTTAAATTTCACATGTTTACCCGTATAAGCGTATGGAAATATTCTAAAAAAATCAATTCTCCTTAAATGATTGCCAATACAGATATTTAATAAACCATCTTCCCCATCTGCTTCAGGGCAAAATTTAAATCCTCCACCTTCATAGGGTTGATTCATACATACAGACAGTAAACATTTGCTATACTCTTCTTCATTACCATCTAATGTAATCTTTACTGGTAACATTTTCGTTGAAAAAATTACTCTTATTGCCTCACAAAGATAAGATAATTTCCCTAATTTGATTTTATTAAGAAACGGTTTTACTTTTGAAACATGTGTTTTTTGACATATTTCAGCATCAAAACCTATCCCTGTACTGACATTAAACTTTCGTTTAAATTGATTATCCTTCACATCTGGTAATTCACGAAATTCTTCAGAAAAGTTATGCATTATAACTTCACCAATATCACATTGTCTTTTTATTTCACCATTAAATATAATTGAAACAAGTTCATCTAATTTTTGAGGGAGATTAATCGATCTGGCAAAATCATTTCCTGATCCACAAGGAATAAATCCTACATATGTTTTCTCAAAATTAACGATTCCATTGACTGCTTCATTTAATGAACCATCTCCACCTATTAATACTAGATATATATCTTCATTTAATTTAGTCAGTCTGGAACAAATACTGCTAATACCTTCTGAAATAGAGGAAGTATGTACAATGTACTTGATATTATTTTTGATTAAAAGTGGTTCAATCTTTTTAAAGATAGTTTGAGCAGTCCCAGAAGCACCATTAGGATTTATTACAATATTAAATACTTTATCCTTCATAAATCTTTAGTAATGCTTAACAATTTTTACTTTTTGGTAACATTGCTGCGCCAATAACCCCTGGTTCTTCAAAAGAGGCTAATACAAATTCATCATCATGTAATTGTGTATGAGATATTTCTTTAAACTTTTCAATAACTGATGGTAAAAATAAATCACTTGATTGCATCATTCCACCACCCAATATAAAAATATCAGGATCGCAAACACATGCAATAGTAGCGAATAACTGCGCTAAGTCTCGTGCTACATTATCAACGATTTCTTTTGCTATAAGATCACCATTATGAGCATCTTCAAAAACTTCACCAGCATGTTTATATTTTTTAGATGCCTTTTCATTTGCTTTTCTAGTAATTGCGGTACCACTTGCTTCATTTTCTATAGCACCAACAGCTAAATAATTCACTTTACTTCTGTTTCTATCAATGATGATATTGGCAATTTCTCCAGTAAAACCATGTTTTCCTGAAATGCATTCACCATTAATAACTAAACCTCCACCAATACCAGTAGATAAAGTTACATAATAAACAACTTTCTTACCTTTTCCTGCACCAACTAAAGCTTCTGCTAAAGCTGCCACATTGGCATCATTATCTATGAATGAAGGCATGTGGAATGTTTCTTCAAGCTTGTTTGCAATTGAATATCCTTCAAATCCAGGAAGATTTGTCGCTAAGACCATTGAACCAGTTTTCTCATCACATGGACCAGGTACGCCAACACCAATTCCTGAACAGGATTCATAATCTGGTAATGATTTAATCAAATTAATGATTGTATCCATTACTTTTTCTTTACCTTCTTGTGCATAGGAAGGGCTCTTTTTTTGTATCAGTACCTTTCCGTCTTCATCTACAATAGCAGCACGTACATTTGTACCACCTAAATCAACGCCAATATAAGTTTTCACTAATTCTCCTCCACAGCTTTATTAAATTTGTGCAACACCTGTATCTTTAGCAGTTTTTGCTACAGCCTTGCCGCTGGGCATGGAAAGCATCGGG